>Ga0224524_1000002_pt1 | contig 184282 bp, 169 predicted proteins | sample CFST75metaG_FD_179895 | JGI IMG/M metagenome (GOLD analysis project Ga0224524, IMG submission 179895) | Peat soil microbial communities from Stordalen Mire, Sweden - C.F.S.T75 | ecosystem: Environmental > Terrestrial > Soil > Wetlands > Peat | place: Sweden: Norrbotten County, Stordalen Mire... | reverse complement strand
CACAGGGTTAACTAGTGATACGACTTATTATTATGCGGCCTTTGCCTATGATGCTATTCCTAATTACTCTAGTTTAAATAATGATTCTAAAATTTCTCTTAAAACAACTAACCCAGTAATTTCTTCTGGTGGCAGCAGTATTAGTACTGGTATTTGTAATATAGTTACCTACACTGATTGGCAGCCAACTTGTATTAACGGCTACCAATATAGATCCTATCTAACTACTTCACCTAGTAATTGCTCTCTAACCAGTGATCAAATAACGGGCTTGTACTGTAAATCAAACAACCGGAGATAAGACTATTACTGGCGAAGAAAATAATTCTGCTTTTATTGCTTTAGAAAAGTCTTTAGTTGAAAAGATTGATAAAGTTTTATCTAAGCGCCTCTCTGGTCGTATTCTCTTGCAGGTAGAAGAACAAGGTCAAGCCTGGTATGTTTATCCAGTTGATTTACTTAAATACTTCTTGGGCCGTCCAGTAGATGCTTTCGCGATTATGCGTAAACTAGGTCTAGGTATTAGTGAAAAAGATTATATTAGCTTTATTACTAAAGACACAGTGCCTACTTATCTGTCTGGTCGTATTCTTTTACGAACACAAGCGCATGGCGAAGCTTATTATGTTAATCCATTTGATCATAAATTATATTATTTAGGCCGTCCGGCTGACGCCTTTGCCTTAATGCGTAAATTTGGTTTAGGTATCACTAACGACAACCTACATCAGATTGGTATTGGTGAATTAAAATAAATAAAAAAATGTAGGGTCAGGTTTGAAACCTGGCTCTACTTTTTTTCACCAACTCTACCCCCAGCCCCTCCTCATTCGCAAGCGAATAAGGAGGGGTGACTAAATAAAATAGGTTTGTTTATGTGTCATCCTGTCCCGGACTTGATCCGGGATTGTTTCAGGATCTATGATATCGTAGAAAAGTTAAATTATTATAAAACTATAATCAATCGTTTACGGAATAATTTACTTAATTTAATTATTAATATTTAATCGTAATAATGGATCCTGAAACAAGTTCAGGATGACACAGGGTAAATAGTGTTTATGAGAATAAAAGTCACCCCTCCTTACGCGTTAGCGTGAGGAGGGGCTGGGGGGTAGAGTAGGTGGGGAATGGTAAATGGGTTTTAACCTTCCGGCGGATAAGAAGTATTACACCCTAATTATCACTGGCAATAACAATGGCCGACGTTTAGTTTGTTGGAATAAGAATTGGCCAACATCGGTTCTGATTTTATTTTTTAAATAATCATCTTCAGTCACACCAGGTTGCGGCATTGGTCGGCCCTTGATAATCGCCTTGATTTTTAATCTAACTTTTTGAATCAGTTCTTGATTTTCTTTCATGTAAACAAAACCGCGGGAAATTATATCAGGGCTACCAATTAAATCGCCGGTTTTTGAATCAATCGTAGCAATCACGACGACCATACCATCTTCTGACATCATCTTACGATCGCGTAAAACCACGCTATTACTAGAATCAGTCACGCCCATGCCATCAACAAAAACATAATTAGCAATGGCTTTTTCTTTAGTCAGGCGGCCGCCTTGGTGATCAAACTCTATTACTGAGCCGTTGTCCGGCACAAAAATTCGTTTAGGGTTAAAACCAATGCTTTGCGCTAATTTTTCCGCTTCTTTAAGCATATAATGATTAGCATAAACCGGAATAAAATAATCTGGCCGAATAGTTTTTAGCATATAGGCAATATCATCTTTAGTGCCGTGTCCAGAAATGTGAATATCCATTAAAGCGCCATGAATAACATTATCGCATTGACGATAAAGATTGTCTTTTAGTCTTTGAATTGATCTTTCGTTGCCCGGAATAATTGAGGAAGATAAAATAATTGTATCATTTTTTTTAATTTTTACCTGACGATGACTGCCTTCTATAATTCTAGTTAAGGCGGCGTTTTCTTCGCCTTGTGCGCCTGGACAAATAACAATTATTTTATTTTCTGGAAAATTATTAATTTGTTCAACTTTGATAATCGTGTCTTTTTTGGCTTTAATATAACCAAGCTCTTGAGCGATTTCAATATTCATTTTCATGCTATAGCCGGTTAAAGCAATTTTTTTGCCGAGTCGTTCAGCGATTTCAATAATCCAGCCAATACGTTCAATCTGTGAGGAAAAAGTGCCAATAATCATGCGAGAAGGCGCTTTAGAAATTATTTCTTCTAAGGTTTTTTTTAATTCAACCGAAGTTGGACTGGCCTTAGTAGAAACAATACCTAGGCTTTCTAACATTAAAACTGTGGGACGAGGTAATTTAGCTAAATGCGAATAATCAACAATAGCTTTACCGTTTTTGTCTCGTTCCATAGTCCAGTCGCCAGGATGAACTATTGTGGCATGTGGCGTGGACAAAATTAAACCAATTGCATCCATAATAGAATGTTCAATTTGGAAAAAACTTAGCTTAAAAGAACCAAGCGTGATCTTATCAGAGATGTTTTTAATTAAAATAGTTTTTAATTTTTTAGAACTATTAGGTTCATAATCTTCGACGCGATGTTTAATCATGGCTAAAGTTAAATTGCGTCCAACGATTGGCGGGTTGCCTAACTTCTGTAAGAGAATCGGCGCGGCGCCAATGTGATCAAGGTGGCCATGAGAAAAAATTACGCCGCGAATATTTTTTTCTTTGCCTTTTAGATATTCAATATTGGGAATAATATAATCAATGCCCAGCATGTCTTCTTCTGGAAATTGCAGTCCCATGTCTAAAATAACAATATCATTATTGTATTCAAAGACCGTCATGTTGCGACCAACCTCTTCACAACCCCCGAGTGGAATAATTCTTAATTTATTTTTTCCATCAAAGTGTTTAACAAGTTGCGGCGCCTGAGTTTTAGTTCGCGGCGTTCCCGATCTTTTCGGACCATTATAACGCTGTTGTTTTATATTTTTGTATTTTGTAATCATATATTATGTCATCCTCGCGAAAGCGGGGATCTAGTGCCGAAGGAGGGATTTGAACCCTCAAGAAGTTGCCTCCACGGCGACCTGAACGCCGCGCGTCTACCAATTTCGCCACTTCGGCCCAATTTATTTATTTAAATTCTTGTTTAGTACGAAGATACCAATTGGTTACTTGTTCAAAGCGCTCAGAAGGATCTTCTAGACTTATTAAATTAAAGCCTTTTAATTTTTTAGTTTGCGGATAAATATAAGCTTGCCAAAAAATTGGAATAACTGGCACATCATCCGCCGCTGCGGCCAAAAAATGATGATAAAGATCGGCCGCTACTTTATCATTAGCTGTACGGGCTTCAGCTAGGGCTTTATCAATCTCCGGTCTTTTCCAACCAGTAATGTTAGTTTGACTATCGCTACGCCACAGAGAATAAGGATCGCCATTAGTAATAGTTCCAGAGTAAAGTAAAATTTCAAATTGACGATTAGCAATAACGTCTTTTTGAATTACCTCATCACTATGTGTTGCTAGTTCAACTTTAACACCAATTGCCTGCCAGGCCTTAACCACTTCTTCGGCGGTGCTTTTCATGTCATCGGTCGCTAATAAAGAAACAGTTAATGGTTTATTATTTTTATCAACACGCCAAGTACCATTTTTAGTCCAACCTGCGGCATCTAATAAACTATTGGCTTTAGACCAATCAAATTTAAATAAAGTATCATTCCCTGGCATAAAAGATGGTAATAAAGTTTGGGAAGGAACGCCAGCGCGACCCACGCTATTATTAGTAATTGCCGTTTGATCAATAGCGGCGGCCAAAGCTTGGCGCACGACTTTATCAGCGGTGGCGCGTTTAGTTGTTAAATTAAAATATAAGCTAATTAATTCCGGTAAAGCTATCTGATGATAAGTTAAAGAATTTTTAGCAATGATCGTGGACAGTAAATCTGGAGTGATATAAGACAAACCATTAATTTGTCCGTTATTATAAGCGGCCACCATTTCTTCAGCGCTGGGAAAAAATCTAAAGGTAATTTCTTCTAAATAGGCTTTGTGGCCATAATAATTATTATTGCGGGCTAACGTATAAGAATAAATAGTGCCGCTTTTACTCTTAACTAAAGTTTTAAAAATATAGGGGCCAGAGCCAATTGGCTTAATATTTAATTCGGTTAAGGTAGTAGTATCAGTTGAAACTGACTGCCAAGAATCAATAGGTAAAATTCCAAAATCTAGTAAACGAGTAAAGTCTCGGTAAGGCTCACTTAAAGTAAAGGTAATTGTTTGATCATCAACTTTATCAATACTGACGCCGGAAAATTTATCACGTAGTGGTGATTTATAATCAGGATCTTGAATAGCATTAAAAGTAAAAACCACATCATCAGCCGTTAAGTCCTGTCCATTAGACCAAGTTGCCTTTTTTATTTTAATGGTATAGGTTTTTTGATCACTAGATAAACTCACACTATCAGCTAAATCATTAATGACATGACCCTCATTATCTCTAGTAAAAAGACGAGAGAAGATTAATTTTTCTAAATCAGCATCAGCATCATTAAGTGAAGCATATAAAGGATTGATGTATTGTGGACTGCCAATAATACCCTCAAGATAGGTTCCACCAGCACTAGGTACGCTAATAATATTTTTTATATAAAAAGATCTGCCTAAAAAGCCTAAACCAATTATAGCAATCAGTAAGCAAATTAAAACTACTTTTCTTTCTTTTGCAGAAAGAAACTTTCCAATGTATTTAAGTTGACGAAGACCAGGAATTCTTGATTTAGAAAGTTGTAAAACCAAGGCTTGGTCAAGATTTTCGTGAACTGGAGTTTTTTTCCCCCAGTGACGTAAAAAAGACATAAGTAATAATGAGAGTTAATCTAAGATAGTAATGGTTTCTTGAATTAACTTAATTTCTAGACTTTGTTTAGTTTTAGGATCAATAGTTAATTTAATAGCATTAAATTGAGATTGGCCAGTAGCGGCTAATTGGTGAGGAATTTTAGTTTGGGTTAAAAAAGATTCAATAATTGGCTCAGACATAACACCAATAACACCGTCAGCATAACCGGTCATGCCAATATCAGTAATATAACCAGTACCTAAGGAAGTTATTGTGGCGTCAGCAGTTGGTACATGAGTGTGAGTGCCAAGTAGAGCGCTGATTTTGCCATCAAGAAAATGTTTTAAAGCAATTTTCTCAGCGGTTGTTTCAGCATGAATATCTATTATTATAGCAGAAATTTTTTCATCGGTAAAGTCGTTGATAATTTTTTCTGCGGCGCGAAAAGGACAGTTATAATTATACTTCATGAAAGAACGGCCGATTAAGTTAACTAATAAAATTTTATGTTGGCCAACTTCTATTAAGCTATAACCTTGACCCGGCGCATCGTCGCTATAATTTAGTGGTCTTAAAACAGGTAAGTCGCTATTAAAGCATTCTTCAACATTGGATTTTTGATCAAAACAGTGGTCACCAGATGTTAGGTAATCAACGCCGTAGTTCATTAATTCTTTTACAGTCAGCACGGTTAAACCTTTGCCATGAGCAATATTTTCTCCATTGGCAATAACTAGATCAATTTGATATTGTTCTTTTATTTTTGGCAAAAGAGATTTAATCGTTAAACGACCAATCTTTCCAACAACATCGCCAATAAATAATATATTAAGCGTTTCTTTTTTCATTAGAAATTAGAAATTAAAAATTAGAAATTTTTACCTAGCGTATTCAATCACACGAGTTTCACGAAGTAGGTTAACTTTAATTTCGCCGGGATATTTAAGTTCAGCTTCAATTTTTTTGGCAATATCGCGGGCTAGATCATGAGATTTATTGTCATTAATTTCTTCAGCATTAACAAAAACACGAATTTCGCGGCCAGCTTGAATAGCATAAACTTTTTCTACACCTTCAAAAGACGTGGCTATTTTTTCCAGTTCTTCAAGACGCTGAACATATTGTTCAAAGCTATCGTGGCGGGCGCCGGGACGAGAAGAGGAAATAGCGTCAGCGACTTTAACAATTACGGAAATAATATCGCCAGGTTGATCTTCATGATGCTTTTCAATTGGCGCCACAATCTCTTCGCTAATGCCGAATTTACGGGCAATTTGCGCGCCAATTTCCGGGTGAGTTCCTTTAACTTCATGATCAACCGCTTTACCAATATCATGTAATAAACCGCCTTTTTTAGCGACGCTAACATTGGCGCCTAATTGTTCAGCTAAAAGACCGGACAAGTGCGCCACTTCGACAGCGTGCTTTAAAGCGTTTTGGCCATAGCTGGTGCGATATTTTAAGCGACCAATAATTTGAATTAACTTTGGATCAAAACCAGTAATGCCTAGCTCATACAAAGCATCTTCACCGGATTTTTTAATATCCATGGCCAATTCTTTTCTAGCCTGTTCGACTGCTTCTTCAATTTTTGTTGGATGAATACGACCATCTTTAATCAATTGTTCAAGCGCGCGTTTAGCAATATGACGACGAATGCCGGAAAAGCCGGAAATCGTAATGGCATTAGGCGTATCATCAACAATAATCTCTACGCCCGTCAATTGTTCAATGGATTTAATATTACGGCCTTCACGACCAATAATTCTGCCCTTCATTTCATCATTAGGTAAATCTATAGTGGTGGTTGTTAATTCAGCGATAAAGTTAGATGATAAACGTTGCATGGCTGAGGAAACTAATTCGCGAGTTTTTTCATCAATTGTTTCACTGGTTTCATCAGACATCTTTTTAATGCGTGAAGCTAGGGCGTCGCTGCTTTCTATTTGCACACGTTCTAGAATTCTTTCAATGGCTTGTTCTTTATTTAAACCAGAAATTTTTTCCAAAGAAGCCATTTGTTCATCACGAATTTTTTTAACGCGCTCTTTAGTTTCTTCAATTTGCGAAATTTTATCGTACAGAACCTGTTGCTTGTCCTGTAACTCTAATAATTTTTGCGAAAAAACACTTTCACGTTGCTCTAAACGTTTTTGAGTTTCTGAGACTTCTTTGCGTTGTCCCTCGGCGTCTTTTTTAGCTTGATCAATTATTTTAAGAGCTTTATCTTGAGCATCTAAAACAATTTGTTTTTCTTTGGTGCGCGTTTCAGCAATAAGTTTTTCTGCGCGCAATTCAACACTGTTAGCCTTGGTTAAAGATTGTTGCTTTCTTAGCCACCAACCAATTAAAAAAGCTAAAACAGCGATAATAGCATAAATAAGATACGGCATAGATTTGAATCCGCCGTCTTCGCCCTAAATTAGATAAAAAATAGTTTTAGTTAAGCAAAAATAACCGAGTAAAAGTCGGTATAAAAGATAGTTCAAAGTTAGAGAAAATTACTAAATTTTTGCTAATGTTAGTCATAAAACCAGATTAAATCCTTAGACGAAGCGGTGCGGAAGAATTAGTAATAAATTAATGTTTAAAGTAAACTACCACTATCCTATCACGACCTTGACTCTCTGGCAAGGATGGGTTATTAAGCAGTGCAATTTTGGGTTTAGTAGGCTATAATTGATAAGTAATATTTTATGAAACAAACAGAAGAAAATATCGCCATAGCCTTGGGTTTAAAAAAGCCAATTATTGTCTTTGATTTAGAAACAACTGGCTTAAGCTTGATTAAAGATAGAATTGTAGAGCTGGCTTATTATAAATATTGGCCAGATGGAAAAATAGAAAAGGCTGATATGCTTATTAATCCTCTAATGTCTATACCGCCAGAAGTTACGGCGATTCATGGCTTAACTGATGATGATGTTAAAGATCAGCCGACTTTTCAACAAAAATCTAATGAGTTGTGGCAGGCTTTTAATGATTGTTATTATAGTGGTTTTAATGTCGTACGTTTTGATCTACCATTATTAAGACAAGAATTTTTGCGTTGCAATAAAGATTTTTCTTTTCACCCAATTGATATTATTGATGCTAAAATAATTTATCATGCGATGGAGCCACGCACTTTGTCGGCCGCCTATAAACACTATTGCCATAAAGAGCACGAAGAAGCGCATGAAGCCCTCGGCGATGTTAAAGTGACCGCGGAAATTATTACCGAACAAATTAAGCGCTATGGTCAGGAAGCCATTCAAAAAATTCATGAAGATACTTTAAAAGATTATGTTGACGTGGAAGCGCGTTTCTACCGCGAAGCCGGAGAAATTTATTTTGCTTTTTCTAAATTTAAAGATCGTTCTTTATCATCAGTCGCCAAAACCGATCCAACATTTTTGCGTTGGATACTGCAGGCTGATTTTTCTGAAGACAGTAAAAATGTGGTTAGAGATTTTCTTAAAAACAATTCGACCAACTAGTCTATGGATATTATTTCTCATGCTCTTTTAACTAATCTAGTTTTTAAAGATGCGCCAGCCAATGAGCGTTGGTTAGCCGTGGCTTTTGGCACCTTGCCGGACTTAGTTAGTTTTGGTAGTATGTTTAATTCAGTTTTTTTAAGAAAAATTCTTTTTTTTAAAAAGCCACCGCAGTCTTTATTTCCGGCTTATATTATGCGTCTTTATAATATTTGTCATAGTCTGATTATTTGGCTAGCGGTCTTTTTAATTTTATGGGCTTTTGCTCCGCATTGGTTAGCGATAGCTTTCTGCGGTTGGGGCTTTCATATTTTATTGGATATTTTTACGCATAGCCGTCATTCTTTTCCAACGCGTATTCTCTGGCCATTTTCTAATTTTTATTTTTCCGGTATTGGTTGGTCTAATAAATGGTTTATGGTCTTTAATTATTTGTTAATTTTATTTTTGTATTTATTCTTTTATTTATAGTATGAATCGTTTAGTTGATCCACAAGTTAATAATAATGAAGCTAGCGCCGAAGAAAGAGTTGATATTGGACTTCGTCCGCGAACTTTAGAAGAATATGTTGGCCAAGAAAATATCAAGGCTAATTTAAGTATTTTAATTGAGGCAGCTAAGGCGCGCGAAGAAAATATTGATCATGTTTTATTGTACGGCGCTCCCGGCCTAGGGAAAACAACTTTAGCGCATGTGATTGCTAACGAACTAAAGACGCCGATTAGGGTCACCTCAGGTCCGGCTTTAGAAAAACCCGGTGATTTAGCGGCCATTTTAACTAATTTAAATCCTGGCGATATTTTATTTATTGATGAAATTCATCGTTTACCAAGAATTGTTGAAGAAATTCTTTATCCGGCCATGGAAGATTTTGGTTTGGATATTGTCATCGGTAAAGGGCCGTCCGCCAAAATGTTAAGAATTGATTTGCCAAAATTTACGATTATTGGCGCGACGACGCGCGTTAGTCTTTTGTCTTCGCCGCTTAGGGATCGTTTTGGCGTATCACATCATCTTGATTTTTATACTTTTGAAGATTTAGAAAGAATTATTAAACGCAGCGCCAATATTTTACAAATTCCGGTGGATGAAGCTTCTGCTAAAACGATTGCCGTACGCGCGCGAAAAACGCCGCGACTCGCCAACCGTTTATTACGCCGCGTGCGCGATTATTCTGAAGTTAAAGGCAATGGCTTATTAACGCCGGCTTTATGTGAACAAGCTTTGGATCTTTTAGAAATTGATCATTTGGGACTCGATCGCATTGATCGAAAAATTTTAGAAACAATTATTGATAAATTTGCCGGCGGCCCGGTTGGTATTGGCACTTTAGCGGCCGCGACTGGCGAAGATTTAGCGACCTTAGAAGAAGTTTATGAGCCTTACTTATTGCAAATTGGTTTTCTGAACAGGACTTCTCGAGGTCGCTTGGCGACGCCGCAGGCCTATCGACATTTAGGCAAAAAATATGATATACCTCTATAAAAAGTTTATATGACCTTTAATTTAGTAGTTTTTCTCTATATTTATTATATTTTTCTAATTTTTTGGGCGATTTTAAGCCTGATTGGTTTTTATCATTTAATCCGTTTTGGCGGTCGGATGTTTAGTAGTTTTTTTGTCGGTGTTGTTTATATCATTGGCGTCGTTATTATTTTATTTTTATCTTATAATTATTTTTCCAGTATTGATTGGCAAACACCAATGACAGTTTTTAGTGGCTTTAATTCTTTAAAGAATATAGTTAATTCACCTACGGTTTTTAAATAATTTTTTATGTTTTCAGGTTATAATTTAGCAGACATTTTACCAGGAGAAAAAGTGACAACCATTGTTCACCGTGATTTTTTTGTGGCTATTCGTCGCATAATCTTTTTTATTCTATTGTTAGCCATACCTATCGTGCTTATTATTATGGTTAATTTTTTATTTCCAGTTTTATTAGAAAGAGTTTGGTTATGGCCAGTTTTATTATTATCTTCTAGTGCTTATTTATTATTTATTTGGCTCTTATTTTTCTTTTCTTTATTAGATTACGCCTTGGATATTTGGATCATCACTAATATACGTGTCATTGATGTTCATCAAGATGGTTTTTTTTCCCGCTCTACCGCAGAAATTCGTTTAGAATGGATTCAGGATATTTCTAGTGATAGCAACGGTTTTTTCGCAACGATTTTTAGATACGGAAATCTTAATGTGCAAACCGCTAGTGAACATAATTCTTTAATTTTTGAACAGATTCCTAATCCTGAACATATCCGTGATTTATTAATGGAGTCAGTTAATAAAGAAGAAAGTAAAAAGAAAACTAGTTCATGAAATTAAGTGATTTTAATTATAAATTGGACGAGCGATTAATTGCTCAAAGGCCAGCTCGGCCGCGCGACGCCGCGCGGCTTTTGGTTGTAAATAAAGACTCTACTAATTTTACTGATAAATATTTTTATAATATTACAGATCATTTAGAGGCTGGAGACCTGTTAATTATTAATGATTCTAAAGTAATTCCAGCGCGTTTAATCGGCAAGAAAGAAAGCGGAGGAAAAGTAGAAATTTTATTATTAAATAATTTAGAAAAAAGTTCTTGGGAGGTTATTGGCAAAAATATTCCGGCTATTGGGCAAAAAATAATTTTTTCTAAATCTTTTCAGGCTACGGTCATTAAAAAAGACAGTGATTCGGTTATTTTAAATTTTAATTGTCAAGGAAATCTTTTTTGGTCACGTTTAAATAGTTATGGTCAGATGCCTTTACCGCCTTATATTAAGTCCTCTAGTAAAAAATTAGACAGCGAACGTTATCAGACAGTTTATGCCGATAAGCGTGATTATGGCTCTGTCGCGGCGCCGACCGCCGGCCTGCATTTTACGCCGCGTTTATTAAAAGCTTTAAAACAAAAAGGCGTAAAAATAGCAAAAATTACTTTGCATGTAGGTTTAGGAACTTTTCGGCCGATAAAGACTAATAATATTTTAGATCATAAAATGCACTCTGAATGGGTTAGTGTCAGTTCGCAAGTTATTAAGATTATTTTAGAAACTAAGAAAAAAAATAAAAAAATAATTGCTGTCGGCACAACTAGTGTCAGGGCTATAGAAACCGCTATGAAAAAACCTAATATTAAAAAAACTGGTTTTACAGGACTGACTAATATTTTTATTTATCCGCCGTATAAATTTAAAGCTATTGACGGCTTAATTACGAATTTTCATTTACCAAAATCAACTCTATTATTATTAGTTTCGGCGCTGGCCGGAAAGCAAACTATTAAAAAAGCTTACCAAGAAGCAATTAAGAAAAAATATCGTTTTTATAGCTACGGCGACGCCATGCTGATTTTATAGGCTTATATTGACTTTTATAACTTAAAGTAGTAATTTTAAATATTAGTTCATTTACATTTAAATCAAAAAAATTAATTAAAATAAATAATAAAGAAAGGCTAGGATATAAAAATGCAAAAGAATGATAATAGTTTTTATGTTATTAGTGGATCTTTTCTTTCTAAACCAGACCCCACTTGCTCTTCTTATAAAAACGATAATCTGAATAAAGTTTTTTCTTTAAAGGAAGACCGTAATATTAATACCTTTTTGGTATATGTCTATCATGATTCAGAAGATAATACTAAAGATATTAGTTTTTTGGGTAAGGATATCTACCATAACGGTAATGTTTTGCCGTTTGAAATAAGTTCACTGCAAATAAGTGAAACAGAAATATCCTTTTTGAAATTATATGGCGAGCCTTATAATTTTGTCCGGGTTGTTCTTTCCACAAAATTTAATGACAATGCCTGGCAGGGTCTCTGGTCGAGACAATCAAAAGACAACGAAGAAAGTGATTTGGTTCATTGTACGATTACTAAACTGCCTAATCTTTTTTTTACAGATTTAAGCTATCAGGATTTTTTAGAAATTATGGGCAGTAGCTTTGATTGTAATTTTAAGGCTTACACAGCAATGAATTCAGTTGAAAAAGACGAAATGCTTTCAAGGGCAGTCGATTTATATGAGCCATTCATAAAACAGTATTTAGAAAAAAATAAACATGATTGGCTTATTATAAATATTAAGAATGCCTTGGTTCTGGATTCCGGCAAAATAGCCAATGAGCCAACAGGAGAAGCTGTGTATTCTTTGTCAGAAGAAAAAAATCAGGCTTTACTTTTTTTTACAAAGCCAGGGGTCAGAGAAAAAAGATAAAATTAAAAAAATTATTTTAAAAATCAAAATAAGTTAATAATAAAGAGCTGTTATTTTAAATAACAGCTCTTTTAATATCTTTATTTTTTTATTGACAATCGCCGAAATTTGTTGTAATCTTAAAGAAATTATAAGATTTTACTATGAACATTAGCGAACTAGCGCGCATTCTAAAAATACCGCCACAAGATCTTAGAGACAATCTGCCTAAGCTCGGTTTTGATATTGGTCAAAAAGCTATAAAGATTGATAATTTTACGGCCAACAAAATTATTCGTAATTGGGGGCTTTTATCTAAACGTATTGTCAGAAGTGAGGCCTCTATCGCGCAAAGCGAGGCTGCGGCTCGTCCCGCTGTAGATAAAGTTAGCGTGCCGGCTTTTATCGTTGTTAAAGACTTTGCGGCGTTATTAAAGATTTCTCTAAATAAATTATTAGGCGAATTAATGAAAAATAATATTTTTACTTCGCTTAATGAAAAAATAGACTTTGAAACTGCCGCCATTATTGGTTCTGATTTAGGCGTTGAAGTAACTTTAACCGAAGAGACAACGGAAAATATTACTAACGAACAATCAGCTCAAGATAAAATTAAAGTTTCTTTATCAAAATCAGACTGTCCCGAAGATTTAACAATTCGTCCGCCGGTCGTTGTTGTTATGGGTCACGTTGACCATGGAAAAACTAAACTTTTAGACGCGATTAGAAATACTGATGTGGTGGCTACTGAAGCTGGTGGTATTACGCAACATATTGGCGCTTACCAAATTTTTCATAATAATAAAGCAATTACTTTTATTGATACGCCGGGCCACGAAGCTTTTACGGCTATGCGTAATCGCGGCGCCAAAGTTGCGGATATTGCTATTCTTGTTGTAGCGGCTGATGACGGCGTTAAACCGCAGACGATTGAAGCTTATCGTATTATTGAAGCGGCTAAATTACCCTTTATTGTCGCGATTAATAAAATTGATAAGCCAGATGCTAATATTGACCGCGTTAAGCAAGAATTATCTAGCCAGCTAAATATTTTAGTTGAAGATTGGGGCGGTAAAATTATTTGTGCGCCATTATCGGCTAAACAGGGTACGGGTGTTAAGGAGTTATTAGACATGATAATTTTGATTTCCGAAATGACCGCCGATACTTTAAAAGCTGATAAATGTGTGCCGGCTGTTGGGACAATTATTGAATCTAAACTTGATAAAGGCGAAGGTCCGATTGCGACTGTGTTAGTGCAGAATGGAACATTAAAAGTTGGTGATCTAATTTCTTTTAATGGCCTGGCTTGCGGCAAAGTTCGCTCCTTAAAAGATCATACTGGAGCTTTAGTAGACAAAGCTATTCCTGGCATGCCGGTTAAATTAAATGGTTTAAAATTTGTACCAGAAGTTGGTGATGTTTTAGAAGTTGGTGAGGGCGAAAGAGTAAAGCAACAAAAAAATCGTTCCACTATTAGTCAAAATATTAAGCTCGATACTTCTAATGATAAAGATGAAGTCGTCGGTCCAATGATTAATTTAATTATTAAAAGTGATACCCTGGGTTCGGGCGAAGCGATTGAAAATTCTTTGTCTAAACTTGATGCGCAGGGTGTCCGAGTTAAAATTGTCGCCAAAGGTTTAGGTAATATTACGGAAGGTGATATAATTCGTGCCGAAACTAATCAAGCGATGTTACTTGGTTTTAATGTTCATTTAGCACCGCAGGCTGAAGAATTAGCCCGTGATAAAAACGTCACTGTTTCTTTATATCGTATTATTTATGATTTGATTAATGATGTTAAAGCTCGTATTCAAGAATTAGTAAAACCAGAAATTGAACGAGTAGACCTAGGTCGTCTTAAAGTGATGGCTATTTTTAGAACTGAAAATAAACTGCAAATTTTAGGTGGCCGAGTTTTAGATGGTCAATTAAAAGTTAGTACTAAGTTAGAGGTTAAACGTAACGACGATATTGTTGGTACGGGAAATTTAGGCGGGTTGCAAAGCGGCAAAGTTGATGTGCAAAGCGTGGAAGAAAACCAAGAATGCGGCCTGCGTTTTGAAGGCCAGCCGATTGTTGAAATTGGCGATATTTTGGTTTGTTATGAAGAAAAACAGATTATTAAACGCGTAGGCTAAGGTTTTAAACCTTAGCACACAATAATATGGCCAGAATGGATCAAGTCAATAGTTTATTGCATCATGAATTAGCCGAGGCTTTGAATCGCCATCTAGATTTAGATGGTTGTTTAATAACCGTCACAGAAGTTATTTGTTCACCAGATTTAAAAGAGGCAAAGATATTAGTTTCGGTTTTACCAGAAAAATTTGTGGGTACGGCTTTAGCTAAATTGCGTCATATTTCCGGAGATTTAGCGCGCGACCTGCGGCCGCGACTTAAATTTAAGAATATGCCAACTTTTATTTGGATTTTTGATGAACGATTATTACAAGCCGCAGAGTTAGAAAAAGTTTTTAAAGAAATAGAATGATTACTTCGGCTAATAAAAATTTTTATAATAATGCGGCTAAGCGCTTGCGGTCGGCACAGCGCATTTTAGCAGTGACCCATCTTAATCCTGACGGCGACGCCCTAGGTTCTTTATGTTTTTTAAAAGAATTAACCCTAGCTTTAAATAAAGATTGTTTAATTTATTGCGCTGGACCATTACCGAGTGATTTAGAATTTTTGCCGCATTGGTCAGAGATCGTTACTGATAAAACTAAATTTTCTTTAGATGATTTTGATTTAATTATTAGCCTAGATTGTGCCACGCCAGCGCGCACTAATTTAGAAGAAGAATTATCTAAGAGAACTAAAGAGCAACATTTTTTAGAAATTGATCATCATCCAGTAATTAAAAAATTATCAGATAGCGAACTGCGTCTTCCGCAAGCCGCTTCCACCACGGAAATTTTATTTCATTTAGCTTCAATCATGAATATTTCTATTAATCCAATTATGGCCAAAACGTTATTAACAGGCATTGTGACGGACACGGGAAATTTTATTCATGCCTCAGCCACCGAAGGTACGGTGGCGGCCGCCGCGGCGATTACGGCCTATGGTGCTAATTTAGCTAAAATTAATGATCAAACTTTTCGCACCAAAACTTTAGCCGGCCTTAAATTATGGGGTTTAGCTTTGGCGCGTTTAAAAAAAGTTGATCGTTTTAATTTAGTTTATACGGTTTTAACAGAAGAGGATTTTCAAAAGCATGATGTTACTGAAGATAGTCTTGAAGGTATTGCTAATTTTTTATCAGCCCTTAATGACGTGGCTATTGTTTTAGTTTTATTTAGTGCGCGTGGAGTAATTAAGGGCAGTCTGAGAACCATTAAAGATAATGTTGATGTGGCTCGTTTAGCTCGAGCCTTAGGCGGCGGCGGACACGTTAAAGCTGCTGGCTTTACTATTCCTGGTCAATTAGTCTTAGAAAATGACCAATGGCTAACTAAAGCGCCTAATGTTTGACCCACCTTTTCCTAGCAGTGTACAATATAAAAGACAGGTTTATAATGATAATTAAAATTTATGCATCGCAGTGAAGAAGCTATTGCTTTAACCGTAACGCCTGGTGCTAAAAAAATATTTCAAGCCATTTATCGTGACCAGCAAGCAACGGCTAATAAAGGCGAAGAATCAATTAGTAAATTACAAGTCTCAGAGGTTATTTCTAAGATGGCTTTTTATTATGAAAAAATTCGTAATGCAGTTCATTATAATGAAGATCATTTATTGCGCAAAGACGCGATTGAAAGAATTTTTAAACGTCAGTTAATTATTGAAAATTCGATTAAGTTTTCTAAAGGTGATAGTCATGTCGCCGCGCGTCATCTATTAATGGAATTAATTCGGGCTGGTTATTTGCCCAACAATACTTTGCCGGAGACTAAAGTTGAAGAAATTGCCGTGGTAGTTGAAAAATATTTAACCTTGCGCCAACTCTGTACCGGCGAAGCGGCTAGTAATTTTAATTTTTTTGGCGGTAAGGCTAAAGATAAAAAATTTGATAGTCGCTTTGATTTAACTAATTGGTTAATTGGTTTAGCGGCCGCGGAAATTGAACAACACATTGACACCGATGAAGTTTCTAAGACCATAATTTTAGTCATGTATGGTTTATTAGAAAAACGTTTGGATTTACCCGACTCTTTGCCGTATAAAGAAGATTTGCCCATTCAACTGTATTTAGCGATTCATCGTAGTTTATTAAAATTTGACGATGCTATGTTATCCTTGATTTTATTAAATTATTTTAACGGTGATTGGGCCGTAGCGACGCCTAAAACAGTTGCCCAGGTAGCTAAAAATTTAGGTTCCTTACGAGAATTAATAAATAAACAATTAAATCATCCTTTAGCTGATCAGATGGTCAATATTGTTTCTAGTCACACGGTTTTCTTTAATATTTTAAAAGATGTTGTGGCCGAAGATCCGATAACGGTTTATGATGAATTTTTTGATGATCCTAAAGCTTTTGCGCGTCGCATTAAAAAAACCTGCATTAAACGTTATGCTAAAGCTAAAACTAAATTATGGAGCGCGGCCTGGCGTAGTATTATTTATATTTTATTAACTAAATCAATTTTTGCCGTGATTTTAGAAATTCCAGCTTCTAAGCTTTTCGGCTCTGTTATTAGTCCGATTTCTTTAGCTATTAATGTGATTTTTCCAGCTCTATTATTATTTTTTGCCGTGGCCGTGACGGGTTTGCCGGGTGAAGAAAATACTAAAAAAATTATTGCTGGAATTGAAGAAATTGTTTTTGTAGAAAAACGTCAAGACGATATTATTCCAATTCGTAAACCGCTCGGGCGACGCCGGGTCATGAATTTTATTTTTGGTTTATTTTACGCCGTAACTTTCTTTATTTCTTTTGGTTTGATTGTTTGGTTTTTAGAGACGATTTATTTTAGCTGGGTTAGTATTGTTATTTTCTTATTTTTCTTAACTTTTGTTAGCTTTTTTACGATTCGTATACGCCGCGGCGCCAAAGAATGGGTGGTTATACAATCACGCGATTCCCTTTTCCGTTTCTTGTTAGACTTTTTCTCTATGCCAATTATTGCCACTGGTAAATGGTTAAGCGGAAAGTTTTCGCAAATTAATGTTTTTATTTTTATCCTAGATTTTATTATTGAAGCGCCCTTTAAGATTTTCGTGGACATCGCTGAGGAATGGACTAAGTATGTTCGTGAACGTAAAGCGCGCCTATAAAATATATGACCTGGCTTGATATTGCGATTATTATTATTTTGGCTGGTTTTTTATGGTACGGCTTTTTCTTTGGCCTAATCCGTTTAATTGGTAATTTGGTCGGTTTAATTATTGGCGCTTATTTAGCCAGCCGTTTTTATTTACCAATTTTTAATTTTATTAGTCATTATCTTCCGGGTCATCCCGAATTGTTTAAAATTATTATTTTTATTTTGTGTTTTTCTATTATCGCTCATTTAGTGGGTTATTTATTTATTCTTTTGGAAAAACTTTTTAACGTCGTGGCGATTATTCCTTTTTTAAAAACGATTAATCGTTTATTAGGAGCGGTTTTTGGTTTAGCTGAAGGAATTTTTATTTTAGGGATTGTCGCTTATTTTTTGAACAAAAATTTACCGTCAATTACACTTTTTAGTAAATGGTTAGACGCTTCGTCATTAGTGCCGCGTTTAATTAATGTCTCTAAAATTATGGCGCCTTATTTGCCAACGCTATTTAATCATATTAAATCCTTACTCTAACCATGGAATTTTTTGACACTCATAGTCATGTTAATGCGCCGGCTTTTATTAATGATGCTGACACGGTTATTAAAAGAAGTTTGACTGCCAATACTTCTATTTTAATTAGTGGCGTTGATTATAAAACATCTAAACGAGCGATTGATTTAGCTAATCGTTATGAAAAAGGAGTTTATGCCGCTATTGGCCTGCATCCGACTGAACTTTTTGCGCATAGTGAAGAAGAAAATGGCGTAGTTAAAGAATTTCCAGCCGAACAATTTTCTTATGATATGTATTCTATGCTGACTAAATTTCCTAAAACCGTAGCCATCGGCGAAATTGGTTTAGATTATGCTTGGCGAGAATTAGATAAAGACATTGAAGCACGTAAACTTTTACAAAAAAATGTTTTGCAAAAACAATTAGAAATGAGCCGCCGTTTTGATCTGCCGGTTTTACTTCATTGTCGTCAGGCACATGATGATATGATGCCACTCTTAACTAATTTTAGAAAAGATTATAAGACTTATATTTTAAAAGATCGCCCGTGGGGAGTGCTGCATTGTTTTTCTGGCGATGAGAATTTAGCTTGGGAATATTTTAATTTAGGATTGATTATTTCTTTTACTGGCTTAATTACTTTTAGTCAACGCTGGGATGATCTTATCCGTAAAGTCCCCGAAGACAAGTTAATGATAGAAACTGATGCGCCTTATATGACGCCTGAACCTTATCGCGGTAAACGCAATGAGCCGGTTTTGGTTAAATATGTGGCTGAGCGTATGGCTGAAATTAGAGGCGTTAGTTTAGAACATATTGCGGCTATGACCACGGCTAATGCTAAGCGATTATTTAAGCTAAAATAGTGGATAAGTCGGCAATTTTTACCTTGACCCGATATAGAAAATGACTTATAATCCCTTACGGGAGCCCTGTTGGACTTCTATTGAAAACCAAGGACCGAACCGCCCTTGTTTTTGTTTGGAAATATGGATAATAAAGATAAAAAAATCTGGTGGCAAGAGGCTTTAGCGATTTTTTCCCGTCTTTCGGGCTGGATTTTATTGCCTTTAATCGCAGGATTTTTATTAGGCGGCTGGCTAGATCGACGCTATCATAGTTCACCGCGCTGGTTTTTTATTGTGATTAGCCTTAGCTTTATTATTTCTATGATTGGTTTAGTAATTCAAGCTAAAAAAGAAATGAAAAATATATCTAAAAAATAGTTATTTATGGCTGATGTTTCCAACACAACCCAAACGACCGTCAGTGAAGAGCACACTCTTTATTCTGAACCGATTTTTAATATTGGTCATTTTACAGTAACTAATTCTTTGTTTACTTCTTGGATCGCTTTGTTCATTATAATTATTTTAGGCATTAGCTTTAAGGCTACCTTAAAAACCATTCCTGGAAAATTACAAAATATTATTGAAATGGTCATGGATCAATTTTTAGGAATTTTTGATTCCGTCACTGGTTCGCGCGAAAAATCAATAAAATTTGCGCCCTTTGTCATGAGTTTTTTCTTTTTGATTTTAATTAATAATTGGTTGGGAATTTTACCAGGCGTCGGCGCCATTGGAAAAATTGTTAGTCATAATGGTCAAGCTTCGTTTATTCCATTTTTACGCGGTGGTACCGCTGATTTAAATACGACTTTAGCCTTAGCCAGCTTGGCTGTGGTCGCTAGTCATATTTTTGGCGTAATTGCTGTTGGCGCTTGGCCGTATCTTAATAAATTTATTAATATCAAAGCCTTTTTAGAAATTCCTAAAAAAGTTATGAAAGATCCGACGGTTCTTTTAATTAATCCGATTAAAGCTTTCGTCGGTCTAGTAGAAATTATCGGTGAAGTAGCTAAAATTGCCAGCCTATCTTTTCGTTTGTTTGGTAATATTTTTGCTGGTGAAGTTTTACTAGCTTCAATGTCAGCTTTAATGGCCTTTGCTATACCAATTCCTTTTTTATTTTTAGAAGTAATTGTTGGTTTGATACAGGCGCTAATTTTTGCTATATTAGTGCTGATATATGTTTCGATAAGTACTACGGTCGAAGAACACTAGATCTTTAAATGTTTAATTCTTAATTTCTAATTTCTAAATAAATGGCTGCAAATTTTTAATGTTTAAAAATTAAGTCATTAAAAATTGTTTAAAAATTAAAAATTAGAAATTAAAAATTAATTAAGTATAATTTATGGAAAATGTCATGCTCGCCAAAGCCATTGCGATTGGCCTAGGTTCAATTGCTCCAGCTCTCGGCATTGGTTTTATTGGTGCCAAAGCCATGGAATCAATCGGTCGTAATCCTGAAGCCGCTAGTAAGATTTTAGTGCCAATGCTTTTAGCCTGTGCTTTTGCTGAAGCCGTCGCTATTTATGCCTTGGTTATTGCCTTTAGCATTAAGTAGTCTCTTAATTATCCGCCCCTCTTTTTTTAAAGAGAGGTGAATATTAGAAGATTATTAATATAAATTTCTAATTTCTAATTCTTAATTTCTAAATAAATGGCTGCAAATTTTTAATGTTTAAAAATTAAGTCATTAAAAATTATTTAAAAATTAAGAATTAGAAATTAAAAATTGTTTTTATGGATTCATTAATTTCCGCCTTTCATTTAGATTTAAAATTATTGATTGCTCAATTAGTTAATTTTGGTGTAGTTTTTATTGTTTTATATTTATTAATTTTTAAGCCTTTATTTAAAACTACCGGCGAACGTTCTAAAACTATTGCTAAAAGCCTACAAGAAGCCAAAGAAATTGAAGAAAGATTAGCTAAAACCAAACAAGAACAAGCCGTTATGTTAAAAGAAGCAAAAGTTTCTGCTTCAGAAATTTTAATTAAGGCGACCGAGGAAGCGGAAACTAAAAAAACAGAAATTATTGAAAAAGCTAAAGAAGAAATTGGCGTTTTAATTAACCGTGAAAAAGCGCGTATGCAAGTTGAAAAAGCTAGTACTCTAAAAGAAATTAGACAGGAAGTTGGTGATTTAATAGCTAAGAGTTGGCAAAAAATTTTACAAGAAAAAATGGATAAACCAAGCGATGAAAAATTAATTTCTAAAATTATAAGCCACCTACATTAATATGTCTTTAATTAACTCCTACGCCAAAGCAATCTTAGAAGCCACGGCCGAGACTTCTAAAAAAGAGACAATAGCCATTATTGATCGTTGGTTAAATGAATTATCAGCTAAACAGCTTTTAAATAAATCTAGCGAAATTATTTTCGAAATTGCCAAATTAGATGATAAGAACGAAGGTGTTGTTCGAGCAAAAATTACCATGGCTAGAAAATTGAGTAAAGATATAATTTCTGATATTGCTAAGGTCATTACTAAGCGTACTAACGCCAAGCAAATAATTTTTACAGAAATTGTTGATCCGAGTATTGGCGGAGGGTTTATTATTAATTTTAATGATACTATTCTTGATGCTAGTTTAATTGGTCGAGCCAATGACTTAGCAACTAGTATTGGCTACTAATTTAATTTAAGTTTATGTCAAAAACTAAAGATTTCATTATTGAACAGATTAAAGAGCGTATCGGCGCTTTTGAACCTAAGGTTAAAGAAACTAATATCGGCCATGTTTTAAGAGTAGGTGACGGTATTGCAGTGGTGTCTGGTTTAAGCAATGTCCGCATGTCAGAAATGCTGGAATTTTCTACTGAGGCTGGTCCAGTGCGCGGCGTCGCCCTCAATTTAGAGGAAAACAGCGTTGGTGCTATTATTCTTGGAAATTATGAAAGAATTATTGAAGGCGCTTTAGTTAAAGCGACCGGTCGTATTTTAGAAGTGCCGGTCGGTGATGATTTAATTGGTCGCGTAGTTAATCCTTTAGGTGAACCTTTGGACGGCAAAGGTCCTTTGTCTTCAAAAGAATTTTATCCAATTGAAAAAATTGCGCCTGGTGTTATTACTCGTCAATCCGTTACTAAACCATTACAAACTGGTATTAAAGCCATTGATGCCATGATTCCAATTGGTCGAGGACAAAGAGAACTTATTATTGGTGATCGTCAATTAGGTAAAACCGCTATTGCGATTGATACAATTATTAATCAGCGCGGTAAAGATGTTATTTGTTTATACGTGGCCATTGGTCAAAAAGAATCTAAGATCGCGTCAATTTTAGCTAAATTAGAAACTGCCGGTGCCCTAGATTATACGATTGTGGTTTTAGCTGGCGCTAGCGCTCCCGCTCCACAATTATATATCGCGCCTTATGCTGGCTGTGCGATGGCTGAATATTTCTTAGATCAAGGTAAAGACGTTTTAATTGTTTATGATGATTTATCTAAACATGCCGTATCTTACCGTGAAATTGCTTTACTGCTGCGTCGTCCACCAGGTCGTGAAGCTTATCCTGGCGATGTTTTTTATTTACACTCTCGTTTATTAGAGCGTTCTTGCCGACTTAATAAAGAAAACGGCGGCGGTTCAATTACCGCTTTGCCAATTATTGAAACGCAAGCCGGCGACGTTAGCGCTTATATTCCAACCAACGTTATTTCTATTACTGACGGACAGATTTATTTAGAGCCAGATCTATTCTATCAAGGAAACCGTCCGGCGATTAATGCTGGTTTATCAGTTTCTCGCGTGGGCTCGGCCGCGCAAATTAAAGCCATGAAAAAAGTCGCTGGTAAGATTCGTTTAGAAGCGGCTCAATACCGCGAATTAGCGGCTTTTGCGCAGTTTGGCTCAGACTTGGATGAAGATACCAAAAAGAAACTAGAACGCGGTAAACGCCTTTTTGAGGTCTTTAAACAAGGCCAATACGTGCCAATGCCAATTGGTGAACAGGTAATGATTTTTTGGGCTTTGACCAATGGTTATTTGGATAATGTGCCGGTAGATAAGATTATAGAATTTGAAGGCGGTTTACGTGATTCTTTAAAATCTAGCGCTAATAAAACTTTAGCTGCCATAGAAGCTACTGGTGAATTAAGTGCTGAAGCAGAAAAAGAACTTGGCGAAGCGATTAATGATTATAAAGAGAGTTTAGATTATTTAATTTAATTCACCTCACCCGGTCCCGCTAGGCGGGACCACCCTCTCCTCGCTAATAGCGAGGAGAGGGACTGGGGGTGAGGTAAAACTATGGCTAACACTAAAGACATCCAACGACGAATAAAATCTGTCGCTAATACTAAAAAAATTACTCGCGCCATGGAAATGGTGGCGGCTTCTAAAATGCGCAAAGCGATTGAAGCGACTTTAGCGACTAGAACTTATGCTAACTTAAGTTGGGAAACTTTAATTAATTTAATGTCTGGCTCAGCTAATGTTTCAACTCATCCTTTATTAGTATCAAGAAAAAAAATTAAACGTCAAGCAGTTTTAGTTATTACTTCTAATCGCGGTTTATGCGGCGGTTTTAATACGGCGATTGTCGCCGCGGTTCGTAAAGCCACGGTTAGTCAAGAAATTCCCACAGAAATTATTTTAGTTGGTAAAAAAGGAAATTCTTTAGCTAATTATTATGAAGTGGTGGCTAATTTTCCGTATCCTGAAGCTGGCTTAGACGCCGCCACAGTTTCGCCGATTATCAAATTTATTATTGATGGTTTTTTAAGTGAGCGCTATGATAGAATTTTGGTCGCTTATACTGACTTCATCAACGCCGCTAAATTAATTCCGCATGTTAGACAATTATTGCCGATTATTACTGAACCAGAAGACAATAATCTTGGTTTAGTAAACAGGGAAAGTGATATTAAGACTAATCAAGAATTAATTAAAGAAAAACAAGCAGAACATACTCATCGAGCTGGTTATAATTTTGAATATCTATTTGAACCAGCACCAGAAATAGTTTTAGAAGCCGTGGTACCACGTTTATTAGAGGTTCAGTTGTATCAAGCTTTATTAGAATCAGTCGCTTCTGAACATAGTGCTCGCATGTCAGCTATGCATCAAGCCACACAAGCGGCGTCTGATTTAGGCGTTGAATTAACTTTATTTTATAACAAAGCTCGACAAGCTGCGATCACTGCCGAAATTGCTGAAATTACGGCGGGCGTCGTGGCTTTAGAATAATTTTTTATATGACATTAACTAAACACCAAGGTATTATTAAGCAGATTATCGGCGTAGTTATTGACGTAGAATTTGCTGAAGAGTTGCCAGAATTAAATTTTGCTTTAACAGTCAAAAACGGCGAGCATGATTTAACTTTAGAAGTAGCGCAACATTTAGGTGGCAGTGTTGTCCGAACTGTGGCGATGGGCACAACTGATGGTTTAAAGCGCGGCGACGTTGTCGTAAATACTTTAGCCCCGATTAGCGTGCCGGTCGGCAAGGAAACTTTAGGCCGTATTTTTAATGTTTTAGGAGAAATTGTTGATGGCGGAGAAGCTATAAAAACCGACAAGAAATATCCGATTCATCGACCAGCGCCATTATTAACTGAACAATCTACTAAGACAGAAATTTTAGAAACCGGCATTAAGGTTATTGATTTAATCTGTCCGATTCTTAAAGGCGGTAAAGTTGGTTTATTCGGCGGTGCCGGTGTTGGTAAAACGGTTATTATTCAAGAATTAATTAATAACATCGCTAAGGCGCACGGTGGTGTCTCGGTCTTTGCCGGCGTCGGTGAAAGAACTCGTGAAGGAAATGATCTGTATCATGAAATGAAAGATGCTAAAGTTTTAGACAAACTAGCTATGGTTTTTGGTCAAATGAATGAACCACCAGGGTCTCGTGCTCGTGTCGCCTTAACTGGTTTATGTATGGCTGAATATTTTCGCGATGAACAAAAACAAGATGTGCTTTTCTTTATTGATAATATTTTTCGTTTTACGCAAGCCGGCGCTGAAGTTTCTGCTTTGCTCGGACGTTTGCCCTCAGCGGTCGGTTATCAGCCGACTCTGGCGACCGAAATGGGAAAACTACAAGAACGTATTACTTCAACAACCAATGGTTCAATTACTTCAATTCAAGCCGTGTATGTTCCGGCCGATGATTTAACTGATCCAGCGCCAGCCACGACTTTTGCGCACTTAGATTCAACCGTGGTGTTGTCACGCTCTTTAACTGAATTAGGTATTTATCCGGCGGTTGATCCGCTTGATTCTTCGTCCACAATTTTAGATCCTATGATTGTTGGTGAAGAGCATTACCGCGTGGCTCGTGGTGTGCAGATGATTTTACAGCGTTATAAAGACTTACAAGATATTATTGCTATTTTGGGTATGGAAGAATTATCTAATGAAGATAAAATTACGGTCAGCCGTGCTCGAAAAATTCAAAAGTTTTTATCTCAGCCTTTCTCGGTAGCAGAAACTTTTACTGGTCGAGTCGGCAAGTATGTTTCTTTAGCTGAGACAGTTAAAGGTTTTGCGGAAATTTTGGATGGTGAACATGATGACAAAAATGAAAATGATTTTTACATGAAAGGTAATATTAATGAAGTTGGTTTAGCCGAATAATTTATGGCAGATCAAGAGCGCCAATTTAAGTTTGAAATTGCTTCTCCAGAAAGAGTTGTACTTAGGGCTATAGTTAAACAGGTTTCGATTCCTACCACGACTGGTGAAATTACTATTTTACCATTACACGTGCCCTTAGTTTCTCTTTTAAAACCTGGAGTAATTGAAGTTGTTTTAGAAAACAATGAACGAGAAATTATAGCAGTCTCTTCAGGTTTAGTTGAGGTTTTAGCTAATAAAGTGGTAATTTTAGCTGATTCAGCCGAACGAGCTGAAGAATTAAATGAAATAGCGATTGAACAAGCCAGAATCCGTGCGGAAGGGCTCAAAGAGCAAGTTCAACATCAAGATGATGTCGAATTTGCCCGTTTGAGCGCGGTCATTGAGCAAGAACTTGCTCGCACACACGCGGTTAAACGCTGGAAAAAATTAAAAAATATCAATTAAAAATAATCTTGACTTTTTTTATTTGTTTGTTATAATAAGTTTTATAAACTTTGTCAGAAGAACCATGCCTAGGAGGAAACTTTTATAATCACCCTCCTGATTATAAGATTTTAGTGGGCTTTTGTCCGACTCTTAGGCATAGTTTTACTGATAAATGAACACCCTCTTTTTGGAGGGTTTTTTTATCAACTTACCTCTAACCCATATTGGGCTCAACTCACCCCTAACCCCTCTCTATGCTATCGCGTAAAGAGGGGAATTTTTTATGTCAAATTTTTTACACTTAAAAATCAATACAAGAAAATTTAAAAAATACTAATCAAGTGAAACAAATTTGTTTTATTTAGTTTCCCCTCTCTGTCCCTTTAGGGATAGAGAGGGGCTAGGGGTGAGTTGGGGTTTTGTTTTTTTTGATTTTATTATATAATATAAGTATAATTACCATTAAACTATGACCACTGCTTCTTGTCCGATCTGCCATAGTGATGTTATCGTGGGTGACGAGGTTTATGAAAAAGACCTAGTTACTTGCGTTAACTGCGGCACCGATCTGGAAATTGTTTCTTTGTCACCGTTGGAACTAACGGCCATGACCGAAGAAGAGCCAGAAGAAATAATTGAATAATTTTTAGGCAATAAAAAACCACAGTCGTTTAATTGATGTGGTTTTTGTATTTTAAATTTATATTTTGTCTTTAATTTGCTTAGGTATATAAAAATATTTACTTAATTTTTTTCTAAGTATTTTAGCCTTATCTTTATTACGAGTTATAATAATTTTCCAAATCTGTTTTTTAGAAGCAATTTTTAACAGCTCCTTAGCCACTGAGTCATCTAAAGTTTGGTATTTTTGATAAATTTTATTAATTGCTAATGCGGTTTCTTTTTCACATCTAGTTTCTAAGACAAAATCACCAATCACTACTATGTAAGACCAATCATTAAATAATTTTTTTTCTACTACACCAATTTGTAAATAATCCGAGCGATTTTTTTTGGCGGTTTTTTGATCCATAACCGTATCATGACCAATTAACATAAAAGTTGGTCGTTTATAACGTTCTAACCAAGTAAAAAAATCAGCTTTTAAATCTGGCCTAGCCAAAGCATACCAATCATGAGAATTATAAAGAAAAATTGGCTCCCTATATTCTTGAGCTAAAGATATCATCATGTGTACCCAATAAATATAAGTATTAGTGAAATCTCTAAATGTTAGAATGTTTTTTTGTTTTTCCCTAAATCCAAGAAAAGAGTTATAACTCTCCAAAGAATAAGCTTTAATAGCTTGTTCAGTAAAACGAGTTAATTTATACACCCAAGGAATACTTAAAGATATTATTTGTTTATTTTTGACAATAATTTCTTCGTACCGCATTTTTAATAAAGCCTTATAAACAGCTTGAAAGGTTATCCCGTCTTCTTTAATTGATTTAGCTACTAAATTTTTAATTAAAATAGGACCTCGACTTAAGTAGGCGATGATTTTATCTTCGGTTTTAGGATCTTTGGTTAATAGCATATTATTCAACTAAAAGTTGAAAAGGTACTTTAATTATTGCATTTTATTTACGTTCTGTAAAGAGCTGTATATAATGGCCTTAAAAGGTTCTTTAAACAATTAAAATTAAAAATCTCGCTAAGGAGGTGGGGTCAAATGAAAACATTAATATTAGAACATTTAATTGATTGCGATGCTAACCCCTATATTCCATGCGGCTGTGATGTGAAAGAGCATAAAAAAGGTGGCTTAATTAAATTTAATCTTAAAAACATTTCTCTTTATCTATCTAGAAGGCAGAAAAAAGGAGGTGTTAGCGGAGATAGTTTAAGAACAGAATTGGCTAATAAAAATGCTTTAAATGCCAATGTTTTGGATTATTTATTAGCTCACCAAGAATTAATTCCAAAGTCATGGAAAGGAAAAAGTATTTTTTTCTGGGGAACTATATATTATTTTTACAGTTCTAAGTTTAGTCGTCATCTTCCCTGTGTCCGTTGCCTCTTCTGGAGTAGTTCTAGTTCGCAGTGGCTAGAGTACATGGAGTTTGTTAGTTACGCCAATGATCGTCGTCGCTATTTCGTTGCCAATGAGCCTGCGGCTATCAAAAATAAAATTAAATCTTAGTTTTTTGTATTTTGAAATAATATTTAGTCCTATTTTTATTTATGAAGATAGGACTAATTTTTTTATTAAAATCAGGTATAATTACTATTAAACTATGACCACTGCTTCTTGTCCGATCTGCCACAGTGACGTTATTGTTGGTGACGAGGTTTATGAAAAAGACCTAGTTACTTGCGTTAACTGCGGCACTGATCTGGAAATTGTTTCTTTGTCACTGTTGGAATTGACGGCCATGACCGAGGAAGAGCCAGAAGAAATAATTGAATAATTTTTAGACAATAAAAAACCACAGACGTTTAATTGATGTGGTTTTTGTATTTTAAATTTATTTAAATTATTAATTGAATTTAAAATAAAAGTCTATGTCCGAGCTTCCGCCTTTATGATAATCAATTATTTGTCCGAAATTTTTCCATGATTCGTTAATATATAATTTAACTTTTTCTTGCTCGGTTTTGCTTATGATATTTGCAATATTAATACTTAAAACAATCTCATCTATGTATTCTCCGTGTTGTATTAAAGTATTTTCAGTTAGACAAAATTTTAAAGCTGATTCAACGAAAGAAAATAAGTCATTTTTATCATCTAACGCTTCTTTAAGTACGGAGTATATTGTCTGTATTACATTTGTTTTGTATTTTGATATTGAAGTATCAAAAAAAGATTTAGCCTCTTCAAGTTCTGGTAGAATATTAAGGCTTTTTTCAAAATCCTTAGCTAAGGATTTAGATTTAATTTCCCCCTGGAAAAGATCCGATAATTTTTTCATGCTTATTGTTTTTTAAAGGTTCAAAGAAATTTATTTATTTTTAAGTACTTTACTTGATTTATTATTTTTTGTCAAATTTTATTTAACTAAACTCGTAAACTGTTTCCCTCTGTCTTTATAGTTTTTAAACATCCCAAAGCTGGCGCAGGCCGGAGACATAAGAATAATATCGCCTTTAGCTGATTTTTTCTGGGCCTTAATTACCGCCTCTTTCATGCTATTAACGATAATAATATTAGAAGTTTTAAAGCCGGCTTTAATAACTTCTTTTTTAAAACGCGGCGTCGCCAAACCTTTAAATAAAACCAAAAATTTCACTTTTTTATTAATCATTTTAGCTAGTTCATGAAAATCAGATTTTTTATCAGCTCCACCAGCCAACAAAATAATTGGTGTAGTAAAAGATTTTAAAGCAATAATTGTTGCTTCCGGCGTGGTCGCAAAACTATCATTATAATAAGTTATGTCATTTTTTTCTTTAATTTTTTCTAAGCGATATTCTAAGCCTTTAAAGTTTTTTACAGTTTTAGAAATTATTTTATTATTAATTTTTAAATATTTGGCAACCTCTACCGCTGCCGCAATGTTTTCTTTATTATGCTCGCCAACTAATTTTGATTCTAAATTAGAAGAAGTAAAATAAATCTTTTTTACTTTCAACTTTTTACTTTCAACTTTTAACTTTAGTTTATTATTAGCAATTAGTAATTCACTGCCTTTAATGATATTTAACTTCGCTTGCCAATAATCACTCATAGACGGGTGATGATTAGGATTATTAGGATCAGCTGGCGAAAGATGTTCGCGAGTTAAATTGGTAATAACCGCAATACGAGGGCCAGTGGTAACTTCTTGTAATTGAAAACTAGATAATTCTAAGACCACGTAATCAGTGGATTTAATTTTATTTATAAAAGAAAAGGGGGCGACGCCGATATTGCCGCCCAGCCAAACTCTTTTTTTAGCAGCTTTAATTATATTATAAATTAAGCTAGAGGTAGTGCCCTTGCCTTTAGAGCCGGTTACGCCAATAATGTTTTTGGTTGGACAAAAATCTAAAAATAACTGCATTGGTCCAGTAAGTTTTTGTCTTAATTTTTTTCTATTAATTGGCGCTATAAAAACTCCTGGTGAGCGAACGATTAAAGAATAGCTAATTAAGTCTGGTAATTTTTGCTTAAGTTTCCAAATAATATTTTTGTCTTTTCTTAAATCAAGATAGCGTGAGCCTAATTTTTTTTCATCTAAACTATCCCAAACAGTAATAGTATTTTTAAAATTATTATGTCTTAGCCATTTAATTAAAGCCAAATTTTCCGAGCCTAGGCCTAAAAAAATAAGCTTATTATCTGATAATTGTTTTATAGTCATATTATTTCATTTCTTCCCAATTTAGCCCTTGTTTTACATCAACAATAATCGGCACAGCTAAAGTAAGGACATTTTCCATGATCTGTTTTATTTTAGGAATTAATTTAGTAATTACCTTAGGGTCAGCCTCAAATAAAAGTTCGTCATGAACCTGCAGTAATAAATTAACATCTTTAATATTATTTTTAACTAAATATTCATGAACTTCAATCATAGCTAGTTTTATCATATCAGCGGCCGTGCCTTGAATTGGCGTATTAATGGCCATGCGTTCAGCACCGCGTCTAACCATCATATTACTGGCGTTAATGTCTGGCAAAAATCTTTTACGGCCAAATAAAGTTTCAACATAGCCAGTTTTTTTGGCGCCAGCAATAGTATTGTCAATATATTTTTTAATGTCAGCATAAGCTGCAAAATAGCGGTCAATAAAATCACGCGCTTCTTCATAAGGAATTTCGGCGGTTTGTGATAAGCCGTGCGGACCTTGACCATACAAAAGTCCAAAATTAATGGCTTTAGCGGCGCGGCGCATTTCTTTGGTAACTTTATCTAAGCTAACCTGGTTGATCGCCGCCGCGGTAGCGGTATGAATGTCTTCTTTGGCCTTAAAAGCTTTGATTAAGCCCGGATCTTTTGACAGGTGAGCAGCGACGCGTAATTCGATTTGTGAATAATCAAAGCTAACTAATTCCCAGCCCTTTTTTGCGACAAAGGCGCGGCGCATTTTACGCCCGAGTTCAGTTCTAATCGGGATGTTTTGCAGATTAGGATCAGTTGAAGATAAGCGGCCGGTAGCGGCAATGGTTTGATTATAGGTTGTATGCAATCTTTTAGTGACTGGATTAATTAAGAGCGGCAGATTTTTAACATAAGTTGAGGACAATTTGGCTAACTCTCGATATTCCATGATCTTTTTAATAATCGGATGGCGATTTTTTAGTTTAGTTAGTTCATCAATACCCGTAGAAATTCCTGTTTTAGTTTTGCCGATACCGGCGGTAGACAATTTTAATTTAGTAAATAAAATTTCCTGTAATTGTTTAGGTGAAGCAATATTAAAAGTCATTCCGGCCAAAGAATAAATTTCTTTTTCTAATTTAGAAATATCTATATCTATTTCTTTGTCTAGTTTTTTTAAATAATTTATATCTAATTCAATGCCTTTCATCTCCATATCCATTAAGCAATCAATTAAAGGCATTTCTATTTTAGAAAAAAGATTCTCTAATTTGGCCTCTTTTAATTTAAGGCTTAAGACGCGCTCTAAACGGGCGGTACAATCCGCGTCTTCACAGGCATAAATGCCTAATTTATCAAGACTAACTGAGCCATAAGTTTGTTTGGTTTTGCCTGTACCTAATAAATCATCTTTGCTAATTTTTTCAAATTCTAATTCTTCTAAACTGACGGCATCTAAACTATATTGACGGCTGCCGGGGTTTAAAACATAAGCCGCAATCATGGTATCAAAATAAAGACCAGCGGTATTAATGCCGAAATGTCTTAAAAATTCAATATCAAATTTAGCATTATGCCCAATTTTTTTAATTTGTTTGTTTTCTAAAATTGGCTTTAATTGCATCAGCCAAGGATTGACCACTGATTTAGTTTTTGTATTCCAAGAGAAAAGATCACCAGAAATATTATTGAGCGGTTCTTGATTAACAACAATAAAATAGGCCTCACCCGGCTTCCAGCTAAAGCTTAAACCAGTTATTCGTTCAGTTAAAGCATCAAAGCCGCTGGTTTCTATATCAAAAGCAAATTTTTTCTGTAAACTTAATTTTTTTAGAAAAGCTTTAAAAGCTTTGTCAGTTTCAACTATTTCGTAATTAAATAATTTTTTATCACGTGAAAATTTATCAGCGGTTCTGGCTAAATTATGTTCAACTGAACCATTAGTCGTTTTAAGCATTAATAAGCGGGGGATTAAAGATTTAAATTCTAGTTCTCTAAACAAGCTAACGGCTTTTTCCAGATCAAAATTACCAAACTTAAGTTCATCTTTTTTTAAATCAAGTTTTATGTTTCTTCTAATAGTTGCTAAATCATAGCTCATTAAAGCATCTTTTTTATATTCTATTAATAATTCTTTAATACGCGGTTTTATAGATTCTTTATTTATATTTTTATATAAATTTTTAATGGTTTTAAATTCTTGCAGTAATTCAATAGCGGTTTTTTCACCGATCCCTCTAACTCCAGGAATATTATCGCTGGGGTCGCCGCGCAAAGCTTTATAATCAATCATTTGTTCAACCGTTAAACCGTATCTTTCTAAAACCGCGGCTTCATCATAAATAATACTGTCAGATAGTCCATGGCTCATAGTATAAATTTTTGTGTCTTTATCAACTAACTGTAAAGTATCCATATCTCCAGTCACAATTATTTTTTCTACTTCCGGAAATTTTTTAGTGAGTGTACCAATAACATCATCAGCTTCGCAGCCAGCTATTTCAAAAATTGGAATAGCTAAAGCCTCGGCCACTTCTCTGACGCGGGGAACCTGAGCATATAATTCATCCGGCGCCTTAACACGCGTAGCTTTATATTCTTTATACGCAATATGCCTAAACGTTGGCCCTTTTTTATCTAGCGCCAGCGCAATTAAATCTGGTTTCAAGTCTTTTATCGCTTTTAGCAAAAAAGAAGTAAAACCATAGACAGCATTAACGGTTTCGCCTTTGGTAGTTTTAAGGCTGGGCGGCAGGGCATGAAAGCTCCTGTGGATAAGAGCATGTCCGTCAATTATAAGGAATTTTAGCTTTTTTTTCGTAGGCATAACTATAGATATTATAACATAACTAAACCCCTCTCCATCAAAGATGGAGAGGGGTTAGGCCGGCCTACTGGCAGGCAGGGGTGAGGTGTTGCTTATTTCCTGTTAGCCGCCATAACAATCATATAAATGCCGCTTAAGCCCACTAGAGCGTAAATAATGCGGGCTAGGACGCTCATAGTACCAAAGATGAAGCCTACGATATCAAAGTTGAAAATACCGATTAAGCCCCAATTTAAAGCTCCGATTACTACTAAAATAAAGGCAATCATGCCTAGAGTAGTCATTTTCATATAGGTAAATTTAAATAGTTTTAAAAACTCGACCTTTATGAAAGAACAATGTTGCTTATTTTAATTATACAATTTATAATAATTATATAGCAATAGATAAAAAATATGGATAAATATATAAAAATAATAGATGATCCTTGGTTTAAATTCATAGCCAAAATTCAAGCCACAATTAATCAGGCTACAGATGAATTTTTCTATAAACAAGGGCTGACTAAGCCACTATTACCAGAAACAACATCAGCTGTTTCTAGTCCTATGGGTTTAGGAAGCGACTCTACGCCTGTTAAAATAAATATATTTGATGTACCTAGCTACTTATCTGATTCAGCACAATTCTTATTAGAGTATTATTGTCGTTTTTTCCCTAAAGGAACATTTTCTTTATTGCCAAGTTACCGTGGAGAAATGCCTGATCAAAGCCATTTAAGTATGTTTTTTCATGCTGAAGCAGAAATTATCGGAGATATGAATGATGCTATTAAGTTAGCCGAGGGATATGTTTTATATTTAATAAAAATAATTTTGGATAAACATAAAAATGAGTTAAAAGAGTTTATTGATGATACGTCTCATATTGATAATATTTTAAAATTATCTAAATTTCCTAGAATATCTCTTGATGAAGCAGAAAAATTAATACCTCAAGAAATAGCAACAATAACTGAAAAATCAAAATCAGGGAAAGACTTTTCTTTTAGAAGAATAAGTCGTAAAGGTGAAAGGTTGTTGATTGAAAAATTTGGTGGAATAGTTTGGCTAACTAATTTAGATCATTTAGCGGCCCCTTTTTATCAGGCTTTTGATGATGATAACAAAAATAGTTCAAAGGCTTGTGATCTATTGTTTGGTATGGGGGAAACTATTGGCATGGGAGAAAGACACGCCACTGCCGAAAAATTACGTGAAGCAATAAAATTTCATGACCTAGATGAAGAAAAATATGAATGGTGTATTAAAATGCGTGAAGAATATCCGTTAAAAACCTCTGGTTTTGGTCTGGGTGTAGAAAGATTTATTTGTTGGTTATTAAAATGTGATGATATAAGAAAAGTAGAAATTATATCAAGAACCAATAAAATAAAGAATATTCCTTAACTATTTAAAATAAAAATCCCCGAATAATGTTCAGGGATTTTTTATAGTTTCTTATTTCTTCTGTGATTCTAACCAATCTGGCGTGGGAATAAAAGTTATATTTTCCCAGCCATCAATTTCTCCCTCTGAAACATTGTAATAATTTTGATAAGCAATTTCTACGCTGCCATGAAGCACTTTGGACCAGTCTAATTTTAATTTAGCAGCCACTGTCTTTATTTTTTCTTCACTGGCGCCTTCTATTTCTACAAACGTCGGTATCCACGGCCAGGTATCAATCGTTACTTCTATGCCATCTAGGTCCCAGCGCTCCCGTTTCGTTTCCTGATAAGATTTTTGAACTAAGCCTATAGCCAAAAGTAAGTCACAAGTTTTAGCAAAATCTTTTACTATAATTTCTAATTCTTTGGTGCCTTCTAAGGACCGATCAACTAATTGTTTATAAGCTAGCGTTATTTTATCGCCTTCATCACGTACTCTTACCCAGCCGTTAATTTTTTCTAAACGTGAATCATCGTAGTCAAAATTTCTGCGCCGCATCAATCTTTCTTCGTGAACTAAAACAGCGTGATTACTTTTTAGTAGCTCACGCAATTCGTTTTTATTAATATCTAAAAATTTTGCCTCAAGTTCGGTTTGCATAAAAATCTTATATTTTTTCTGTTTTTTTATCTTTAGGTTCTAGGGATGTCCAGGTGCTCCAGAATAATCTTCGTATCATTTCTGTCATTTCTTTATTTTCAATAATAATTCCGCCCTTGCCTTTTTCAGCCGCACTAATCATGGCAATTTTATTTCCATAAATATAAATACCAGTATTTAACATGTTAGTAAATTTATTTGAGAATCTTAATTCTCTTAATTCTTCTTTGTCGTGTTCATGACGCTCTTTTATTTCTTTGTTTTGTCTGTCAATAATTACTTTTAGATGAATATTATTTTGGATGCGTCTTTTACGGAAATTAACTGATTCTTCAGGCAGAACTTTAAACAAAGCGCTTGAAACAATAGCATAAACATCTCTACCTTTTTCTTCCATTATTTCATCAACTATTTTTTTAAAGCCTTCATCAGCATCATGAAATTCTGCTCGTGACCAAATTGGAGCGTCTTCAACCTGTCTTTCAAAAATATTTCTAAGGTCTCTTATAATAAATTTTATATCACTAAGTTCAGGATAAACATTTTGTAGTTCAGCATTTTGTTTAAAATATGTTTCAAGCTGTTTAATTTCTATGTTTAAGGGCTTGAGGGTGCTATAAAAAGAATTAACAAACACGGATAGTTTTCCTTGGCGTTTGTCAGTTAAATTATTATAACCCTTGCTATCAATAATTATTCTTTGAATTGCTCTTAGCGTATCAGTGAATAGAAATGCATTATATTTATTTTCTGATAAATCTTTTTCCGCAATTTTATCATATAATGGCTTAATATGATCGCAGTCCATAATATTTTTATAGCCATTAACCGCCATCAGCAATCTTTCAACACCAAGGCCGCAGGCTACAGCACTATGTTTCCAAGGCTCAAAATCTTTAAGCATCTCATAATTAAGCTCTTGTGAGTCTAGCTTAGAGAAAATTGGCGCAAACGGCAGATATTCAATTGTTCCTATATCTAAAAGATTGTCCTCGTCTAAACCTTGTCCAATATCATATAACAGTTCATTACGATAACCCCAGGGTGTTGGTCTATTATAAATCATTAAGCTTAAAAAAGTACTGCGTGAATTATCCCAAATAAAATTATTTTCCGGAATGCCTTTTTTTCGCCATAGATCATAAGTAAGCGTATCTTTGGTAATTATTTTTTCTAATTTAAATCTTCCGCTAGTCACATCTTCTATCTTTCCGCCAGCACAAACCTTAACATACAATTTTTTTGGATCTAACTTTAATTTTTCAAATAATATTTCATAAAAAAGGTCAATGGCTTTTTGTGTATTAGGGATAAGCTTATTACTGTCAACATCACAGAGTACAAAGCCGGCCATTTCAAAGACGCTCAGATGTTTTTTGTCCTTACATTCCAAAACCACTTCTTTAAAATCATTGAATCGTATAACCGTCTGTATTTTTGCAAAACATAAATTATGGTCGTAGTTAATAAAATTACCAAACTCCGCCAATAATTCAGGCTCAGCTAAGCTTAAATTAAAAGTTCCCGGAAAACCTTCGTTGACTACTAATTGCTTATCACGCCATTCAACATAGCCATCATTAGAGAAGGTGAGTTTTTCTCTTAGAAGTTCTCTAAGTTCTTTATAGGTAAGATTCATATTAAATTTATAGTGGTGGACCCTACCGGGCTCGAACCGGTCACCCCCGCGTTGCAAACGCGGTGCTCTACCAAATGAGCTAAGGGCCCAAAAATAATTTCTAATTTTTAATTTCTAATTTTTAATTAATGTTTTAATGTCTAAATTTTTAAACATTAAAAATTTGTAGCTATTTATTTAGAAATTAAGAATTAGAAATTAGAAATTTTACTTCGGGTTTGAATATTTAAGTAACGGCGAAAGAACAAAGCCCATAAAACCAGAAATCAAGCCCGTCATGGTTAAAACACCAATAAATATAAACAATAAGCCGATTAATTTATAGCCTAAACGTGAGCCGCCAGAAGTTGCTAGTTTATCTTCAAAAAATTGGATGGCTCCAAAAAAGCCAAAAACAGCTTCTGACTTAATAGTAATGAAGAAGCCGGCAATGGTTAAAATAAGGCCTATAACAAATGACATATTTTTTAGTTTAGCTAAAGATTTTAAATTTAGCAATTAACGGACATAATTAAGCGGATTGTAGTGTTTGCCATTAATCATAACTTCAAAGTGCAGGTGCGGACCAGTGGAATGGCCAGTTGAGCCCATAGCGCCAATGTATTGGCCTTTAGTTACTCTTTGTCCGACAGTAACGCCAAAAGCTGATAAATGACCATAACGGGTAGTTTTACCGCCGCCATGATCAATCAGGATCATATTGCCATAACCGCCGCGATTATAACCAGCCGTAATAACTACGCCGTTATCAGCCGCATAAATCGGCGTACCAATATGATTAGCAATATCTACACCAGTGTGAACGTAGGAGAAATATTGAGTAATAGTATGACCAACGGTCGGCCAAATCATGCGACCGCTAGGAGAAACCAACGAAGAATTACTGCCTCTGGAAATAATATTTTTTAGACTAGAGGCTATATTACTAATTTTAGCTGGCGCACCTTGATTATTATTTTGGGCTAATTGCGTGCCGCCAGGAATAATTAATTTTTCACCAATTCTAATTTGATTAACATTTTTTAAACCATTAATTTTAAGAATATCATCAGTGCTCACGCCATATAATTTAGCAATCGCGCCTAAAGTTTGTCCGCGTGCTACCGTATGAGAAACACCAGAGGTTGGTAGAATTGTTAATTCAGTGCCGGGTTTAATTAAGCTGGTAACTTTTAAATTATTTTCCCATAAAATCGTGTTGATACTAACATGCCAACGTCGAGCAATACTACTAATCGTGTCACCGTTTTGTACAGTATAAACAGTTGTTTCCGTGCGCGCCATATTTTGGTTAACTTCATTAGGCGTTAATTGTTCTTGGCTAAAGATATTAGTATTAACGCGCAAAGAAGTTTCTCCATATTTAAAGTGTCTTTGTAGGTTAGCAATATTTAAATTAGGATAATCTTCAATTAATTGTTCGGAATCTTGTGAGCCTTCACTAATAATCGCGGCTAATTTTGTCTTACCAACTAATTCATCAGAGGAGATGGCGTTTTGTTTTTGTGAAAGATTATTATAAATTAATAAACCGCCAAATAAAATTATTAAAACATGAATAACTAAACGATTCATTAAGAGATCAAATAATTTTCCGCGCGTGCTAGACATTTGACTAGAGTCGGTTATTTTTTTAGTAAAAAAAAGATAAGCGCGATAAATTGGCACTAAAAGGTTGTCAAAAAGCAAGCGCGCTAGGAAAGCCAAGGGCTTAATTAGTACAATAACAAAAAAAGCGGTCAGGAACCTCTTTATATGGATAATACATTTTAGCAAAAACAGAATAAAACTCACTGTTATTTGCTTTAATTTATTACTAATATATTTATTTTAAATATCTAAAATATTTATTTTAACCACTAGATAATACCATAAAACAAACAGCCGGTCAATCCATTTTTATCAGTGTTATCTGTGGTCATTTTTTGGTTTTTCTTTTTCTCTCTTCTTTTTTATCGCCGACAATATCAACAATTTTTTTAATGCCAGTAATAATTAAACTTAAATAAGAAGTTGAAGAGGTTAATTTATCCTTTAGAAGGATAATAATATCACTAACCATGTCAATTTTTTCTTTAATAGTTTTAACTACCTCATAGCCTTGTTTAAAGCTCATGATCGCATACCATAAAAGCCAAACTAAGAAGGCGGTTAGTAATAAAACGCAGAAAGCTAAGACTAGAAATAGAATATCTTGGCTATTAGAAATAAATTGCATATGTGTTTAATTTAAAATTTAAAATTTTGAATTATTTTATATATTTATCAATAGGATCGCCGATACGAGCGTCATTAAAAATCATAATACCAGAATGGTCAGTCCCTAAACCAAGCTCGTCAGCTGCACAAATCATACCAAAAGAATCAACGCCGCGAATAGTGGCTTGCTCTATAACCATGCCGTTAGGCAAGGTCGCGCCGACTAAAGCGACTGGCACGAAAATTCCCTCTTTAATATTGGGAGCGCCGCAAACAATGTTTAATTTTTCGCCAACATCAACGATCGCTAATTGTAAACGATCAGCATTAGGATGACTTTTAACTTCTAAAATTTTACCAACAACTACTTTGGGAAATTTTGTTGAAGCTGTTTTTTTAGCCAAAAGTTTTTGCAGAAAATTCATATTATGGATTTACTTTGGAGCGATCTGATTCTAGGCTCAAAAGTAAAAACTCTAAAGCCGTTAAACCAAGAATGACCAAAATAACATTTAAAGTATTAAATAAATTATGGGCTAAAAAGAATAATATAATAGTGACCAATAGAGCGACTAAAAAGCCTTGACGAAAAGCGACGACGACCGAGCGGGCAATTAATTCATGTCTTAAAAATAAAAACCTGACGACAAAACCGATAATCGCGGCCGTGCCCATAAGACAAACCAGTAAAGTAATGTAAAATAAGCCAATACCTAGCCAGTTGGTAGTTGTTGGATCAATAGTTAAAACAACAATGCCAAACCCCAACCAGGCAATTAGCGTGGCGACGGTCATCAAAGCTAAATAAGTTCGTAGTGTCATGAAAAAATAGTTAAAAGTTAAAAGTAAAAAGTTAAAGAATATTATAGCTTTATCTTTAAAGGCTATATCATTATATACTTTCTACTTTTTACTTTCAACTTTTAACTTATATCTGTGTAAATTCGCAAAGTTTTTTTAACGGACAATTTTTACACATAATACCGGGACGCGGCGTAAAATCAAAAGTTTTAATTTCTTTAATTAACTCCAGCATTTTGGCTTTAACTTTTTCTACTTCTCCTGGTTTAGCAGTGAAAGAAATTTTTTCATTATCTTTTAAATAATAAAAAGTTAATTTAGACACCGGCATTTCAAAAACTTCCTCTAAAGCTGCTTGATATAACAATAGCTGCTGCTTTTGCTCAAAGCCAAAGACACTTGGTTTTTTGCCGGTTTTATAATCAATAATTTCAAAAGTATTGTCAGAGAGCTGATCAACGCGATCAATAGTACCAGTTAGAGTTTCTTGGCCCAATAATAATTTAAACTTTTTTTCCAAGAAAGCAATTATTGGTTTATCTTTATCGGCTTCGACTTGAACGTTTTGTAACATTTTTTTGCCAAGTTTTTTATATTCTTCTGCTTCAGAGCGATCATTATAACCATTATCACGCCAACTTTCTTCATAAATATTTAATAAACGTTTTAAACTTAAATCAGCTTCTTTGGTATTTTTATCATTAAACAAACTTGGTTGTTGCCAGGCGTTGGTTAGAAGTGGCAAGAAAAATTGACGCAAACAATTATGCATAACTTGTCCGAAAGTAATAAAAGGATTATCTTCCATCGGCATTTTCAAAATATAAATAAATTTATATTCCCAAGGACAGCGTTCAAAAGCTTTTAGCTGAGAAAAAGAAAAAGTTTCTGGCAAAACGTATTGAACTCGGTTTGGTGTAGTGTTTAGATTTTCTAAATCGCGTTCAAATTCTGTTTTAATAGCAGTTTCTGAAACAATGGTTTCTAATTCTGCTTCCTTAACAAATTTAGATGGTTTTTTATCACGCAGTCCGCCATAATTTTTAGCGCCAGTGCAGTATAAACCAAATTTAGCGCGGGTCATGGCGACATAGAATAAACGTCGTTCTTCTTCAATATGAATATCTTTGCCTTGATTTTTTATTACACCCAATTCCTCGGGGATAGGAATTTTATCGCCGCGATTGTCGGTCGGGAATTTGCGATCAACTAAATTAACAATAAAGACATGATAAAATTCCAGACCCTTGGCCGCGTGCACGGTCATGATCTTAACCGTATCAGCATCATCAAAATTAAATTTTAAGCCGCCGGTTTCGCCAGCTTCTAATTCTAAATTAATAAGTTCCAGAAAATCTTTTAGATTGCCTTGCTCATCTGAGCTTTCAAAGTTTTTTATTTTAGAATAAAATTGATTTAAATAAGCAAAAGATTCTTGGTCAGTATCTTGGTTTAAATGTTCTAAAATAAAGTCTCTGACAGCTTCTAAATAAACTTTAGAAGCTTTATGGTTTTTGGCTAAATCAGAATGTTTTTTAATAGAATCTAATAAATGCTTAATGTTTTTTCTAGCGTTATTAGAGATGTCGTTTATTAAATCAATATGTTGCAGGGTTTCAAATAAAGACCATAATTTTTTACGTGCCCATTTATTTAAAATTAAAAGATTTTCATGATCAACTAAGAAACTCTTTAAATTAAGAGCATGATATAAAGCGGCTGGTTCATGATAATTATCTAATAATTTTAAATAAGCTAAAATATCTAAAATTACCGGCTTATAATATAGGCCTTTTAGCGAAACAAAATGATTAGGAATATTTTGGCGCGTTAATTCTTTAACAAATTTATCAGCCGTATCATTAGCGCGGACTAATATAGCGATTTCGGCCCAAGGGATTTTTTTATCATGGATTTCCTTAATCATGTCTGCGACAGTTTTAGTTTCCTCAAATTCTGTATTAAATTGATAATAATTAGCTGAGCCTTTTTCAGTGAGCTCAGTGGTCAGTTTTTTATCAAGTTTTAATTTAGTTTCTAAACGTTCAGGATTATTAGAAATAAAAGTATAGGCATGATCTAAAATATTTTGGCCACTACGATAGTTTTCCGTTAACACAACTTTTTTGGCAGAAGGATAATCATCTTTAAACTGCATGATGTTAGCAATAGATGCCCCACGGAATCGATAAATACTTTGGTCATCGTCGCCGACCACCACTAAATTATTGTCCGGCGCCGCCAACATTTTTATTAATTCATACTGAATCGTGTTAGTGTCCTGAAACTCATCAACCATAATATATTTAAATTGTTCGCGATATTGTTTTAAAATATTCGAGCGTTCTTTAAATAGTTTTATGGTATAGCGAATTAAATCACCAAAGTCCAAAAAGCCTTCTTGAATTAATAAACGATTATAAATATGATAGCCGTTAGCCAACTCGGCTATTCTTTTACTATCAAGTCCATCAGCCTTGTCTTCGTCGCTTAAAATTTTGTCAGAATTAGCTTTTAAATCTTCGGCTAGTTTTAAATAATCTTCGGCTAAAATATTCTCGTCTTTTAATCTGGAAAAATGACTGATTATTTCATGAATAAATTTAGCTGGATCGCCCAAGGGTTTATAATAATCAAATTTAAATTCATTAATATGACGCCTAATAAACATCCATTGTTCGGTCTGATTTAATAATTTAAAGTTAGGAGAGAGGCCAATATCTAGAGCATGATCGCGTAAAATTCTTTCGCCAAAACTATGAAAAGTATTAATCCATAAATTAATATAGCCATAAGGCAAAAGTTTGTCAGCGCGTTCTTCTAAATCCGCGGCGCCTTTCTCCGTAAAAGTAGTTAAAAGAATCTGCTCTGGATTAATCTTTTTTTCTTGTATGAGCCAAGCTAAACGGCTGATTAAAACAGTGGTTTTACCAGTTCCGGCGCCCGCCACAATAAGCATAGGGCCAGTATCATGAGTCACGGCCTCTAACTGGTCTTTATTTAAGTTAGCTAGAAAATCAGTAGATTTTGGAGTGGGTTTTTTCATAATTTTATGCCTTTATATTAACACGAGAAGACTAAAATGACCATTGACAGGGGTCTGTTTATATGATTAAATATAAGCCTAAATATAGAAAGAACATTTAAAAATTATATATAAATAAAAATTTTTCAAGGAGTAAAAAATGAAAAAACTAAAAAGAAAAAGAACCTTTATTCATCTATTATGGATGATTGTTTTTTGTATTTTCGCATTAGCCCTTTGTTCATTAATGTCACCCTTTTTTGATGAAGACAAGGCAATTGTTTTTAAATTCGTCGTTACAATACTTTCGGGATTAATTCTTGTACCTCTTTATATTGAAAGAGAGAAGACAACTAATACTATCGATCAGTTAAACACTTGGGTTAATATTTATAAAGAATATTTTAACCTAACCCTAGATATTAATTCAATAAAAGTTCCCAGAAAAAGATCTTGGGCTAAACATTTAATCTTAGTTAGTAAAGACCTCTTAATACAGAAAGCTTTTGATAAAATCAGTGATAAGATGGGTATTTACGAGCTTAGTTTTAATTTAGATAGCTATGTTAAACAAAATTGCCGAACTACAAAAGAAACCTATGCTATTTGGGTCGGCGATTTTTCAGAGGCCAGCGATGAAGAAATAGACATGCTTAAAAATAAAGCAACGATTGCTAAAGGCCTTACGGTATTAGAAATGATTTTTTTTGAAGCAAAGTTATTTTTTGAAAAAGATGATTCTTTAAAGACTCAAGAAATAATTCTTTGCCCTGGCTCTCGCAGTGATCACGGCCTTTTGCCCGGAGTTTATTGGTATAGAGCTGGTTTGGAAATCGGTTTTTATAACAAAGATAGCGCTAATAATGTTTTTTATGTAATGAAAGTTTTAGCTTTTTGATCTTTAAAAACATTAAAACAAAGCTATTAAATAGTTTTTTAAAAAGCCCCGATGGTTTTAACATCGGGGCTTGAATTTTATTTAAGCAGTTTGCCCTATCCCTGACCCTTCCCCGTTTAGGCGGGGAAGGGAAATTATAGAAAGTAGTTTTTAATAATTGACCGGAGTAAATATTGACAAGGTTAAATTTTTATACTATATTTTAATATTAAAAGTTGTAAATTAAAAATTTAATTATAAATCATAAATAAAAGGAGGATTAAATGAAAACGCTATTAGTTTTTATTATCATTTTAGTTTTTGTTCCGCTCTATTCACGGGCAGATATGGCTGTTAAGGAAATGACTTTTACTTTAGAGGAAGTTAATAAACTTGCCAATGATCAAGCAATTGAGAGATCAACAGAAATAATTGATAGTATAACAGGTTATTTTCCAGTTATTACTACTAATATCCATAAACAAACAATCTACTACAGATTAGAAAGGCAAGAGCATGAGGCTAATAAAACATTAAAAACCGTGTGGATAGAAAGAGGTTCATTAAGAGAAGAAAAAGATTTTAAGCTCTCTATAAGCTTAATTTATATTCCGGGTTTGTTTTTAATTATCTTGGGTTCTTTCTTAGCCAAAGAAAAGAGATTAAAAACGATAATGACATTTATTGTTACAGTAGCTCCTATTGCAGCCATAGTTTATAGTGATTTAGTATTAACCGAGGTAGTTGCTTTAGTGTGCTTATTTTTCCTAATAAGAATTTTTTGGAAAAAGGGTAGTTTAGAATCTAATCTTTATAAACTCAATCCAAAATTATTGTTTATTGGTATTTCATTAATGTTTCCCATAATAATTCTCCATTTTAAGGAGTTTTATCCAGGACTAGATCAGCGTTACTTATTATTTTACGCTGGTTTATGTTTGATAGGTTTTATTGCTTCTGAACTTTTTAAATTAAAATCAAAAAAATTTCCATTTAAAAAATTAAAAAATGAAAATTAATAAAATTCCGGAAGGCGTTTGTGAACCAGGGGTTAATTTTTTAGTAGGTATTCTTTTTATAGTGATAATATTATTGGGCTATATATTTTTTAGTACATTATATAATATTGTTAAAGATTTCTTAAAGTAGACAAATCTCAAATCAATGTTAAATTAAATTACTGGAGGGTATAATGGAACAAAATATTAATGAAGCAGAAAAAGAGCCTGATAAAATTGGTTTTTCTGTGATTATTTTTTTCATCTGGGTTTCTTTTATTGTAGTAATGTTAATTAAATAGTTTTTGTCCTTTTAAAAAATCCCTGTAATTGACTACAGGGATTTTTTTATCTTTATACTTAGCTCACCTCACCCGGTCCCGCGAGGCGGGACCACCCTCTCCTCGCTAATAGCGAGGAGAGGGGTTGGGGGCAAGGTGAGCTATTTTAACAATTTCTCAAATTCTTTTTTATCTTTATACGGTCCAATAATCGCGAGATTTAAGTTTTTAGAAGTAAAGATTTTTTTAGCTAAGTTTTGTAGGTCTTTAGCCGTAACTTTATTAATCGCGGCTTTATACTCCTCTGGAGTTTGCGCGCGAATTGGTTTTGGCTGTTGATGGTTAACCGCTAACTGCAGACCATACCAGGAAGCAATATCATCCGGACTTTCTAAACTTAAAACAATCCGGCCAGAAATAAATTGCTTTATCTTTTTTAATTCTTGTTCACTAACCAATTCTGTGGTTAGTTTTTTATATTCAGTAATAACTATATTAATGGCTTTGGTAATTTTATCAACCGTCACGCCAGCGCGCGTGGTTAAATATCCAGTATCACTTAAATCTTCACTTTGAGTTTTAACATAATAACACAGGCCATTGCGTTCGCGTAAATTAGAAAATAAACGAGAGCTCATTGGTCCGCCTAGTAAACTTGCCATAACTTTTAGAGTAGCTTCGTTTTTACTGTTAGCTGGCATAGTACGAACACCTAAAGAAAAATGCGCTTGATCAGTTTTTTTAAATTTTATTTCAACCGTGGGTTTAGTTTGTTTTTCTTTAGTAACTAATTTTTTATTTTCTTTGCCGCGAGCCCAACCAGTAAAAGCCTGAGCTAAGAACTTTTCAGCGTTATTTGGTAATTTTCCGGCCAAGCAAACAAAAGTATTAGAAGTTTTATATTGGCTCTTAAAGTATTTAACAAAATCTGCACGATTAAAACGAGCAATATTAGCTTTTGTGCCAATAACGCTCCAACCAGCCGGTGTGTCGCCGTAAAGACATTCATCAAACACATCTTCAATATGCATCATCGGATTATCAAGATACATATTTACTTCTTCGGTGATAACGCCGCTTTCTCGTTTTATTTCTTCTTGATCAAATTTAGAATTGAGTAACATGTCTGATAAAACATTAATAGCTGGAACGATTTGTTCACTCGCGGACTTTATCCAAAAGCCAGTATATTCTTTAGACGTAAACGCATTATAAATTCCGCCTAATTTATCTAATTCCGAACTAATCATTAAGGCGTTAGGACGGTTGGTTGTACCTTTAAAAAACATGTGTTCAAGAAAATGCGATAAACCGCTGGTATTTCTAGCCTCATGTTTAGAGCCAGTTGCGACAATAACCAAAATAGCTGTGGTTTTCGCCCCAGCCATCGGAATAGTTACCAGATTAAGACCAGTAGAGGTTTTTTTAAGTTTGTACATAAGGTTTATTAGAATGTTTTAATTATATAGATTATAGCTTAAATTAGTTATTTTTACTATTCTAAAAGATGTGGATTTAAATATTTAAACTTTAAAGCAAAAAATAAATAGGAGTTTAAAATAAAGAGTGATTTAATTTTCTTGATTTTAGTTGACAAAGTATTTGTAATTTGCTATAATTTTAACATATTCTATTTTATTTTTAATATAAAATATATGAAAGAAAACTTAGAAAAAGTAAATAAAAATGAGAGCGATAAAAATTTTGAAAACAAAAGTGATGACCTATCTATTGATAATATAGTAAATATAGCTGAGGATTTAAAAGGTAAAGTAGCCTTAGCTCAAAAACAAAAAGAAGAAAATCTTCAAAAGCAATTAAATAACCGAGAAACTTTAATTTTAGAACTGAAAAATAATGATGAACTTATTTTAAAAGCGCAGGAAGCGGTGGATTATTTTAGTTCCTTAGATGAGGCTAATTTAGATTTACTTAATGATCAGGATAAGGAACAATTGGAAAATCTGAAAGAAACTTTGGTGTCTTTAAAAGAACAACGTCAAACTATTAAAGATAAAATTAATGCTATTTCAAATAATTCAGAGGTGGTTGGTGAAATTTATAATTCAGCCTTGGAAGAAGACAAGGTATTTGAAGCCAGAAAACAGCACGAAAAAATAGCAGAAGAGTTAAGTTCTGAGATTGATGATTTAACCAAAGAAACTGAAGGGCTATCTGGAAAAAGAGAAAAACAAGATGATGTGTATAAAGAAATAGGTATATTAAAGGATAGTGTTTATAAATTATTTAATGAAGCCCAAAAAATGGCTAAAAATACATATAATCAATTGGGTAATATAGCTATGGTCTCATATAGTGAAGATGTGACAGAAAAACTTAATGAACTAAGAAAAGAACAAGGAAGGTTTAGCGGTAAAGATAAAGCAGCTATAGATTTTCTTATTAATAATAAAGATAAATTGCAGGAGGTTATGAAAAAGAAAAAAGAGTACGAAAAACTGGGTGAAGAATTCAAAAAAACTAAAGAAACTTTAGTAGAAAAATATAAGGGCATTATTAATAGAGCAAATGAGGCTGATAAAAATCTTCCAGGTTCAAATAATCAGATGTCGTTTAATTTATGGCAGAAGATGAAAAACTATGGTATGGAACATAAAAATTGTTATTATATTATTGAAGATGTAATCTCTAGCAGAGGGTAAAAAAATTAATATTTTTATTTCAAAACCACCCAACTTTTAAATTGGGTGGTTTTATTTTAGAAATTATATTCTAGACGAATATTAATTATAATTTATCTCTAAAGTAACTTTGTAATTCCGTAATTTTAATTCTCTCTTGTTTCATGGTATCGCGATCACGAACGGTCACGTCGCCATTATCTAGCGTATCAAAATCAATGGTTAAGCAATACGGCGTGCCGATCTCATCTTGCCTGCGATAACGTTTGCCAACATTGCCGTTATCATCAAATTCGCAAGTCCAAGATTTTTTAAGTTCATGATAAATTTCCTCGGCGGCCGCAACTAAAGCTGGTTTATTTTTTAATAATGGAAAAACAGCAATTTTCACTGGCGCTAAACTATTTGGCAACTTTAATACTGTGCGAATATCCTCGCCGTCTTTTTCTTCATGATAGGCGCTTAATAAAACTGCGAGTACGGTTCGTTCTACGCCTAAAGACGGTTCAATAACATGAGGAATATATTTATGACCGTCTTGATCAGTGTAATCAAGTCCATGATTTTTTAAATCAAAATCAGTGCGATAAGCAAGACCATACAATTCTTTACGGCCAAACGGAAAGTCATATTCAAAATCAATAGTTTTTTTAGAGTAGTGAGCTAGTTCTTCTTTTGGTACGTCTAATTCATGGATTTCACTTTCTTTAAGGCCTAGACTTTTCATCCATTCATGCATTTCGCCGCGCCAGGCTTCAAAGTGTCCTTGCCACTCAGCGTCATCTTTTGGCTGGGGAATAAAATATTCAATTTCCATTTGTTCAAACTCGCGGGTTCTAAAAATAAAATTGCCGGGAGTGATTTCATTACGAAAAGCTTTCCCAATTTGACCGACGCCGAACGGCAATTTCTTTCTGGCAGTATCAACAATGTTTTTAAAGTTAACAAAAATTCCTTGGGCAGTTTCTGGACGAAAATAAACAATACTTTTTTCATCTTCAGTCGCTCCGAGATGAGTTTTTAACATTAAATTAAATTGCTTGGCTTCAGTAAACTCATGAGGTTTTTTATCCTTAGGACAAAGACTGTTTTTTTCTTCTTGATCTTCTCTAAATCTTTCATGACATTTTTTACATTCAACTAATGGATCAGTAAAAGTAGAAACATGACCACTTGCTTCCCAAACTTTAGTATTCATTAATAAGCTAGAGTCTAAGCCAACCATATCATCGCGGTCTTGCACAAAGCGCTTCCACCAAAGTTGTTTAATATTATTTTTAAGTTCAACGCCATAAGGCCCATAATCCCAAGTATTAGCTAAACCGCCGTAAATCTCGGAGCCAGGAAAAATAAACCCGCGGCGTTTACAAAGCGAGGTAATATTTTCCATTAATTTATCGTTGTTGTTAGGTTTTGTCATATAAAAACAGTTTAGCGTGCTAATTAGTCTCTGTCAAAACTTGTGGCTCCGAAGCTCGATGATTAATCGAGCGTAGGGCCAGGTTTTTTATTTAAAGCTAAGCCTAAAACAGTGGCAAAAAAGAATAGTCCAAAATGCAAGCTAATTAACCAATGATCTAAAATACCTAAAATAAATAAGCCACAAATTAGACTAAGTACTAAAATCTTATTGTCAGGAGTTGCTTTTTTAAATGCTAAATAAATAGCATAAATAAATAAAATTAAACCAGCTAATCCAGTTTCTGCAAGAATTAAAATAAAAATATTATGAACTGGTTGGTAAAACCAGACTGATTGTTTAGGATCAATTTTTTCTAAAGCTAGTCCATAAACGCCTAAACCTGAGCCAATAATTGGGTGATTTTTGACCACTGAGAGTGACTCTTTATAACCTGAGTATCTTTCTTCAGTAGATAACTTTTCTAAACGGTTATTGATTGAAAATCTTGGTACAAAAAGATAATAATAGGGAATGATTAAAATAATTATCATGACAAAATTAATAATAAAAAATGGCAGATATTTTTTAAAATTATATTTTTTTTGACGTAGAGTATGAAAAGTAAAAATCAAGACACTGACAAAAATAGCTAACCAGGCCGAGCGAGAAAAAGCTAAGATTAAGCCACTCATTAAAGCGATTAATGAAGAATAAATAAAAACATTTTTTTTATTTTTAGAATCTATATTAATAATAAAGTAAAGACTAAAAATTAAACCAGCAAACATTAAGCCGCCGAGCATATTAGGATGATCAAGACTGCCATAAGCTCTGAGCCAACGTTCAACAACGTTGTCTGGCGCAATTGCCTCAATTACGCTCACGCCTAAATCAGCCGGATTATGTTTAGCTAAGCCTAAAATAGTTGAAGCAAAACTAGATTGAGAAATAAATTGCCACAGGCCTAATAAGCCGCTGACAGCAGATCCCGTTATAAGGGCTAGTAGAGCCGAAGATTTTTTTAAACTAGATGTTTGTAAAACTATAAAAATACTAATAGCCATAATTAGCCAAGCGATATGCCAAAGACTAATAATTTTATTTAAACTAAAATATAAATTAACTAATAATAATCCCGTACTTAAAATGATTAGCCAAATAGTGGAGGTTGCTAATTTAAATTTAGTTTTATTTAAATATTTATTAATAATTACTAAAACAAAAATAATAATTAATAAAATATCACTAGCATAAATAGCTAAGGTGCCGTATTCCCAATAAGCATTTTTTAAGCTGCCGGCTAAAAGTATATAACGGGTTTGCCAAGGCAAAGTAAATAAAAATATTAATAAAAGCCAGTTAGTGATTTTTTCTAAATATTTCATAATTTATAAATTAGCCATTTTTTCTTCAACTAATTTAAAGAAATCTTTACGCCGATCAGTCGTATGCAGTTTTAAAACATGATCAGTGATTATAACCGCCGTAGATTTGTTTTGAGAATTTTTTAAGTCTTGACCCATAACTAATTCATGTAGTTTATGGCTTAATTTTTCTATACTATTTAAAAGCCTTATAGCTTTAGTTGATTTAAGTTTTAATTTAAAATTATTAATTGGCGTATAAGGACTTAATTGCCAATTAGGCAAAGATTGTTTTAACCAAGAATTAGCGGTTATTAAGTCTTTATAAGCCTGTAAATCACCATATAAAGGCATTAACCCACTAAGCCAATAAGTAAAATACCAATCGTTATTGTTTAAGCGACAGATTGTTAAATCAAGTGCGCTTTCATCCACTAAAAAGCTTAAGCATAATTTATTGGTAGAATTTTTCGCAGTCGGACGTAAATTAGTTATTTTTAGAATAATCGTAGCTAAAAATTTTACGAACCATAAACGATTGGTTTTAGTAACAATAAATAAATCTAAATCAGTTTCCGGCTTTAAATTATGCGGTCCGATAATGTTAGCTAAGCAAATTAGTTTTATATTAGGCAGCCAAGAAATTAATTTTAATCTAATTTGCGCTAATTTAATTTTAGCCTCAGCTTCGCGATAACGTTCTTGTCGCGTGATGATTAAATTACTGCGATTTGGCAAAAAATAAAAGCCTTGTTTTTTTTCTATTAAAGAATAATCTAGGCTTTTTAAAACTTCTTCGTAAGACACTAAAACATCTAAAAATTGCCAGATTTCAAAACTAGTTAAAGGAAAAGCAAACAAATCAAATCTAACCATAGTTTGTATAATGGCAGAGTTTAATTGGTTAGTGTTTTCCATAGATTTAAAATTAGAAAGTAAAAAGTTGAAAGTTTAAAGTTAAACTATTTTCACTATTTTACTTTTTACTTTCAACTTTTTACTTTTTTATTCTTCATCCATTCTTGGACGATCAATAGACAGAGGTTCAACGGTCGCGACTTGACCAGTAATCTTTACCACATCTTTATCAATTTTACCAAATTCTTTATGAGCATTATTAAAATGATTAACGGTTGTGCCTAAACTAGAGCCAAGCTTTTCTAAATAAGTTTCATAAGTACCTAAATGAGTACTTAATTTTCCGACGGAAACAATAATTGATTTAGCGCTTTCTTCAATTTGCATAGCGCGTAGTCCCTGCAAAACAGTTTGCAGATAAGCTAAGAACGAGGTTGGAGAAACAATAATGACTTTATATTTGCTGGCGGCACGCTGGATTAAATTTTCCGTGTCTTCATTAACCGCAATTATTTTATTAATCAATAAATCATAATAAATTGCTTCATGCGGAATAAACATAAAAGCAAAATCCATGGTACCCTGATCTGGCTGAATGTATTTTGAAGTTTCGACAATTCTATTTTTTAAATCATTTAAGAAAATCTTTTCATAGCGCTCGCGTTCGGTTTTATCAGCGCTTTCTATAATACGATTATAATTTTCCAGCGAAAATTTAGAATCAATCGGAATAATTTTATCTTTAACAAAAACCACGGCGTCAACAATCGTTTTATTTTTAAAAGTATATTGCATCTGATAGCTGTCCGGCGGCATAACATTCTTTAATAAAGTCTCTAAGTAGTATTCGCCAAGAACGCCGCGTTGTTTAGGGTTTTTTAAAATATCCTGTAAGCTCTGCAATTGCGAAGAAAAGTTAATAACCTGACGATTAGTTTCATCAAGTTTAGTTAATTTTTCAGTCACGTCTTTAATTAATTGAGAGGATTCGCTAAATTGCTGTCTAGTAACAGCATGCGTTTCGGAAAGTTTAGCATCAAGTGCTTGTCTTAAATCTTTAGTCTGATCATTTAAAATAGCGACTTTTTCCATTAACGGACCAAGCTCATTGGTTTGTTGAGGTTGACGCGAAAGTGTTATAATTAAATAAACTAAGCCAATTAACAACAAAAGGCCAATAATGATAAGAATAATAATCGAGCTGTTCATAAGTATTGCTTAATAAGATATTTATTATTATACTCTAAAGAGACAATCACCTCAATTATATGAAATTAATGAATATTTTCAATAAACAGAAATTTTTAAGCACAAAAATTAATACGATTTTAATTATTTCTTTAGTTAATTTTGTAGTTGGTTTTTTAATTGCCTGGCTAATGTGGTCTAGTACTTTTGCTTATGCCATAAAAATGGCGAGTTTTAATTAAATTTTATGAAAGGCAATAGTCGAGGCAAAGTAGGCAAGACTAAGAACGGACCAGCGTTTAGAACGCCGAGCTTTTTTAAGAATAAACAGAGATTAATAATAACAAAATCAAAAAAACAAAATAATTTTAAATAAATAATTTTTTAATTTAAATTCTTTGACAAATGAATATAAAAATAATCGGCACTATCGTGGGAATCTTTTTAAACTGGGAAGATATTGAAAGATTAAAAAATAATAATGAAGTAGGCACAAGACACAATGGTGAGCAAAAAATTTGTCTCGCTTGTGTTCCCAAACAGACGATTCTTAATTGGTGGGAAAATAATGATTTTGAGGAAATCATTAACCCTAGAAACGTTAATGCTGGCTATGTTGATTTTATGAAAGAAAATTCTGATTTATATGTTTTTCTTTCTAAACATGATATTTGGAACGGCTTTGTAGGGGCAGTAACTTTTAGAAAATTGCCAAATAATCCATTTTTTACAAAAATGAAAATTATTTTCCCAAATCATTGTACTTAGTAAAATTATTGTTAATTTCAGCAGAATTTGTCAAAAGATTCTGCTGATTTTTTATTTTCACGAACTCTACCCCTAACCCCTCCTCATTTGCAAGCAAATAAGGAGGGGTAACTAGTTTTCACGTGAATATAAGTCACCCCTCCTTACGCTCTGCGTGAGGAGGGGCTGGGGGTAGAGTGCTTGAATAACCGTAATTAGTTTTTATTTTCTTCACTATTTAAAATCAAATTACTAAAGCTGGCTATGATAGCAATTTCTGAATTAACCAATTTTATTAAGTCCGGAGAAGTTATTAGTTGACCGTTTAAATAATTATTTATTTCATCTTGTAAGTCAGCGATTCTTGGATCAAATTTTAAAACCGGTATTTCTTTATCTCTGGTTATATCAAACTTCTCAATTTCTTTACCAAAAGTATCATAATTATTTTTTATGATTTGATCACGTTCTTTTTTACTTACTTGAAAATGAAATTTGTCAGTCATTTGTATATCTTGACCTTGGCCACGAGATAAAGCTGATAATTCTTTCCTAAACTCTTCTTGATTATAATTTGGCCCTAAATTAACTCTAACCATGTCGTCATTATCATGATTTAAAAATTTATCACAATGAATATCTATTAAAGCTTCATATTTTTCCCAGCCGCCATTTTTATCAACATATTCATTCATTTCTTTTTCTGAAAGAGGGGCTATATCGCCGCCTGCTACATCACTTTTTTCTAAAACTAGAAAATTAATATGTTGACCAGGATCTTTTACATTTTCTTCAAAAGCCTTTTTTAAAAATTGTCCGAAAAATTTTTCATTATAATGATAGCCAGCTAATACAATAATTTTTCCTTTTTTAGGATTTTCTTTGATTTCTCCTTTAAATAATTGTGGGCCATTTTCCAGCTCAATTTTTTCTTTCATATGGTTTTATTCTAACACGAAAGCCAATAAAGATAAAAAATAGCTAAAATAGGCTATTTTTTGGTAGATTGACAAATATTAGTAAATATGATATTATATATAATAATCATGATCATTAACAAAATAATATCCTTAATAATTAGTTAGTTATTTTTGCCTTTTTCTAGGGTATAGGCAGAAACAACTAACTAATTAAATAAATAGGGGAGATAAAAAATGAGCTCTTTTAAAAAGCAAGTTTTATTCACTACACCAGTTGTCATCTTGGTTTTTATAGTTGCAATTTACGTCTTTATTGTTAATTCCTTACCACTTAATGAAAATAATAGAGCCATTTATAAAGTTATAATTAATGGAGTTGATTATTTTCACACCTTCTGGACAGCATTGCTGTTTTTTGGATTATTATTATTCTTTAAATTTAAGTGGTATCGTCCAATACATATTACAGTTGTTTCTAGCACGATTATCGGCCAAATACTCTTTTTTGGTGATTGCCCGATATCACGATTGAGAATTGCTATATGTGAAAAAGTTAATCTCGGAGAAACTATGGATGGTGGATTCATTTGCCACTATCTTCAAAAATATTTAGGAATTCAACCTTCACCAGAAATAATTACCGCTATATTAATGACTATATTTGTTATTACACTTTTTAGCTCCTTTTGTTTGTTTAAAAAAAGGGTAATTAAAATATAAATATTATTAATGTTTTAAAATTTTAATTTTCAGCAGAATTCGTCAAAAGATTCTGCTATTTTTTTTATTTTAACCTTTTCTCCTGGACCACAGATTACACAGATTAAAAAAGATTAACACAGATTTTTTATCTGTGTTAATCAGTTTAACTTATCTGTGCCATCTGTATCTTATCTGTGTAATCTGTGGTCCTATTCTTCGTACTTACACGTTCGGCTACTGCACTTCGCGCCACCATCTTTTTCTAAGAGTGGTTCGCCACATTCCGGGCAAGCTTTGCCGGTAGGTTTAGAATTAAAAGCGGTTTTACAATCAGGATATCTATCGCAAGCCCAAAAGATTCCGCGGCGACTACGTTTCTGGACAATATTTCCAATTTTGCACGTTGGACAAGGAATTTTTGGCGCATTGGGATCAGCGATGTTTTTAATATTTTTACATTTTGGATAAGAGCTGCAGGCCAAAAATGGTCCAAAGCGGCCATTTTTAACCACCATTTTAGAGCCGCATTTATCGCAAACTTCATCTTTAAATTTTTCTTCTAAATCTTTTAATTTATCATCAGCCTGGCCTGAGCCATCTTTTTTCATGGATTTAATATTTCGGCATTCAGGGAAATTAGAGCAGGCTAAAAACGGACCAAAGCGGCCATTTTTAACTAACATGTGTGAACCGCACTTCTCGCACTTTTCCTCGGTTATTTGTTCTGGCATAATATCAGTTTTTTTAATGGCCTCGTATTTCTCGGCCAAGTTTTTATGAAAAGGTTTATAAAATTCTTCAATTACCGGTTCCCATTGTCTTTTACCTTCAGCAATTTCATCTAATTCTTTTTCCATTTCGGCCGTAAAATCTAGGTCAACAATGGATTTAAAATGTTCAACTAATAAATCAGTGACAATTTTTCCAATATCGGTCGGTTTAAGTCGTTTATGTTCATCGCGTTCTGTATAATTTCTAGCTTCAATCGTGGAAATAGTCGGGGCATAAGTAGACGGACGACCAATGCCGTGCTTTTCTAATTCTTTAACTAAGGTGGCATCAGAATAACGGGCCGGCGGCTTAGTAAAATGTTGTTCTTGTTTTAATTCCTCAAGTTTTAAAATTTCTTTAACCTTTACTTCTGGCAAGATAGTCTCTTGGCTTTTTTCTCCGCCTAATTTTAACCAGCCATCAAAGAAAATAATTTGGCCAGTGGCTCTAAATTCTCCCTTGCCAGCTTCTATATCTATGGCGGTTTGATCTAATTCGGCTTCTGGCATCTGAGAGGCTAGAGTTCTTTGCCAAATTAAACGATAAAGTCTAAGTTGGTTCGGCGCTAAAGTAGCTTTTAAGCTATCTGGCGTACGCCAAGCGGCTGTTGGACGAATGGCTTCATGCGCTTCCTGCGCGCCTTTAGCTTTTGTTTTAAAACGCCGCGGCGTTGCCAAACAATATTTATTACCAAAAGCTTCTTTTAAATAAACGCTTGCTTCAATTAAAAATTTATCAGCCAAATTTAGCGAATCAGTACGCATGTAAGTAATTAAACCAACACTACCTTCACTACCGACATTAATACCTTCATATAATTGTTGCGCAATCATCATAGTTTGTTTGGCAGAAAAGCCTAAGACGCGATTAGCGGCTTGTTGCAGACTAGAAGTTGTTAAAGGAATTGGCGCCGCTTTTTTAGTTCGCTTTTTATCTACATTAATAACGCTATAGTCTGCTTTATTTAAATCAGTAACAAATTTTTCAGCCTCGTCTTTGGTTTTAATGTCTAATTTATCTAAAGATTTTTTATTAAACTTAACTAACTGGGCAATAATTTCTTCTTGTTTATCTGTTTTTAGAACAGCTTCTATGCTCCAATACTCCTCGGCATTAAAAGCTTCTATTTCTCTTTCGCGATCCACAACTAAACGTAAAGCCACTGATTGTACACGACCAGCTGATAATCCGCGCGCCACTTTTTTCCATAAAAATGGCGACAATTCATAACCAACCAAACGATCTAAAATTCGGCGGGCTTGTTGCGCGTTAACTAAATCATAATCAATAGTGCGCGGCGTTTTTAAAGCTTCTTCAATGGCTTCTTTAGTAATTTCATGAAAAACAATGCGTGAAGTTTTTGTTTCATCAAGCTTTAAAGCTTCAACTAAATGCCAGGCAATAGCTTCTCCTTCGCGGTCTTCGTCGCTTGCCAAAATTACTTCAGTGGCCTTTTCAGCGGCTTTTTTTAATTTTGTAACAGTCTTTTTGGCTTTAGTCGGAATAACATAACGCGGCTTAAAACTGTTCTCAACATCAATACCCATATCAGATTTCGGTAAATCGCGAATATGGCCAAAAGAAGACTCGACTATGTAAGCATGACCCAAAAATTTGGAAATTGTTTTAGCTTTAGTTGGAGATTCGACAATAACTAATTTCATAAAATTAAGTTAAAAGTTGAAAGTGAAAAGTAGAACCGTGAAAAATAGTTTAACTTTTTACTTTTAACTTTTTACTTGTTATTCTTTATATATAGCATGTTGCCTAAATGTTTGACAATACCTTTCATTTCCATAATGACCAGTCTACTGTTTATCACGTTGATGTCAAGTCCAACAGCTTTTGCTAGTTCATCAACATGACAGGCAGACACGCCTAATTGTTTTAAAATTATATCCTCTTCAGTAGTGGTTGGTAAAATTTGTTTATTAGTGTTTTGTTTTTTTAAATTATCAATACCTAAAGCAATTATAATATCATTAGCTTCAGTGACAATTTTGGCGCCTTGTTTTATTAAATTATTAGTGCCGACTGAATTTTCATTATAAATAGCGCCAGGAATCGCAAATATTTCACGATTTTCTTCTAAGCCGTAGCGGGCCGTAATTAAAGCGCCAGATTTAACGCCTGCTTCAATAACTAAAACACCTAGACAAGAGCCAGCAATTAAACGATTGCGGCGTGGAAAATTGGTTTTAAAAGGCAAAGTCTTAGGCGGATACTCGCTCATTAAAATTCCCTTTTCCGCTAAGATTTTTTGGCTGAGTTGAGTATTTTCTCTAGGATAAACCTGATCAACGCCGCAACCTAAGAAGGCCACTGTCTGGCCATGATTATTTAAAGTAATTCCATGCGCTAAGGCATCAACGCCTAAAGCTAGGCCGCTAACAATCGTTAAACCATTATTAATTAATTCAGTAATAATATTTTCGCCAACATGACGACCGTAGTTAGTAATTTTTCTAGAGCCGACTATTGCTAAAGGCAAAGAAAAAGTTTCTTTGGTTAAAGTGCCTTTGTAATAAAGCAAGGGCGGGGGAGCGTAAATTTCTTTTAATAAAGCAGGATATTTTTTATCATCTAAACAAACAAATTTTATATTATGTTTATAAATATAATCTAATAAATCTTCTACTTTAGTTCTTTTTCTAAAATCAAGAAATAAATCAATAAGATTATTTCTAATACCAACTTTTAATAAGTTATCAGCTGAAGCTAACCAAGCTTTTTCCCAAGAACCAAAATAATCAAATAAAAATTTTAGCCGACGCGGACCAAAATGTTCAAAGTGACTTAAAGCCACTAAATACTCTATTCCCTCCATAAGAGTAAAAGTTAATTATAATTTGTGCGCCTGCTTGGATTCGGACCAAGGACCCTCGAGGTATAAGCTCGATGCTCTAACCAGCTGAGCTACAGGCGCGGAGGCAATTTGAAATTGTGCTTGTAGTCTCAAGGGGAATCGAACCCCTATTACCAGGATGAAAACCTGGCGTCCTAACCGTTAGACGATGAGACCAAATATAATTTTAAGGATGCCCGCCAAAGGCGGGTCCGCCTTTGGCGGAAAAACCTGATGTCCTAGCCACTAGACGATAGGGCCATAATTTAATTTTTAAACCTATCTAATAATTCTTTTCTTCTAAAACTATTATGTTTTAATTCATATTCTCTCTTTATAGCAAGGTGTTTGTTTAAATATGCTTCAAAATAAATAATTTTCATAGGAAGTCTATGTTGCAATGATTTTGTTTTAAAATTGTTATGTTCTAATAATCTATTTTTTAGATCTTTAGTATAACCAATATAATAACCCTGGTCCACGATGCTTTGTAAAAGATATACAAACCACATATATTTATGGAGAGGATTAATTATTAAGGATGCCCGCCAAAGGCGGGTCCGCCTCTGGCGGAAAAACCTGGCGTCCTAACCGTTAGACGATGAGACCATGAACAGTTTTAAATTTTAAATTTCAAATTTTAAAACCATATTATTAAACTAAAATGACTTTTTCTAGTATAATAATGAAATAGGGTATTGTCAAGTCGGACCTTTCATTGACACAGTCACTTATTTAGAGTAGATTAAAGAATTGGTTTTTAAAACCAGCGTTTTTGAATTTAAAGATTTTTTAATGAAAACTATTGAAGAACAAATTTTTGAAACAGTTACTAAGGCCCAAAATGTCTTAATTGTTTTTAATCGCGATTGGTCCGGCGACGCCGTAGCGAGTGCTCTGGCCTTACGCTTATGGCTAGCCAAAATGAATAAAAAGGCTGATATTGTCGCCGAAAAACCTACTTCAATTTCACCTTATTCATTTTTGCCGGGTTTTTCTTTTATTAAGCCAACTTTAGAAAATTTACGAAAGTTTATTATTTCTCTAGATATTAGTAGCGCTGAAGTTAATGAAATAGAATATAAAATAGAAGGCAATGTTCTTGATTTTATTATTTCTCCGAAAAACGGCTTTTTTAAAAATGAAGATATTTCTTCACGCACCAGCGGTTTTAAATATGATTTAGTTATTAGTTTATCAACGCCTGACTTTGAATCACTTGGTTCAATTTATGATTTTGATACACAATTCTTTTTTGAAACAACTGTCATTAATATTGATCATCAAGCTTCTAATGACAATTACGGACAGATTAATTTTATAAATGTTAATGCCGTGGCGACAGCCGAAATTTTATATAATATTTTTGAAAAAAAACCAGATTCAATTAATGCCGACATTGCTACTTGTTTATTAACAGGTTTAATTAGCGAAACTAAAAGTTTTAAAACCGCTAATGTTACGCCGCGGACTCTAACTATTGCTTCGCAATTGATCGCCCTAGAAGGACGCCGTGAAGAAATTATTAATGCTTTATATCGATCCAGGCAGCTTAATGTTTTAAAGTTATGGGGCTTAGTTTTAACTAATTTACAAAGCACTTTTAATAATCGAATTATTTGGTCAATTATTAAAAATGAAGATTTTGTCGCAACGGAAACAAAACCAGAAAATTTATCAGATATTATTGATGAATTAATTGTGAGTATGCCCCAAGCGCAAATTATTGTTTTAGCTTATGAAACAGAATTAGAAAATGGTCTTAAAGAAACTAAGGCCTTGATTTATAGTATTAAAAATATTGATGCTATGTATTTAGCTCAACCTTTAATCGCTGATGGAACTAGAAATTCTGCGATTGTGTCTTTAACCGAAGCTCTGCCAGAAGGTGCGCAAAAATTAATTACAGACATTGAAGAAAAAGTTCGTCGTTTAGAAGCTTAAACTTGAAAAAAATAAATAGCCATGCTATTTTTATTCACATTAAGACCGCTTAGCTCAGTTGGTTAGAGCGCTACGTTGACATCGTAGAGGTCAGTGGTTCGAGTCCACTAGTGGTCACAATTTTAATGTTCTTTTAAAAAATAAAACAAAATTTAAAATGAAAAATAATATAGTTAGTCCATGGGCTAAATTTATTGGAATTATAAGCTGTTTATTTTTTTGTCTTTTTGCTTTATTAATTTTGGCCGCTTTTTCAGACAAGAAGGGAGTTTGTGCTAATAACATAGCTCTAATTCTAATCTTTGTTTTTGGACTATGCCTATGGCTAGAGTTCCACCAACAAATAAAGCAATACTTTAAGACAATAATTATGCAATGGCGACAGTAATTTCAATATATCAATATATTTTAAAGATCATATGTCTAGTTTTTATTAACTATATCTATGATCTTTTTTCTTTTTCTGACTTGACAGTTTAGTTTAGCTGTTAGATAATTAGAACACTTTTATATTAAAATTTATGAACTACGACTATGATGTGATTATTTTGGGTGCTGGCGCAGCCGGTATGACGGCCTCCATTTATACTTCACGTTTCAAATTAAAAAATTTATTAATCGGTGATATTTTGGGCGGCACAACTACTGAAGCCCATAAGATTTTTAATTGGCCGGGCGAGCCAGGGATTTCTGGCTTTGAATTAATGAATAAAATGTCAGCGCATGTTAAAGATTCTGGCGGCGAAATTATGAGCGATACGGTTATTGATATTGTTAAAGAAGCTGATGGTTTTTCTATAAAAACTAAAAGTAATAAAGTAATTACGGCTAAGCGTTTAATAATTACTGCCGGCACTAAACATCGTCGCTTAAACTTACCTCGTGAAGAAGAACTAGCTGGCCGCGGAGTAAGTTATTGCGCGACTTGCGATGCTTTATTTTTTCAAAATAAACGCGTGGCTTTAACTGGCGGCGGCAATTCGGTTATTTCGGCGTCTTTATACTTGGCGGATATTGCGGAAAAAGTTTTTGTTATTTGCCGCGGCGTTGCCCTAAAAGGAGAACCGCTTTGGCGTGAAGAGCTTTTAAAGCGCTCTAATGTTACGCTTATCTATAATACAAACATTACTCGTTTAATTGGTCAGGAAAAATTAGAAGCTCTTGAATTAGATCAAGAATATGACGGTTCTAATACTTTAGCTGTGGATGGTTTATTTGTAGAAATTGGTTTAGTGCCGCAATCTGATTTAGCTAAAAAACTTGGCGCGACGATTGATGAGTTTGGCTATATTTTAGTTAACAAAGACATGTCCACTAATATAGAAGGTCTTTATGCCGCCGGTGATTCTACTAATGCTTCTAATAATTTTCATCAAATTGTGACAGCCTGCGGCGAAGCCGCGGTAGCGGCCGAAAGCGTTTATCGCTCACTATCTATTGCCAAACAATAAAAAATTTACTAGCAAAACAAGAACTAGATTTTTTAAATCTAGTTTTTTGTATGAAAATATAGAAATATTAAGGGTGGTGTAAAATATGCTATAATACCATAAGTAGTTTAGTTAAATATAAACCATTATTTTTATGCAAAAAGATCGTTGGCTTGATGTAGTCGCTGAAATTAAAAAGAATTTTCAAGTAGAAGATTCTGGCACGATTAATGATGACGAACAGGGCGGAACCGTGACTGAATTTATTGTTTTTGAAAGTCCTATGGGAATTATTCGTTTAGAGTTTTCTACGCATCCGTTAATTTTAGAAACTAAAACTAAATATCATAAACGCATTGGTTCAGAAACGGAAATTGAATATGTTTTTAGCCCAACAGAAAAATCTAGTAAGTTAGAAGTTTTTCGCTGGGATGAAGCACTAGATGATTGGCAGGCTTTTAAAACTCAAGCTTTTTCTTAATTATATAATTTAAAAATATGAAAACAAAAATAATTATTAGTGTCGTGGTTGTTTTATTAATTGCTTTAGCTATTGGTTTTTATTTTTATAAAAATCCCATTAATAATACTCCGTCTACTTCACAAGTAAGTTCCGGAGTTGATGATTTAAAAAATAGTTTACTTAGTCAGAGTAAGTTAGAAAAATTTTCCACACCGCAAGAAATAAAAAACTTTTTTGCTAAACTTTCGCCTAATAATACTTCTTCAGGTTTAGCTTTAGATAGAGCCACTACTTTAGCAACGCCATCAGCCACTAAAATGTCGGCTAATACAGAAGCTAGTGGTTTAGGCGGCGGTGGTAATAATTTTTCTACCACTAATGTTCAGGTCCCAGGCGTTGATGAATCAGATATTACGAAAACTGATGGCAAGTTTATTTATATTATTAGTGATCGCGCCGTACAGATTGTTAGTGCCGTGCCGGCGACTGATGCGTCTTTAGTAGCAACCATTAAATTAAATGGTCAAGCCCAAGAACTATATCTTAAAGATAATCGTTTAGCGGTCTTTGGTTATGATGATGTGCCAGTTAGCGCTAGCGGCTTTATTCGTCCCTATAATTATGTTTTCTTAAATTTTTATGATATAACGGATCCTAAAAATCCCGAGCTGATTAAAGATTTTAAATTTGAAGGCAGTTATTCAGCTTCGCGTTTAATTGATAATCGGCTATATTTTATTACCACAACTTATAATTTTTATCCTTATAATGATTTTGTTTTGCCAAAAGTCATGTTAAAAGATCAAACAATCTCTTCAGAAACGACTACGGCACAATATGTTTATCCGCAAGTTTTTTATATTAAAAGTCCGGATTCTTATAATGCCACGACCGTGTCTTTAATTTCTTTAGATAAACTTGATGAACCGCTTAAATCACAAGTTTATTTTATGCCTTCTTCAGAAAGTGTTTATGCTTCAACAGAAAATCTTTATCTTACTTACACTAAATATATTAGTGATTATCAATTAAGAATGGCCGTGGCTAAAGATTTGGTTTTTGATCGTTTGTCAGCTAGCCAGCGTGAACGTATTGCCAGTATTAATGCCGTTGACTCATCAATTTTATCAGATGATGAAAAAGCTAATAAAATTAATCAGGTGATTGATGCTTATTTTGCTAGTTTAGCTAACGCTGAAAGAGAAACTTTATTTAAACAATTAGACGAAGAATTTAATCAACGTTATCAGGCTGTTTATAAAGAATTGGAAAAAACTGTTATTCATAAAATTAAATTAAATAATGATCAGCTGGATTATGTTGGTACTGGTGAAGTTTCTGGTCATGTGCTTAATCAATATTCTATGGATGAAAATAATAATTATTTTCGCATCGCGACAACGCGCGGACAATCTTGGATTATGCCTTTTATGAGCGAATTTCGTCCCATGATCGCACCAGCAACACCGGTTCAAGAATCTTATAACAATTTATATATTTTAGATTCTAACTTAAAGGTAGTTGGTTCTAATGAGGATTTTGCTAAAGGTGAAAAAATTTATTCAGTCAGATTTATTAATGATCGCGGCTATGTTGTCACTTTTAAGCAAACTGATCCTTTATTTGTTTTTGATTTAAGTGCGCCAACCAATCCGGTTATGGCCGGACAATTAAAAATTCCTGGATTTTCTAGTTACCTGCATCCGTATGGAGAAAATATGTTAATTGGTATTGGCAAAGAGGCGATTGATAATGGTGCGCAAGGCGTTACTGTCAATGGTTTAAAAATTAGTTTATTTGATGTGACTGATCCGGCTAATCCCAAAGAAGCCGCTTCGCTTAAATTAGGCGGTCAAGGTAGCGATACTAGCGTGTTATATGATTATAAAGCCTTCTTGTTAATTCCTGATAAAAATAGTATGGTTATTCCCATGTCTTTGACTAAACCTGGCTCTAATAACTATACTCAAGAGTTTCAGGGAGCGGTTGTTTTTAGCTTAAGTAAGGATAAAATAACTGAACTGGGCCGAGTTTTTCACACTGTTAAAGATCCTAATCTTAATTATCAAAAGCAAATTCAGCGCAGTTTATTTATTGGTGATTATCTTTATACTAAATCTATGGCCGCGATTGGTATAAATAAATTAGATAATTTATCATTTATTAAGCAGATTGATTTGCCTTCCACAGCCCAAGTTACAGGAGGTAATAGCGGCAGTGGCGGCGTTCCCGTGCCTTTAACTATAGAAAATGTTAAAATCAAATAGAAAAAAATTATATTTTATTGTTTTGCCAGTATTAATTATTATAATAGTGGTTGTTGCTATTATTGTTTTTAAAAATAAAACAGTAAAAAATAATTTAGCCATAACCAATAGTCAGTCTTTAGTTTTAAGTAGCGAAGTTTATCAGGCTAAGGCTCGTGATTTGTTTTCTCGTTTATCAGTTGATGATCCTAATAACGCCAGTCAAGTTAAACAAGAATTATTAAATTTAAAGATTAGTAAAGAGTTTAAAGATGTCCATTTTAGATTGGTTATGTTAGCTGCTTCCTTAGAACAATATGCCACAACTCATGATAAGACAATTTTAAAAAATATTAAAAATATTTTAAATAAATTAGTTATTGATTATCCTTGGTTAACTAAAACTTCTTCTTAATATGAATCCTAAATTATTTTTTCCGCCAATTATCACGATTATTATCGCTTCTTTGCCTTTCTGGTGGTATAACCGGACAGCTGATTTAGGTTATATTATGCTGGCAATTTTACTAATTAATTTAGGCGCCGCTTTTTGGCTAGTGCGTAGTCGCCGTGATTGGTGGAGTTTTGCTATTCTACCAATTTTATTATTAGCCAGCGCTTTTGCTTATGCTTTAATTATTAGCTTGAGTTGGTTAGCCTTAGCGATTGTTAGTTTTGCCGCCATAGCCGCCATTGCTTATTGGCGTTTGGTCTTTTTATATATTTTAAAACAAAATTTATATCGACCGCTTAGTTTAGAACGCCTCTCTTCTTTTCTCAGTTTTTTTGTCATTTTTTTCACGGCTGCCGCGGCTTATGGTTTAAAGGTTTTTCTTGATTTACCAAATTGGCAAACCGTTGGCGTGGCCTTTATCTTTTTAAGCGCTATTATTTATCAATGGTTTTGGGTTCGTCAATTAGTTTGGCGTACCAGCTGGTATTATTTACTGGCTTTTATTGTCGTTATGACAGAGATCTTTTTAGTCTTTGGTTTTTTGCCGTTTGATTTTATTGTTATTGGTTTTTTATTTGCTTCTCTCTGGCATGGTTTATCATTTTTAGTGGCCGAACACTTAAGCGGACAATTGACGCTTAAACGCAGTCGCTTTATTATTAGTCTTATTATTATTTTATGGGTAGCTATTTTATTAACTGCTCGTTGGTTTTAAATTATTTATATGAAACTAACAACTTCCGTAAAATTTTGGCTGGTTTTTTCTTGCATAATCGTCGCCGCTTTTTTGGGCGGTATTTTAGGCAATTGGGTTTTTATTTATCTGTTAAATAAATATTATAGTACACCTTCTGGAAATTATTTAACCACCCAAAATTCTTCTTCCGTCGTTGTTCGCGATAATAAAAAAACCGTCGCCCAAGAAGATAATCGTTTAGCTCAAACCATTACTAACGCTAATCAAAGTTTGGTGCGTATTTTTAAAAAACAAGGGACAGATATTTATCAACCGAAAGATGCTGTCATCGTAGCTTTAGCTATGACTAGCGATGGTTGGTTAGTGGCCGTTGATCGCTTACCTAATATAAAAAATAATAATTGGCAAGATTACGAAGCTATAACAGCGGATCGTAAAAGATTTGCTATTGATAAAGCTATTACTGAGCCAACCAGCCAACTAGCTTTTATTCATTTAGCTAAGGCGCAAAACTTAAAAGTTAATGGTTTTGTGGCTAGCAAAGATTTAACTATTAGTCAGACTTTAATTGCTTTGGGTTTAGATGACTCCATTGCCATCGGTCGGCTATCACAGGATAATTCAGTTTGGCATTCTAGTGATACGACTCTTAATAAACTTTTTCTTTCAGAAATTACCAATAAACAAGCTTATATTTTTGACGTCAATAATCAAATGGTTGGTTTAATTCGTAATGGTAATGTTTTAGCCATGGATTCAGTGGAAAATATTTTAGAAAAATTATTAACTGAAAAAGAGGTTGTTTATCCGCGCTTAGGTGTGACTTACCTAGATTTAACTAAGGTCTTAGGTCAACAATCAGATACCGGCGCTTTAATTGCGGCGCCGGACAAGGTTACCCTAGCTATTTTACCAGGCAGTCCAGCGGAAAAAAGCGGTTTAAAAATTGGTGATATTATTACCGCTGTTGATGACACGCCAATTAATGAATTTAATAGTTTAAACTCATTAATTCAAGAATATAATCCTCAGGATACTATTGTTTTAACTATTCTTAGAGCCGGTAAAAATGAAAAAATTTCTGTTCAACTTGATGAAGTAATTAATAAATAATTTTTTATGATTATTTCTTCTATAAATAATAATCTTAAAAAAATTAAGGGCAAAAAAGTTTTGTTGCGTCTAGATCTTAATGTTCCGATGAAAGGTGCTCGTATTACTAATGATTATAAATTACAGCAGGCTTTGCCGACTATTAAATTATTACAAAAATTAAATTGTTCAATTATTATAGTGACGCATTTAGGCGAGCCAATTATTATTAAAAATACAAAACTATTAAAATCTTGGTCAGTAAAACCGTTAGTTTTTTGGTTAAGCAATAAACTAAAAACTAAAATTGATTTATTGCCAGTCGTCTGGCCGATTATTATTAAAAAAATTAGAAACATAAAACCAAGACAAATAATGATGTTAGAAAACATTCGTTTATTTGACGGTGAAATTACTAATAGTGATGTCTTAGCTAAACGATTAGCGACTTTAGGGGAGGTTTATGTTAATGATGCTTTTGCGGTTTGTCATCGTCAGCAGGCCTCGGTTAGTGCCATAAAAAAATATCTGCCAGCTTTTGCTGGCTTAAATTTAGCCACTGAAGTTACTAATTTAGAAAAAGTGCGTTCCGGCAAGAAGCCTTTTATTTTAATCATGGGCGGCGCTAAATTAAGTACTAAATTATCTTTATTAAAAAATCTAGCAGCTAAGGCCACAGTAGTTTTAGTCGGCGGAGGAATTGCCAATACTATTTTAAAGTCTAAAAAAATAAACATTGGCAAATCTTTATATGACGAGATAGGTTTTAAAGATTTTAGTCACCTAAATTTGAAAAATATTATCTTGCCTTGTGACGTTGGCGTTTTAAAAAATAACCGGCGAGTAAATAAAAGTTTAACAGAATTAACTAATAAAGATATTATTCTAGATATTGGTCCTAAAACCGTCGTTTTATTTTCAGCTTATTTAAAAGGCGCTAAAACAATTTTTTGGAATGGTCCAATGGGGGTTTTTGAAAAACCAAGTTTTTCTTTTGGCACAAGAAAGCTTGCGGCGTCGGTCGTCTTAGCCACCAGTCAAGGTGCTTTTAGTTTAATTGGCGGCGGCGAGACTATCGAGGCTTTAAATTCAGACAAGAAAAAATTTAGCTGGGTTTCAACTGGCGGCGGAGCAGCTCTCACTTATTTTGAAGGAAAAACCTTACCCGGCTTAACGAAAATTATTAAATATTAGTTTATGGCTCGTACTGCTAAAAAAATTCGGCCTAAGCCGTTAGTGCTAATTATGATTGAAGGTCTCGGCGTGGCTCCGACTGGCGAAGCCAATGCTTTATCTTCGGCAATGCCGTATTTTAATCATTTAGTTGGCCATTATCCAACCGGTGTTTTATTAGCGACTGGTCCGGAACTTGGTTTACCTTTGGAGACGCCGGGTAATAGCGCCATAGCCCATGCCATTATTGGTTCAGGTCGAGCTTTCCCTAATGCTCAATTTTCTTTAGATCAAAAAATTATTGATCAATCTTTTTTTGATTCTAAACAGATTAAAGCCTTAAAAAAATTAATACAAGATAAAAAAACCATTCATTTAATTGGTCTACTATCAACATCGGAAAAAGAAGCTTCCTTAGAACAAGTTAAAGATTTAATTGATTGGCTAGTGAAAGAAGGCGCGACGGAAATTAAACTTCATGGTATTTTGGATGGCCGCGAAGCTGAGATTAAAGCTGGCCAAAAAATAATTGAAGAATTAATTTTATTTTTAAAACATTATCCCGTCTGCGAAATAGTTTCTTTAATTGGTCGTTTGTATGCTTTAGACGATCGAGCTAATTATAAGCGCACGATCAAGGCTTTTAATTTATTTACCCAAGGCCAGGGTAACGTTGTTTCGTCTTTAAAAAATGCTTTTTCCGAAGTTTATGATAAGAAAATTTTTGATGAAGAATTTCCACCAACTATAATAAGTCATAATCAAGAAAAAGTTTTCTCTATGTCCGATAACGATTTAGTAATTTTTTGGAATTATAATAAAGAAAACATTCGTCAATTAGTTGAACAATTTTTAGAACAAAAGCCCAATTTAAAATTAGTCAGTCTAACTGACTATGGTTATGATGAGAGAATTCTGGCTCTAGATAATCCTAATTTTTCTAGCGTTTCTTTAGGTAAAATTTTATCGGATAATAATTTACGACAATTAAGAATTTCTGATAGCGCTGGTTTTCCTAATGTGACTACCATGCTAGATTGTTTTTCGTCGCCCTTTTACGAAGGTCTTGATAAAAAACTAATTTCTTCTCTACCTGGTGATTCTTTTACGGATAGTATTCTAGAAAATATTAAAGCCATAAAACAAGCTAGTTTGGAAGCGCTAGAACATTTGTCTTATGATTTTATAGCTATAACTCTTTCACAAATTGATATCGTCGCGCATCATAATGATCGTTCGGATTTTTCTAAAGTTATTGCCGCGATTGATGAAGCAGTAAAATCAATCGTGGAAGCAATAGAAAACACTAAAGGTCTGGCCGTAATCGTTGGGACGCATGGTTTTGCCGAAAAAATAATTGATCCAGTAGATAATGTTAATATTCTTTCTCATTCTGATAATCCGGTGCCGATTTATATTATTGGTCATGATTTTAGAGGTTTTAATTTAGGTTGGCCTGAAGCTTTAGGTAGAGATTTAAGTTCATTAAAACCACTTGGAAATTTAACTGATGTAGCGCCGACTATTTTATCATTATTACATTTACCGATACCGCCTGACATGACCGGACATAATTTAATTAATTAGTTATGACAAAAAACCCTCTTAAACGTTTATTTAAAACGGCAAGTACGGGCGTGGCTTCAGCCGCCTTAGTAATTGGCTTACTATCAATCGCTAGTCGTTTTTTAGGAATTTTAAGAGACCATATTTTGGCCTCAACTTTTGGCGCTAGCCAATCTTTAGATATTTATTATGCGGCCTTTCGTTTACCAGATTTAGTTTTTAATCTTTTGGTTCTCGGCGCACTATCAGCCGGTTTTATTCCGGTTTTTACTCGTTTAATTGGTGAAGGCAAAGAACGAGCCGTGGCCTGGCGACTGGCTAGTAATATTTTAAATACTTTGTCCGTTGGTTTGTTAGTGGTCTGCGGCGCTGGTATTATTTTGGCGCCATGGCTCGTTAATATTATTGCGCCAGGCTTTCCGCCCGAGGCGCGATCTTTAATTGTTGTCTTAACGCGCATTATGTTTTTGTCGCCGATCTTTTTGGGTTTATCCAGTATTGTTGGCGGCATCTTACAATCGTTTAATCGTTTTTTTGTTTATTCTCTGTCGCCGGTTTTTTATAATTTAGGTATAATTTTTGGCGCTTTATTTTTAGTTTCTCGCTACGGAATTTTTGGTTTAGCTTGGGGCGTCGTGATTGGCTCATTTTTACATTTTGCTATTCAGCTGCCGTCTTTATTTAAATTAGGTTTTAAATTTAATTTTTTCATTGATTGGCGCGATAAGGCTTTACGAACGGTTTACGGTATGATGACCGCACGTACTCTAGGTTTAGCGGTAACGCAAATTAATTTAACAGTCATTACAATTATTGCTTCTGGTCTAACCGCTGGTTCTTTAAGTATTTTTAACCTAGCTAATAATTTACAATCTTTTCCAGTGGGTTTGTTTGGTGTGTCTTTTGCGATTGCGGTTTTCCCGCGTTTATCCGCGGCTAATACGGAAGAATCATTTATTAATCATTTTTCTCGAACTTTTAGACAAATAATGTTTTTTGTTATTCCCTCGACGATTGCCTTAATTGTTTTACGCGCGCAAATTGTTCGTGTTGTTCTCGGCGCTGGTAAATTTAACTGGGAAGATACTGTCATGACTGTTAACACGGTTGGTTTTTTTGCCTTATCTTTATTTGCGCAAGCCACGGCGCCATTACTGGCTCGAGTTTTTTATGCTAAACATGATTCTAAAACACCTTTTTATGTTGGTTTATTTTCTGATGGTTTAAATCTGGTCTTGGCTCTCTGGTTAATTAAGAGTATGGGCGTTATTGGTTTAGCCATCGCTTTTTCTGTCAGCGCAATTTTTGATTTCCTTTTAATGTTTATTGTTCTGCGTTTACGTATTGGTTATTTAGACGAAAAACGTATCTTCATCTCGGCTGTGAAATGCATTGTCGCCGGATTAGCCATGGCTTTAGGTATTCAAGCTATGAAATTATTAGTCTGGCCTTATGTTGATATGGATAGACTCTGGGGAGTTTTATCTCAAGGCTTTTTAGCCGGACTGTTTGGTTTAATAATTTATTTGGCGATTTGCTCTTTGCTTAAAAGTGAGGAACTTATCGGTTTATGGGCGTCGACTAAAATAAGATTGCGAGATACGATTAAAAATCTAAAGAGCGATGACGATCAAAGTGAAGCCAGGGGTATTTAATAATAACCCATACTACCTTAAAAATAAATTAAACTTAATATTTTGCTATTATTGCTAGGGGTAAAGTGTTATAATAATAGTAATATATTTTAATATACCTATTATGTCTATCAAAAGGGTATTATCATTAGGTTTTATTTTATTAATATTACTTCTAGGTTTTACTACTATTAAGCCAATTTTAGCTAGTAGTAGTAGTTTTATTTTTAACCATAATCTAAGTCTAGGCAGTATTAATAATGATGTTAAACAATTACAGATCTATTTAAATAATAATGGTTATATCTTAGCAAAAACAGGCCCAGGGTCTAAAGGCAAAGAAACTACTAAATTTGCTGCCCTGACTAAAGCCGCTCTCATTAAATTCCAAAAAGCTAATAAAATAAAACCTAGTGTTGGTTACTTTGGTCCCATCACCAGAGATTTTATTAATAAAAAGATTAAAAAACAAACTATCCCGCCTATTAATAATGGCAACACTAATAATAACCAAAACAATAACACTGGAAGCAATAATAGCAATAACACTAACACCAACAATACTAATAACCAAACTAATAATACTAACAACAATACTAATAATACTAATAATAATTTTCATTTTGGCGGTGGCGGTCTACCAAGTTATACTATAACTTACCTAGCTGGCGAACATGGCACTATCTCTGGTACAGCTACTCAAACCATTACTTATGGAGCCAATGCTTCAACAGTTACCGCCACTCCCGACACTGGTTATTACTTTGTTAGCTGGAGCGATGATGTCCTTACGGCCATAAGAACTGACACTAATATAACTAGTAACCTTTCTTTAACGGCTACCTTTGCTATTAACTCCTATACTCTAACCTATACCGCTGGCACTCATGGCACTATTACTGGCACCACTCCCCAAACTATTATTTATGACAGTGACGGTGTAGCAGTAACCGCTATTCCAGATACCGGTTATTACTTTGTTAATTGGAGCGACAGTTCTACTACTAACCCTAGAACCGACACTAGCGTAGCAGCTAATATTTCAGTAACAGCTAACTTTGCTATTAACTCTTATACTCTAACCTATACTGCCGCAAATCATGGCACTATTTCTGGTACCACTCCCCAAACTATTAATTATGGTTCTAATGGTACAGCCGTCACCGCTGTACCTGACACTGGTTATTACTTTGTTAGCTGGAGTGATGATGTTTTAACTGCTACGAGAACAGACACTAATATAACTAGTAATAAATCAGTTACTGCTACTTTTGCTATTAACTCTTATATTCTAACCTACACTGCTGGAACCCATGGCACTATTACTGGTACAACTCCCCAGACTATTAATTATGGGTCTAATGGTACAGCCGTCACCGCCGTACCTGATACTGGCTACCACTTTGTTAATTGGAGCGACAGTTCCACTGCTAACCCTAGAACAGATACTAACATTATTAATAATCTTTCAGTTACGGCTAACTTTGCTATTAACTCTTATACTCTAACCTATACCGCTGGAGCTCATGGTTATATAATTGGCACTACTCCTCAAACTGTTTATCAAGGATCTAATGGTACAGCCGTGAGAGCTGGACCAGCTACTGGTTACTACTTTGTTAATTGGAGTGATGGTTCTACGCAAAATCCTAGAACTGATACTAATGTAATTGGTAATAAAGCCGTGACAGCTAATTTTGCTAGAAGCTTTGCTTGTGGTGATACTATTTCCTATGGCGGGGAATCTTACCCAACAACTTGGATTGATGCCAAATGTTGGTTTGCTAAAAATTTAGATATTGGAACTATGGTAACCAGCGGCAGTTCTGAGCCTAATTGTCATGATGTTTCTGGTTTGGGTTATAACTATTGGTCTTGCCAAAATGATGATAATAAGATTGAAAAATATTGTTATAATAATGACCCAGCCAATTGTGCTACTGATGGCGGTCTGTATGAATGGGCTGAAGCCATGAATTTACCTTATGATTGTAATAATGCTTTTGGTACAGATAATGGTAATGGTGCCTATACTTTAGCCTGTCCTATAAGTGGTACTCAAACTATCTCAGCTACTCAACAAGGTATTTGTCCAACCGGTTGGCATATTCCTAGTTTTGATGAATACCAAACCTTAGCTCAAGTTTTTGATCCTGGCTGTGACCTAAATTGTGATAGTGGTGACTGTACCTGTACTACGGCTGGAGGTAATTTAAAAGCTACCGCCTCTCATACGCCTATAGCTTGGGATGGCACTGATATCTATAGTTTTTCTGCTCTGCCTTCGGGTAACCGCGGCTACGATGGTTCAATATTTTATCATGGAAGTAATATTGGCATTTGGTCATCTTCTCCTTTTTCCTTATTGGATGACTCCAGTCTTTCTTGGGTTTTTGGGCTCAATTCTGGCGATCCTACGGCTTCTGCTAATGGCAACATAAGGACAGCTGGTTATTCAGTGCGTTGTCTTAAGGACTAATAGTTTATAAGAAACTAAAATAGCTACACCATAAATTTGACTATTTAGATTATATGAAAATTAGTCTAAGAGTTTTAATTATTTTTTAATAAATGTTTTCTAAAAAATTTCAAAAAAAAGTTGAAGATTTTATCTGCGAGCATTGTGGTAAGAAAATAGTTGGCAGTGGTTTTACTAACCATTGTTCTAATTGTTTATGGAGTAAACATGTTGATAATAATCCAGGAGACAGAGCTAATTCATGCCTTGGCTTAATGAAACCCTTGGGTTTAATAGTAAAAGGCAAAAACACTATAATTATTCAACAATGTCTTAAATGTAAGAAAATTGCTAAGATTAAAGCAGCTCCCAATGATAATCAAGAAGAAATATTAAAGCTTTCTAAAAATATTTTGCCTAATATTAGCTAATTTTTTAATATTTTTTAAAAAATCAAAACCTTGACTTTTAGGCCGATAAGTCGTATGATACGTTATGCCTTGTCTTGAGATAATCACTGGATAAGCGGACGGTCGCTGTGTTTAAATTAGACATAGAGGAAAGTCCGGACTTCAGTATAAGGGCAGTGGGTAACGCCCACCAGAAGTAATTCTAGGGAAAGTGCCACAGAGACAATACTATCCTGTCGAATGACGGGAGAAAGGTGAAAAGTTAGCTAGTGTCAATCAAATGGCTATGGCTTTCGCTCCTTGGTGACGAGGATGACGTGGTAAACCCTGCCTGAAGCAAGAGCAAACCTTTCTTAAAAAAGGAAGAGGAACGTAGCTCGCTAAAATTTACGGGTAATCGTGGATGTAGATAGATGGCCGTCGTCCTGCACAATGCGGGATACAGAATCCGGCTTACAGCTTATCCGGTGTTTATTTCAAGAAAAGGTTTCAAAAACTTATGAAGAAATCAGAATTAATATTTTCTGTCGCTCTTATACCAATTGATTTTATAATGGTGGTGTTAGCTGGTGTTTCAGCTTACTACCTCCGTTTTTCTCAATTGTCAACAGAAATTAGGCCAGTAATTTTTTCTTTGTCTTTTTCTGTTTATCTGCAAATTATTTTAGCCATTGCTTTTATTTGGCTAATAATTTTTAGTTTTGCTGGTTTATATAATTTGCGTGAGTTGGGCAGTTTAAAAAAAGAACTAAGAAAAGTTATTTTAGGTTGTTCCCTAGGGTTAGTTTTTATCGTTATTTTTGTCTTTATTTATCGTCAACTTTTTTCTTCACGCTTTATTGTTTTAGCCGGTTGGTTAATCGCGATTATTTATGTAGCTATCGGCCGCGTTATTATTACTTATGTGCGCCGCTTTTTTTATAAATACGGCGCTGGTCTTCATAAAATTGTCGTCATCGGTGCGGGACAAACTGCGGATCGTTTTGTTAAAATTTTTGCTAGTCAGAAATGGTTGGGTTTTTCCGTAATTAAGCGTTTTAATGATTTTAGTTTGGCTACAGCCCAAGAGTTTGAAGAATTTTTAAAAACTAATGAAGTTGATGAGGTTTTACAAGCCGACCCTAATCTTTCTAAGAGTGATCGTTTAAGATTATTTGATTTTGCCGATGAACATCATTTAATTTTTAAATATGCGGCGGATTTATTAGAAACTAAAGTTTTACATGTACAAGTTGATGAACTAGCCGGTTTGCCTGTCGTGGAAATTAGAAAAACGCCTTTAGATGGTTGGTCTCGAGTTATTAAAAGGTTAATTGATATTATTATTTCAGCCCTGCTTATTATTTTGACTAGCCCTATCATGTTACTAGTTATTATTGCTATTAAACTTGATTCGCGTGGTCCCATCTTTTTCTCTCGCTTAGATGATGATTCTCCTTTGTATCGCGTTGGTCAAGGTAATAAAAAATTCCGTTATTTTAAATTTCGTTCTATGTTAGATCGTGTGGATAGTATGCGTTATAATGAATTAGCTGATCGTAACGTCAGAACTGATGGTCCGATGGTTAAAATAAAAGATGATCCAAGAATTACCAGGGTCGGGAAGTTTATTAGACGTTTCTCGCTTGATGAATTACCAGAATTATTTTTAGTTTTTTTTGGTTCTATGAGTTTAGTTGGTCCGCGTCCGCATTTGCCAGAAGAGGTAGCTAAATATGAAAGTCGTCATAAAAAAGTCATGACCATTAAACCAGGTATCACTGGTTTAGCGCAAGTCTCTGGCCGATCGGATTTAACCTTTGATGACGAAGTCAGATTAGATGTTTATTATATTGAAAATTGGTCAATTATTTTAGATTTTATAATTCTTCTTAAAACACCTTTGGCCGTGTTTCGTTCTCGCCAGGCTGAATAAAACTTATGAAAGTTGCTTTAATTCATGATCACTTAGCTCAGGACGGCGGCGCCGAACGTGTTTTGCGCGCTTTTTCGGACATGTATAAAGAGGCGCCGATTTATACTTTATTGGCGGAAAAAGATGTGGCTAAAAATTTTCCTCGCCATATTGAAACATCAATTATTCAAAGACTGCCCGGCGGCGTTAAGCATTATCAATGGTATATGCCGTTTATGCCGATGGCGGTTGAATTTTTTGATTTGCATAATTATGATTTAGTTATTTCTGATGCTAGCGCGTTTGCCAAAGGCGTCATTACCGGAACAGAGACTTTGCATATTTGTTATTGCCATACGCCAACTCGTTATCTTTGGGATTATACGCATCGTTATATTAACGAACTTCATTATAATAAATATTTTAAAAAAATTATTTCTTTAGTTTTAAATTATGTTCGTGTTTGGGATAAACAAGCCGCGGAGCGCGTTGATTTATTTATCGCTAATTCTAAAACAGTTCAAAAACGCATTAAAAAATATTATCGCCGCGATTCAGTCGTGATTTATCCGCCGGTTGATGTTGAAAGTATTGAAGTAGCCACGTCTGCTGGTGAGTATTTTTTAATCGGGGGACGATTAGCGCCGTATAAACGCGTAGATATTGTCGTGGACGCTTTTCTTAAATTAGGTTTGCCTTTAAAGATTTTCGGCGACGGTGTTGATTTAGCTAGACTGCAAAAATTATCTCATGGAGCGCCTAATATCGAGTTTGTTGGCCGGGTTGATGAGAAAAAGAAAGCCGAACTTTATCGTCGCTGCAAGGCCTTTATTAATCCGCAGGAAGAAGACTTTGGCATTACCGTGGTTGAAGCCATGGCCGCGGGTCGTCCAGTAATTGCTTATAAAAAAGGTGGCGCTACCGAAACCGTGATTGATAAAAAAACCGGACTATTCTTTAATGAACAAACAGTTGATTCATTAATTGCCGCCATTAAAGAATTTCCTAATATAAATTTCTCAACTTCAGAAATTAGAGCTCATGCTGAAAAATTCTCTTTAGAAAGATTTAAGAAAGAAATAACTGATTACGTTAATACAGAATATCAAAAGTTTAAAAATAATTAAATATGAAAACGATATTAATTGATGCAGTGTATGCTTTTATTATAGAAACCGAAGAAGGTTTTAAGATTTTTGAACCAATGCAAAAAATGTTAGATGAGTTTCCAAATAGAAAAATAATTCTTACCAGTGCAAGCGATGAAAAATTTGAAAAATATAGATTAGATAAAATGCCTTATGAGGTTTTTACTCTAAAACATAATCCTGAAAAAACTGATCCTGAATATTATAAGAAAATGCTTGAGCATTTTAATTTAAAACCAGAAGATGTTGTATATTTTGAACATAGTTCCGAGGCGGTTAAAAGCGCTGAATCAGTTGGTATTAAAACTATGTTTTGGAATAATGAAACAAGACCATTAGAGGATTTAAAAAAGTTTTTAGAAAATAGTATTTCATGAAAATTCTTATTGACATTCGTCCATTAATGGATGAGCAATATAGCGGCGTGTCTGAATATGTTATTCGGCTACTAGAGGCGCTATTTAAAATAGACGAACATAATGACTATGTTCTTTTTTGTAATGGCCTACATCAAGCGAAATTGCCAGAGTTTAAGCAAGCGAATGTTAAAATAGTTCAAACGCATATTCCTAATAAGATTTTTAATTATGTATATTTATGGTTTTTCGGTCGGCCTTATTTTGATAGACTAGTTAACCCCTCGACTTCGCTCGGGAAAAATGAAAAAGTTGATATTTTTTTCATGCCGCATCTGCATTTTGCGGCTATTTCCAGCGGCGTTAAAAGCATTTTAACAGTTCATGACATTTCTTTTTTAGTTAATAAAAAGTTTTTCAGCTGGCGCAAAAATGTTTGGCATTGGTTTGTTAATGTAAAAAGCCTGGTTAAACGTTTTGATAAAATAGTAGCAGTCTCGGAAAACACTAAACGCGACTTAATGGCTATTTGCAAAGTTAAAGAAGAAAAAATTAAAGTAATTTATTCTGGTATTTTAGAAAGTTTTACGAGACTAGATTTAAACGACCCGCGCGTCATAAAAATTAAAGAAAAATATAATTTAGCTAAACCTTTTATCTTATTTTTAGCTACGATTGAACCGCGAAAAAATATTATTGGCTTAGTTAAAGCTTTTGAAATTTTAAAAGAAAATAATAAATATAGCGATTTACAATTAGTGATTGCTGGTGGCCAAGGCTGGAAAGCTTTGCCTATTATTAAGGCCATAAAATCGTCATTGGTTCAAGAGGATATTATTATGCTAGATTATGTAGGCGCCTTAGATCGCGTAGGTCTTTATAATTTAGCTAAAGTTTTTTCCTTTCCGTCATTTTATGAAGGCTTTGGCTTTCCGCCTTTAGAAGCTATGGCTTGCGGCACTCCCGTAGTAACGTCTGCTAATTCGTCTTTAGGAGAGATCGTGGGGGACGCCGGAATTTTGGTTGATCCATTTAATCCAGAATCTATTGCTTTGGGACTTAAAACTATTTTAGATAGCGAAGATTTAGCTAAAGAATTATCTTTGCGCGGCGTCGCCCGAGCTAGAAAATTTAACTGGGAAAATACGGCTCGCGAATATTTAAATTTATTTGAAGAATTATATGGCTAATAAAAAAAATTCACCTTTAGCTGATCGCCTAAGGCCAGACACTTTAGAGGAATTTTTTGGTCAGGACGAAATTGTTAAAGAAGGCACTTTGATTAGACAAGCTTTAAATGTTGGACAATTGCCGTCTTTAATTTTTTGGGGACCACCAGGCACTGGAAAAACTACGCTGGCTTTAATTATTGCGAAAATGATTGAGGCAGAGTTTGTTCGGTTTAGCGCGGTAACGCAGGGAGTAGTTGATTTAAGAAAAGTTATTGATCGGGCTCGCTCTAATCAGCTACTTGATAAAAAAACTATTTTATTTATTGACGAGATTCATCGCTGGAATAAAGCACAGCAAGATGCGCTTTTGCCGCATATTGAAAGCGGTACGATTATTTTAATTGGTGCGACCACGGAAAATCCTAGCTTTGAAATTCGTAATGCTTTACTGTCTCGTTGCCGTGTGATTGTTTTAAAAAATTTGCCACTAGAGGCAATTGAAAAAATTATTAAACGCGCTTTAGCTGACAAAGATAATGGTTTAGGCAATCTAAATTTAAAAATTGAAGAAGAAACCATTAAGTTTTTAGCCTCTTTAAGTCAGGGCGATGCCCGCGCGGCTTTAAACATTTTAGAAAATGCCAGTTTATCGGGCAAAGATATTGATATAGAAGCTATAAAAACTTCAGCGCAAAAATCTCATTTATTATACGATAAAGACGGCGAAGAACATTATAATATAATTTCTGCTTTGCATAAATCTTTACGAGGAAGCGATGAAAATGCGGCGTTATATTGGCTGGCTCGTATGTTAGAGGCTGGTGAGGATCCAATGTACGTTGTTCGTCGCTTAGTTAGATTTTCTTCAGAAGATGTCGGACTGGCTAATTCCAAAGCTTTAGAACAAGCCATGGCGGCCTATCAGGCTTGCCATAGTTTGGGAATGCCAGAATGTAATGTTATTATTGCGCAACTCGTTGTTTACTTGGCGCGTTGTCAAAAATCTAATGCCTTATATACAGCGTATTTAGAGGCGGCCGCTGATGCTAAAACCACCAGTCATTTGGGAGTGCCGCTTCATTTACGCAATGCGCCGACAACCTTAATGAAAGATTTAGGCTATGGCAAAGATTATAAATATAGCCCAGATTTTGACTATAAAGAAAATCAAGATTATTGGCCTAAAGATTTTCCAAAGAAAAAATATTTATAAAAAAATAATACGGAATCAAAGTTGATTCCGTATTTTAAAAAAAATTAAAGTCTAATTATTTTTCCTTTTTATAACTTTTAAACCAATTAAGAATAAACAGGTAAAACAAGATAATAATAAGTTTTTACTCTTTCCCGACTTATTAGCTTCCTGTTCTGTTTCTTCTTTTATTTCTTTTAAAGTACGTATTGCAAGTCGTACATTAGAGTCTGTTAAATCAATCATTATTTTTCTCCCTATTATTTTATTTTTTAAAAATATTTTTTATTGTTGTTTTGTAATTATTATGGCAAGAAGTAGTTAATGATTGTCTTGTATATCAATAAACGTTTTTCAATAAATTCCGGTAACTTGTCATCAGTTGGTAGTGTGTGGTGTATTGTTAAAACAATTACGTCATTACGCAACAACAACACATCTAGGTAAACTTTGTAAGGCGTTAATTTGTTTAAAACAGCTTTTTTAACCTTTTCTTCAGTGAGTGTTTTTGGTAACTCATTACAGTAGATAAATGTTATTTCATCATCAATTTTTTTTGTCTTACTTAAGGTATTTACTGGTCTGCTCTTTACACAAAAAGTATTGACGGGGTTATTAACTTTTTTACCCATAATTTTTATTATTTTAATTTAATTTGAAATGTGCGATTTAATTTATTTTAATTTTTTAAATACATTGTAATATCTTCTGAATTATATTTAAAATTTATTTTTTTAAACAGAGGGATCAGTTTTTTACTGGTACTACAATGAATAACTTTTATTTTGCGTTTTTTAAGTTCTTGGCATAAAATTTTAGTTATTTTTGTGCCAATGCCTTTGTTTCTGTAATTTGGATTAACAATTAGATCTGTTAGAAAAGCATAAACCCCATCATCAAGTGAGCGATTAAGACCAATTAAGTTGTTTTTATCATAAGCGCCGATAATTATTGAACTATTATTAATTATACTTTGACATTGATCTAAAGTTTTACCAGGTAAAACCTCATCAAAAAATTTCTTCAATTTTTGAGCTGAAAATTTTTTAGACAATTTTTTATAAATTATTTTCTCCATAATATTTTTTATTTTTGTTTTGTAATTCTATATATTATCAGAAATGATATATTCTGTCAATCTGTTGACATAATTAAAATAATAATTTAAAATAAATCGCGTCAATCATAAATCATTGTGGTTGGCTTTTATTAACAATTTCTCATGCCCTATGGGTTTTTCCTTGTCCTGAACTTGTTTCAGGGTTAATTGGGCAGAGGATTAAAGGAAAATATGACAAACGAAACAAATAAGCTTTCCCTACCTAGCGTAGCGGAAATGCTTGAAGCCGGCATGCATTTTGGGCATCGTACTTATAAATGGCACCCAAAAATGAAGCCTTATATTTTTGAAGCCCGCAAAGGGATTCATATTATAGATTTAGAACAAACTCGCACTAAGCTAGAAGAAGCTTTGGCAATTATTTCTAGAGCCGTCGCTGATGGCAAAATTATTTTGCTGGTTGGTACTAAAAACCAAGTTAAAGATCAGCTTAAAGAAGTTGCTTTAGAGGTTGGTTTGCCTTATGTTTGTGAACGTTGGTTAGGCGGAACTTTAACTAATTTTAATATTATTCGTAACTCCATTCGTACTTACACTGATTTATTAGAAAAAAAAGATAGCGGCAAATTAGAAAAATACACTAAAAAAGAACGCATTAAATTTGATCGTCAGATCAAAAAACTTTCGGCCAGCGTTGGCGGTTTAATTGGCTTGAATCGTCCGCCCGATTTAATTTTTATTTGGGACATTAAACATGAAGAAACCGCTTTAGCTGAAGCTAAGAAGCGCCGCATCCCAATTATTGCAGTTTGTGATACGAATGTTAATCCTTTAGGCATTGATTATGTAATTCCGGCTAATGATGATGCTAGTAAAGCCGTGACTTTAGTTTTAAAAACAATTAAAGAAACTGTTTTAGCCGCTAAGTCACTAACCAAAGACACTAAAGTTGAAGAGGTTGGCAGCGACAAAGAATAAAAACTAAAAATTAAATTAGATCCCCGCTTTCGCGGGGATGACAAATAAACATATGGAAGAATTAAAACAACTACGTGATCGCACTGGTGCGGGTATTGTTGATTGTAAGACTGCCTTAACCGAAGCTAATGGCGATATTGAAAAAGCTATTGAAATTTTACGAAAAAAAGGAATTTCTAAAGCCGCTAAAAGAAGTGATCGAGAAACCAAAGCTGGTGTAATTATTGTTTCTGTAACTCCAGATGCTAAAGAGGGCTATCTTTTAGAAATGAATGCGGAAACTGATTTTGTCGTCCGTAATGATAAATTTAAAGATTTAGGCAAGCAAGTTTTAGAAGTTATTAAAATTAATAAACCAAAAAATTTAGAAGAGCTTCTAGCTTTAAAATTAGCTGATGGTGTGAGTGTTTCCGAAAGTTGGCAACATTTATCAGGCGTTATTGGTGAGAAAATGGGCTTGAATCGTTATGATAAATTAACTACTGCTGGCACGATCGCTGGTTATGCTCATCCTCAAGGTAATATTGGTGTTTTAGTGGCTTTAAGTGTTGCTGATGCTAATGACTTAGCGCGTGATATTGCTATGCATATTGCGGCGGCCAACCCACGTTATATTAATTCGGCGGAAGTTGATCCAACCGAATTGGCTAAGGAAAAAGAAATTTATAGTGAACAACTTAAAAAAGAAGGTAAGCCTGAAGCTATGCTAGAGAAAATTTTAATTGGTAAAATGAATAAATTTTACGAAGAAGTTTGTCTTGTGGATCAAGAATATATCAAAGATGATAAGAAAAAAGTTAAAGACATTCTTAATGGCGCCACCATTGAAAAATTTATTCGTTATTCTCTGTAAATAATCAATAGATTTAACCCGTTCCGCCAAATGGCGGGGCGGGTTTTATTGTCTTATGCTATAATATAAGCGTATTTATTATTGATTATGATTAATTTTAATAAAAATAACCAAGGTTTTACTTTAATAGAATTATTAGTGGTGGTTGTTATAATAGGCATCATTGCTACTTTGGCTATAACTTCTTTATCAAGTGCTCGAGTAAAGTCTAGAGACATAAAAAGAATCTCCGACATAAAGGAATTATCTACGGCTTTGTTCATGTATTATAATAGACAAGGATTTTATCCGACGATTATTACTGCCGGACAAGCGATTGTTTCGCCAGATGGTAAAACCACTTATATGCAGGTAGTTCCCTCTAATCCAACGCCTAGAAATGACGGTCTTTGTACTGATACTGATTATTCTTATACTGTAGATGATCAATCCCGTGCCACAACTTACACTATCTCAACTTGTCTTGGTTCAAATACTGGCTCGGCGTTTGCCGGCATAGTCGGTTATTCACCTGATGGCTTTTTTAATTTTGCTCTTACTTATACCCTTACCTACACAGCCGGATCTCATGGCGCTATTACTGGTACTTCACCACAAACTGTAAATTATGGTTCTAATGGTACGGCCGTAACGGCAGTAGCAGGCACCGGCTATCATTTTGTTAGTTGGAGCGATGACTCTACTCAAAACCCTAGAACCGACACCAATGTCACTGCTAATAAATCCGTGACCGCTACTTTTGCTATTAATATCTTTGTTTGTGGCCAAAAAATTACTGACTCTGATGGTAATGCTTATGATACTATTCTTATTGGTGCACAATGCTGGATGGCCCAAAATATGAGAACTAAAAAATATCCTGATGGTACTTGTATTAACCCTGGTTGTCCAGATGCTTCAAGTGCTGATAACGGTCTAGGTAGAGCTTGTTATAGCAATACTGAATCTATCTGTACAACAGACGGAGCTCTTTATACTTGGGCTGCGGCTATGAATAGTTCTACAACCGAAGGAGCTCAGGGTATTTGTCCTAATGGATTTCATATCCCCACTGATAATGAATATAAAACTTTAGAAATGTCTCTTGGCATGAGCCAGGTAGAAGCAGATGCGGAGGCTTGGAGAGGAACACATAATGAAGGAACACAGTTACAAACTGGAGGAACCTCGGGTTTTAATGGGATTATTGCCGGATGGCGCATTAACGATGGTATAACGTTTGGCTGGCGTTCGACAATTGCGTTTATTTGGTCATCTTCATCGTATGATGGAACATACAAATGGGATCGTCGTTTGGCTTCAGGTGGTACCCAGGTGTACCGAACATACGAGAATCGAGAATACAGTTTTTCTATTCGCTGTCTTAAGGATTAGATAAAAATATGGATCAATCATTATTTATTTTTAACATGATAGCCACGGGCTTATTGGCAATTATTGTCGTAATTTTAGCCTGGCAACTTTATAATAAAAAAATTAATAAAAATAATGATTTTATTGCCATAGCTTCTCATCAACTGCGTACGCCCTTAACAATTATCAAAGGCTATATTTCCATGATTTTAGAAGGCCAGCTCGGAGAAGTAAAAGAAGAAAAAGTAAAAGCTGCTTTAGCCGCCGTTTATCAAGCTAACGAACGCTTAATACATTTAACCGATAATTTATTAGAAGTGTCGCAATTAGAAGATCAAGAGATTCATATTAATCTTGAAAAATTTAACTTTGCCGACGTGGCGCGCGAAACCGTAGAGGAAATGCGGCCTAAGGCCGCGTCTAAAAATTTATCTTTGACTATAACCTTACCGCAGGAAGATTTTTTAATTTTTGCTGATGAATTAATGCTCAGACAAGTTTTAATTAACCTTTTAGATAATGCCACTAAATATACTAGTCAGGGCGGCATTACTTTAAGCGCAGCCAAAGATAATAATAAATTATTAGTTTCAATTATTGATACTGGCCCAGGCTTAGAAATAAAAGATTTAAATGGTTTATTCGGTCGCTTTGCCAGACGAAATATTTTACAAAAAAATCAAGAGAGTTTTGGCTTAGGTCTATATGTTTGTAAATTAATTATTGAAGCACATCATGGTAAAATTTGGGCAGAGACGCGAGGGGGAAACTTTGGTTTTAAGGTAAGCTTTGAAATTCCTTGTTTATGAATAACATAAAACAAGATGAACAGCCTGACTTAAATTTTAGTTCACCTAAAGTTGAGGATCTTTCGGCAATTTCTGATATTTTAAAGCAATGGACAGACGAGGAAGAAGTAAAAAAATATATTTCAAGAATTCAGTCTGAAATTAAAGGGCAAACTGAATATGGCATGAATTTTTGGACCATGAAAGAAAACAATAAATTAATCGGTATTGGCGGATTGGCTGATCCATTACCAAGTATAAAAAAATATGCTGAAAGTGAAAATCCTGGAGAATTAAAAATACTATATTTAGATAATCAAGCACGTGGCAGAAATTTTGGTAAAAATTTTTTATCATGGCTGGAAGAAGAGGCTTTAAGTCAGGGTCGAACTGAACTTTTAGTACGCAGTGCTGAAAAATATCGCGAGACGGCTTTTGAATTTTATAAAACTTGTGGTTATGAAGATATGGGGCAAATCATAAATCAAGCTGATAAGCCCATGGAATTATTTAAAAAAGTATTAATTAATATTAATTTAAACTAAATTAAAAATCTTATGCCTAGTCAAATTTTATTTAATAATGAAATCTATCATCAAGATGAAGCGGAATTACCTTGTCTTATTACTTATCAGCCTAAATCTGGCGGTTCGCATTTTTCAATCACTATGGTAGTTGATTTATTTTTGCAAGGCATGAAAATTTTATTTTTAACAGCCTATCCTATGGCTAAAGATAATTTTTTAGAACAAGTTAGTGGTCATGAAGAAAAAGTTATTTACATTACTGACGAAAATCAATTAGATACTAATGCTCAGGCTATAATTTTAGCTAGCGGTAATGAAGAATTATGTTTAAAAGTTCTTGAAAAAATAACTGATTTATCAGATAGGGTTGTTTTAATTAAAAATATAGAAGTATTTAGTGAAAAATTAATTAAAGCTTGTTTAAATTTAGATAAAGTTATTTTATCTGGCGATATTGATAAGTGTGTTTTAAAACAAGAAATTATTAATAAGTCTTATAAAACAATCGTCGCTTTTTCAAAACCAGAAGTTTCTTTACCTTTTGAATTACCAGTTTTAGAAAAGTATTTTGGTTATCTTTGGAATAATAAAAATAAGGGTTTAGTTAGCGTTAAAATGTAACAAAATCAATGTTTATTAGGGTTGACAGCCGGTTTTTTTAGCGCTATAATAAAAACAATTATTATTAAGTACTTTGCAAAATTGTTTTCTTTTCGGAGTCAATTTAGCAAGTCAGAAAAATATGTCAGACATGCAAGACAAGGCATTTTTGGAAATGATCGTTAAAGCGATTGTTGGCCATCCAGAAAAAGTTGAGGTCGAGCGCACCGTTGATGAAATGGGCGTCCTTTTGACCTTAAAGATTGATCAAGAAGATATGGGTTATGTGATTGGTCGACGCGGTCAAACTGCGCAAGCCATCCGCACCTTATTAAAGATCATTGGTGCTAAGAATAATGCTCGTGTTAATTTGAAAATTTATGAACCAGAGGGTTCGGTTAGACCACCACGTCGTGATTCAAAGCCAGCTGAAGAACACATTGATACTTCATCAATTGATAATTTAACGATATAAAAAAACTGTAGGGTCAGGTTTGAAACCTGACCCTACAGTTTTTTAAATTATGTTGTTTCGTGTTATTACAATCTTTCCCGAGATTATAGAAGCTTACGTTAAAGTAGGTATGTTAGGCCGTGCGCTAAAAAATAAAAAAATTAAAGTTGAAGCTATTGATTTAAGAAAATTCACCACAGATAAACACAGATCAGTTGATGATACCCCTTATGGAGGTGGGGCTGGTATGGTAATGAAAGTTGAACCTATTTACAAGGCACTGCAGAAAGTTAAAAGTAAAAAGTTTAAAGTAAAAAGTGAAAAGATTATTCTATTATCCGCAAAGGGTAAAACCTGGAATCAAGCGATGGCAAAAAAGTACGCCGCATCTGTGTCATCTGTAGTCTTCGTGTGCGGACGTTATGAAGGCGTTGATGAGCGCGTTATGAAACTAGTAGATGAAGAAATTTCTATTGGCGATTATGTTTTAACTGGCGGAGAATTAGGCGCACTTAGTATAATAGATTCAATCGCTAGATTATTGCCCGGTGTTTTGGGTAATAAAGAGAGCTTAGATATGGAATCACATAGCCAAAAAGGCATTTTAGAATATCCGCAATACACTAAACCAGAAAAAATTATTTTAAATAAAAAGACCTATAAAGTCCCGTCAGTTTTATTATCTGGCAATCACAAAAAAATCGCCGAGTGGCGGGAAAAAAATCAAAAGAAATTAAAAAAATAATTAGAAAAGATTTTTCATTAAATCATTTAACGAAGTCACGGCAATAGTCTTGATTTTTTTTGTATCTAATTTATCTATTTTAGGAGCGAGCGCCGAAGTAAAGCCTAAATCAGAGGCTTCTTTTAAGCGAAGGTTTAATTTAGAGACGCCGCGAAGTTCGCCGCCCAGACCAATTTCGCCTAAAATAATCTGTTTGTTTTTAATAGGTTTATCTAGGGCCGAGGAGATAATCGCCGCGCAAATCGCGGCGTCGATCCCGGGGTCATCAACGCGCAGGCCGCCGACAATGTTCACGATGATATCTTGGGCCATGAGTTTTATGTTAGTACGTTTACTAATGACCGCGACTAAAACCTGCAGACGATTTAAATCAAAACCAGAAGCTTTTCTTTGCGGATAACCAAACACGGTTTTGGTAACTAGCGCCTGAATTTCTACTAAAAACGGGCGAGTACCCTCGATAATACAGCTAACTACGCTGCCACTGGCTTGGTTCATATCTTGTTCCAGAAACACAGCTGACGGATTTTTTACGGGAATAAAACCAGCATTAGTCATTTCAAAAATACCCAGTTCATTGGTTGAACCAAAGCGATTTTTACTGGCGCGTAATAATTGATAACCGCGGGCTGTTTCTTGCTCTAAATATAAAACCGTATCAACTAAGTGTTCTAAAGATTTTGGTCCGGCAATATTGCCGTCTTTAGTAATATGACCAATCATAATAAAAGCAATATTTCTTCGTTTAGCCACTTCTAAAAATTTTACAGCTGAAGCGCGAATTTGATTAAGACTGCCAGCCTCGCCGGGAATTAAATTAGTATGCACGGTTTGAATAGAATCAATGATAACTAAACTGGGATTATTTTTTTCTACGGCTGAAGCAATTTTATCAACATCGGTATCGCTGATAAAATCAAATTTTTCTAGTGAACAATTTAATCTTTCTAAGCGTAATTTAACTTGCGGTAAAGATTCTTCGCCACTGGCGTATAAGATTTTACTTTTTTCATTAAGTTGGTTAGCAATTTGGGCGACGAGTGTTGATTTACCAATGCCTGGTTCGCCGGCCAAAAGAGTTATAGAGCCACTAACAATGCCTCCGCCAAAGACGCGATCAATTTCTTCCACATTTGTTTTTAATCTAGTAAAACCATCATCGCTAGATATTTCGGCTAAGTTAACAATCGTAGCCGGGGCTACGATTGGTTGATTATTAGTTGTTGTTTCAGCTTGTGTAATTGTGCCCCATTGTCCGCATTCATTACAGCGTCCTTGCCATTTAGGATATTGAGCATCGCAATTGGCGCAAGTAAAAAGATTGGTTGATTTTGACATGCTTATTTTAATTTTATTTTTCTTAACGTGTTAGTTGAAACATCAGTGAAATATAAATATTGACCATCAGAGGAAACTGATAAATTTTTCATGGTATAAGAATTAGTACCTAAATTAATTTGTTCTTTAACGCCGGTTTGTGGATTAATTTTATATAAATAATCTGGCGTTGAGTCGGAATTCGCAGGAAAAAGACCGGCGCCGCGATCTAAAGTTTGCGGTACAGCACAATAAATAGTGCTGGTGGCATAAGAACATTTATCAGCCCAGGTCTCTAAACCAACCATTCGTCGATTATTACCAATATTATCGCCTTGAGCATCGGCTAACCATAAAGTTGGTTTGTAATCATTGTCAGCTGAGTAAACACTATATAAAAGTTCATCACCTTGAGGCGACCATTTTGGCTGGAAGTCACGGCCTTCGACAATCATGGATTTAAAATTCTCACCATTTTGTCCGATGAAATAAACTTCTTTGCGATTATAATCAACACCAGTCGCATACATGGCAATCGTTTGATTATTCGGCGACCAGGAAGAAATAACATCAGCGCCGTTTTCGCCCAAAGCCTCAATTTGTTTAGCTTGTGTGCCGTCATCATTAGCCACAATCAACCAGCGGTTTTCCGGATCAACCCCCATGCTTTTAGCAACGATTTTATCACCAGCCGGCGAGAAGTCAAAATCTTGCCAGTGAGCCGGTAAGGTGACTTGTTCTTTAGTAGTAAAGTTATAGAGAACCTTACTACTATCAGGAAATTCTAAAATAGCTTTATCGTTCGTCGGTGACCAAGTAACTTTTTGCACATCAAAAAATTGTTTGTCGGACATAGCCACGGATTTACCATCAGCGCCCAATTTATAAAATTTGTTATCAGCCTGGTTATAATATTGCATTTGTCCATTGCCTGCTAATTTAGTATCAGCGGCTTGCACGCCTAAATCAGTAGTTAAATCCTGAGTGGTTGTTGAAGTCGTGGTTGTAGGCTGATTAATAGCGTTATTTTGTCCATTAGGCAATTGACTATTGTCAGTGGTGCTAGTATTGGGCGTGCCTTGATTTGCTTGTGGTAGGCCATTAGCGCCAGTAGTTTGATTGTTTATATTTTCCTGAGTTTGTTCTAGGGTTGGCTTGAAAAAGAAGGTAAAAATAAAGTAACCAATAGCTCCAGCAATGATTAAAAAACCAATAATTAGACCTAATTTTTTATAATTAATAGTCATAGGGTTAAGATGATTGTTTAAAGCAATAAAAATGCTTTTATCTTTAGCTTTTTTTATGGTATAATAAAGCTAATCTTTCTAAATTATAGTACGTCTTATCTTAAGCTGTCAAAGCTTAAAGATAAGACGGATTAGCTTTTTTCGTATGGATATTTTTAAATCATCTTTACAGAGTTATTTGGGTTTTGATATTAATGCCCAAAGTGTTAAGTTAGTTGAGCTAAAAAAACATGGCAATAAAGTTGCTTTGTCTACTTATGGCTTTAGTGAACGCTTTACTGAAGTCGGATCTAAAGAAGGTGCGCCCCTAGATATTAAGCGCACGGCTGATTTAATAAAAAATATTTGTGCCAAAGCTCATGCCACTTCAACTCTCGCCCTGGCCTCTTTGCCGACCTTTTCAGTATTTTCTTCAATTATTAACGTCAATAGCGGAGTTAACAAAAAAGATATTGAAACAGCTATTAATTGGGAGGCTAAAAAAGTCATTCCTTTACCTTTAGCAGATATTATTTTAGATTGGCAAATATTAGAGCAGGCCACGACCGAAACAACTAGTCATAAGATTCTTTTAACTGGCGCGCCAAAAAACTTAATTCAAAATTATGTTAGTATTTTTAAGAACGCACAACTTAATCTTTTAAGTTTAGAAACAGAAATTTTTGCTTTGATTAGATCACTTCTTGGTAATGATCGTTCTTCGGTCATTATCGTCCAGCTTGGTTCAACGACCACTAATATTTTTGTGGTTGATAAAAGTGTGCCTGTTATCAACCGTAGTATTGCGGTTGGTGGAATTAATATTACCGCGGGGATTGCCACTAATTTAAATATGAGCTTAGCGCAAGCTGAACAATTTAAATATGATTTGATGCACAACAATGGTAGCGATGACAGCGGCCAATTACCAACCATGATTTTAGAATCATTGAATCCGATTATTAATGAGATAAAGTATATTTTAGAAGTTTTTGGTAGTAAGGATAATCGTCGCATAGAAAAAATTATTTTAACCGGCGGCGGAGCTTTATTGCCTGGCTTAACTAATTACTTAGCTGAACGATTTAATTTAAATACTATTGTTGGTGATCCTTGGTTTAGAGTAGCCTACCCCTTTGAATTAAAGCCAATTCTTGATAAAATTGGGCCTCGTTTAGCCGTGGCGATTGGTTTAGCGATGCGTGAGTTTGATCGTAAATAAAATTGATTGTTGCTTTATGGCTTTACTACCTTCTAGTGAGAAAAAAGAAGTAGATGAACTATCTAATAAAAAGAATTCGCCATCCAATTTTATGATTTGGTTAAAGAAGATGACAAGTTTTTTTCGTCGTAGCCAAAAAGCAGTTACGGCTTCGCGTATTAAAAAAGACATTGATCGTTTAGAAGAAGAAAGAAACAAAGAGCATGCCGCGCTTTTAAAGCAACGGCATTTTTATGAAGGTTTATTGAGGAAGAAGACCACGACCACAGATGTCACAGATAAAAAAATTGCTGATATCACTGATGATAAACCAATAATTAAAGAAGAAATAAAAGAAATTGAACCTGTTGTTAAAGAAGAAATAATCAAATCAGAGCCCATCATTAAAGAAAAAGTTTCATCAGTAGTTAAATCAGTGTTATCAGTGGTCAAATTTTCTAAGCCAAATTCTTTGGCTAAAAAATTAGCTATAGAAAGAGAAGAAGAAGCGTCGGTTAGGACTAAAAACGAAGTTGAGGGACGCTCCTGGCAAGCCTATAACGGCGTTAAGGCTAATTTAGTTAAAGATCAGGGTGTTTTATTTTTTAATTGGAAAGAAAAAGTTTTAGCCTTGGTTTTATCTTTAGTTTTATGTTGCTTAGCTATTAGCTTAGTTTATGTTGGTTTATTAATTTGGCAAAAAGAACGTCTTAATGACAATAAAACAACTTTGGCTAATTATGATGCTATAAATTTGGAAATCTCTAAAAATGAAAAAGAAATTCAAGAAATTATTGATTTTAACAAAAAACTAGATGTTGTTAATTACTTATTAAGTAATCATGTCTATTGGAGTAATTTTTTTAGTTTTTTGGAAAATAACACACTTAAAAATGTTTATTTTACTAGTTTTTCCGGTGATTTGACCGGTAAATACAAAATTCCTACAATAGCTCGTAATTTAGACGCTATCTCTATGCAATTAGAGGTAATGAAGGCCTATAATATGGTTCGGTCAATTCAATATAGTGCGGCGCAAACCATTAATAGCAGTTCAGGCTCGAGTACTGTTGGTCCGACTTCGTCCACGGTTAAATTTGTTTTAGAGGTGTCAGTTGATCCTAAAATTTTTCTTAAATAGTTTATGCCTGAAGTAATATTTAAAAATAAAAAAACCACTAGACCGCCCAGTCAACTTTTTAAAAACTTAGGAGTTGTTTTGTTTAATGTTTTTGCTAGTTTTTTTAATTGGTTTGTCATTGTTGTTTGTTTAATAATTTTAATAGTTGGTTATTGGTGGCTAATAAAACCAAAATATGATTTTATTGCTAGTAATCAAGAATTAACTTTTCGCGAGCGTGAATATGAAACTAAAGTTAGTTATCTTAAACAATTAAATGAAATAAAAAGTTTATATAGATCTATTACGCCAGGCGATAAAGATAAAGTTAGTACGATTTTATCCATTAATCAAGACTTAGACCGTTTGAAAATAATTTTATTAAGAGAGATTAGTCAGGTTGGCAAAGAGCAACAGATTCCAATAGATAATATCGTGATTACACCCCTAGATAGTTCGCGTGATAATTTAATTAAACTAGTTTCTCCCAGTAAAGAAGCGGCTTTAATGAATAAATTACATATTATTAAAATTTCTTTTACTCTGCAAGAAATTAATTATGATCAGATTAAAAAAGTTTTACTGCGTTTAGAAAGTAGTTTGCGCTTAATGGATATTACTAGTATTAATTTTAATCCAGTAGCGCGTAATGCTGGCTTAGAGTTGTTTGCTTATTATCTTGAAAAATAATTTTTATGATTTCTTCGGAGAATAAAAATTTAATTACCATTTACTCAATTACTTTTGTTGCGGCCGTTTTGTTGATTGTCGTAATTATTAATTTTAATAGTTGGTTTTTTCCTAATGGACAATCTAGCCTCACTGCTTATACGCCAGCGGCTCGCGGTTTAATTAGTGATAAAGATTTGCGTTTTGGAGTTTTAAGTGATAATAAATTTATTAGCTTAAAACCTATTTTAACGGCTGATCAATTAGCCGAAGGTACACCGGTTAGTACTAGTGAAGGAGTTACTAACACCGTAACGTCGACCGTTAGTCCCGTCTTTGAGCTACGGCATGCTAACCCTTTTAACCCTTTTTAAATTTTATGCCTCGTAATCAGAATTTTATAGATAAACAAAAAAAATTTCTAGACTTTATTGTCGAGCGTAAGTTAATTAGCACGCCGACGGCCACAGAAATATTTTCAGAAATTGAAGAGTCTGGTAAAACCGTTGATGACGTCGTAGTCGCTAGAAACTTAATTAACGTTGAGGAGTTTGTTAAAGCTAAAGCTAGTTGGCTAAATTTTTCTTATATTGACTTAGCCGATCGTGATGTGCCGGAAGATGTTCTTAATCTTGTGCCGACGAACGTCGCCGAACATTATCGGGTGATTTCTTTTGATCGTGATCAGGGTCATTTAAAAGTTGGTTTGGTTGATGGTGAAAATTTTAAAGCTATAGAAGCGATTGATTTCTTGGCTCAAAAACATAGATTAAAAGTAGATTATTTTTTAATTTCTGCTTTTAGTTTTAATAATGTTTTTAATCAGTACAAGAATTTTAATAAAGAAATTTCTAGCGCCTTAGCGGTTAAGGCTGAAGAAGATTCCACTAAAGATCAACTTGATTTAAAGCAAGATGAAAGTTTAGAGTTTGAAGGTATTGTTAAAGATGCTCCGGTGGCTAAAATTGTTTCGGTTATTATTCGTCACGCCATTGAAGGCGGGGCCAGTGATATTCATATTGAACCTTTAGCTAAAGAAACTCGGGTTCGTTATCGTATTGATGGCATTTTGCATAATTCACTGGTGTTACCAAAAGATATTCATGATGCCATTATTGCCCGTATTAAAGTCTTAGCTAATTTAAAACTTGATGAAACTCGTTCTCCGCAAGATGGCCGTATTCGTTTAGTAATTAATAATCGAGAAATTGACTTTCGTATTTCCTCCATGCCACTTCTTGGTGAGGAAAAAATTGTCATGCGTGTTTTGGACACAACCCGTGGCATTTTTACATTAGATAAACTAGGTTTTGTTGGGCATAATTTAGAGATTATTGATAAAAATCTTAAGAAAACTGGCGGTATCATGCTGGTTACTGGTCCAACTGGTTCGGGTAAAACTACTACGCTTTATTCGTTATTGAGTATTTTAAATCGAGAAGCCACTAATATTGCTACTTTAGAAGATCCTGTTGAATACTTTATTAAAGGCATTAACCAGTCGCAGATTCGTCCGGAAATTGGTTTTACTTTTTCCACGGGTTTACGTTCTATTTTACGTCAGGATCCAGATATTATCATGGTTGGTGAAATTCGTGATAATGAAACTGCGGAATTAGCTATTCATGCGGCCTTAACCGGACATTTAGTTTTATCAACTTTACACACTAAAGATTCTTTAGGGGCGATTGCTCGTTTAATTGACATGAAAGTCGAACCTTTTTTATTGGGCTCAGTTCTTAATATGTCTTTAGCCCAACGTTTAACACGCCGCATTTGTACTTACTGCAAAGCGGAATTAGAGCTAGAACCAACTTTTCGTGAGCAGATTATTAAAAGAATAAAAGAAATTCCTGAAAATATTATTAAACAAAGTGTGCCTGATTTTGATATTAATAAAGTAAAATTTTATCATGGTGAAGGTTGTTCACACTGCGGTAAGACGGGTTATCATGATCGTATTTGTATTGCAGAAATTATTGATGTTAATCATGATATGAGAAATGCTATTTTAGCTAAGAGCGGCACTTTAACGACCGAAGATGTTCAAGCTAATCAGCCTTTCTTAACTATGGAGCAAGATGGTTTGCTTAAAGCTACTCAAGGGTTAGTGACCCTAGAAGAGATTATGCGCGTTATTCAAAATTAATATTATGAAAAGTAAACAGTTTAAAATTCTTTTAATTGAAGATGATCATTTTCTTCTGTCCATGTATAGTCTTAAATTTGTCACCGAAGATTTTGTAGTCCGTGGTGCTATGACCGCGAGTGAAGGACTGGCTCTAGCACGGTCGTTTAAGCCAGATATTATTATTCTGGATATTATGTTGCCTGATGAAGATGGTCTTAGTGTTTTAAAAAAATTAAAAGATGCTCAAGAGACCGCCAATATTCCAGTAGTTTTATTAAGTAATTTAAGTGAACCAATTTATCGTGAACAAGGTCTTATTTATGGTGCTCTAGATTATTTAATTAAAGCTTATTTTGACCCGTCAGAAATTGTGGCTAAAATTAAAAAATTTTTAACTCTTAAGTAATTATGACAGTTTTTAATTTCAAAGTTATAAATCCCGTTAGTAATCGTCAAGAATCCGGCACGGTTGAAGTTTCCAACGAAGCTCAGGCTACGGATATGTTGGTCGCGCGCGGTTTAAGAATTATTTCTTTAAAACCAGCGCTGGTCCGTTCGTCTTGGTTAACTTTAAGTTTTTTTAGTAGGGTCAATGCCAAAGATTTAGTGGCTTTTTCTAGACAATTTGCGGTTATGGTTGGCGCTAGTGTTCCAGTGGTTGAAGTCTTAAAAACTTTATCACAACAAGATATTAAGCCTAAATTACGCCGTATTATTACAGAAATTAGTGATGAAGTAGATAGCGGTGAAACTTTATCAAGTTCTTTAGCGTTGCGGCCTAATTTATTTTCTAATTTTTATGTTAGCGTAGTAAAAGCCGGTGAACATTCTGGTAAGCTTGATGATGCGCTTAATTATATTTCTGATGAAATGGAAAAGGATTATGATATGAATAGCAGAATTAGGGGAGCTATGATTTATCCGACCTTCGTTATTGGTACGATGTTAATAATTGGTTTTTTAATGATGATTTTTGTCGTGCCTAAATTAACGGCCATTATTGTGGAAACCGGCAGTCAATTACCTTTAGCGACTAAAATTTTAATTGCCACGTCTAGTTTCTTAATTGATTATTGGTGGTTAATCTTGGCTTTGCTTATTGGTTTAATTATTTCTTTGAGAATTTATCTTAAAAGCACTTTTGGTCGGAGTCAGTTTGATCATTTAATTTTGAAATTACCAATCTTGGGTCAGCTATTACAAATGATTTATTTAGTTCGTTTCACTAGATCTATGAACACTCTAATTATGGGTGGTGTTAATATTTCTGAAAGTTTAAAAATTTCCGGCGAAGTTGTTAGTAATAAGTATTATCAAAAAATTATTGCTAAAACTATTATTGAAGTGCAGAGTGGTAACTCGATTTGTACAATTTTTGCTAAAACTCCGGAAATCCCGACGATGGTTTCACAAATGATGTTGGTTGGTGAAAAAACCGGTAAATTAGGTTTATCTTTAGATAAAGTGACTAGTTTTTATAACCGAGAGATTGTCACCATGCTAAATAATTTAATGTCTTTAATTGAGCCGTCCTTAATGGTTGTTATGGGTGTTGGCGTTGGAGTTATGGTTGCGGCGATTTTATTGCCGATGTATAATGTAGTTAGTGAAATGTAGTTTGCTTATTGTTATAAAAAAAGACTTGTGGTATAATATTATTATCAATTTTAATCAATCTAGCCATTGAAATATAAAATTATATGAGAAAAAATAAAAATAATAAAGGTTTTACGTTGATTGAATTATTAGTTGTTATTGCAATCATTGGTATCTTGTCAACGTTGGCCGTTGTCGCTTTGGGCAATGCCCGTATTAAAGCGCGCGATGCTAAGCGTGTCTCTGATATGCGTCAGATTATGTCGGCTTTAGAGCTTTATTATAATGATGCGGGCGGTTATCCCACTGCTATTTCACCGGGCAGTAAATTAAATTCTCCGGATGGCACTACTACTTATATGGCTATAATTCCCTCAAACCCTAGTCCTAATAATGATGGTCCTTGTCCGACTAGCACTAACTATGCTTACGCAACCGATGGTAATATTCCTCCTTCTACTTATACTATTTCTTATTGTTTAGGTTCTAATATCGGCGATTTAACAAGTGGTACCCATAACGCAAATCCGGGCGGTTTTACCAATTAATTTTTACAATAAACTTAAATACAGACCAGGGGCGGTTGTCAAAGGTCTGTATTTTTGTAAATTGGTTTATGACCAATAACAGGTTTAATAAAATATTTTTAGCAATTGTTGATTGGTCGCTTTTAGGAATCGTTTTTTTAGTGCCAATTTACTTTGCTTGGTTTCATGAAAACTACTCAGTTTTTGATCTTAATAAAGCTGTTTTATTGCGTGCTTTTTTATTAATTATTGTTTTAGTAATATTTTTACGAGCGGCGCTGACGGGCAGTATTTTTGTTAAGAAAGCTAAGGGTTTAACTTTAGCTTGGTTGGGTTTTTTGTTGGTTACTTTATTAAGCACTCTGTCTTCTCTTCAGCCACAACTTAGTTTTTTGGGTAGTTATGAACGTCAACAAGGCCTGCAAACTATCTGGTCTTATTTAATATTTTTTATTATTTTAGTAATTTTTTGTCAGGAAAAGTTATTTTTACGTAAATTATTAATGGCTGTTAATTTTTCTGCCGCCATTATGTGTCTTTATGGTTTACTGCAGTTATTTGGTTTAGACTTTTTACACTGGTCAGAGAGTTCTAGTTTTAGAATTTTTTCCACTCTAGGTCAACCTGATTTTTTTGGTCATTTTTTAGTAGTCATGTTACCTATAACAATTTATTCTCTAATTTTTATTAGTAAAAAATTAACTGCGCGCGTTTTATTTACAATTTTAGGAATTATTGAGTTGGTCTGTTTAATTTTTACTTATAGTCGTGGCGCTTGGTTAGCCTTAGTTGTGGCTTTGGGTTTAGCTTTACTAATCTCTTTATGGCATTTTGGTAAACGTTTTTTAACTTATAGTTTAATGGTTATCGTTGTCTTTAGTATAATTTTTCTAGCTTGGCCTAGTACTCGTTCCTTTATAGCCTCTAAAGCTAGTAATGATAATCTTAATGTAATTAGTCGAGTGGCTAGTGTTTTTGATTTTAATTCAGGCTCAACTAGTATTCGTTTAAAATATTGGCAGGCGGCGTTTAAAATTTTTAAAGAAGCACCTTTAGGTCGGCAATTATTTGGTTTTGGCCCGGAAACTGAGGCTAGTGTTTTTGTTCAAGCTTATCAAGTTGACTGGGGCTATTATGAAAGATTAAATTCTTTTCCGGATCGAGCCCATAATTTTATTCTGGATATTTTATTACAATTTGGAGTTTTTGGTTTTGTAAGTTTGGGTTTATTGGTTTTAGCCGCGACTAAACCTTTAATTAAGGGTTTAAAAAATAGTCAAGGAGAAGATTATTGGTTAAGGCTAGCTTTAATAACCGCTTTACTAGCCTACACCGTTAATAACTTTTTTAGTTTTTCTCTGGTTTCTATGTCTATGATCCTCTATTTACTTTTAGCTTTAGCTTTTATTGTTGGTACTAATTTTTCGGGCAATAAGGAAGTAAAAATTCCCTTATTTCAGCCTATCTCTCGTTGGCTAATCGGTGTTTTTGCTGGTCTTTTTTTATTAATTTTATTTTTTACTTATAATATTAAGCCTTTAATTGCTGATCATTATTATATGCAGGTTAAAAAAGCTGAGGCAGTTAATAATTGTCGCGGCGTTCTAGATAATATGGAAAAAGTCATGACTTGGTATTCATTAAGCACTTTTTATCAAAGAATTTATTTATTTCATAATATTAATTGTTTTTCAGCTGTCAATTCAGCGGCTAGCCGTCAACAAATTGTTAGAAATATTTTAGAAGAGGCTACTAGTTTAGTGCCGCGAGAAATTAATTTTTATAGCTTAATGGATTTAGCTCATACTTATTCTATTCTCGGTTATTATGTTAATTCTGATTATTATAAAATTGCGGAAAAATATTATCAAAAACTTTTGCTGATTAATAAAAATATTACTGTAACTTATCAAGACTATGGACGTTTGCGTTTGTGGCAAGGAAGATTTAGTGAAGCTCGTCAGCTCTTTACTCAAGGTTTAGCCGTGACGCCGCCTTTAGCCCAAGCCATTCCTAGTAGTGAACACACTAAAACCATTGCTCGGCAATTAGCTTATTTTCATGATTTAATTGGTTTGTCCTATTTTAATGAAAAAGATTTTACTAAAGCAATGATTGAAGATAAAGAAGCTTTAATAATTGATCCAACTTTAACTTCTTCTTATCAGCAATTAGCTGATATTGCCTATCAAAATAAGGACCTTAATTTAGCGATTGATTATAATAAACAGGCTTTTAAAATTGAGCAAAATAATAGCTTGTGGCCATTGGCCTTAGCGCAACTTTATTTGGCTAAAGGTGAAAAAATAACCGCTCTAAGTTATGCTACTATTGCCAAAGATTTGGAGCCAGCTAATGAGCAAACAGCAGCCCTTATTAAAAAAATTGAATCGTCTAAATAATTTCTATGGATAATAAACAGAAAGATTTAGAAGAATATTTAGATTTTATAAATTATTATATCCCCCCAGAGGCTAAAATACTGGAAGCTGATAATCAATCAGCTAACTTAACTAGACTACCTTTTATAGCCGGAGGCTTTGATGCGGTGATTGCTAAAAATATTTTAGAGCACGCCACTGATGTTTCAATTGTTTTAAATGAATTTTTAAGAGTGCTTAAACCCGGCGGTTTACTGCTTATTCATTCACGTAATTTTTTAAGCGCCAAGCACATGTTAGACGCTTATCGTAATCGTAGCGGTTTAACTTTTGAGGGTCAAAAAAGCTCTAGACAGCTTTTGCGTCAAGCTTTAAAAAGTATTAGACTTTTAATTAGTCGAACTATTACTAATCGACCAAAGTTTATTTATCGTCAACCCAGTAAAGATTTTAAAACCCTCGGTAGCGAGGCCACAGTTTATCTTAATCCCTTAGACTTACGCTTAACTTTAGAAAAATTAGGCGCTAAAATTATTTCTTATCAATCAGTTAAACATTTTAATAAAGCAACTTGGTTAAAAAAAATAGGCAGTATTTTTTTTGGTGATCATATGGGAGTTATTAGAATCGTCGCCAGTAAAAGCGCTCGTTATGAAAGACATTAAATTATTATGATTATTATATTTCTCTTTTTGGCTTTTATTTTTGGTTTAATTATCGGCAGTTTTATTAATTGTTTAACTTGGCGTCTTCATAAAAAAGAATCTATTAATGGTCGTTCGCATTGCCCTAAGTGTCATAATCTCATCTCTTGGTATGATAACATTCCGGTTATTAGTTTTTTAATTTTGCGTGGGCGTTGCCGCACTTGTCAAAAACCTATCTCTTGGCAATATCCCATCGTTGAAATTTTAGTAGGACTATTATTTTTAATTTTTGCTTATAAAATTTTTAGTGATTTTGGCACGCCTGAATTATGGATCACTAGACAATGGTTAATGTTAATTCGGGATTGGTTTTTAATTAGCATTTTTACGATTATTTTTATCATGGATCTTCGCTGGTATGTTATTTTGGATGCTATTACCTGGCCGGCGATCGTGGTTATTTTAATCATTAATTTAGCTTTAGGCTTTAGTTGGCTGGGTTTATTAATTTCTGCTACAATAGGAGTTAGTTTTTTCTTACTGCAATTTATTGTCTCGCGCGGACTTTGGCTTGGCGGAGGCGATATTCGTTTAGGCTTATTATTGGGCGTTGCCTTGGGCTGGCCATATATTGTGGCCGCTATTTTTTTAGCTTATGGTTTAGGCGCTTTAGTTGGTCTCTGGCTTTTAGCTACTAAGAAAAGACAAGCTAATTCTTTGATTCCGCTCGGCACTTTTTTAACAGTGGCGGCGTTGATTATTCTTTTATACGGACCAAACATTATAAATTGGTATTTACATTTTATTAATTGGCGTTAATTTTTTATGCCTAAAAAAACTAAAAAAAAGATTAAACAAACCACTAAATATATTTTTATTGTTGGTGGTGTTATGTCGGGTGTGGGCAAAGGCGTAGCCGCCGCTTCCATTGGCCGTATTTTAACTGGTAAAGGTTTTAATGTGAGCGCCTTAAAAATTGATCCTTATATCAACGTGGACGCTGGTACCATGAATCCGATTGAACACGGTGAAGTTTTTGTGACCGAAGACGGCGCTGAAACAGATCAGGATGTTGGTAACTATGAGAGATTTTTAAATAAAAATATTTATCGGGATAATTACATGACGACCGGTTTAGTTTATCAGACCGTAATTGAACGTGAAAGAAATCTTGGCTATGGCGGTAAGTGCGTTGAAGTAGTGCCGCATATTCCTTTAGAAATAAGAGCGCGCATTGAGGCGGCGGTTAAAAAAACCAAAGCTGAAATTATGATTATTGAAATCGGCGGAACGGTTGGTGAATATCAAAATTTATTATTCTTAGAAGCGGCCCGTGTGATGAAATTAACTTTAGGCCATGATGTCTCTTTTGTTATGGTTAGTTATTTACCAATTCCGTCGCAATCCAGTGAAATGAAAACTAAACCAACGCAATATGCCATTCGGACTTTAAATGCCGCGGGTATTCAGCCTGATTTTATTATTGCGCGTAGCTCTAAGCCATTAGATTTACCACGTCGAGAAAAAATTGCTATTAATTGTAATATTCATCCCGAAGATGTAATTTCCGCGCCAGATATTGAATCAATTTATGACGTGCCAGTTAATTTTGAAAAAGATAAATTAGGCGATCGTTTATTAGAACATTTTGGTTTAAGTTCTAAAAAGAAAGATTTAGTTGAATGGAAAGCCATGATTCATCGCATTAAAAGCGCGACTAAAGAAGTTGACATTGGTATTGTTGGTAAATATTTTGTTTCCGGCAGTTTTTCTTTAACTGATTCTTATATTTCGGTTTTAGAAGCGATTAAACATGCCGGCGCCACCAATCATTGTAAGGTTAATATTCATTGGCTAGCGGCTGAAGAAGTAGAGCAAGAGGGAACTAAGCTTTTAAAAAAATTTGACGGTATTATTGTGCCGCAAGGTTGGGGTACGCGCGGCGCTGAAGGAAAAATAAAAACCATTAAATATTGCCGTGAAAATAATGTGCCGTATTTTGGTTTATGTTATGGTATGCAAATGGCGGTAATTGAATTTGCGCGTCATGTGGCCGAATTAAAAGGCGCTAATAGTCGAGAAATAAATCCTAAAACGCCTCATCCAGTTATTGATATTATGGAAGATCAAAAAGCTAATTTAAAACAAGGTCATTACGGCGGCACGATTCGTTTGGGCGGTTGGCCTTGCCGTTTAGTGCCTAACACTAATTTAGCTAAAATTTATGCTAAGAAATTCGGTACTAAAAGAATAGTTTCAGAACGTCATCGTCATCGTTATGAATTTAATCCTAAGTATCGCGAGCTTCTAGAACAGAAGGGTTTAACAATTTGTGGAACGTCGCCGGATAATTCAATTGTTGAAGCAATTGAAATTAAGGGCCATCCTTTCTTTATTGGCACGCAATTTCATCCTGAATATATTTCCCGCCCGCTTGATCCGCATCCGTTGTTTGTAGAATTTGTTAAAGTTTGTCTGGGGTTGAAAAATAAGAAGAAATAAAACAAAAAAATGTCCACCAAATCGGCGGACATTTTTTTCTTTTATTTTTTATCAGGAACAACGCTGACCACTTTAGTTGATTTTAAATGCCCAGTAAATTTAGCTAATTTTCTAGTAGAAAATTTAACCAAGCCTTTTTTAACTGCATAAAGAGTATCATCTTTACCACGACGGACATTTTTGCCAGCCTTATATTTAGTGCCGCGTTGACGAACTAAAATTGCGCCGGAATTAGCGATTTCACCATCTTGAAGTTTAACGCCGAGTCGTTTACTTGCGCTGTCTCGGCCTAGGGTAGTTGAACCGCCGGCTTTCTTATGTGCCATAAAATTGGAGAGACATGCCATAGCATGTCTTTACTTAAATATTCAAAGTAATAAAAGTATAAACAAAAATAGACTCACTGTCAATTATTGGTTTGCTAGATCTTAGAATAAGCAGTATAATATAACTATTATGTCTCTCAAAAGGGTATTATCACTAGGTTTTATATTGTTAATATTACTTCTAGGTTTTACTACTATTAAGCCAATTTTAGCTAGTAGTAGTAGTTTTATTTTTAACCATAATCTAAGTTTAGGCAGTATTAATAATGATGTTAAACAATTACAGATCTATTTAAATAATAATGGTTTTATCTTAGCTAAAACTGGCCCTGGCTCTAAGGGTAAGGAAACTACTAAATTTGCTGCCCTGACTAAAGCCGCTCTTATTAAATTCCAAAAAGTTAATAAAATAAAACCTAGTGTTGGTTATTTTGGTCCCATCACCAGAGACTTTATTAATAAAAAGATTAAGAAGCAAAATACTATTATTAATAACACAAACAATAACAACACCAACACCAATACTAATAATAACAACCAGACTAATAATAGTAATAACAACCAAACTAATAACACTAACACCAATAATACTAATCCTACTACTAATAATTTTCATTTTGGCGGTGGCGGTTTACCTAGTTATACTTTAACTTATATGGCCGGCGATAATGGCACTATTTCTGGTACTACTCCACAAACCGTTAATTATGGCAGTGACGGTGTAGCAATAACGGCCACTCCCAATACTGGTTATTACTTTGTTAGCTGGAGTGACGGTGTCCTTACAGCCGAAAGAACTGATACTAATATAACTAGTAATCTTTCTTTAACGGCTACCTTTGCTATTAACTCTTATACTCTAACCTATACGGCCGGAACACATGGCACCATAACTGGCACTTCTCCCCAAACGATTAATTATGGTTCTGACGCTACCACGGTTACGGCTACTCCAGACACTGGCTATTACTTTGTCAGCTGGAGTGATGGTGTTTTAACTGCCCAAAGAACTGACACCAACATAATAGCCAATAAATCTGTGACGGCCAATTTTACTAATATTTTAACTTATACGGCCGGAACTCATGGCACTATAACCGGTACTTCACCACAAACTGTAAACTATGGCTCTAATGGTACGGCCGTCACGGCTATACCTGACACTGGCTATTACTTTGTTAGCTGGAGTGATGGTGTCCTTACGGCTACCAGAGTAGACACTAATATAAACAATAATCTTTCTGTTACCGCTAACTTTGCTATTAACTCTTATACTCTAACCTATGCTGCCGCAACTCATGGCACTATTACTGGTACAACTCCCCAAACGATTAATTATGGGTCTAATGGTACAGCCGTCACTGCTGTAGCAGATACTGGTTACCACTTTGTTAATTGGAGCGACAGTTCTACTACTAACCCTAGAACCGACACTAGCGTAGCAGCTAATATTTCAGTAACAGCTAACTTTGCTATTAATACTTATACTCTAACCTACACTGCTGGAACTCATGGCACTATTACTGGTACAACTCCCCAAACGATTAATTATGGGTCTAATGGTACAGCCGTCACCGCTGTACCTGATACTGGTTATCATTTTGTTAATTGGAGTGATAGTTCTACTACTAATCCTAGAACTGATACTAATGTAACAGGTAATATTTCAGTCACCGCTAACTTTGCTATTAATTCTTTTACTTGCGGTGACAATGTTTCTTATGGTGGTGAATCTTATCCCACGGTTTCTATTGGCAACCAATGTTGGTTTGCTAAAAACTTAGATATCGGAACCATGGTAACTAGTGGCAGCTCTGAGCCTAGTTGTCATGATGTTTCTGGTTTGGGTTATAACTATTGGTCTTGCCAAAATGATGATAATAAGATTGAAAAATATTGTTATAATAATAATCCGGCCAATTGTGCTACTAACGGCGGTTTATATGAATGGGCTGAAGCCTTAGGTTTGCCATATGATTGTAATTACGCTAATAGTTATTATGAAGATGGTGATACTAGTTATTATGTATTAATGTGTCTTTTTTCTGGTGATCATTCCGTTTTAACTCCTCAACAAGGCATTTGTCCGACTGGTTGGCATATACCATCATTTACTGAATACCAAACCCTAGCTCAAAATGCTGATCCTGGCTGTGACCTAGATTGTGATAATGGTGACTGTAGTTGTCAAACAGCTGGAGATAAATTAAAAGCTACGGCTAGTCATACTCCTATAGCTTGGGACGGAACAGATATTTATAATTTCTCTGCCCTGCCTTCTGGTTATCGTAATTATGACGGATCATTTGTTGGCAGTCCTGATAGTGCTAGTGTTTGGTCATCAACTTTTTATTCCTTAGATGATTCTTCTGACTCTTGGTTCCTTTCACTTAGCTCAGGAGATCCGACTGCTGGTGCTAGTGGAAATACTAGAATCAGTGGTTATTCGGTGCGTTGTGTTAAAAATTAAACAGTAGGCGTTATTATTAATGAAAAAGAAAAACGCTGACACAATTAAGTTGTCAGCGTTTTTTATTAAATAATTTTTTATGATATTTTATTGATTTAGCTGTGTTAATAACTTCACCTTTACTCCTGAACCACAGATGCCGCAGATGGAACAATAGATTGACACAGATAATTTGTACTAAATATCTGTGCTAATCAGTTAATCTGTGTAATCTGTGGTTCAGATGTTTAGTACTCAGTCTGTTGACCCGAGTTCCTGACACTCTTTTAACCCAACGGTTTTTGGTTTGATTTTATTTTCTTTATATTGAAAATAAATTCCTATAAGAAAGAATACCCCAATTCCTAATAAGCATATTTCAATAAAACAAATAAAGGTTAAAGCGGCGCTATTCTCCGGTCCTATAACTCTAAAATATTTTAATCCAAAAAAGAGCAAAGCGTTTATAACATATGCCGGCGCGCAAACGAACCATACAAACGCGCTATATTGGTTTCTTAGTATAACCGTAACAATAATACCTATGATTATTATTGTTAATAATATTATACCCTTAGTTCCTCCTGATAGAAGATTTACTGGCCATAATTTAAGGCTAATAAGCCAGATAAAAGCTACGGGTAACAGCTGAAAAAATATTAGAGAAATTTCTGAGCGTTGGATATTTCTTTTTTTAAGTTTCATTTTTGTCCTCCTTTTTTAAGGGTTTTATTAAATTTTTTATTTATTTTTATCAAGATCAAAAAGATCGTTAAAAACTGATAAGCCAACTATAAATAAGATTTGCTGAAATCTTCCGTCGACATTGTGACAGCTTAAGGTTGTGCCTAAATTAGTAAAAAACATTTCCATGGTTCCTTCAGCTGGGCCGTAAACACAACAAGCATTGCCTGGAATATCTATAGAGAAAAGTCTTTCATCAAAATAATGCAAACGATAATCGTAAATTTCTTTTTTACTTAAGAATAATGTTTCATGAGTTTTTCTCATGGCTTCGTTGATGATATGGCTTTGTTCTTTAGTCAAAGTTTTTCCCCATTCAAAAATTTCTTTATCTAACCAGCCGCCCATAAAACAGTTATTCATACCAGTGGAGGAAGACCAGCTTAACGCAACGGTTTGTTTTTTAGAGTAATTTAATTTAAGACCAAGAGAAATATTTTCTTTATCTTGTAGTTCATCTGATATTATATAATTTTCTAGCCAGATAATGGGAAATAAACTAATTAAAGCTTGGTCAAATTGTCTCTCACTTTCTATAAGTTTTTTGCCTTTGCCACGGCAAGAAAAACAAGAAAAACCATTAATATTATTTATTCCTGTGCCGTCACAGTATTCGCAGGTTTTCTTAGTCACCTCAAAGGCTGGCGTTAGAATATAAGAATAAACAATTTCATCTTCAGTTTCTTCTTTATAAACAATAGAATTGTTATAACCGAATGATTTGTCTTTTTCACCAAAATTAATAAAAAGATTTTTATCTCCGCCATAATTTTGGTATAAACTCATCATTAAAGGCGAGTCTGTCGTAAGGCTAGTTTTGATTATAGGAATAGTAGCTTTTTGAATTCCCACAAGCAACTCTAATTTTTCGTGATCAAAAGAAAAATTATAACAGCGAGGTAAATGCTTTATTTTTTCCATTATTTATTAAATTTTTAGTGTACGTTTTAAATTTATTTTATTTTTTTGATATTACTCTATTAATTAGGCTGTGTCAATGACCACTGAAATCACTGATGAACACTGAATGGGCTGCAGTTATTTATTCAGTGAAATTCAGTGCTTTCAGTGTATTCAGTGGTCTAGATGTTTAGTAGTTACTCGACTGACCCTAATTCCTGATAGGCTTTTAAGCCAACGGTTTTTGGGACAATATTATGTTTTTTATTATAAGCCGCCTGAATTTTACGGCGGCGATTAGTCACGTCAATAGCTAGCTTCATAGCCGGCGTTATTTTATCACCATACATGATAACCCTACCCTCAACGTGTCTGGCGGCGCGCCCAATCGTTTGAATTAACGCCGTCTCATTGCGTAAAAAACCGGACATATCAGCATCTAAAATAGCCACGAGTGAAACTTCAGGTAAATCCAAACCTTCGCGCAATAAATTTACGCCCACCAAAACGTCGTAAATGCCGGAGCGTAATTGTTTTAATATTTCTACTCTTTGCAGCGTATCAACTTCACTATGAATATAGCTGACTTTTATACCTTCATTTAATAAATAATCAGTTAATTCTTCGGCCATACGTTTAGTTAAAGTCGTGACTAAAACGCGCTGTTTTTTTCTAACTCTAATTTCTATTTCTTTAACTAAGTCTTTAATCTGATTAGTGGTTGGCCTAACTTCAATTTGTGGGTCTAATAAACCAGTCGGACGAATAACTTGTTCTACAACCTGTTTAGAATGATTAATTTCATAAAACGTTGGGGTCGCGCTAACATAAATTACTTGCTTAACTTTAGTTTTAAATTCTTCGTACGTTAAAGGCCGGTTATCGCGCGCAGAAGGCAATCTAAAACCAAATTCTACTAAAGTATTTTTTCTGGAAGCATCACCGGCATGCATGCCGCGGATTTGTGGTAGCGTTACATGTGACTCGTCAATAAATAATAAATAATCAGACGGGAAAAAGTCCATCAAAGTTTCGCCTGGAGTGCCGGCGGGCCGGCCCGATAAATGACGAGAATAATTTTCAATGCCAGTACAATAACCAACTTGGCGAATCATTTCTAAATCATAGGTAGTCTTTCTTTCTAAACGATCAGCTTCCGCAATTTTACTATCATCACGTAATTCTTTTAAGCGAACTTCTAATTCTTTTTCAATATTAATTACAGCTTCGTTTAATTTTGGTTCAGTGGTCATGTAATGCTTGGCTGGCAGAATAGAAATTTTATCTAAGCGTTCGCCCTTACTGTCATCTAAATCCATTATCCAAGCCGCGGTTTTAGACGGCGTAATATTAAAAATTAAAATACTTTCTATGGTATCGCCGTTCAGGTTAAGTCGAACAATGGCTTCACCAGTGGCTAAGTGAATATCAACACGGTCGCCGCGCACGCGAAATTGTCCGCGGGCAATTTGACTGTCATCACGCTCATATTGAATTCTGACTAAGCGGCGTAAAATATCGCTGCGCTTAATTTCTTCACCTACAAAAAAGTTTTGACTTAAAGCTAAGTAATCAACTTTTTCACCCAATCCATAAATACACGAAACACTGGCCACAATAATAACATCATGTCTATTAATTAAAGATTGCGTCGCGGCATGACGCAAACGATCTATTTCTTCGTTGATCGTGGCTTCTTTTTCAATATAAGTATCAGTCTGCGGAATGTAAGCTTCTGGCTGATAATAATCATAATAAGACACAAAATAATGAACAGCCGCGTTAGGAAAGAATTGTTTAAATTCACTATACAGCTGAGCGGCTAAAGTCTTATTATGAGAAATTATCAGCGTCGGCCTTTTCGTCGCCGCAATAATATTAGCCATAGTAAAAGTCTTACCTGAGCCAGTCACGCCAAGTAGAGTTTGACGCTCAAAGCCTTGTTCTAGACCTTTTAATAGCTTATTAATAGCCTCTGGCTGGTCGCCAGTCGGCTTAAAGGTGGAATGGAGGGTAAACATATAGTTGATTTACTATATCATAGCTAATATATGAGGTTAAGAGGTGATTGTCTATAAAAATTGTAAATTTATATTAACATTTTTTATAATTTTTATAAATTTTAGCTAAAATAGGCCATTTTTTAACTTAAACAATTGCTAATACTTGACAATATTTTAAATATGGTATATACTACTATATTAACTATTTATACCAATATATTAATATAAATAGTTAATAATTTTTATTAACCTTTAAACAGGAGGGTTTTATGGGTGACTAAGTCTTACTTAGTACCTGGGCGGAGGAACGAAAAAATTATTCCTTCGTCCAGTAGGGCAAGTAAGATTTGAACCCAACCAGACTGTTCATTAAAAATAAGGAGACATCGATGTTAGTATTAACCGGCAGACTTTTTAAGACGGAGGTTATTATGGGAGGATTATAATCACATATAATAACTTTAGCGGTCTTAATTTGTCGTATTATCTCTTCGTACGTATTGTTCTAAGAACAAAGAATGAAATATTTAAAGAGTAAAAAAAGAGCAACAAAAACCTCTTTAAATTTGTTACGTATGGAAAGGCGAGTTCTTAATTGAATTCGCCTTTTTTATTTTATATTAAGTCAGTTTCTTTTTTGGCAATATTTAGAGCTAGGTCAAAGAAAGATTTCATAGTATTAGCTAATTCTTCATTTTCTATAACAATACCGAATAATTCATTAAGGGAAACAAAAGCAATCTTATCACCATAAATTGTAATATCACTCTTCATTGGGAAGTCTTCATATTTAATATAGACGCGATCAACGCTTCTATGGGCTTCGTTAATAATTATATCTTTGTCTTTTACCACGGCAATTGATTTTACTTTTATACCAGTAGCATTTCTCTTAGCCCTATAATCCTCCATTTCTTGTTTAGAAAAAACTTTTTGCAAAACATCGTAAAAGAAAATTAATCGCAAGGTTTTGTCTGGTGTTTTTAAAAAGCTACTTTGAATTGTTCTAAGGCCGGCCTTACCTTCATAATACATTACCTTAGGTTTTTTATTAGATGAATTGTAGAGCGACATTAATTCTGGCATTAATCTATTTAAAACATTTTCTTTATTATCAATTTCTTGTTTTTCTTGTTCCAATAAATGTTCTAATCTATCGGGCTCGGTCGCTGAATAATAGACTCTTTTGCCTTTAACGAAAGTGCTGACTAGACCTCGTTTAATTAAAGTTTCTAAAGCTTCATAAGTAGCGACGCGGTTAATGCCGGCTTTTTTGGCGATAGCTAAAACGCTTTCGCCGCCCATTTCTAAGGCTGCCAAAAATACTCGAGCTTCTTTTTCGTCTAGGCCAAATTCAATTATTTGTTTATAAGTAATCATATCTTTATTATAGCATAAAGGACGGATTTTTTTATCCGTCCTCTTTTAGCTACTATTTTTTAGTAAAAAGCTGATAGCGATATTTGGTTTCATCAAGCGTGAAATCAAAATAAGAATCTCTGTTTTCTTCTGGCGCGCCATACATCGGAACATCTTCATAGCATCCCCACTCTTTACAACCATCAAAAATAATGAAACCAAAGATGGCTATATTATCTACTTTGCCAAACTCCAGTTTAAGGTCATTATGAAAGCCCCTGTCAGTAGTTTGGGGGTTACTTTTGTAACCTACTTTAACAGAACCGGATTCTATTTTTGCATAAAAAACATCTTTGACGCCGTTCTTTTTCTCAATGAGACTATTTAAATTTTTTAAACAAGCATTAATCTCATTAAGCAATATCTCTTTCCTTATCGCTGATCTAAAGTACGGTTCTAAATCTATTGTTTTTTCCATTATAAATTTATTTGATTTTTAAAAATTCATTTTTAAAATTACAAAGATTTTTTATAATACTTTATTTTTCTTAAAAAGTCAAGTATATTTTCTATTTCGCTCTTTTGAGCTCATCAGTTGAAATACACATTTCAAAATAGAACGGTAAAGAATAAATCCTTTACCGGAGGCCCTGCTTCCTCGTGGCTCGCCATTTTTAAAAACGGTGACAAAATCTTTCTTCATCTTATCTAAACCGCTCAATCATACCTTGCTTATAGGTCACCATATTTATTGAGGTATCATTTCTTGGCATAACACTTACTCTCCAGCCCTCATAGATAGTTCTATGATTGCAGTAGAAAGTTAAAGTGTCGCCGCAGGAATACTCTGTGGTATCAATCTGAACATTAATAGTTAGGTGACTGGTAAGTAGGCGAATTTTAGCGGTTTTCTTATTGGCGTTGTCTCCGATACAGCCAATAAGACTAAACATAATAACAACGATAATAATGTTAATAAATAATTTCATGATTAGCCGCCTCCTCTGCGGTTTTTAAGGTTTAAAAGTTAGGGTTTTAGCCATTCCGTCTTCAGTATCAATCTGAATAACAATTGATCCATCAGACTTTTCTTCCGCTGACTTGATGGTTCTTAAGAAGAGAGAAGCATCTCTCCACTCCGGATAGCCATCCCAAAATTTACTGTAATAAATTCTAGAAGGTTCAGCCTGTTCTGAAAAAACATAGATCATTGAATAAGCATTCTCATCAGTACCGACAGCGTACTCACGGCAGAATGAAGCAATAATCATGTTTTTAAAAAATAAGGTGCTTTCGCAAAAGATCCAGTCATGAGTCTTAGTGTTCCATTTACTTCTAAAATCTTCAACTTTTTGCCTTAATATTTTTTCTAATTTATTCATTGTTAATATTGTTTTGTTTTTTGAAAAGAACTCTTTACTAGAATCTCGACCACTATATTACTAATAAAGCAGGTGGTTGAGAGTCTGGTAAAGAAGGGAAGCAGAAGTTTTTCTCTACTTCCCTAATGAGATGTTTTCTTGTTACCAAGAAGGCAATTCGCTGTCCCAAGCGAATTTATCTCTGCCTGCCAGTTACTGACCATAATTCCCAGCGCTAGGGAAAAATATCTTCCGGGACTGGAAAATACCTCAGCCTTAGTATCACTAACCGCTATTTTTTGCGGTAGTGCAGCTATCATGGTACCACCGGGATAAGCTTATTCTTATCCTGCTGGGTTTGGCAGCCTACTGGTCAAAGTGCCCCGATAATATTTTATTTTAAAAGAATTTTATTTGATTCGTTTTTTCCTGGTACCAGTGAAAGCTATGATAATTTTCCACCCCGCTTTTGGAGGTTGCGGTTTTATCATCGACGAATCAACTCGCCAGTTAGTTATACTACCGGTTAGCTGCCGGAATTATCGGACCCCTCTGGGGTAGAAAAAGAATTCCACTTTCTCTCCTCAGGCGATAGGGCAGGAGAATGTCTATCGCTTGGGGAGAGAAGGCAATGATTTTATTGCCTAAAATAAACGTGGATTTTAGAAAAGCGGCTGTTTGTGCTTTTGTTTTCTAGTATAGTTGCTTTTATCTTTAAAAGATTTGGAGCCGAGTTTAACACCGGAAAAAAGTTCGCGCGACATTTGTTTTACCTGCTTAACTCTATCAATCTTAATGTTTATTGTTTGTTTTTTCATTTTTATTTTTATTTATTCCTAAATTAACAAATTGCTTTATTAACTTGGGAACAAAGGCAAAAGCGAGTTATGCTTTTGCCTTTTTAAAACAAAATTTGTTTAAGGTAAAAATTTGTTTAGAGTAGAAAAGTACAATATAAAAATTTGTTTAGAATAAAAGTTTGTTTATTTTTAGGAACAAGCAGTAAGAATATTCAGCGTCGAGTCCGGGCGTGCATGTATAGCACATAATCCCTCCCAACGGGAACACTCTTACTGCCTTTGAACACACACTCTTGGTTGCCGGTTTTTCCTGGTCTATGGCCGACTGGATACCTGTTTATTTTTCGTCGGACACAGCAGGCCCCGACTAGCTAAGCAGCGATGTTTTCAACGGTTTTTTCAGGAGCGCTACTTAGCCGGCTTTTTTTTGCAGCCTCAGCCTCGGCTTTTGCCTTCGCCTTGTCTTCGAGAATCTGAAGATACAGATTGGCAGCGTCGACGATCGCTCTTGGCCCATGCAAATTATCAATCTGCTTGGGATTAAAGAGATGTCTGACGTGGTCAATAGATCTTTTTGATCTCACGATGACTTGAGCCATTTCTGGTCCAATGGTATCAGCAAGAAAGATTACGCGAGACAGCTTAGTTACGCTGTTTCTGTCTATAATCTTTCTGACCGTAACAAAGGGGAGGTCAAGAACCTCAATCGCAGCAGTAACAGTTTCTCTAAAGAACTGTTTACCGTCAGACAAAGGTTGGCCCTTTGCTGAAATTGTATTGTTGTTCTTCAGGTTGTTGTTGCCTGTTGTGTTGTTGTTCATTTTATACTCCTTCTTTTTTAATGGTTATCGCGAAGCTGAAGTTTTCAGATCCATGACAACCATTAAAAAATAGGAATATTTGGCACGACAATTTGGTATTAACTTTTAAAAGGTCTTTTTTACCCATTTAGATGAGAGAGTAGAGAGTTTAAAAATAAATTGCTTTAGGGCTCTTCTCTTTCATCTAAATGGACAATCAAGCGTTTGACATTAGATTTGTTTTTTAGCTTGATAAACGATGTTAGCATACCTAAAAATATTTGTCAAGACCCCCTTACACTTATTTTTAGTATATATAGTAAAATTGGCTGAAATTAAACAAAAAAGTGTAATTAAATCTCCTTTAAAATTGTATTTATTTAGTACACTTTTAAAAATAGTTTTTTATAATCTATGATTATGGTATAAAATTACTTAGGCGTCAAACCTTATTTTTAGCTAATATTATGACTTTTTAACCATATTTCTGTCTTTGACAATAAGCCCTGTTTAACGTAAAATTGAAAGAACTTATATGAACGATAAACCAAAACATTTAGAATCAGAAGCTCAGGTTCGTGAATTCTGGAAACAAGCCGGGATTTTTGAGCTTTCAGTTAAAAAAGATGCGCCTAAGGGCGAATATGTTTTTTATGATGGTCCACCCTTTGCTACGGGAACGCCGCATTATGGGCATTTAGTGGCCAATGTTATGAAAGACGTAGTGCCGCGTTTTTGGACCATGAACGGTTATCGCGTAGAGCGAAAATGGGGCTGGGATTGTCATGGCTTGCCGGTTGAAAATATTGTTGAAAAAGAATTAAACATTACTAATAAACAACAGATCTTAGAATTAGGTGTAGATAAATTTAATGAACTTTGCCGTTCTAAAGTTTTAAGTTATGTTGATGACTGGAAAGAAGCGATTTTTAAGCTCGGACGTTTTGTTGATATGGAAAATGATTATAAAACTATGGACTTAGCGTTCATGGAATCAGTGTGGTGGGTCTTTAAACAATTGTATGATAAAAATTTAGTTTATGAAGGCTATCGTTCCATGTATATTTGTCCGCGTTGTGAAACCACTTTATCGCAATCAGAAGTTTCTGAAGGCTATAAAGATATCAAAGATTTATCAGTCACAGTAAAATTTGAATTAACATGTGAACCTAATACTTTTTTGCTAGCTTGGACAACCACGCCTTGGACTTTGCCAGGAAATGTTGCTTTAGCTATTGGCAAAGATATAGATTATGTTAAGGTTGAATGTACAAAAAAATTATCACCAGCAACAGAACCATTAAACATTAACAATCTTCCAAAAGGACAAGATGTTATTAAAGAGTTTTATATACTTTCAAAGACTTATTTTGAGACTGAAGGCATACAAAAAAAATTTAATCAGGATTTTCAAGGCCATAAAATAGTAGGTAACCTAAATTCAAATGAATTGATTGGCAGAGAATATAAACCATTATTTGATTATTATTCTAAAGATGAAAAACTACCTAACCATGCCAATGGCTGGAAGATTTATGCTGCTGATTTTGTTTTAGCTGACGAAGGCACGGGCATTGTTCATATTGCGCCGGCTTTTGGTGAAGATGATATGAATTTAGGTAAAGAGAAAAATTTGCCTTTTGTTCAGCATGTTGGCATGAACGGAATTTTAAAACCTGAAGTAACAGATTTTGCCGGACTACATGTTAAGCCAATTGATGATGTAACTTCAACAGATGTAGAAATTATTAAATATTTAGCTAATCATAATTTGTTATTTAGTAAAGAAAAATACGAACATAGCTATCCGCATTGTTGGCGCTGCGAAACACCGTTAATTAATTATGCAACTAGCTCTTGGTTTGTTAGCGTAACAAAAATTAAAGATGATTTATTAAAGACTGCTGAACAAATTAATTGGTCGCCAGATTATATTAAAGAAGGACGATTTGGCAATTGGTTAGAAGGCGCGCGCGATTGGTCAATTTCTAGACAAAGATTTTGGGCTAGCGTTATGCCAATTTGGAAATGTGAAAAATGTAAAGAAATTAAAGTTTTTGGCAGCGCTAAAGAATTAGAAGAAGCCAGCGGCCAAAAAGTGACTGATTTACATAAACATATTGTTGATAAAATCACTTTTCCTTGTGAAAAGTGCGGTTCTGTTATGAAAAGAATTCCTGATGTTCTAGATACTTGGTTTGATTCAGGGTCCATGCCTTATGCGCAAATGCATTATCCGTTTGAAAATAAAGAGCGTTTTGAAGCAAATTTTCCAGCTAAATTTATTGCTGAAGGCATTGATCAGACTAGATGCTGGTTTTATTATTTGCATGTTTTAGCTACAGCTTTAAAAAATAAGCCAGCTTATCAGAATGTAATAGTTAATGGAACAGTGCTCGCCGAAGACGGCAAAAAAATGAGTAAACGTTTAAAGAATTATCCTGATACTAATCTTATTTTTGATACTTATGGCGCGGATGCTTTAAGAGCCTATCTTTTATCTTCTCCTGTGGTCCAAGCTGAAAATTTAAATTTTTCTGAAAAAGGCGTGGCTGAAGCTATGAGAAAAAATATCATGTTATTGTGGAATGTGCATGCGTTTTATGAAATGTATCAGGGCGGCAGAACCACTGAAAGCTCTGAAGGGACTGAAAATTCTGACAATGTTTTAGATGTTTGGATTATAGCCAAGCTTAATCAATTAATTGCAGAAGTTACTAAACAGATGACTGAATATAATTTAGTTAAAGCTATGCGTCCGATTACGGAATTTATTGATGAATTATCAACTTGGTATTTAAGACGTTCACGCGATCGTTTTAAAGAGGGTCCTCGCTTTCGCAAGGATGATAAACAAAACGCTTTAGCGACTATGAAATATGTTTTAGAAAATTTGTCTAAAGTAATGGCGCCGTTCACGCCGTTTATTTCTGAAGCGATTTGGCAGGCTGTAACTGGTACTAATTTTAAAGATAATACAAAAAGTGTTCATCTTGAGCAATGGCCAAACACTGAAAAAACACTGACTGTCAGAACCACTGAAAGCCCTGAAAAGACTGAAAATTCTGACGAAAAAATAATTAACGACATGAATGTTGTTCGTCGTATTGTGGAAATGGGTTTGGCTAAACGTGATGAACATAAAATTAAAATTCGTCAGCCGCTAAGTAAGTTGAAAGTTAAAAGTGAAAAGTTGAAAGTTTCTGATGAAGAATTAATTAATTTAATTAAAGATGAGTTAAATGTTAAAGAGGTTGAGTTTAGTGATGGCGAAGAAGGTGTAGAGCTAGATGTAACTATGACGCCGGAATTAGAACGCGAAGGTTTAAAGAGAGAATTGGTTAGAGCGATTAATAATTTACGAAAGAATAATGGTTTAACGATTAAGGATCAGATTAAGTTATATTGTTTTTCTGATGATGAAATGATAAAAGAAACTTTAAAACAATATCAGGAAGAGATAAAAACAGATACTTTATCTTCAGAAATTATTGAAGAAAAAGCAGATAATAGCGAAGAGCAAAAAATTAATGATAGATCAGTTTATTTAGCTATCGTTAAATAATATGGAATTTCAAGATTTAATTAAACGAGCCAGAGAAATCAAAGAAGTAAATGCTAAACTTTCAGAAAAAGAAAAGGCCAAGCCTTTTACAACGAATGAGCGAGCTCAAGGTTTTGTTGGTGATGTTGGAGAATTAATGAAATTGATTTCGGCTAAAAATGGATATCGTAATTATGAAAATTTAGATGAAAAATTAGCACATGAGTTATCAGATTGTTTATGGTCAATTTTGGTGCTAGCTGATGATTTAGGAGTTGATTTGGAAAAGTCATTTTTAGAGACAATGAATAAAATAGAAAGTCGTTTAAATAAATAATTTTAAAAATTAAAAATTTAATTCACTAATAAAAAATATATGACAACAACTTGGATTATTATCATCGTCATTGTTCTTTTATTGCTCATTATTATTGGCATGTATAACGGTTTGATTCGTTTAAAGAATCGCGTTGACGAGGCCTGGGCGGATATTGATGTTCAGCTTAAACGTCGCCACGATTTAATTCCGAATTTAGTGGAAGTGGTTAAAGGCTATGCCGCGCATGAGCAGGGAACTTTTGATAAAGTAGTAGCCGCGAGGAACGCCGCAATGAGCGCGCAAAGCTCCGGCAATCGCGCCGAAGTAGAAAAAGCTGAAAACGCTTTGTCTTCAACTTTAAAATCTATTTTTGCTTTATCAGAAGCTTATCCAGAATTAAAAGCTAATACTAACTTTTTAGAATTACAAAGAGAATTAGAAGATACTGAAAACAAAATTCAAGCTTCTCGCCGTTTCTACAATACCAATGTTCGCGATTTCAATACCAAACTTCAAGTTTTCCCAACTAATATGATTGGCAACATGCTTGGTTTTAAGAATCGTGAATTTTTTGAAGCCGCGAGTGAGGAAAAGGAAAATGTAAGCGTGAAATTTTAAATCTCATGTAAATCTAATTATATGAGTTGGATTGAAATTATAGTTAACCTAGTCCCTAAATACTTAAGCTTGTTATTAACATGGCCAGTCTTAGGTTTTATTCTTGGTATTATTTTTATAACGAAATTTTCTGAAAATATTAAAAAATTTCTATCGGAGAATCGTGTAAAGAAAGTGGGTGGTGTAGAGTTTGAAGAACAACAAAAGCCAGAAGATCCTATTGCAGAAGAATTAGAAGAAAAGAATGAAGAAAAAAGACAAGAGCTAGACTCTAAATTATCTGAACTAACAACAGAAATAGAAAATAAAGATAAGATAATTGAAATAAATAAACAAATTGCAGAAGCAAATAGGTTTGCATATTTGAATTTATTTTTTGTTGTTACTACAAAAATGGTTCTAAAGTGGTTTTATGATAGTAAAAATAGTTTAATAACAAAGGATGTATACAATACTACCTATAGTCAAGTAATATTGGATGTGGCCCAAAGAGAGGTCATCCTTGATGTTCTTAAAACAAATGGAATGATAGTAGAAGAAAATTTTATTTACAAAATTACTAATGATGGAGAAAAATTTTTGAGATATATTAAATGGATAATATAACATTGTTTAAATATTGTATATATAAGATAATAATATGGCTAAATGGCATTTCTGGAATGAAAAAGAGTTTTCTGATGTTTATGAAAATATTTATATTAGAGCCTTGAACGAGGATTGGTTTAAGATTGTTTTTGGCATGGTTAAAGAAATAAATGCTAAAAAGCATAATAAAATATTGGATGTTGGCTGCGGCGAAGGTCATACAACTAAACAGATTTTAGATAGAATTAATGGCAAATATGTTTGTGATTTATTAGAGCCTAATAAACCGAGTTTAGCTACAGCCGAAGCTTTCTTAAAACCGGAAAATAAAATCGGCGAAATTTTTCCGCAAACTCTGGCAACTTTCAAAACCAAGAAAAAATACGATTTGATTTTTACTTCGCATACTAATTATTATTGGGCGATTAATAAAAAAGATTATGATTATCAGCTTAGTAAGTTAGTTGAGATGCTAGATAAAAAAGGCAGATTATTGATTTTAACTTTGCCGGAAAATAGTGATCATTATCAAATAATGTTAAGACAAATTTATCCGACTTTTAATTATACAGAATACATCGTTAAATTTTATAAAAAATTAGGCTTGAAAGTTAAAGTTAAGCAGCAGAAAATGCGTATGTATGTTGGTGATATTTTAAGCACAAAAAATACTTTTGATTTAAAAATGTTTTATCATTTTATTCATAACACTGATTCATATCCGAGTGACGCTGAAGCTGCTAAATTTTATAAAAAAATAAAAGCCAAACAAAAAGCTAATTATCTTGATTTTAGAGATTCATTGATTATTGTAGAAAAATAATATGAAAGAAAATTTTGAAAATGAATATTTAAATAAAAAATTAGAACCAAAGCGTGAACTTAAATTTTCTGATTTAGAAAATATTAAAATTTCCGATTACGAAAAGTTTGGTGAGCATTCTTATGATAAAGAAAATGATAGTTTTGAATTTAAACTTGGAGATACCAAAATTAACTTTAGTTATCATCAACCCAAGATTAGTGAACTAATTGGAAATAAATTTGTAGGAGCAAGACTTCTTAGTTATCATGTTAGTAGAGAAGATCTTAAAAAAAGAAGCGATGAAGATATTGCGGATATATTTGGTAAAATATTAGATAATGTTAGGGTTATTGATAAATTTATTCTAAAAAATAAAGATGGTGAATATAACATAAAAGAAGTTTTTAGTGGTAAAATTTTTTTTAATTTTAAAAAAGAATTATCTGAGTCTGGTTTAGATCATGCTTCTGGTGGTATTTTTTTAACAAAAGATCCTTTAACGCCAGAAGGATTAGTAACTTTGTCTCATGAGGTTGGACATTATGAAAGTTCTAGGAAAGATTATGAAAATGATCAAGTATTGTATGATTATAAAAAAGAAATAGGGGGTATTTTTAGAAAACTTATTGACCTTTCTCCTGATAATCTGTCTAAAAATTTTGAAGAACCAGCAACTATTGTTTTAGAATCTGAGAGATCAGCTTGGGCTAATGCTATAAAACATCTAAGGCCATTCTTAAAAGATTTGAAATTAAACAATAAAGACTTAGAAAAATATATCCATTCTTTTTGTTTGCAATCTTATTCTAATGCTATACGTTCATCTTTTGATAAAAATTAATTATGCCCTCACTTTATACTCAAATAGATTTAAATATATGAAAGAATATATAAAAGAAAACTTTCAAAATGAGTATCTAGCCAAAAAATTAGAGCCTGGACTCAGTCATGAAGAAGAGTTTTCCGACGACAAACGGCAAAAAAGGTTAGATAAATCAAATACTTTAAACCGTGATATTTTTGAGCACGAATATAATGAGGGTGATGGAAAAATTGAGTTTACAAAGGGTGATACTAAAGTATTCCTCGAATATAGTAAACCCGATTCGGAGGAATGGAATAATTTAATGTTGCGTAATGGATATGAGTATAATGATTGGGGTAGACCATCATATAAATATCTTAAAGTTATTGAAAAATTCATAATTGAAAATTCAGATGATCGTTTTGATAGCTCAGAACTATTAACTAATAGTGATTATAAAATGTATTTTCAATCACGAATGATTGATTATGAAAGTGATAAATCAAGGATTGGCTACGGATTTATATTGTCTGACCATGATATTCTTACGCCCAAAGGGCTTCTGATGTTATTTCATGAAATAGGGCACTATAAAATTAGTAAGCAGTATGGATCTAAATATGAAAAAGTCATGGAAAAAATTAGGGATAAATTATCTAAAAAGGACACTTTTTTTACAAAAGCTAAGGAAAAAGATGGCGAAAACATTTTGAGAGAAGAACGCAATGCCTGGGCATCGGCTTTGAATGATTTAAAGCCATTCTTAGAAGATTTGGAAATAGAATTTAATGAAGCTGAATAGAATATACATAATCGATGTTTACAAACTTATTCTAGTAAAATTTCCTCAAGATTAAATAAATAATTATGCCCTCACTTTATACTCAAATCGATTCTAATATATATGAAAGAAAATTTTGAAAGTGAATATTTAAATAAAAAACTAGAGCCTGTTAATGATGTTCTGGAGGGAAATAAAGTAGCTGATTATGAAGAATTTGGTGAACATTCTTATGATAAAGAGAGCGGTAGTTTTGAATTTACTTTAGGTGAAACTACTGTATCTTTAAAATACTTAAAACCAACAATAGAGGATTTAAAAAACAAAAAACATCTTTCAACTACCTTGTTAAATAATGCCATAGAAGAAATTAATAAAATAGAGGATATGGAAGCAGCATTAGATATTACCGGAAAAGTTATTGATGAAGTTAGGGTTATTGAAGAATTTATACTAAAGAATAAAGATGAAGAATATAATATTGGAGAGGCTTTGGGTGATGGTAAGATTTTTTTTAATTCTTATAATAAACCTGGTTTATCATCTTTTCTTCAAACAGAAACAGATAATGTCTTTTTAACATTAGATCCTTTGACACCAGAGGGACTTGTCTCGCTTGCGCATGAGATTGGTCATTATAAAGATTTTAATGTAGGAGGTGATGAAGATGTTCGTGAACTTATTAAACTTGAATATCATTCAGCTAACTCGTTTAAAAAAGCTGGAGATTTATCAATGAAAGCAGGCCTTTCTAGATTGAATGAGAAAGATTGGTCAGGAAGTGCGGAATATTTAATTGCGCATGAAAGAGCGGCTTGGGGATTTGCTTTAAGAGATTTAAAACCGTTTATTAAAGATTTAAAAATAGAAACTAAAGGCCTTGATAAATTTGTTCATGGTAGATGTTTGCAATCATATTCAGATTTTATTCGTACTATAGTTGAATAATTATGCCGTCGCTTTATACTCAAATCGATTCTAATAAACGAAACACTTGGATTTTTAGAGGATGATGCTATATGTATAAAAATTGACATAATTTATACATGTTGCTATTATATATATAATTCCTATATATAAGAATATTTAGAAACTATGCAGTTTAATAGAGAAAAACCATATAATCAACTACCTCTACTTCCGCCAAAGAATGATATTGAGACGAGGGAGATATTGAAAAAAACAATTTCCGCCACTAGAGAGCTAGCTGGTATGGTTAGTTTATGTAAACAACTTCCTAATGAATATATATTGTATAATTCTATTTCTTTAAAAGAGGCTAAAGATAGCTCAGAAGTAGAAAATATTGTTACAACAAACGATGAGCTTTATGAAGCTTTTACTTCAGATAAGACTATTATTGATTCTAGCACTCGAGAAGTTTTGCATTATAATGAAGCCTTATGGAAAGGGATGGAGCAAATAAAAAGGGAAAAATTACTAACCACGAAGACATTTATCAGTATAGTTAATACAATTAAAGAAAATACAGCAGGAATAAGAGAGAATCCTGGAATAAAAATAGTTAATAAAAGAACCAAGGAAACTATTTATGTTCCACCAGAAGGAAAGGACGTTGTTCTTGATAAGTTAAAAAATCTTGAAAAATTTATTAATGTAAAAGATGACATTGATCCTTTAATTAAAATGGCGATTATTCATTATCAATTTGAGGCTATTCACCCCTTCTCTGATGGTAACGGTAGAACGGGTAGAATTATTAATTTATTATATTTAACTTTAGAAAATTTATTAGAACACCCGGTTTTATTTTTAAGTCAATATATCTTAGATAATAAAGATGAATATTATATTAAACTAAGAGCAGTAACCGAAGAGGGAAATTGGTTAGAATGGATTTTATATATGTTGAATGGAATTGAAGAAACTGCTGTTTATACTAAAAAGAAAATTAATGACATTATTAAGCTTATTAAAGAAACAAAGGATACTATCAGGAATAATAATCCTAAAATTTATTCAAAAGATTTATTAGAAGCTATTTTTAAGCAACCCTATTGTAAAATTAAATTTTTAGAAGAGGCTGGCATAGCCAAGAGATTGACTTGTGCAAAATATTTAAAAGAATTAGAAAAAATGGGTATTCTTATTAGCAGAAAGGTTGGTAAAGAGAGATTATATGTTAACGTGAAATTTTATAATCTGTTAAAAAAATAATTTCATTTATAGTATTATGCCATCACTTTATACTCAAATCGATTCTAATAAACGAAACACTTGGATTTTAATGTCTGTGTTCTTTATTGCCGTTATTTTAATCGGTTGGGTATTTTCACAAGCTTTAAATAATCAAGCAATTTTATATATTGCCGTAATTTTTAGCGTAGTATCTAGCTTTGTTAGTTATTGGTGGAGCGATAAAATTGTTTTAGCCATGTCTAGCGCGCAGTTAGTAACTATGGAAGATAATAAAGAATTATATCGTATTGTTGAAAATTTATGTATTACCGCGGGATTACCTGTGCCAAAAATTTATATTATTAATGATACGGCGCCGAACGCCTTTGCTACGGGACGAGATCCTGAGCATGCGGTGATTTGTCTAACCGTTGGCATTATTCAAAAATTAGAAAAATCTGAATTAGAAGGCGTGGTGGCGCACGAACTTTCACATATCGGCAACCGCGATATTTTACTTTCAACCGTCGCGACGGTTTTAGTCGGCGTAGTTGTTTTACTCGCTGATTGGTTTATGCGCTGGAGTATTTTTGGCGGACGAAGAAAATCTAGTAATGATAGTCAGGGCGGACAAGTAACTTTAATTATAACGATTGTTGCGATTGTTTTAGCCATACTTGCGCCAATTTTTGCTTATATGCTTCAGTTTGCGATTTCTCGTAAGCGTGAATTTTTAGCTGATGCTGATGGTGCGATGTTAACGCGCTATCCTGACGCGCTCGCTTCAGCTTTAGAAAAAATTTCTAAAGACACAGAAAAATTAGAAGTCGCCAATCGGGCCACGGCGCACTTATATATTGTCACGCCGTTTAAAGAAGTTGAAGGAAAGAAAATTGGTTTTTTTACCAGAGCCTTTATGACGCATCCGCCGATTGCCGAAAGAATTGCGGCGTTAAGAGGTATGGAAATTAAATAACAACTAACTGTCATTCTCACGTAAGTGAGAAACCAGGATTTGACCGTAGTAGCTTTAATTATAGAATAAAAATATTTAAAGCTCGTACGCTTTACCCCTGGGTTCCCGCCTGCGCGGGAATGACATGAAGTAAAATATCATAATTTTATGAATTTTGAAAAAATAAACAACGAAATTAATATATACGATATTTATAATGATTTTAAAGATGATGTTCCTTTTTATACTGGAGCTTGTTTGGCTGGTTTGGATACAAAAGAAGCTTGGGATATAAGAAATTATCTTTTAGATCATTCAAAAGATGGAAAAAGAGGCGTAGCTCAAGGTTTAGCTGGAATTAATACTGAAGAAGCTTTTAATTTACGTAAAGAGTTATTAAAAGTTGCTCCAGAAAGTGTAGCTCGTGGTTTGGCTGGTAATAATAGTGAAGAAGCTTGGCAATTAAGAAAAGAAATAGAAGAAAATTATTTGGAAAAAAACGGCGTCTCTGAAGCTTTGGTAGAAAGCATGGCTTGTTTAAATAGTAATGAAGCTTGGCAATTACGAAATAGAATTTTAGCTAAAAAAGATGTTGTTCATAATATTTTTGAAGGCTTAGTTGGCGTTGACAGTGAAAAAGCCTGGAGATTAAGAGAGAAATATAAAGATAAAGATTCTATATCAGTAGCCAATAGCTTAATTGGTTTGAATAATGATCGAGCTAATAAAATGAGAAATGAATTAGGAGAAAAAGATGAAAAGAGTTTATTAGTTAGTTATATTGGATCAGATGAAGAACCAGCTTGGGAGTTAAGGGAAAAATTTTTTTCTATCTCACCTTTTATGGTTGGTACTAGCTTAGTTGGTTTAGAAAGCTCTCGGGCTAATGATTTTAGAAAAAAATTATTAGAACAAATAGATAACATGGACACGGCTGACTATGATAAATTATTTAGTGCTAAAAAGGGTTTTCTTCAAGGACTTAACTCAAATTATATTTTTGAAGCCTTAAAACAAAATAAATGAATTGCCCATTTTGCAACAACCCTGATATAAAAGAAAGAATTATTTATAAAGATGATTTGGTTATGGCGTTTCCGACTAATCTTCCAATAACTCCAGGGCATGTTTTAATTTGTCCGACTAGACATATTGCTAACGTAGACGATTTAACAGATAATGAGTTATTAGCTATTAAAAATTTAATTTTAAAATTAAAAAATAGTCTTAGTAAAGCGGTTTCTGCACAAGGTTTTAATATTGCCTGGAACGAAGGTATCTCCGCTGGTCAATCTATTGATCACTTACATATTCATATTGTGCCGCGTAAAGAAGGTGATAGTGGGATTTATAAATATGAACCAAGAGAATTTTTATATAGGCCAGGTTCAAGAAGTGAATCTCCGGAAAGTGAATTGCAAGATATTGCTAAATTAGTTAGAGAAAATTTAAATTAGTATGAAAACACTTAAATTTAGGCCACATTTAGTAGAACAAATTTTAGCAGGAACTAAAACTGTTACTTGGCGTTTGTTTGATGATAAAGATGTGCGTGTCGGAGATAAGGTTGAATTTTTAAATTGGGAAACAAAGGAAAAATTTTGTGAGGTTGAAATTACTGCGGTTAAAGAAAAGAAGTTAGGAGAAATTGAAGAAGCTGATTTTAATGGCCAAGAAACTTTTAAAGACAAAGAAGAAATGCTTCAAACTTATCAAAAGTATTACGGAGAAAAGGTTAATTGGGAGACTATAGTAAAAATAATAAATTTTAAAATATTATAATATGCTTTCATATATTAAAGGAACAATTATTGCCAAGTTAAAAGATGATTTGATTATTCAGGTCGGGGATTTAGGTTATAGAATTACGGTCACACCGATTGTTTTAGCTGAGTCTAAACCGGGAACAGAAATTACTTTATATTTACATGAAGCCGCGCGGGAAAATTCTATTGAACATTACGGCGTTAAAACACTTGATGAGCTAGATTTATTTGAATCATTGTTATCCGTTTCCGGCGTCGGTCCAAAATCAGGTTTAGCCATTATTGGTTTATCGCCGGTCTCGTCACTTCGTTCAGCGATTTCCAGCGGACAAGTTGATACTTTAACTAAAGTTTCGGGCATTGGCCGAAAAACCGCTGAGCGAATTATTTTAGAACTTCGTAATAAGATGGGAATTATTAATAGTACTGGCGATGTTAGTAGCTATGGCTCAGACGAGGTTGAAGCTTTAATTGCCTTAGGCTATTCGGCGCCGCAAGCGCGTGATGCTCTGTCACGAGTTGATGCGACGATTACGGATAGCATGGAAAGAATTAAACAAGCATTAAAAAATATTTAGAACTTAATCAAGGATATGGAGTATAAAATTCAAAATCAAAATATTGAATTAGAATTAAATGATGATGTCTTTAAGCCATCACCCCATGGTTCTTCTGCTTTGGGAAGCGCTATTAAAATAAAGCCCAATGAAACCGTGCTTGATGTTGGAACAGGTACCGGACTACTAGCTATCTTAGCGGCTAAGTTAGGCGGTAAAGTAACTTCAGTTGATATATTACCGCAAGCTGTTGAATTAGCACGTAAAAATATTAAAAAGAACAATGTATCTGTTGATGTTATGGTTGGTGATTTATTTGAACCAGTGAAAAATAATATTTATGATGTAATTATTGCTAATATCCCGCAAGAAAATTTATCACCAAACGTTATATTATCTTCATCCAAAGAAACCATTATTGGTATGCATGGCGGTAAAAATGGAAACGAAATATTACTTAAAGTTATTCGCTCAGCTAATTCTTTTATGCATGAAAATTCTCGACTTTATGTAGTGGTTTATTCTATGAGTAATTTTCGAGAAAGCATAGCAGAAATAACAACAAGATATGATACAAAATTAATAAATTTTTATACTGGAGAAGTAAAAGATTTTGTATATTCTGATATTGATTGGTATGAAGAACAATCAAAAAAAGGTTTACTTAATGTGTACAAACAAGGAGAAAAATATTTTGCAGATTTATTTGTGTTTGAGCTAAAGTTGAAGAATATATAAACTGTCGGACCACTGAGACCACTGAAATCACTGATGAACACTGAATGGGCTACAAATTTTATTCAGTGAAATTCAGTGCCCTCAGTGTTTTCAGTGGTCTAGACAATTTAGAGTTATACAATCATGAATATTATAGAAAAGAAAATTAGTGAGGACTCATTAAAGGCGTTGGATTTTTATTCCGCGTCTTGTTCGCCTTGTCAGTTTTCACAATCAAGCAAGTGGTTAAAATTTCAAACCCTAGCTAAGTATGAGCCAATTATTTTAAATTATAAAAATATTTATTTTTTAGCCTTAAAACATAAGTTGCCTTTAAATAAAAAATATTATTATATTCCGCGCGGACCATTTTTAAATGATGATAAATTATGGCCAGAATTTATTAAAGAATTAAAAAATTATTTTAAAAAAGACAAGTCTATTATTTTCGTTAGGTTTGAGCCTGATAATTCTTTTGATAATCAATGTCGTAAGGTGATAGATGTGCAGCCAAGTAAAACTTTTCAGACTGATTTAAGTTTAAGCGAAGACGAGTTATTAAATAATATGCATCCTAAGACTCGTTATAATATTAGGCTTGGTTTAAAAAAGGATTTAGAATTTTTAAGTAATGATCAGGATATCGAAGGTTTTTGGAAATTAATGAATGAAACAACTAAACGAGATAAGTTTTCTTCGCATCATAAAGATTATTATGAAAAAATGATTAAATCAGGCGCAACTCAGTTAGCTACTATAAGATATAATAATAAGTTATTAGCCGCCGGAATTTTTTGTAGTTTTGGTAATATTATAACCTATCTTCATGGTGTTTCTTCATCAGAGCATCGTGATTTAATGTCTCCCTACGTCTTACATTGGAAAATGATGATGTACGCCAAAAGTCAGGGTATAAAGTGGTACGATTGGCATGGTATTGATAGTCAGAGATGGCCGGGCGTGACGCGTTTTAAATTAGGCTTTGGTGGTAAGGAAATTGATTATCCTGGTACTTTTGATTTAATACTTGCTCCGAATATGTATCTTGGCTATAATATACTTCGCGCATTACGGCGTCTTTTTTGATTAATATGATTGAAAAAAATAATAACGAAATTAATTATAAAGAATTATCTAATCAATACGAAACAATTGGTCCGGCTTATATTAAAGAACAAGAAGATTATTTTAATCAGCACGAAGACTCAAGTAGAAATAAGTTGTATGAATTATTAGGTGACATGACCGATAAAGTGGTTCTTGATGTTGGTTGTGGTTCTGGTTCTGATATAAAAGAGTGTTTAAACAGGGGAGCAAAAAAGATTATTGGTTTAGATCCGTCTGAAGCCATGCTTAACGAAGCTAAATCAAGAAGTATTAGTAGTGATATTGATTTTAAAAAAGGTACTTATGAATCAATTCCTTTAGCCGATGAAAGCGTAGATATCGTTTTTGGCAGATTTTCTTTAAATTATGTTAAAGATTTAGATAAAGCTTTTAAAGAAGTATTTAGAGTTTTAACCGAGAATGGAGAATGTATTTTTCTTACAACCCACCCTATGGATGATTTATCTCTTAAAAAAGATAAAAATTTAGCGGTTCAGGAGATTATTTCTAATCCTTTGTATAATGATAAAATAATAGTTCGTTATCCGAGCCATAATTTTTCAGATTATTTATCTGAGTATTTTTTAAAAAATTTCCGACTAGATTCAATCAGTGAAGATTCATCTAATGAAATGAAAAAAGATTTTACTCACCCTAAAGTGCTTTTCTTAAAAGCGAAAAAACACAAAGCATAGGCTAGTTTTATATTTTTATGGACAGAATTCTACAAATCATTAAACGTTTTATTCCCAAGAAATTATTTACTTTAGCTTGGCCGCTTTATCATTTTTTATTAGGCGTGAGCGCTAATCTTATTTATCGTTGGCCGAGTAATCATTTAATTGTGATTGGCGTTACCGGCACCACTGGTAAAACAACTACAACTTATTTGCTGGCGTCTATGCTTAGAGGAGCGGGTTTTAAGGTTGGCTATACTTCTACGGCGATGTTCTCGGACGGAAAAAATGACTGGGTTAATAGTAAAAAAATGACTATGGTCGGTCGAACGTTTACGCATAAAATGTTACGCCAAATGGTTAAGAACGGTTGTCAGTATGCGATCATTGAAACATCAAGCGAGGGTATTGTTCAATATCGACATCGGTTTATTAATTATGATGTCGTGTTAGTCACTTGTCTTTATCCTGAACATATTGAATCACACGGCAGTTTTGAAAATTATCGTGAGGCTAAAGGCATGCTCTGTGCGCACTTAAAAGATTGTCAGACTAAATATGTTGATGATAATAAAAAGGTTCAGCAAGCTGAAGGCGTTAAAAAATTAAGTTTAGCCCGCGTTAAAAAAACTATTATTGTTAATGCTAATGATCCGTATGCTGGCTACTTTGCGGATTTTTGGGCGGAAGAAAAATTTGCCTATAGTTTGCGTAATGAAAAAGTTTTAGCGACTTTTGATGAGTCAGTGCAAAAAATTGTCGCGGACATTTCACAAACTAATGAAGACAGACGATTAATGATTAATAAAATTCCCGTCACTATAAACATGTTAGGCAGATTTAATTTAAGTAATATTTTAGCCGCGGCGACGGTCGGGCTGTCGCAGGGGATTAGTTTGGATAAACTAAAAGACGGCTTAGAAAAAATTCATGGCGTGCCCGGTAGATTAGAAAAAATTTCTGAGGGACAATCTTTTACCGTGATTGTTGATTATGCTTTTGAACCGCGCGCCGTAGAAAAATTATATGAAACCATTAAAGAAATTAAACATGAAAAAATTATTCATGTTTTAGGTTCAGCTGGTGGCGGACGTGATGCTTCGCGTCGTGAAATTTTAGGTGAAATTGCTGGCCGTGAAGCTGATCTAGTTATTGTCACTGACGAAGATCCTTATGATGAAAATCCTTCTTTGATTATTGAAGCAGTGGCGCAAGGAGCGGAAAAAGTCGGCAAAATTAGAAACACTAACTTGTTTACAGAGTTATCTCGTCGTCAGGCCATTCATCAGGCCTTAAGTTTGGCTAAAGATAATGATATAGTTTTAATAACTGGTAAGGGCTCAGAACAAGCTATTTGTCGGGCTAAAGGTAAAAAAGAATCATGGGACGACCGTACGGTTTGCCGCGAAGAATTAAAAGCTATTTTAAAGACTGTGGATAACTAGTGAGTCAATTTTAGGTTTTAATCAGACTATAAGACAATTTTAGCTTATATTAGGCTAAAATTTAGACTATTGACATTTTTTACGATCTTGCTTTAAAACTGTTGACATCATGATAAATTATTGTTAGTATAAAATGGCTTGAAAAAGCTATTTTAATATATTTAAACAAACTCGACCCCTTAGTGTATTGCCACTATTCTAAATACACATTTTTAGTCTAAACTGGGCCGTTTTTTGTTTTTTAGAGGGCTTTTCCATAATTATATACGATTTTCTAACCCCTCCCACAATTAAAAATTTTCATCTACAAAGATCTCAATAAATACGTTGAGATTTTTGCCGTATTAATTAACAAATTCATCGCCTATGCCAAAGACGACTTCTGCGCCAGCTCAAATTGATACTGGTCGTAAGTATTTTACAACCCAGGAAGCGGTTATCCCGATGCCTGATTTAATTGAGGTGCAAAAAAATTCTTATGCTTGGTTTTTGAAAGAAGGACTGGCTGATCTTTTTGATGAGGTTTCGCCAATTACTGATTTTATTGGTCGTGATCTAGAGCTGCAATTTGGTAAATACTATTTTGATGAACCAAAATTCAATGAAGCTGAAAGTAAAGCTAAAAATGTTACTTACGAAGCGTCACTGCGAGTTGAAACAACTTTATTAAACAAAAAGAATGATCAGAAAACTGTTCAAGAAGTTTTCTTGGGTGATTTTCCGATTATGACTAAAAACGGTACCTTCATTATTAATGGCATTGAAAGAGCGATTGTTTCTCAGTTAATTAGATCAGCTGGTGTTATTTTTACCATGGAACTTATTCGTGGTAGAAAATATTATGGCGCTAAGATTATTCCTAACCGCGGCGCTTGGATTGAAATTGAAACTGATGCCTCGGGCGTGATGTGGGCGCGTATTGATCGTAAACGTAAAGTAGCTGTCACCTCTCTGCTCAGGGCTTTTGGTTTTGGCTCTGATCAAGAAATTCGTGATTTATTTAAAAACGCACAACAAGGTGAAGTTGATTATATTGAAGCGACTTTAGCTAAAGATACCGCCAAAGATGAAGCCGAGGGTTTGATTGAAGTTTATAAGCGTATTCGTCCCGGTGATTTAGCCACAGCTGATAATGCTAAGTCTTTGATTTATTCCATGTTTTTCCGTTTTGATCGTTATGACTTTGATCGCGTCGGTCGCTATAAATTAAACAAACGTTTTGGCTTTGATATTCCTAATAATAAATCTACGCGTATTTTACGTCGTGAAGATTTAGTTGCGATTATAACAGAAATTATCCGTTTAAATATTACGCAAGACAAAGAAGATGATATTGACCATCTTGGTAATCGCCGCGTACGCGCGATTGGTGAATTGATTCAGAATAAAACTCGTATTGGTTTGGCGCGTATGGAGCGCATTATTAAAGATAAGATGAGTATTTTAGAAATTGAATCTTTAACGCCAAATAAATTAATTAATGCCCGTCCGGTTATGAGCGTGGTGAAAGAATTTTTCATGTCTTCGCAGTTATCACAGTTCATGGATCAGACTAATCCCTTAGCCGAGTTGGAACATAAGCGTCGTTTATCAGCGATGGGTCCAGGCGGTTTAACTCGTGAACGCGCGGGTTTTGAAGTTCGCGACGTGCACACCACGCACTACAGCCGTATTTGTCCAATTGCTACGCCAGAAGGTCCTAATATTGGTTTAGTTGGTCACTTTGCGAGCTATGCGAGAATTAATAGTTATGGTTTTATTGAAGCGCCGTATCGTAAAGTTTTACATGACATTCCTAATAAACCAGAATTAACTACTGATAAAATTACTCGTGAAGATGTTTTAGATGATAATGGTAAAGTCGTTTTAAAGGCCGGCGTTACTATTACGGAAAAAATTGCTAAAGATTTACATGAAAAATTAGGCGTCGCCGTAACGATTCCAATAAAATCATTAATTACCAGTGAAATCATTTATTTAGATGCTTTTGAAGAAGAAAAATATATTTCCACAGCTTTTACTACAGCCAATGATGGTCAAGGTTATTTTACAGTAGATAAAGCTGAGGTTAGAAAATACGGTGAACCAGCCATTGAAGACGTCACTAAAATTGATTTGATTGGCGTCGCCGCTAACCAGATTGTTTCAGTCGCTACTTCTTTGATTCCATTTTTAGAACATGATGACGGTATCAGAGCTTTAATGGGTACTAACATGCAACGTCAGGCCGTACCTTTAATTGCCGCGCGGGCGCCGATTGTCGGAACAGGCGTCGAAGCGCGCGCCGCTACTGATTCAGGTCATGTTATTTTAGCAGAAGAAGACGGCGAAGTTTTTAAGATGGATGGCAATCAAATTGTCGTACGTAATAAAGCGGGTCATGATCATGTTTATCTTTTAAGTAAATTTTTACGTTCTAACGCTTCCTCTTGTATTAACCAGCGTCCGATTGTTAACCGCGGCGATAAAATTAAAAAAGGTCAGGTTATGACTGATGCCTCAGCCATTGATAAAGGTGAGCTAGCTTTAGGCAATAACGTTTTAGTCGCTTTCATGACTTGGGAAGGTTATAACTATGAAGACGCCGTGATTATTTCTGAAAAATTAGTTAAAGAAGATTATTATTCTTCAGTCCATATTGAAAACTACACGATTGATGTCCGTGACACTAAACTTGGTCCAGAAATTGTTACTAATGACATTCCAAATATTTCTGAAGAAAAATTAAAAAATCTTGATGAACAAGGTATTATTCGCATTGGCGCTGAAGTATCCAGCGGTGATATTTTAGTTGGTAAGATTACGCCTAAAGGTGAAACTGAATTATCGGCTGAAGAAAAATTATTGCGGGCGATTTTTGGTGATAAAGCCAAAGATGTTCGTGATTCTTCTTTGTATTTAGAACATGGTGAACACGGCAAAGTTATTGATGTTAAAATTTTCTCTCGTGAACAAGGCGATAAACTTTCGGCTGGTGTTATAGAATCTATTCAAATAACCGTGGCTAACTTAAGAAAAATTAGAGTCGGTGATAAAATGGCCGGACGTCACGGTAATAAAGGCGTTATTTCTAAAATCGTGCCAATAGAAGACATGCCGTATTTAGATGATGGTACGCCAATTGATATCATTCTTTCGCCTTTAGGTGTAGTTTCTCGTATGAACCTGGGTCAGCTTTTAGAAACGCATCTTGGTTTTGCGGCGCAGAAATTAGGCTACCGTGTGGCGACGCCGCCATTGAACGGAATTACTGAAGATCAGATTCGCGCCGAATTAAAACGGGCCGGGCTCCCAGAAGACGGAAAAGTTATTTTGTGCAACGGAAAAACCGGTGATGATTTTGATAATAAGATTTCTGTTGGTTATAAGTACATGCTCAAATTGAACCACATGGTAGAAGATAAAATTCACCAACGCTCCATTGGTCCTTACTCACTCATTACGCAACAGCCCTTAGGCGGTAAAGCACAATTTGGTGGTCAGCGTTTTGGAGAAATGGAAGTTTGGGCTTTAGAAGCTTACGGCGCGGCGCATTGTTTACAGGAAATTTTGACGATTAAATCAGATGACGTCGCTGGTCGTTCTAAGGCTTATGAATCAATTATTAAAGGTGAAACTATTAAAAAATTAAACGTGCCAGAATCCTTTAACGTCTTGGTCCGCGAATTAAAAGGTTTGGCGCTTGATGTTGAATTACTTGATCAAGATAATCGACCGATTGATCTGGAAAAAGCTGGCGATGAAATAGACACACCAAGACCAGCGCCTTTAGCTATGCCAGAAACAGCAGAAGAACTACCGGCTAAAGAAGAAGTTAAAGAATAAATCATATGATTAATCCTATTAAAACTAACGATTTTGAAGCTATTAAGCTTAAATTAGCTTCTCCAGAAACTGTTTTACAATGGTCCTACGGCGAAGTAACTCGTCCGGAAACTATTAATTACCGTACCCAGAAACCAGAAAAAGACGGTTTATTCTGTGAAAGAATTTTTGGTCCATCTAAAGACTGGGAATGTTATTGCGGTAAGTATAAAAAAATTCGCTATCGCGGCATTGTTTGTGATAAGTGCGGCGTTGAAGTGACGCGTAGTTTAGTTCGCCGTGAACGCTTTGGCCATATTAAATTAGAAACCCCGGTCACTCATATTTGGTTTTTGCGCGGTTTATCTTCTAAAATTGGTTTGGCCCTAGATTTATCCATGCAATCCTTGGAAAAAGTTGTTTACTTTGCCAGCTTTATTATTACGGATGTTAATGAAGATTTAAAACAAGCCACGCTAGATCAGATTAAACAAGAATACAAAGCCAAGAAAAAATCTTTGGAAAATGAAATTAATGAGCAGGTGGCTAAAATTAAAAATCAAAAAACCCAATTAACTAAAGATGGTAAAAGTCAATTAGAAATTACTGATAAGGTTGAACATGAAGTTTTAAGTTTACAAAAAACTCATGAAGAAAAAGTTTTGGCGCTAGATGGTGCTTTTATTCAAGCGCAAAAAGAATTAAAAGAACTTAAAGCCCTAGCGATTATTTCGGAAAATACTTATCAGAATTTGAGTTTGAAATACGGCCATATTTTTACGGCCGGGATTGGCGCCGAAGCTGTTAGAAAATTATTAGAACGTCTTGATTTAGACAAAGAAGTTAAGAATTTAGAAAAAATCTTAATTGATGTCGTTGAGTCTAAAAAAGATAAGGTCATTAAGCGTCTTAAGTTTTTCAAAAACTTAAAAGCTAATGGTATTAATCCGGCTTGGATGGTCTTATCAGTTATTCCCGTAATTCCCCCGGATTTGCGTCCAATGGTGGCTCTAGACGGCGGTCGTTTCGCGACTTCGGATTTAAACGATTTATATCGCCGTATTATTAACCGTAATAACCGCTTAAAGCAATTATTAGAACTTAATGCCCCGGAAGTTATTTGTCGTAATGAAAAGCGCATGTTACAAGAAGCCGTGGATGCCTTAATTGATAATTCAATTAGACACGGTAAAACTGTCGTGGCCTCCACTGGTCAAAAGCGTATGCTTAAGTCATTAGCTGATTCACTAAAAGGTAAACAAGGTCGTTTTCGTCAGAACTTACTTGGTAAACGTATTGATTACTCAGGCCGCTCGGTTATCGTTGTTAATCCAAACTTAAAACTTGATCAATGTGGTTTACCTAAGCGTATGGCTATTGAATTGTTTAAGCCATTTATTATTTCTAAATTAATTGCTCGCGAAATTGTTCATAACGTTAGAAGCGCCTCTCGTTATATAGAAGCTGGTCATGATGAGGTTTGGGATATTTTAGAAGAAATTATTAAGGGCGCTTTTGTCATGCTAAACCGTGCGCCAACTTTGCATAGACTTGGTATTCAAGCTTTTCATCCAGTTTTGATTGAAGGTTTGGCGATTCAAATTCATCCTTTAGTTTGTACGGCTTTTAACGCGGACTTTGATGGTGACCAAATGGCGGTTCATGTACCATTAACTGAAGAGGCGATTGCTGAGGCTCGTGATTTAATGTTAGCTTCTCATAACCTTTTAAAGCCAGCCACCGGCGATCCAGTAGTTTCTCCAGATAAAGATATTGTTTGGGGTTCGTTTTATATGACAACTATAGTCAAGGAAACTAAAGTCTCTAAATATTTTTATTCAACCCTAGAAGCTAATGCCGCTTATCAACTTGGTAAAATTGGCCTAAGGGATAAAGTTGGTATTATGATGGAGAGTCGCGGTCTAGTAGAAACTACTATGGGCCGAGTTATTATTAATGATCTTTTTCCAGATAAATTACAATTTGTTAATGAAGTTATTGGTAAAAGTAAACTTAAAGCTTTAGTCAAAGAATGTTTTAGACTTTATGGCGAAGAAAGAACAGTTAAATTATTAGATGATATTAAGCGGGTGACTTTTGATTATATTACGCGTAGTGGTTTATCTTGGGGTATGGATGATTTGCCGGAGTTTAAACAGATTGAAGAAAAAATTAAAGAATCTTCTCGCCAAGCTGAAGAAATTCAAAATTATTATGAGGAAGGTTTATTAACTGATAGTGAGCGTTATAGTAAAGTTATTGAAATTTGGACTAAAGTTAAAGAAGAGGTGACAGCAATTTGTACTAATGAACTTGATAAAACTGGTCCAGTCTATTCTATGATTGAATCCGGCGCTCGTGGATCTTGGGCGCAGTTGACGCAAATTTTGGGCATGAAAGGTTTGGTTACTTCACCATCAGGAAAAATTATTGAATTGCCGGTTAAGGGAAACTTTAAGCGCGGTTTTGATGTTTTGGAATACTTTATTGCCACGCACGGTGTGCGTAAAGGTTTGTCTGATACGGCTTTGCGTACTTCTAACGCCGGTTATTTAACTCGTCGTTTAGTTGACGTCGCGCAAGACGTCGTGGTTAGTGAAGAAGACTGTAACGCTAAAGAAGGTATTACTATGACGAAAGAAGAAAGCGATGAAATGGGTCGTCCGTTAATTCGCCGTATTGTCGGTCGTTTTTTAACGGTTGATTTAAAAAATACTAAAGATAAAGTTTTGCTTAAAAAAGGTGAATTAGTTTCCGAAGATTTAGCTGACAAGCTGGTTAAAGAAGATATTCCTGTGGCGAGTGTTCGCTCGGTTGCGCATTGCAAACTACATCGCGGAATTTGTCAGAAATGTTATGGCTATGATTTAGCTTATAACCGTTTAGTTAAAATTGGCACGGCTGTTGGTATTATTGCCGCGCAATCTATTGGTGAACCTGGTACTCAGTTGACAATGCGTACCTTCCATACTGGTGGTGTGGCTGATCAAGACGATATTACGCAAGGTTTGCCGCGCGTTGAAGAAATTTTTGAAGCGCGCTCGCCAAAACGTAAAGCTTATATTGCTGACGTGGCGGGAACAGCCAGAGTGACTGAATTAAAAAATGAAGGCGGAAATTCTCAGGGTCGTTTAGTAACGATCGCTTATGCCGGGGAAGAAACTGATAAATACTATTTTGCTGAAGCCACCATGTCCTCTAAAGCGGCGACCGCTAAAGCTGATAAGGCTAGTGGCAATAAAATTAAAGCTAAAAAACCAAAGGTTGAAGTTTTGGTTAATACTGGTGATAAGGTTAAAAAAGATACACCACTATTTAAAGCCGGTGAGGCCGTGGTTAAAGCTAATCGCGCCGGTAAGATTAAGTTAGAAGAAAAATATCTTAAAATTATTGCGCCGGTAGAAAAAATTAAAGAATATATTGTGCCGCGGACTTTTAATGTTTTAATTAAAGATGGCGCGACCATAGAGATTGGTGACCAATTAACTGATGGCAGTCTTGATTTGCAGCAGCTTTATGAATTGCGCGGTATTGGTGAAACACAGAAATATATTGTTAAAGAAATTCAATATGTTTATTCTTCTCAAGGTCAGCCGTTAAATGATAAGCATATTGAAATTATTGCTCGACAAATGTTCTCCCGTGTTTATATCAATGATCCAGGAGAAACGGATTTCTTAGTGGGCGAAGTTATTGAAAAATTAGTTTTTGATCGCGAAAATCATAAAGCGCAAAAAGCTGGAAAGAAAATAGCTAATGGCAAACAGCTCTTAATGGGTATGACTAAAGCATCGTTGTCAACTAATAGTTTCTTGTCCGCCGCTTCCTTTCAAGAAACAGCCAAAGTTTTGATCGACGCCGCGATTACTGGTAAGGTTGATTACTTAGAAGGTCTTAAAGAAAATGTTATTATTGGTCGGACTATTCCGGCCGGTACTGGTTTTAAGGCTGATAAGTACGACGAGGAAAAAATATAAATAAAAAAAATGTAGGGGCGGGTTTGAAACCCACCCCTACATTTTTTTATTCACCTCGCCCCGCCCCTCTCCGCGCTAATAGCGCGGAGAGGGTGCCCGTAAGGGCGGGTGAGGTTTGACGCGTTTAATATTTCAATTAAAATCGGCTGACCAGCTTTAGATAAATGCACAATAAAATTACCAAACTCTTTGGCTTTATAAATTTTTCCTTTCCCGATTTCTAAACTAATAATATTGGCCTCAAGATCGTAGTTCATACAGGATAAAAAGTAATGATTTTTTTAAGCTCATTGTCTTTTTGATAAATAACTTTAAGATTATTTTTTTGGGCCGTTAATAGACTACCAATTTTTCCGCGCTTATCAGGAGTTGTTAAAGCTAGTTCCACTTCTTCTTTACGAATATAAACTTTATGATTATTTAAAATATTAAATTTTTCTTCAGCGTAGGAAGTAAAGTATATCATATAATTTTATCGTACAATTATTGACTTTCTTTTTATGTTATTGACTTTTTATAAAATATATGTTATTATTATAGTAATTAACAGATTGCTTAACTTTTATTTATTATAAATATGTCATTTAAAGAAAATAAAATCAACTTTTTTCAAGATAAAAGCAATGTTGAACATACTAAAGATAAAGAGAACGTTGTAAAACGTATAATGTCTCACCCAATGTTTAAAAAAATTGCTTTAGCTTTCTTGCTAACAGTATTGGTCCCATCAGATATTAAAAAAGATAATACTAATAATGAAAAAGGCAGCGATCCAATAGAGGCTGTAAATAACAATATAGACACTGTTTCCAAAAATGATTCAACGGATTCACTTAAATACGAACTTACTGACGAGGAATATAAAGTAAATACAGCAACGCATTATCCCAGTAAAGGAGAAAGGATTATAATAGGGCCACAAAGCACCAAGGGATCAACTTTGTCTAAGAAATAGTCTTTAGCTACTAAATTAATTATTAAACCGTTTATTTTTTGTTTTTTAGGAATAACGGTTTTTTAGTAACACTCATATCTATTACCTTCAGCTTCTGATGTGTGGCATCTTCCGCTACAACAATCGGAATTTTGCTTACAACCCCAATGATCAGTTGCTATGCAGTCACCGCATTTATAGCAAGCTTTATTATTTAAGTTAGTGCTGTTAATGTTTTTACAGGTTCCATCGTCAAATATACAATTACCTCCACAGCAATTATTACTACTATAATAACAACCATAATTCCATTTTTCAACGCAGGTGCTGGTGCTAATATCTGGGTTGCCTAGCGGGTGAACAAAGATATATTTATTAATGCCGGTGGTCCCGTTAGGTAATTTTTTTCTACAATCTAATTTACCATTTGTTCCATCGTGAGATGTTTCAGGGTTTACAACAAGATAATTTTTACCTTCCTTATAATAAAGAACAACCCAATGACCTTGTCCTGTACAGCCAGAAGCAGGGGACAGTCCCGCTAATAACGGATAGCCTGCTTCCAATAAAGAGTCAACCCATTTTTGATCAGTGCTTGGAGATAATAATTCAGCTACCATACCTAGAGAGTCGGCATAATCTATTAATCCATCTTCTGATGTGCCGCTATTACATTTTCTAAAAATACCAGGTCTATTTTCCATGTATTTAGCTATAGCCATGGTATCGTTTGGGTTGCTACCTATTACGTGATAGGCATTTAAAACCATGTTTAATGATACAACACCACAACCCGAAGTACATATAGTTGAGTATGTCCCACCACATTCTTCGTTGTCTTTCTTTACATCCTCTGTACAAACACAGTTTGTTTTTCCTTGAGCAGCATAATTTTTATTTCTTAAATCATCACCACATTGTAATAAATGCTGAATATCGGTTGGCGCATCAAAAATATTACCGGCCAAGGCTATTTTAGTAGATAACATAGAATAAATATTTTTAGCATATTTATTAAGAAAAAAAGTATTTTTGCTTTGTTGAGGTCCTATTATAATATCCTCTCCTTTACTGGGATAATGCGTTGCTGTATTTGCTTTATATTCATCGTCAGTCAGAACATCTTTGAATGAGTTATATTTTATGTATTGAATATTAAGCGGCCGTAAAATGGTTAGGTTAGGATTAAGTATGGTTAATAACGTATAAGAACAAACCATTATAATAACCCCTAAAATACCGTTCCTAATAAAACTTTTAGCCGTACCTATCTGCTCTTTGCTTCCGCCAGCGGTTACCCATAAAACTCCACCAATCATCATAATAATCACAGCTAATATTCCCACAATCGTTAAACTATATTTATAAATAGCTTGAATATATTCACCTAGCCAAGGAATTTTACAAGGAACATCTGGGTCATCGCATTTTACATCACTAAAATTTCCAAATCCAGGAATAGAAACATGTAAGATTGGCGGTATAATTTTACTTGGCTCAGAGATGGTTGTGTTATTTGGTTTGTCAATACAAGAAGCTCCGTTATCCGAAGCTATTTTATTTGGAAAAAAATCTGGCGTATATTTTCCGCCTTCTTTGCCACCACTATTACCAACAAGAGTACAATTAGCTTGAGTTAAAGTTCGCCATTTTATTCCAAAACCACCTTCAAGTTGTTGTCCACAACAGCCCACCTCATCTTGAGCTTTAACTGGTAAACTAAAAAATATTATTAAAAAAAGATTTATTATAAAAAAGATAGCTAATTCGGATTTTTTATTGAAATAATTCATATATTTTTATAATTTCGGTATTTTTATTTTATAAATACCCGTTGCTTTTAAGGCTTCATTGCAGTCGTTAAACCAGATGTCAATTCTTCTGCCTTTAATAAGACCGCCCTTATCTGTCACTTTATAAGTTTTATTATCTATTTCTAAAAAAGTATTTTGCGGAAAACAAGTCCAATCAGCCGCCACATGTCCAGTTTTAGGCTCCAGCGTAGAAGCAGTTTTATTACAATAATCAACTTTTTCTTCATTAAAATCATTACAAGCCAGCCAATTTAAAGAATTAGCAGTACATTCTTCTTTATTATTTAAACCATTAGGACAAGAACAATTTAAAGCTACGGCGCATAAAAAATCTTTTCGTAAAGTATAGGTTGTAGCCTCTGGTTTACAATAGCCGGTGACAAAGGCTTCAAAATAGCCGCTAGTTTCTTCGACGGCCGAAAATTCCCTACAATCTTGCTTAGCATAATCAGCTCTTATTTTTTCAATCGGCTTAGTCAAAAGCAAACGATAAAATTTAAAATGCGCCCAGTAAGCGCCGTCTTCAGTTAAAACCAAGAAAGCTAAATAGCCTATAGCAATAGTAATTAATATTTTGATGATTCTAGAAAGCATTTATTTATATATAGCCATTACTCCAGCGTTAATAGTACAGTTTTTTATAAAACTTGCCTCTGATATTTCACCAGTTTTGCCTTTATTTCCGGCGTTAGGATCATTAGTATAAAAAGTCCCATTACTATATCCTGTAAATACAACATAGTGACCACCACCAGTAAAAGGACATCTACAAGAGCTACCTCTTTCTTTGCAACCAGTGTTTTTTATACTGGCGATAACTGGTCCATATTTTAATAATTCTTTAATATCATCAAAACTACTTCCTCCTTTTGTTTTAAAATTAGAGTCATATTTTTTTAATAATGTTTGAAAACAAGGCATACCACCTTGCCAGCCACTACAGCTCCAACAACTGGCATTTTTAGCATCATTAGCAACTTCTTCAACACCCTTATTTATACTATAGTAATTTAAAATCATAGTAAGAGAGGTTGGTCCGCAGCCAGAGCTTGGTATACAGCCGGGGTATGATCCTTGATAAATAATAGGTAGTTTGTAATCTCCCGAGCCTGTTCCATGAGATCCTTCTGGAATATCGGTTGTAAATTGCGGTGTTAAATCTTCTGGATCTAGTTGTTGTATTTCAAGATCTTTTTTACCCGGAGAAATTAGTTTTATTGGCGATAAGGTTGTTAAAGCTGGATTGATGATATTTAAAATCATAAAAGAACTAACCGCGATTAAGACGCCTAATAAACTGCCGCCAATCCAGCTTTTAGCATCAGTAATTTTTTTAGCATCACCGGCGGCCGTTAACCAAACTACTCCGCCAACCATCATAACAATCACGGCTAAAATTATCAAAATACCAATACCATAAGTATAAAGGCCTTTTATATAATCAGCTAGCCAAGGGACAATACAGATTTGTGAAGCTGGATCTTCGGGGTTAGCCGTACAGCTTATTGGCCGAAAATTTAAAAGTCCAGGAATACTAACAGCTAATTTAGGATTAGCTAGAGGATTAGAAAATTTTGGCAAAGAAGTACCGAGATTATCAACAGCTTTATCAATACAGCTTTGTCCGCTAACTACCTGATTAGGATGGAAAAGAGCTGTATAATAATCATCACTTTTACAACCATCAGCATTAGTAGTTATAAATTGTTTTACTTTTTCATTAACTATTTTGGTCATTTCACAACAGCCGTCTCCCACAGCCGCTTTAACAGGGGGAATTAAAAAGAAAAACGGCAAAACAAACAAACTAATAATAAGGCTTACTGGTATAGTTTTAAATAATTTTTTTGTCATATTTTATTTATTATGGATATCTAGTTCATTATTTTTTACGACTAAAAAATAACCAGCTATTCCGCCTATGATAATTATTAATATTCCAATTATTATATATTTTGGTGAGACATTTTTTATGCTAGAAATCTGACGACAACAACAGACCGTTGTTTGTTGTTCGTTAGAAAAAGTAGTTCTTGGTTTTTGGCAATTATTATCAGCGTATGATGTCCATTCTTTATTTTGCCAATTTTGATCAAGAGTTTGACCGCAAGAATTTCCATTAGGAAAAGTTGTCCATTGACACTCTAGGGCACCCTGAACAATATAAGGGGTAAAAAATAATCCAATAATTAATAAAATTAAAGAAAATTTCATATTATTTTTTCTTAAATTCGCAGCACTGTGTGCCAGCTTGAGCGCATCTATCACAAGGGTTAAAACAATCACAGCTTTTGCCTTCTGAGCTATCGTCATTAACAGCAGTTTTATTATATTGAGCATAAATAGAAACAGCGTAATCAATATAATTTTTTGTGTCATTAGAGCAATTACCATCTTTAATACAGGGTGGAGCGTAAGTAGATATCATTTGGCGAATGGTTTTAGCATTTTTCATATTGTCACTATTTTTGTAATAGCAGAAGGCACCCTTAATAGAATTTTCCCAAGATGAAAATGTTAAAAAACCATCATTACAACCGCTAGAAAAGTTTTTGCAGATAGCTGTCATGGGACAAGTAATATTTCCGGCGTTAGTGTTAGTTTTGCCTCTGCCAGAAGTTCCCATGTCGCTATCTTGTTTAGCGTTAGTTAAATAAATAGCTGGATCAATTCCATACGTATTAGAGGCTTCAAGAATAATGTTCCCCATGCCCTCTAGTGGACTTTTCTCTTGGCGTGGAGATAAATTTTTGAGAGCTGCATTGATTGCTTCAGCTGAATTTAACGTAGTAGTAGATTTAGTGTCTCGCCAACTGACGCATCCGCAGTATTTCCCTAGAGGTATTTTTTGTCCGCTTGTTTTACTTTCTTCAATTATAACAGGATCAATAACCATTTCATCAAGGTCTATTTTATCAACTCTTTGTACGACTAAACTTTTTAGTACGGTTAAATTAGGATTAATAGTATAAAGCAATAAATAAGAACCAAAAACTAAAACAAGTCCGCTTAAACCGCCGGTAATCCATTTTTTAGCATTAGAAACTTGGTTGGAATTACCAGCCGAAGTTAGCCAAACAATGCCGCCAATCATTATAACAATAACAGCGATAATGCCGATAATACCAATGGCGTATTTTTGTAAACCAGCGATATATTGAGCTAACCAGGGGATAGTACAAGAATCAGCGGTGCAAGTAACATCTACTAAGCTAGTTGCAAAAGGAATAGAAACTTTTAAATCCGGCGCAGTTAGTTTTGGTAGACTGGAATTAGTTTGTAGTACTGGCTTTGGTTTATCAATACAGCTTTGTCCGCTAACTACCTGATTAGGATGAAAAAGAGGTGTATAATAATCATCACCTTTACAACCATCAGCATTAGTGGGTATAAATTGTTTTACTTTTTCATTAGCTATTTTGGTCAGTTCACAACAGCCATCACCCTCCGCAGCCTTAACTGGCAAACCAAAAAATATTATCAAGCTAGATAATGAAATTAAAAGAAAAAGCTGTATTTGTTTGCTATGTTTTATCATTAAATTTTTATTAGTTTACTCTGGTACGATTTCACTACAAGCATCTGCTTTAATTGTTGCCACATCTTCTTTGCAGGTTAGCGGAGCAGCAAAGTAAGCGTCGTATTCACGGCCTATGCCTAAAGGACCACTAATAAGTAATTTAAACCAATTACTACTTTTATCCCCACAGGTGGCCTTAGTTTTGTTTTCATAACACAACCTTTTTTCTAAAGATCTCATGTTATTATTTACTGTATAAACAGAAACTATACAACAACCTTTATTTGGAACACAAGCATTTTCAAAAGCTACGTAATCTTTAAAAAATTCTGTAGTCGCATAATCAATTTTACTGCAAGCAACCTCAGTTGTTGAGTCGGCTGTCACTTTATTTTTGTCTTGTTTATCAGTTTTAAGACAACAACCAGAGTCAATTGGAACGTATTGTATTCTTGTCACTGCTGGAATATTTAAATTAGTGAGTTTAGTATTAATCGTAGAAAGCAATAAAAAAGAACATAAGGTCAAAATAAGTCCGGTTAAACTAGAAGCAATAAAGGTTTTAGCTTCGCCAATAGCCGTAGAATTACCGCCCGCCGTTAACCAACGCAGGCCGGCAAACATTAAAACAATCGCCGAGATAATGCCAATAATACCAATAGCATATTTAAAAATGGCAATAATATAATCAGCTAATAAGCTAGTATTATCTTTAATGGTTATGGTTTGTCCGGCAATAAACGTAGAATTAGGAATATCTACCTGCGGAGTATAGGTTGTTAGATCACCGGTTTTACTGGGAGTTTTATTTATTGTTTGGCAAACATTACCTATAACTTCCTGACCTGATTTCCAATTTATTGTTATGTCGGCATTATCAGTATTTATTTTTTTACAATTTTCTTCAGTTAAATTTGTTGGATTCATAACCACACCAGTTTTAGAATTTTTTTTCTCACAACAACCAACATCCGCTGCTTTAGCTGGTAAAATAATTAAGCTTAGAGAGAATAAAAATAAAAAAAAGATTAAAAAGATTTTTTTATTTAGAGACATAAGATTTAATAATATTTTCTAAATCTTGGCTAGTTAAAGAGCCTTCTATTTTTGTACCATTAATAAACCAAGTTGGCGTACCCTTTACGCCGAGAGTTTCTGAGTCAGCTACATTCTTTTTAATATAAGGCAAATATTTTTGGGTATCAAAACAAGTTTGAAATTGAGTATTATAAATATTAAGTTCATTAGCTAAATTAGCTAAGTCATTTTTATCAGCACCAAAAGTATCGCTTTGATTTAAATACAGCAAGTCATGCATTTCCCAAAATTTATTTTGTTCGCCCGCGCAATAAGCGGCTAAAGCCAAAGAAATAGAATTAGTATGCCCGGGCCAATCTCTAAAAATAACTTTAACTGTATCTTTATAAAGAGTGGAAATACTTCTTAAGGCCGTATAAGATTGTTTACAATAAGGACAGGCAAAGTCAGCAAATTCAACTATGGTAACCTTAGGTTCGGTTGCTCCAAAAGATTGGTTACCCAAACCCTCAATTAATTTTTGGCGTTCGCCAGTATAAGAATTATCAGCGCTGGTGGCGGTGGTTTTATTGCCAGTATAATTACCTTGCTGAATATTTTTACTTCTTTCTAAAACATTAGCCACAAAAATAAGAATCATTAGCATAGCCAAAAGAATCACTGGAACTAAGATGACTCCAATAATGATTTTTTTTATTCTGTGGCTTGCCCCGTTGACACTAACGGGGCGAATAGGTTCTATTGGTAGCATTTTATTGCGAAGATTAACCTTAATGAGATATACTTTATTATATACCATAAATGAATAGTTATGAAGCTTATTTCTTGGAACGTCAATGGAATACGTGCTTGTGTCCGTAATGGTTTTACGGATTTTTTGGCTGAATATCAGCCAGATATTATTGGTTTACAAGAAATAAAGATTGACGATGCTCGTCGCGCTAAAGAAGAGTTTGCTTTTAAAAAGTATAATGAAGCTTGGCATCCGGCTCATAAGCCAGGCTATAGCGGAACAGCTATTTTAACTAAAGAAAAATTTGATTCTTCAGTTTCTGGCATAAACATTCCTGAGTTTGATCATGAAGGACGCGTCCAAACAATGGAATTTTCAAAATTTTATTTTGTGAATGCTTATTTTCCTAATGCTCAACATGAATTAGCCAGGCTTTCCTATAAAGAGCGTTTTAATGCGGCGATGTTAAAATATCTTAAAAAATTAGAAAAAAATAAACCGCTTATTATTTGCGGCGACTTTAACGTAGCGATTGAAGAAATAGATTTAGCGCGGCCTAAAGAAAATGTCGGCAATCCAGGCTTTTCAGATGAAGAGCGTCTTTGGGGTAGGAAATTTTTAGCTAGCGGTTTAGTTGATACTTTTCGTGAGCTACAGCCGAATAAAAAACAATATTCTTGGTGGTCTTATCGAGCTCTAGCGCGCGAACGCAATATTGGTTGGCGGATTGACTATTTTCTAGTTTCGGCTAAGATAATGGGTAATGTTAAACAAGCCTTTATATTAGATAAAGTGAAGGGTTCGGATCACGCTCCGGTTGGTATAGAAATAGATTTTAAATAATATGTATAACCATCAAGAAGTAGAAAAAAAATGGCAAAAAATTTGGCAAGACAAAAATCTTTATAAAACAGAAGATGATTTTAATTGTGAAAAATATTATATTTTAGACATGTTTCCTTATCCCTCAGGCGAAGGTTTACATGTTGGACATGCTAAAGGTTATGTTGCCACAGATATTATGGCCCGTCAGAAGATGATGCAAGGTTTTAGTGTTTTACATCCTATGGGCTTCGATGCTTTTGGACTGCCGGCGGAAAATTATGCTATTGCCAATAAAATTCATCCTGAAATAGCGATGCAAAAAAACATTATTCGTTTTAAAGAGCAATTAGAAAAAATTGGTTTGGCTTATGATTGGAGTAGGGAAATTAAGACCACTGATCCAAATTATTATAAATGGACTCAATGGGCTTTTTTACAAATGTTTAAGCAGGGCTTAGCTTATGAATCATGGGAACCAATTAATTGGTGTCCGTCTTGTAAAACAGGATTGGCTAATGAAGATTTAGTAGACGGCCATTGTGAACGCTGCGGAACTTTAGTGATAAAAAAACCAATGCGGCAATGGGTTTTGAAAATTACAGATTATGCTGAACGGTTATTAAATGATTTAGATAAATTAGATTGGCCCGAATCAATTAAAGAAGCACAAAGAAATTGGATAGGCAGGTCAGAGGGGGCGGAAATAGTTTTCAAAATTACTGATGACACAGATAAGATTACGGTATTCACGACCAGGCCAGATACATTATTTGGAGTAACTTATTTAGTTTTGGCTCCAGAAAATGAATTAGTTAATAAGTTAAAAGATAAAATAACTAATTTTTATGAAGTAGAAAATTATATAAAATCAGTGGCTAATAAAACAGATATAGATAGATTAAGAGAAGATAAAGAAAAAACTGGTGTGGAATTAAAAGGCCTTAAAGCTATTAATCCGGCTAATAATGAGGCAGTGCCGATTTGGATCGCTGATTATGTTTTAAATGATTACGGGACCGGCGCCGTTATGGCCGTGCCGGCGCATGATGACCGTGATTTTGCCTTTGCCAAAAAATATAATTTAGCTATTAAACAAGTTATTGCTCCAGAAACTGGTATTGTTCGTGATAACGAAGTTGAGGTTAGCGGAGCTTGCGGCATTATTTATGATCCAGAAACAAAAAAGTTTGCTATTGCCGAGTGGCATGAAGGACAAGATATTGACTTATTAGGTTTGTTTGGTGGCAATCGCGAAGTTGATGAAACTCCGGAGCAAGCGGCTCTTCGTGAAGTTGCTGAAGAAAGTGGTTTATATGATTTTAGTTTAGTTGAGCATTTACAATCAACAATCTCTCATTATTTTAATGGTCCTAAAAAAAGTCCTCGTCGGGCCGTGGTAGATGCTTTTTTAATTATTTTAAATTCTCGCGCTACCAAAGAAACAAAACACGAAGCTCATGAGACTTTTACTTTAGGCTGGAAAACGTATGAGGAAATTTTAGCCAACTGGGAAAAGCTTAATATTAATGATCGAGCTCATGACTATGATCATTGGATTGATTTTTTAAAACGCGGCGTTGCCCATCTTCAGGAAAAAAATCTTATAACAGGAGATAAGCTATTTTCTACCAAGGCTTATTGCGGTCAAGGATTTTTATGTAGCTCAGATAAATTTACTAATTTTAATTCAGCTAAAGCCGGCAAAGAAATTACTAAAGCATTTGGTCAAGAAAAAATAACTTATAAACTTCGTGATTGGGTTTTTTCGCGTCAAAGATATTGGGGCGAACCAATTCCGGTCGTGCATTGCGAAAAAGATGGAGTTGTGGCAATTGATGAAAAAGATTTGCCATTAGTTTTGCCAGAAGTAGAATTTTATGAACCAACTGATACTGGTGAATCGCCACTGGCTAATATTTCCGACTGGGTCAAGACCACTTGTCCAAAATGCGGCGGGAAAGCTTTAAGAGAAACCAACACTATGCCGCAATGGGCTGGTTCAAGCTGGTATTATTTACGTTATATTGACCCAAATAATGACCAAGTTTTAGTAGATAAGAAAAAAGAAAAGTATTGGTCGCCAGTAGATATGTATGTGGGCGGCGCTGAACACGCGACTAGACATTTAATTTATGCTCGTTTTTGGCATAAGTTTTTATATGATATTGGTGTGGTAGGCCGTGATGAACCATTTAAGCGTTATACTAATTTAGGTCTAATTTTAGCCAGTGACGGCAGAAAAATGAGCAAACGTTGGAAAAACGTTATTAATCCTGATGATATGGTAGTTAAATATGGAGCTGATGCTTTTAGAATTTATGAAATGTTTTTAAGTCCGTTTATGCAGTCAGCGATATTTTTAGAATCTGGCGTGGACGCGGCTAAATCATTTTTAAACCGAGTGGTTGTTTTAAAAGACAAAATAAAGTCTAATATTAGCCTAGATAATAAGACAATTTGTCTATTAAATCAAACTATCAAGAAGGTCGGCGACGATATTAATAACTTTAAATTCAATACGGCGGTTTCAGCTTTAATGATTTTAACTAATGCCTTAACTGATAATTTAGCCATTGATGAAAAAAGCTATAGTATTTTATTACAACTCCTCGCGCCGTTAGCGCCGCATATCAGCGAAGAATTATGGCAAGCCTTAGGTAATAAAGAATCCATTTTTAAATCAGCTTGGCCTAAGTATGATCCTAAATTATTAATTAATGAAATAACAACGATCGTGGTGCAAATTAATGGTAAAATGCGTGACACTTTTGAAATAAAGACCACCGAAAGTACTGAAGAGGAGATTAAACAAATTGCTTTGTCTAGGCCAACAACGCAAAAGTGGCTTACTGGAAAAGAAATTAAAAAAATTATTGTAATTAAGGGCAAAGTGGTTAACATTGTTGTTTAAATATTTTTTGATGACTCTCTTAAACGAAACTATAAATTTATCTCGTCTCTACGGCGTTAAGCCAACTAAGAATCGTGGGCAAAATTTTTTAATTGACGAAAATATTTATGAGGAAATAATTGACGCGGCTAAAATTCAGACTGATGAAGTAATTTTGGAAATTGGTCCAGGCTTAGGATTTTTAACAAATAGATTAGCTAAAAAAAGTAAAAAAGTTATGGCGGTAGAACTTGATAAAAAATTAGCGGAAGCTTTAGCTAATAGATTAGAAATTGATGATATAAAAAATGTTGAAATTTTTAATGAAGACATCATGAATTTTACGAGTGCTTGGGAAAAAAGTTTAAAAAAATATTCTAATGATAAAATTATTGTGGTGGCTAATTTGCCCTATACGATTACTTCAATTTTTTTAAGACATTTTGTTGGCGGAAATATTGCAAATATTTTACCGTCCCGTTTTATTTTAATGCTGCAAAAAGAAGTGGCTGAAAGAATTATCGCGCGTGCCGGTAAGATGAGTATATTAGCTTTATCAATTCAACTTTACGCTAGACCAACTATTATTAAATTAGTTTCTAAAAAAAGCTTTTGGCCTTCGCCACAAGTAGATAGCGCCATAATTTTATTAGAGCGAAATAATGACTGGTTAAATTTATTAAAAGAACAGAAGGGGACTGATCAAGCTTTATTGCGCTTAATGAAAGTTGGTTTTAGTGCGCGTCGTAAGATGCTTAAAGCTAACTTAGCAGTTGGCTATAAACTACCAGTTGACAAAATTTTAGAGCAATTTACTAAAGCTAATATTAAATTAACAGCTCGTCCCCAAGAATTAGGCCTTAAAGACTGGTTAAAATTATTGCCACTTTTTTCTTAGAATGGTATAATAAGGGCATAATTAAAATTCATTTTAGAAAACATCTTTCATGTCTTTCTTTGATCGATTGGCCGAAAAGTTAGATCTAGATTATTTTGACAAACGTCATAAAACCGCGTTGGTTGTTTTAGCCTGCGCGATTATTTTAATTATTATTCTATGGATTTTACAATTGAATAAAAGCATTACTAATCCTTTATACGGAGGTTTAAGTTTAAAAGATTTACAGCAAAGTACTACTCAGGTTGATCAAACCAGCGCGACCGACGCCGCGTTAAAAGCTAAAGATACGGACGGCGACGGTTTATCTGATTATGATGAAATAAATATTTATCATACTAATCCTTATTTAGCGGATAGCGATGGCGACGGAATTAATGATGGTCAAGAAATAAAAAATGGTACAGATCCTAATTGTCCCACTGGTCAACAATGCACTAATACAACTAGCTCTAGTTCTTCTCCCTCTTCTTTTAGTAATCAAAATTTAGAAAATGCTCTTAATCAACCCGGCATTAGTTCAACAACACAATTATCAACTATAACAGAAACAACAACCGCAACTGATAATACTGGTTTAACGGCTGAAGAAAAAAGTGCTTTAAAAACTATTCTTGGCTCATCTAATGATCCGGCGACCTTTAGAAATTTTCTTTTACAGAATGGCGCAGATAAAACTTATGTTGATTCTTTAAGTGATCAAGATTTACAAAATGCTATTAATGAAATTTTGAAATAGATAGTTTATGAAAAAAATTACCTTCTCTTCAACTCTAACCATTTTATTTATTATTGTTTTTAGCGTGGGCGTGTTTTTATTTTCAGCTAAGCCAACTTATTCTGTAGCAAGAGTGGGGATTTTGGTGCCTACTGGTGGTGCAGGTGTTCCAGTAACTGATGTGGGGAAGTCTATTTGGGATAGAATTTTACAGGTTTTGTCTGAGTCAGGTTCTAAAATTTTAAATAATGTTTTAACTACCACGATTAATCAAATGTCTTATGATTATGCCACGCAGATAGCCTCAGGGGGTCCTGGACAAACCCCAACTTTTGAAAAATTACCCCTTAGTCAAAGGTTGATAAACGCGGCTGACAGTGCCGCGGGAAAACTTATAGAAGATATGGCTAATGCCGTCGTTAGTCCTAGTGGTGTACTTATAGATCCAAAGACTGGGAAAGCTACAACTTTTGGTAGCAGTATTAATCTTTGTGCTCCAGACAGTTTAATTACTGGTAAAATTCTTTTGGGTTTAGCGTCTCAAAATAGACCTGAATTAACAGATAATAATTGTACTTTTAATAATTTAAAAAAGAGCTGGCAAAGCGAATATGATCAAATAGCGACAATTGTTAAAGATAAAAGTTATTTACAAAAACTAGGTAGTTATTTTGATCCAGGCCAAAGTGATCTATCTGTGGCTATGACTCTTTTTGGTCAAAACATTACCCAACCAATAATAAAAGCACAACAAGTAGCGGATGACTCGCAAAAAAATCCTAGCGGTTGGATAGATGTAACGAGTTTAGTTAGTGGGGGATTTAAGGGAGCTCCTGGAAGTCAAGCAAGAGAAGCTGATCAGCTTAGTCAGCTTAAGGTTAATAGTATTGGGAAGTATACGGGAAATGTTTTAATTGATGCTTCTAATATTTTTCTTAACCAATTAGCTTTAACCGCTTTTAATAAGCTAATGAGAGGTCTTGGCGCTTTAAGCTCAAGTAATAACAGTGGCGGCGGCAATTTAAATAATCCTAATGCTCAGGTTTATAATAGTGGACAAGTAGGTATTCAAAATAAATTAAACAGTATAGTTCAGGCTACTTTTAGTGACCAAACGGACTATGATATCTTGAGTCAATTAATTAGTTGTCCTAATAATACTGGCGCTTCTGGATCTAGTACTGGTGTTAATAAAATTAGTTTACCTGGTCCGACTAATTGCGTTATTACTAATGATTTTAGTACAGCTATTACTAAAAAAATGACAGTAATTAACGCTATTAATGGAAAATTATTAGACGGTAGCTATGCTTTTGGTTTTAAAGGACTTAATAATGAAGAACCACCTTATAATCAAGGCTATCCTTATCGCTCGTTAGTAATTTTACGTAAATATCGTATTATACCGGTTGGCTGGGAATTAGCCGCGCAATATATCCAAAAAAATAATAAAGACGTAACTTCCACACTAAAAACTGATAATATTACATTAATGGATTTGATAAATTGTTTTGATCCGTGCGATGAATATACTGGTTATAATGATGGAGTAAAAGATGCAAAGGGAATTTGCCAGCCAAAAACTGGAACTAATCCAGAAGGTTGGTGTACAGGTTTAGTTGATCCTAACTGGGTCTTAAAAGTACCTAAGATGTATTGCGGCGCTCAAGGTTATGGTCCGGAAATTCAAAATAGTCAATATAATACTCTGGGTAAATTTTGTTCTAAAAATCAAGATAAAGCGTGTGTTGGTGATCTTTCAGTAGCTGGTTGTTCAGATACTAATTCTTGTTGTGATGTTGCTACTGAAGGAACCTGTGAAAATAAAACTGTTTTATCAGTAACTCGTAATGGCGAATATTGCGCTGATGAACAATCTTGTATTAAAGAAAATACTAATGGTTCTTGTGCTTATTATGGTTATTGTACTGAGGAAAAACGTCGCTGGGTCTTTAGTCAAGATAATAATAATGATTGCGAGGCTATAAATAATACTTGCCAGACCTTTACTAGTCAGGATAATAAGACAGTTTCTTATTTAGAAAATACTTTAGATTATGGCAATTGTAATGCTAATCAAGTTGGTTGTCAGCAATATGCTACGGGCGTGACTTCTTATGCTACCGAGACGCAAAAAATTTCTTGGAATACAGATAATAATAATGCTCGTTATTTTAATAAAAATGTTACTGATTGTGATCCTAGTAAAGAAGGCTGTCATGAATTTATTAGAACCAAAGATGATTTAGATACTAACTTAATCGCTGATGGTAGTTTTGAGAACTCACAATGTATTAGTAATAGTGGTACGGATCAAAGTAATTTATTGCCTAATAAAGATAATAAATTATTAGTAAACAAAGCCTTAGCTCAAGTAAGCACTAATCCTTGTCAATTAGCTACTCTCAATAGCTCAGGTTATTTACCAAGTCCTAATAATCGTTGGTATATTAGAGATAATTCTGGGTCAATTAAGGCTGGCATTACTAATGTCCAATATAATCATGGCAGTCAAAGTTTGTATGTTGAAGGCGCTGGCGGTTTATATTCTAAAGAAAACTCTGGTTCAGAAGGGACTGATCCAACAATCTTGCCTGATAAGTTTAATTTTGAAGATGAGCAATACTATACTTTAAGCGCTGAAGTTTATGTAGTGACTGGTACCGTGAGCGCGGGCTTTGGTTCTGATGCTAATGGACAATCAGCTACTTCTACTGGGACTGATAGCTGGCAGAACTTATTAATTACTTATTATCGCCCGGTTAATGGTGCGACAGATTTTTATATTCAAGGAACAGACTCTTCAGCTAAATTTTATATTGATAGTGTTAAATTAAGCGTCGGGGCAATGACTAATACTTATACTGATTATTTTGCTAATAATGTTATTTATGAAAAATTATTACCAAATTATTTAGAAGCAATTTGTTATGAAGATGCTAGTAGTGGCAATTATCAATTAAAGACTAATGCTCCAAGTATTTGTAATAATTTTGTTAGAAAATGTAATAACGAAGAAGTGGGTTGTGTTCAATACACTAATCCTGATTCTGGTATTGATCTGACGGCTAAAGTTAAGCCTAAAGACACTTGTCCCGAAACTTGTTTAGGTTATGATGTTTTTGTAGAACAGCCGACTGATTTTGCGGCTAGTCGCAGTGCTTATTTTATTCCTGCTACGGCTAAAACTTGCGCGGCGCAAGCGGCGGGTTGTACAGCCTTTACTAATTTAGATAAATTAAGTCAAGGCGGTGAGGCGGTTGAAAATTATTCTTACTTGCGAACTTGTATTAAACCTGATGTAGCCAGTTGCGGAGAATTTTATACTTGGGAGGGCTCAGACGAAAGCGGCTATCAACTTAAAGTTTTCTCCTTAAAGAAAAATAATCAACAACCAGCCAGTAATTTAACCCCAGAAGAAGAAAATCTAGTCTGTAATGAAAGTATTTTTAATAAATTGCCAACTGATCCTGGCTATAATTATGATTGTCGTCAATTCTATAGCCAAGACGGTACGGTTTCTTATCATTTATATACAGAGACGATTAGTTGTTCAGATAATTGTCATCCATATAGACGAGAAGTAACTTCGGCCTTAGAATGTACGGACGGAAAAGGAACTTGGGACACTACTAATAATCGTTGTCTTTATTATGCCGTGCCTGGTGAAGGTACGACTTGTAGCGCTGAACAAGTTGGTTGCCGTGAATATACTGGTAATATTGCTAGTAATACTCACGATGTTTTAAATGATACTTTTGATGAAGCTGTCAGTAAGCCTTTAGATGATTGGACTGGAGGAACCTCAAGTAATACTTCGCTTAACTTAGGTGGCCATTCAATTTTAGGTTCTAATTTTTCTAAGCTAGTTGGTACGACCGTGACTAAAGATTTATCTTATACTATTTCTTTCTTAGCTAAAACTGATGTTAATGGTGGCATTACAATTGCTGATAAGGCTATTAATTTTACTAATAAAGATAGCCAAGTAGCTAGCTTTGCTACAGGCGGGGCAACTATTAACAGTGACTGGAAATTATATACCTTTAATTTAGATAAATTAGATCATGAGGTTACGCCTTCAGCAACCAGCGGTGATCAAAATTCAAATTCTGGTGAAAAATTAAACTTAGATTTTTCCACTGCTGTTTATCTAGATAATATTAAAGTGACAGAAATACCTAATCGTTATTATGTTATAAAAGATTCTTGGGCGACGCCGGATGAATGTGATCAAACCGTGACTGGCGCTTATTCTTTGCATTACATGTTGGGTTGTAGTGCTTATCAAGATGCTGATGGAGCTATTAATAATCTTCATAGTTTTAGTCAATTATGTCAGACTTCAGCCGCGGGTTGCGAGAAAATGGTTGATACGCAAAATTCTAGTGATTATAAAGAACAAATATATAATGATACTAATAAAAATGGTAATTGCGATACTAATGAACCAAACTGCGTAAAAATTCAGGCTGATAAAATGATTAACGTAGTTTATGATAAAACCAAACAATGCGACCAGACGAATAAAGGTTGTCAGCGTTTTGGTTTAACTAATGATTTACAAACCGGTTTGACCTATACTGATGTTTATAAGCTTAATGATCCTGATAATTATAATACTAGTTTGTGTACACAAGCTGGCGTTGGTTGTCAGGCTTGGTCAAATAATAATGGTAGTTCCTATTTTAAAGATCCAGGCGATAAAACTTGTGAGTATCGTCAAAATTCAACCACTAATATTTATGGTTGGTATAAAGTTGGCATAAAACATTGTGGAGGAACTACCACCGGTAAGATTTGTCAGGCCGACACTGATTGTGCTCCGCAGACTTGCCGGGCTATTGATGATCCTTGTCCAGTAAGCGTAGCTAAGACTATTGGTATTGGCGGTACTGGAAATAAAGTTGAACAACCGACCACTGAAACAACAACTGATAATAAAGTTGTTAATTGGGCGGGTTTATGTGAAGCTGAACAAACTGGTTGTACTGAATATGTTGATCCAATTTCTAAATTTAATAATAATCTTTTAATAAATCCTGACTATGTTCCAGATAGTAATGGAAATCATCCTGGTTGGTCAGGTATTAATCAAAGCTTAGGTACAGAAAAAGTTGAAGCTAATACGCTTTATCTCCTTAAAGGAGATGGTGCAAAAATTAGTGTTACCGGCGATAGAGAGTTAATTTATCAATTAAATCCACTCACCAATCAATTTGATAAAGTTACTAGCGCTAATTTTGTGGTTGTGCCGACTGGTTTAAACAGCACAGAATTTTTCATTACTAAAGATCCAGATAACTCAGCTAGTGAGTTTAGAGGTTTTACTGTTATTAGAGGTAGTGGTACAACAGACTTACGTCAAGCCATTATTGGTTATCAGTTAAAACAAAACGTGGATCGAACGCCTGTAACTGTAGATTTTAAAACTGGTAAAGTTTTATTTAATGAGCGCAGTGTGGCTGGAATAAACAGACAAAATTTAATTTATAATGCTGATGTTACAATTAATGATTCTTCCAACGGCAACCCACCATCTAATGATGGTCAGCATAATGCTAATGTTATTCTTCAGGTATCGCCTGATAGATCTTGTGATAAATGGTTATCTTGCCGTAGTTATGGTTTAGATGCTAATAAAAAACAAACCTGTTTTGATATTGGTTTATGTGATAGCTTATCTCCTAATGGCGAATGTGATCATTTTATTGATCAGTCAGCTGATCAAGTTAAAAACAATCTTATTGACAATACTAATGTTAGTTCTATAGCTAATTTAACTGGTTATAGTAAGGTCGGTTATTCTGGCAACTTAATTAATGCTGATATGTATAATTTAGCCGCCATGAAGCAAACCGGTTCATCAGTTAAAGTACAAAATGGAAGTTTTGAAAATATTTCTGACCTTAATAGTTGGTCATTACCACTGAACGGTAATAATATACTTTATAAATCTAGTGATACCCAAAATATAACTAATCCAGATGGTACTTTACCGGATGGTATGGCGATTTTAGAGCTAACTAATAAAAGTGCGACTCAAAATATTAGTTTATCGCCAAATACCAAATATATAATTTCGCTTTATGTGTATAAAAAAAGTGGTAATGCTTCTATAGATATTACTAATAGTCAGGCAGCAGTTATTAAATTTGATAATACCGAGAGTGGACGTTGGATAAGAGAAAGTGGTCAGTTTACTACTGGTTCAGGTACTGATTATAAAATTGTCTTAAATGCTGGAGACGCTGATGCTTTTTATTACTTTGATGATGTAAGAATTGAACCAGAACTATGGAGTCGTTGTAGTGATGCTAATCAAAATCAAACAACTTGCTCAGCTAGTAAAAATAATTGGTATACAGCTTCGTCTTGTCGTCTTTATCCTAAAGCCGACTCTTTAGCTTGTACTTATGATGAAACAGATACTAGTACCACGCAAAAAGGTTGGCGCGGCTATTGTTTAGAATGGGATCCGCAAAACAATCAATCATGCCTATTATGGTATCCTTTGGATAGAATTGCTAGCGACGGAGAAGAGGAGGGTGCCGGGCTAAATTTAAAACCACCTTTTGATTATTGTGTTAAAGCAGAAGATACGTGTAGTACTGGTAATAATAACCCTGATGATAGGACAAAAATTTACTGCACATCTTTGGCTCAAACAGATACTACTAAATATTTTAGAACTAGATTGCAAGCAAACTCTAATTATGTAGTACCAAGAGATGTTACTACTCCTATGACAGTAGACTTAGGTTTTGGCGGAGATGAAACATTAAACAATGATCATGATCCAAGAAATCCAGTTTCAATTCCCGATCTTACAAGGAGTAATGATTATAAAGCAGACACAAATTCAATTATTAATTTAAAAAATATAGTATATTATAATAATTGTAATCTATCTAGTAATAATTGTGATTTGTCGTTTTTTCCTCTTTATACATCACCATTAATACATAGAAATCAATCTACTATGTGCGTAGATAATAGAGGATTTTCAGTTACCCAAGTTAACGGTGGTTGTCAGAGTACTAAACAGCTAAATATATTTTCTAATATGTGTAATAGTCGTAATGGTAATTGTCCAGGTCCATGGTCTAATGACGGTTGTAAAATGGCAGAAATATGGAGTACTAGTAATCCAACTAGATACGATACGTGTAACGCACTAACTAATTGTCAAACACAATATTGCTATGGTGCAAGTGGTAATGGTAAGGGGCAATGGGGATATGAAGCTTTTGATGGCGGTAGTGTTTGGGGTTGTCCTGGTTGTATTAGTCCAGAAGTTAAATGTGGATTTTATACTAAACAATTTTCTAGTGCCGCGACAAGTAGTCAACAAGCACAAAATTTTGTTGAAAGACTTTTTCCTTTTGGTCAAAGTAAAAGTTGGAATGGCTCTTCATGGGGAAATTCCGTATACTGGGCACCACAATATGCTTGTTATCAAGGCCAACGTTCAACTTACAATTCAACAACTAGAAAATGTACCTCTCCTAACAATGCTGTTGGTGACTGTTTGTCTAGTTGTGATCCTAGCAACGATCCATCTTGTACTAATGATTATTGTTATGTTTTGCCGCAAATATCTAATATTAAAGTTGGAAGAAGTAATGCTACTGGTGGAAACGTCATAATAAATGGTGGAGATTATGTTGATTTGAAATTTAATTCTAAAATTGATCCGGATCAATTACCTTTAGTTTCTTATAATATTGATTGGTATGGTGATAGAGGGGGTTTCCCTATTGGAGCAGGACCAGGAACCTTAAGAACCTATCAAGATGGGGCTGATTTATACGATAGACCAAACGAAGATAATCCGCACTCATTTAGCGCATATCTTAATTATGACAACATACTTAATGACTCTCCTTCTAAATGTAATACACAGGAAAATAAGTGTACTATTACACCAATTATTAAAATTACTGATAACTGGGGTTATTATAAAGAAATACCCTCTCTTGTAACTATTATTATTAATAAATAGTAGTTTTTAGCTATTTTAAAGGGTTTTTTAGATAATCTTGACATTTTATAGTAAAGATGATATAGTATAGTAACTGAAATAATTAAAGAAAGTCTTGTAAGTTCTTAAAAAATTAAATTAAAAAATAATAAAAATATAAAAATAATAAGGAGAATTTTTAATGAAAAAAGCAATTATTTATTTTATAGTCTTTTTCTGGGTAACAAACTTGTTCTCCCAGAATCAGGATTGGACTGTAATTAGTCCAGTAAATAACGATTTAACCAGTATTAAATTTCTTAATGCTAACACTGGAATCATTATTGGTGACGGCTTGGTAATTTTAAAAACCACTAATGCCGGAGCTACCTGGGTTACAAAAAATCAAAGCCAATATGGCAGACTAAATGATTTTTGTTTTGTTAATCAGAATTTAGTTATAATCGTTGCTCAAGGTGGTGCTACAATGAGGAGTACTGATCAGGGAGAGACCTGGTCCGAGATAGACGCGCCAGTTACAGCAAATTTGTACAGTGTTTCTTTTATTGATAACAACACAGGTTTTGCTACTGGTAGCAGCAGCACTGTTATAAGGACAACTAATGCCGGTTTAAATTGGGAATCAATTTCTGTAGGATCCTTAGCTTATTTTTCTTGTAAGTTTTTTGATGTCAATACTGGAATTACTGCTCATCAAAATAATGCTATAAAAAGAACGACCAATGGCGGTGTTAACTGGATTACAGTTTGTAACACGCCAGAAATACCAGAGAAAATTCTTTTTAAGAATGAATCTACGGGTTTTGTTGTTGGTGCATTTGGTTTTATCTTAAAGACTACAAATTCCGGCAGTAACTGGGCAACTATTCAAGGCGTAAGTACTTATACTTTGAATTCTGGCAAGTTTTTAGATCAAAACATTGGTTTAACAGCTGGACGTTGTCAAAATTGGAATAAAGGAATTATCTTAAAGACTATTAATGGTGGTGATAATTGGATGTTTTATGATTCAATAAACGCTGGTATTAATGATGTGGCCTTTGGGAATGATTTTGCCATTGTCGTCTGTGACGGTGGTAAGATTTACAAAAGCAATAACAGAGTCGGGATTCATAATATTAATTCGGTTGTTCCGAGTAAATATAATTTATCCCAAAATTATCCTAATCCGTTTAATCCTACAACTAATATTAATTTTTCAATTCCGAAATCAGGACTAATTAAATTGACAGTCTATGATATAACCGGAAAAGAAGTTGTGGTGTTGGTAAATCAAGTTCTTTTAAGCGGAAGTTATAAGGCAGATTTTAATGCCAGTAATCTTTCCAGTGGAACGTACTTTTATCGTCTTGAGACAAGTAACTTTTCTCAAACGAAAAAAATGCTCTTTGTGAAATAAATTTTATAGTGTAATAAGTTTCCTCCCAAATACCAAAAATCCCAGTCAATTCAATTTGTTGATCGGGATTTTTTATTTGCCGGTATCAGCCTATCCCTACTATATAATAGATTTGCATAATTAAAAATAATTATATATAATAGCGTTAATTTAAATACCTCTTCCAATTAGTGGACGGGGTTATTTTTTTTTATTTAGATTAATATGAATAATTTTAAATTTATAAATAAACGTAGAATAAATTCCTTGCGTTTAAAGGACTATGATTATTCATTTGCTGGCGCCTATTTTATTACCATTTGCACAAAAAATCGGGAACATTCTTTTGGAAAAATTATTAATGGTAAATTACAGACAACAGAACAAATAAAAATATGCACGAAATGTTGGTTGGATTTACCCAATCATTATAATAATTGTATGGTTGATGAATTTATTATTATGCCCGATCATGTGCATGGTATCATAATTGTTAAAAACAATGATTATAAACGTGATAATTATTCCGAATGTTTTTCGCGTTGCCGACGTGTTCCCGTAGGGGCAGGTTTGAAACCTGCCCCTACACACGCGAAACCTGCCCCTACACAGGTTGAACGCGGTTATAATAACGTTCAATTTATTGCGATTAACGAAATTTTAATAAATAAACAATTTAAACCATGTCCTGTTTCGGAAATTATCCGCGGATTTAAAACATTTACCGCACGAAAAATAAATGATTGGCAAAATACGCCAGGTCAACCATTTTGGCAATCCAGGTTTCATGACCATATTATTCGTAATGAATATGAATTAAACCGTATTAGAAAATATATTATTAACAATCCTTCTAAATGGGAAAAAGATAGGAATAATTTGAAAAATCATTATATGTAAAATGTGGGATTTTTTTATTTGTCATTTTTCCCAAAAATCATCATAATAAAAGACGTTTTTAGACCTAAAATACTTGGCTTGTCTTATGGGTTTATGGTATACTATGAGTATATTATAGACATAACTTATGGCTTTTGCTCCAGCAACTAATCAATTATTGATGAATAGTCCAAGACTGGACTCTAGTAATGAAAATTTAGCGGCTAGACAATTGCGCCGAGACAGATCCAGCGCTATTTCTTCTCGTCCTGGTAGTCCTCTTGGTAATAATAATTTACCAGAAGCTAATTTAGCAAGAGATTTTAGGCAAGCTAAAACAGACTCTTTAGGAAGACCAGGTTCTGCCTCTAGTCTTTCTTCTGATTTAGGAAGGCCAGTTGGTGATAATAACCAAGGTCCCCGAACATCTAATAATCTTAGGCAAGCCAAGAGAAGCGCTTTACGAAGACCAGGTACCTCAGATGCTAATCTTTCGCTAGCTCCAGAAGGCGCTGAAGATTCAGCAAAAAATTTAATTAATAATTTAACCAGCAGTCTTTTACGAAAATCTTGGTGGAATATAATAGATACTTGGGGTTTAACTTTTTTGTATGTTGATTTTCATATTTTAGGTCGTTTTGTTTTTGGTCCAGAAATGTTTTGTAAATTAGGTCAGGAATGGGATCCGAGTAAAGCCCTTGGTGGTAAAGAAATGGGCGTGGTTACTAAAACTAGTAAGTCGGTCAGTAGTGGTGGTTCTTCAAGCTCTAGTTTTTTTGGCATTCCTTATAGTGCCATAGGAATACCTGAGACTGGACTGGTTGGTTCAGTTAATGCTTTAATAATTGTTTCTATATTTATTGCTTTAGTACCGATTGTTGTTATTGGCATGATACTGACTGATTCAAGTATGGCTCTTCAATTTTTAGGAACATTTTGGAGTATTACTAGAGGTGTTTTTGGCTTATCTATTACTAGTCTTACTAATACTGCTAAACTTGTCTCATCTGCTATTGGTTTATGAAATCATTTATTTCAAAAATAAAATTTAACCGTTATTCTCTGGCCGCTACTGCTTCAATTTTATTATTGGTGCTGGTTATTCTTATTTGGCCATCAATTGTTAGGGCAGACCCTAATAAGGATATTTCAGATTTCGTAACGCATATTGTGGGCTTGATTGTTAGCGGTTTTGTTTGGATTTTAGGAAAAATTTTAATTGTTTTAATTAATTTAGTTATTTGGGTAGCGACTTATAATGACTTTATTAATGCCCCGGCTGTTTCTAATGGCTGGGGAATTTTACGTGATATTTGTAACATGTTCTTTATTTTAATTTTATTGATTATTGCTTTCATGACGACGCTTAATCAAGAAAATTATGGCATGAAAAAATTATTGCCCAGATTTATTTTAGCAGCTATTTTGGTTAATTTTTCTAAACTTATTTGTGGCGTTATCATTGATTTTGCTCAAGTTGTCATGATGACTTTTGTTAACGGTTTTCGTGATATTGGCGGCGGTAACTTAGCCGACATGTTAGGTATTACTAAATTATTAAGTGTTTCCACTTCTGCCTGTGGTGGTGAGCTTACTGTGACCAATGTTATGGGTACTTATGTTTTGGCTTTACTTTATGTTATTGTCGCCACGGCTGTAATTACTATTATTTTATTTGTCTTAGTGATGAGAATGGTTATGATTTGGATTTATGTGGTTTTGTCACCAATGGCTTGGTTAACTTCAGTTCTGCCGGCGACTAAAGATGTCTCTAATCAGTGGTGGAAACAATTTGGTGAAGCCGTGGTCTCTGGTCCGATTTTGGCTTTCTTTATTTGGTTATCTTTTGCTAGCGCGCAAATTGGTAGCAGTGGTGGGAGTTTATTAAGTAATACCCCGCCACCATCAGCCGGCACTAATGAGAAAACTGGTTATATGGATCAAACAGCAGCGGCTTGTGCCGGAGCTTCGGAAGCCGGAACTTCTGATGGCATGCTTAAATTTGTTATTTCTATTGGTTTATTAATTGGTGGTTTAATGATTACTAAACAGGTCGGTGGTGCTGTGGGCAGTATGGCTGGTAAGGTTCAAGGTAGAATGCAAAAAGTTGCCAATAAAGCAAAAGATTGGTCGCTTAATCAAGTTAAAGCTGGCGCTAAAGCTGGTGCTAAAAATACTGGTAAATTTGCGGCAAGACAGGGTATTGGTTTAGCTGGATTTGCTACTGGAAAAACCGGTAATATTTTAAGTAGAGCCTCTGGTGGAAAAATTGGTGGATCATTACAATCTGGCGGTAAGTTTATGAAAGATTGGCGACAAGATTTAGTGGAAACAAAAAATAAGAAAAAATATGAAAAGCGTAAGAAGACTTTGGAAAAATTTGGCATGAAAGAACGCAGTATGGATTCTTTGGAGCAATTTCAGAAAACTCCTTTGGCTAAGGCTGGCAAAGGTTTGGCTTTAGCTGGTGCTGGATTAGTAACTGGTAATCCTTGGTTAATGGCCGGAGGAGCAGCAACTGCGATTGGTATGGCGTCAGCTAAATGGCTAGGTGGTAAAACTAAGAATTTTGCGTCTAGTTGGGAAAAGAATAGAAACGTTAAGCAAACTGAAGATTTAGCCAATGATGAAGATAAAGCTATGACCCAAGAAAGAATAACTGGCCATGATAAACTTTTTACAGATCATGATACAAAAATTAAGAGTTTAGATTCTTCTGAAAAGACTGAATTAGACGTCAAGAAGAAAGAAAACGAAGAGCAAATAGAGCTAGCTAAGGGCAGTAATTATTCAGATGCTGAAATAGAAAAAATTGAAAAAGCTAATCAAGCCTCTTTAGACACAATTGCTGACGGCTATAATAAGCTTCGTGAAAAAGCAGAGTATTCTTATAATGAAGCCTTGGCAACATTAGATAGTGATATTGATAAAAAATATAGCGGTAAAACCACTGGAGTACAAAAACATCACGAAGAAGCTCAGGAAACAATAAACAGAGATAATAAGATTAAGGGGGTTGATAAAAAGAGAGATGATAGCCTTAAGAATGTTGATGAAAGAGAAAAAGAAGCTCTTAAGCAAATTAAAAATAACTTTAAAGGTTCTCCAATGGCTCGTAATACTGAGATAAACAGAGCTAAATCTGAATTCCAAAAAGAAAGAGACAATGTTAATTCTGATCATAAGAACGACCTAGGTTCTATTAGAAAACAATATGGAGATCTTCCCCTAGAAGTAGATCAATTGCATCATGCTACCAATAAAACCATTAATTGGGCGGGAAATAAAGCTCAAAAATATGAACCTAATAAATTAACCATTGAAGCGGCTAAATTAGGCACTAAAGAATATGCTAGTGCTAGAAGCGTTTTGGATGTTTTGAATAGAGGAGACTTTGATCAGCTTAATAATCGCAACTTTAGCAAACCAGAAGGTTTGGGCGGTGAACATGAAAAGTTGTTTGAGTTATTAATGTCCAAAGAAAAAGATTCTAAAGATGCTTTGGAAAATATTCTTAAGAGCCTTAAAAATCTTTCAACTAAAACTGGCGGTGTTGGTAAACCAAATGGCTTGAGTGATGTTCAAAACAAGATGTTGATTGGTTTGAAACGTGGTTTAGCTCACTTTATGGATAAAAAACCAGGTTCAGAAGCAACCTTTATGACAATAGTTAATCAACTTAATGGTATGGGTAATATTGAAGATGGTAATAAAAAAGTGAGTGATTATAAACCAAAGAAAAAGACATAAATTATAAATTTAAGTAAAAGCTATGCCGATAATCGAAGAGGCAATTGCCAAATTTCATACTGAATTACCTGAAGAAATTCAATTAAGCTGTGAAGCTGATGAGGTAATGAATCCCTTAAAAGAACTTGAACAAAGTTATGGTTTAGTATTATCTGGTTTGGTTGTTTTTGTGGTAGTCGGTGATTTAATGATGGAAGAGATTCCTGATTATATTAAAACTGAATTTGAATTTGCTGATACCCAGGCTCAAAAATTAGCTTTGGATTTAGATCAAAAAATATTTAAGCCACTTTTAGACAGAATTAATTTTTTAAATGAACATCCTGATAAAGAAATGACCTTAGAGCAGGAAAAACTTTATGCGGAAAATATTTTTAAGAAAAATTTATTAGCGGAATTAGATCGTGATCCTTTAATTACGGCGTCGGTCAACCGTCAACTATTTTTTATCTTAGCGCAGGACCTAGAATTTAGAAAAGTTTTAGTGCAGTCGCTGTATGAAAATACTGAATTAATTAGTGCTAACAATATTACTGTTGATGGCGAAGATTTAAAACCGACAATTAATAATTGGCTTAAGGATTTTATTTCTCGTTATGGGGGTAATGCTAGTGATAGTGTTAGCGTTTCAGCTTTTTTGATTAATTCAGATAATGCTAAGAAATTATCTAATGAGGAAAGAGATAAATTAGGTAAAATTATTAAAACTTATATTAATCTTAAGTTTTTCCCTGATAGTATGCCGTCTGATGATAACGAAGATGATGATTGGCAAATTATTCCTTACGAGCCCGTCTACGCTGAAGCTTCGGTGGGTGATGCTGAACCAGCTATTACTAAACCAGAAGTTGCGCCGATTGTAAATAATCAGCCTGTTGATGATGATACTAATATTTTAGAACTTAAAAACATGCTTTTGCAATATCCAGAAGGTAGTTTGGAGAGAACGGCGATTGAAGAAGAAATCAAAAATTTACAAAATAAATAGTTTTTAAACTAGCCATGCTATCTTATTTACAAAAATTCAATAAGCTTCCTAAAGACATTAAAGACGCCGTAGCTTCAACTGAAGCCACGGCGCAGATTGTTGCTCTTGGCAAAAAGTATCAGCTTGATTTAGCTGTGATAATTATGAAAATAGTAACTAAAGAAGTTGCTTTAGAAGGCTTAAGTGCTTATTTTGTTAATCAATTTTCGCTGTCAATAGATCAAGCACGCAGTTTAGAAAAAGATTTGCGTAAATATGTTTTTAGTCCAATTATTGATTATTTATTAGGCCCGGCCGCTGGACCTAAATTAGTTTTTTCGGAAAACGACGAAAAAGAAGTTAAGGCTACGGCGCAACCTGTCTCCACGATAGATTTTGATAAAGACATTGAAGAAGCTATTGGTAGAATTATAATAAAAGCACGAATAAATTTTATTGATCCTTTACTTGGCGCTAAATTTAAACAAGTTATTAAAACCTATTTAAGAGGTACTCGTGATAAAATTACTACTTTAGAAGCTTTGACTAAAGCTAGTGAATTAGGCGGCGTCGCCCTAAGTCGTGATGCGGCCGAGCGCGCGCTATCTTTGGCTTTTGGCGAGTTTAATGAATTAAAAAAATTCGCAGCACCGTTGCCGGCTAATAAAATTTCTGTGCCAGAAGATAAATTAAAAGCCTCGCCGTTTCAAAAAGTTGTTAGAGAGAGTGATTATGATTTAGCCACGGTTCTAAAGAATGAAAATAAATTAAAAGATAAGACAGAGCCAGTTATTGATATAGATCATGAATTAGCGCCAGTCGTGCCAGTTGTAGCGACTAAAATTCCCGCCATAACTCCAGCGCCAGCTAAAAAAATTATTAAAGAAGTAATTGCTGGTAAGCCTTTAGATAAAAATGATATTAAAAAGATAACTACAGAACCTAAAAAACCGGCACCAGTGGTTAATTTAAACTTTTCATCTACCGGCAAGGTTCGGATGGATGATATTCGTTTTACACCGCAAGTTTTAGGACCAATTGATGAATTAAAATACATGACGGTTAAAAATTTTCGTAGGCTAGATCCGGATCCGCTTAAAGCTACTAAAAAAATTAAAGAAAAATTAGAATTATTAGGCCGCGAAGATTATGCTAAAAAAATTGAGGGCATTGTCGCTTGGCAAGAAAGCCCGCTGAGTAAATTATATTTGTCATTATGTCGTCAGGCTTTAGACAGCAAGAAACCAGTGCTTGATATTTTAAAACAAGAGTTAATTAATAATCCTAATTCCTTGCGCAGTGATGAATTATCAGCTATTATTTCTTTAAATCATACTCTAAAATTTTAGTTTATGTTGCAGTTTACTGTGCCACAATTTATTGATGTTGAAGATAAAATTTTTGGACCAATTACCGTTCGACAGTTTATTATTATGTTAGTGACAGCTTTGTTGATTGCTGTTTGTTATAAAATTTTTGATTTTAGTTTATTTGTTACTACTGGACTTTTATTTTTCGCCCTTGGTTCAATCTTAGCTTTTGTTAGAATTAATGGCGCAGCTTTTCATTTTTTTGTTCTTAATCTTATCCAAACTTTTAAAAAGCCGCGTTTACGTACCTGGTATAAAGATGATACACTGACAGTAGGTTTAGAATTTGACACTAAATTAACTCAGGCGCCGCGGCCAGCCGATGATCGGCAATATTCTACAAGTCGTCTTAATGAGCTGGCTTTAATTGTTGATACGCAGGGTTTATATCAAGGTGAAACTTCTGACGATGTAATTATTGAAGTTAATAAAGACAAGCCTAATAATTTTTCCTAGTTTATGGCTAAAAATATTAAGCCACCATATCCATCAACTTTAAAATATCTAGATATTGCCGGTATTCGTCAGGATACTGTCATTATGCGGGATGGTGATTTGCGTTCCATAATTATGGTTTCCAGTATTAATTTTGCTCTTAAAAACGAAGATGAGCAGAACGCTATTATCTCAGCTTATGTTAGCTTTTTAAATAATATTAGTTTTCCTTTACAGATTGTTATTCAATCTCGTGAATTAAATATTGAAGGCTATCTAACACAACTTAAACAAAAAGAAAAGGAACAGACTAATGAATTATTAAAAATGCAAATTACGGAATATATTAGTTATATTAAAGAGTTGGTTTCTTTGAGTAAGATTATGAATAAGCGCTTTTTTGTGATTGTGCCGTATAGTCCGTTATCTGATAAGCAAAAAGGTTTTTTCAATCGTTTAACTGAGACTTTTAGTCCGGCTTCTTTAATTAAAATGAAAGAGGAAAAGTTTTTACGTTTGCGCAAAGAATTAGGACGCCGCATTGATACGGTTATTTCTGGCCTTAGTTCCATTGGTCTTAACACTATTGAATTAGATACGCAAAGTTTAATTGAATTATTTTATAATTCTTATAATCCAGTCACCGCCGCTAATGAACATTTAGCTGAGGTAGAGAAATTGCGCTTAGAAGATAATAGTTAATATGAAATTATTTGATTTATTTTCTAAAAAGAAAGAAGCCGAAGAGCCCGTCGAAGACGCGACTCAGGTTAAGGCTACTAACGAAACCCTAGATACTTCACCAATAACTAAACCGACTACCTTAGAAGAAATAACGCGTTTGGAAAGTGAGGCCGCTACGACTGAAGAAGTTGTTAGCGAAGAAAAAACTTTCCGTCGCGGTTTATTGTCTATTAATGAATTGATTGCTCCAGAAAGCATGGAAGTGACGCCGCATTATTTAAAATTAGGCTCTAAATTTTTACGCACCATTTTTGTTGTCTCTTATCCGCGTTATATTAGCGTCGGTTGGTTTGCCCCAGTTATTAATTTAAATGCTACTTTTGATATTGCCATGTATTTTTATCCGGTTAAAAGCGCGATTATTTTAAAACAATTAAGAAAAAAAGTCGGCGCTCTAGAAGCACAGATTATTGGTGATGCCGAAAAAGGTTCGCCGCGCGACCCCTTAAGAGAAACAGCTTTACGTGATATTGAATCTTTACGCGATTCTTTAACCCAAGGTACAGAAAAATTTTTCCAATATGCTTTGTATATAACGCTCTATTCTGATAGCGTTGAAGAATTAGATCGTTTATCAGATACGGTTGAAGATATGTTCGGCGCTCGTCTGGTTTATTCTAAACGCGTTTATTACCAAGCTGAACAAGGTTTTGATTCAACCCTGCCTTTGAATAATGATGAATTATATATTGCTTTTAACATGAATTCTTCGCCGGTGGCTTCTTCTTTCCCGTTTGTTTCCAGTGAATTGACTTCGGATAATGGAATTCTTTACGGCATTAACCGCCATAATAATAGCTTAATTTTATTTGATCGTTTTAGTTTGCAAAACGGCAATAGCGTAGTTTTTGCTACGGCTGGTGCTGGTAAAAGCTATGCTATTAAATTAGAAATTTTACGCAGTTTAATGATGGGCACAGAAATTATTGTCATTGACCCAGAATATGAGTATAAACATTTAGCTGAAGCGGTCGGCGGAACTTATATTAATATTTCTTTGGCCAGCCAAAGTAAAATTAATCCTTTTGATTTGCCAAAAGCCGTTGGTGACCAGACTAAAGTTGAAGACGTTATTCGCTCAGCCGTTATTGCCTTAAAAGGTTTAGTGCGTTTAATGATCGGTCAATTAACTTATGAAGAAGATTCTATTGTCGATCGTGCTTTATTGGAAACTTACGCGCGTAAAGATATTACGCCGGATGTTGATTTAAGCACGATTGAGCCGCCAATTATGCAAGATTTTCAAGAAATTTTAGACGGCATGGAAGGCGGTGCCAGTTTAGCTACGCGTTTGAGAAAATATACGGAAGGTACTTTTGCCGGTTTGTTTAATAGTCCGACTAACGTCGAAATGGATAATCAATTAGTTTGTTTTTCGGTGCGTGATTTAGAGGATGAATTACGACCGATGGCTATTTATACGGTTATTAACTACATTTGGAATGAAGTACGCAGTCAGGTTAGAAAGCGTATTTTAGTCATTGATGAAGCTTGGTGGATGATGCAACAAGAAGATAGCGCTAAATTTATTTATAGTTTAGTTAAGCGTTGCCGTAAATATTATTTAGGCGTCACGACCATCACTCAAGACGTTAATGACTTTTTGCGTTCGCCTTATGGTCAAGCGATTGTCACTAACTCCGCTATGCAGATTTTATTAAAACAATCTCCGGCGGCTATTGATTTAATTCAAAAAACTTTTATTTTAACAGAAAGTGAAAAATATTTATTGCTAGAATGCGGCGTTGGTGAAGGTATTTTCTTTGCCGGCAATAAGCACGCCGCCATTAAAATTGTGGCCTCTTATGTTGAAGATCAGTTAATTACTTCTGATCCGCGTCAGCTTTTAGAAATTGAAGCCGCAAAAAAACAAGCCGCTGATGATTTGACGGCCGGTACGCCCGCTCCCAAACCATAAATAAATCTACCTTTAATAAATTAAATTTATGAACAAAAAAGCTTTAGCTATAATTATTGGTGGGTTAATTGTTATTGCCGCCATTATTTACTTTATTTTTATTTACAATTTTAATGGACCTTCGACAAATACCACGACAACGGAACAAACTAAACCAGCTGAGCAAGTTGTTTCTAAAAGCACGCCAACCGAGAAAACTGCTGTGGCTTTAAGCGCTGAAGAAGCTAGTCAAGCCGCCGCCCAACAATTAGCTTTGTCTTTTACCGAGCGTTACGGCACTTCTTCTAATCAAGCTGATTTTAGTAATTTAATTGATGCGGAAATTTTTATGACAACCGCGTTTAAAAGTAAAACCAATGCTTATATTGCCGCCGAGCGCGTTAAAGCTAATACTGGCGTTTATCAATCAATCGTGACCAACGCCGCTTTGGTAAATTTTAAGAAATTTGATGATAAAGCCGGAATTGCTGAGGGCCTAGTTAGCACTAGGCGTCGTCAAACCGCTACTGATGGTAAGGTTGATTCTTTTAATCAGGATTTACTTATTAGTTTGAAAAAAGTTGCTAATAATTGGTTGGTTGATTCGGCTGATTGGCAAAAATAATTAATTCACCTCACCCCCAGCCCCTCTCCAGCGTAATACGCTGGAGAGGGTGGCCAGTATGGCCGGGTGAGGTCTATAAAAATATGCGAGGAGGGGTCAAAGAACGTATTGTATCTTTTTTTGAACAATACGTTTTAGATATTATTTTTCCTAAATATTGTTTGGGTTGTAATAAAGAAGGTAGTTATTACTGTGCTTTATGTCAGCAAAAAGGACCACTGACTTGGAGTGGCCTTTGCTTCGGCTGTCGTAAAATTTCTTTAAGTGGTCGTTTATGTGAAGTTTGTCAGAGTTCCTATTATTTTGATGGAGTTATTTGTGCGGCTGATTATGAAGATAAAGTTGTTAGCTCATTAATTCAAGTTTTAAAATATAATTTTGTTAAAGAAATAGCTACTAATTTAGGTTTATTAGTAGCTAAAGCTTTGGAAGAAAAAATTAACTTAGCTTCTGGTCCTTTTAAAAACAATTTTTTTAAAGCTAGTGTTATACCGGTGCCTTTAAGCAAAAAACGTTATCATTGGCGCGGCTTTAACCAAGCTGAAGAAATTAGCAAAAGCTTAGCTAATTATTTTAATTTAGATTTAAATAATAATTTAGTTCGTTTAAAAAACGTAAAACCTCAGGCTAAATTGACTGAGGCTAAAAGATTAATAAATATGCAAAATTGTTTTGGGGTTATAGGAAAAGTTAGTGAGCGGATTATTCTAGTTGATGATGTTATCACGACCGGCGCCACGGTTAATGAGTGCGCCAAAATTTTACGCACGGCCGGCGCTAAGGAAATTTGGGTAGTAGTTTGCGCTAAAGGCTAATTTAGATTTTTAAAATCTTAGCTAGTATTTCGGAAGTTGACTGATCAGTTCTTTCTAAATCTTCGGTTAAATATTGCAAAAGATTTTCCCGTAAAAACAGGGGATTAACATCGGTTAAGGGTAGAGACAGGCGCTGTTTAGTACGGCTTTTAAATTCAAAATAAAGCTGTTTAATATTATTGGTTGGTTTATAAATAATAGAGAAATCTTTTATTTCATCATAATCATAAAATTTTCGTCCGACAAAAACACCTTCACTAGAAATAGTGATGCCTACTATTCGCGGATTGCGAGCGTCATTTAAAATTAAAATAAAACCACCAATGACGATAATAACAGCAAAGAGGAAGTTAGCCGTGACAATAGCATAAATTAACATAGCTAGGCCGATGAGGCCAAATAATATATACCAGAGTTTGCTCCGCTCATGTTTTTCGTATTCAGGAATTTTCCAGCTAATAATCTCTATAATTTCTGGGTCTGCTTGTTCCTGAACCTCTTCACTCTCTTGTTCTATTTGATCCATATAATTGACATTTAGTGGTCTTTCTTGTATATTTATTTTATCATAAAAGAAGAGAATAGTAAAAACTAGATAGGGGCTATTTGCTTAGATAGGCCTTTTTTAGAGGATAAATTGTCAGGTCATCCGACCTGATCCGATCGTATGATCGGAAAAGCGGCTCGCGAGTTCGTCCGGTCATTCGACCGGACGCCCAGTCGAATGACTGGGCGAATCTTTTTTTAATTAGATAGGAGGGAATATGTACTATGTATATATTTTAAAATTAAATAATGGTAAATTGTATAAGGGTTATACCAATAATTTAAACAGAAGAATAATTGAACATAAAGGCAATAAAGTTAAGTCTACTAGATATAAATTGCCTAAATTAGTTCATTATGAGTGTTATTTTTTTAAATCTGATGCAGAGAGAAGAGAACGTTATCTTAAGACAACAGAGGGTAGAAGGTTTTTAAAACAGCAAATTCGCGATTTAATAAATTCTATGGAAGGGTGCCTGAGTGGTTGAAAGGAACAGTCTTGAAAACTGTCAGTCGTGAAAGCGGCTCGCGAGTTCGAATCTCGCCCCTTCCGCGTTTTGTAAAAATTACAAAATTTAAAACAAATTATAGTCTCCATGGTTCGTCCGGTCATTCGACCGGACGCCCCGTCGGATGACGGGGCGAATCTCGACCCTTCCGCGTTTTGTAAAAATTACAAAATTTAAAACAAATTATAGTCTCCATGGTTCGTCCGGTCATTCGACCGGACGCCCCGTCGGATGACGGGGCGAATCTCGCCCTCTCCGCATCATTTAATTATTAAAATAAATTTATGAGCCTTGATCGTGAACAAATTAAAATGATGAGAAAAACAGTTGAAGTCAATAATACTTCACCTGAAGATTTGCTTAAGCTTGATGATGATTCAATAAAAAAAATGTCTTCAGATGACCTTGCTTTGGCCATGCAGAAAATAAAAGATAAGAATTTACATCTTAAAGAAGGACAACCTGGTTTTAGTGAAGGTTATTTAAAGTATTTAAATAGAGCACAAGAGATAATGGAATTAGAGCAATAATTAATAATTTTGGAGAGATGCCTGAGTGGTTGAAAGGGGCACCCTGCTAAGGTGTTAGACTTTAACGAGTCTCGAGGGTTCGAATCCCTCTCTCTCCGCAGTGACAACCTGTTAGTTTCATGACCCACGTGTCTTAAATTTCAGGTTGTATAAAAGAGCGATTTACGTCGCTTTTTTTATTTGACTCACAGCCGTTTTTTCTTCAAAGTGTGAGTCTATGAATACACTAAATAAGAGGCCTGAGGGATTGGCGGCCTCTACAAATAAACCCATCCCTACAATTAAATATTGTTTGTATGCTCGTAAATCAATGGAAGATGAGGAACGACAAGCCTTATCTATTGATTCACAACTTAAGGAAATGAAACAAATAGCAGAACGAGATAATTTGTATATCGCTACAATACGCACCGAAGCTCATTCTGCAAAAAACTCAGGACAACGTCCTGTCTTTAATAAAATGATTGAGGAGTTACGAGATAAAAAATATAATGCAATCATTACTTGGAACACCGACCGTTTAAGTAGAAACGCAGGTGACCTCGGTACTTTGGTTGATTTAGTGGATGATCAACTACTTCTTGAAATACGAACATACAATCAGAGATTTAGTAATAATCCAAATGATAAATTTTTACTAATGATTTTAGGATCACAGGCTAAATTAGAAAATGACAATAAGAGTATTAACGTTAAACGTGGTTTACGTATGAAAGTTGAAATGGGTTTGTGGCCAACGAATGCTCCAATAGGTTATAGAAATGAAATGATACGAGGGAGAGAGGGTTATGTGATCGTTGATTTAACACGGGCTCATATTATTAAAGAAATGTATGAAAAGGCAGCTAGTGGTTGGAGCCATAGAAAAATAAAATTTTGGTTAAGAGATGACCTGGATTTTAGGTCATTAAAAAATAAACATTTAAGTCTTAGTTCTGTTCAGAAAATATTAAGTACACCATTCTATTACGGTGAATTTGAATATCCCAAAAGTAGTGGTAATTGGTATATCGGTAAACATAAGCCAATTATTACTAAGGAGTTATTTAATATTGTTAAAAGAGAAACGCAAAAACGTCGACACCAAAATCATATTTATCGTAAAAGTTTTGCTTATACAAAGTTAATGAAGTGTGGTTTGTGTGGAGGGAACATTACAGCTGAAGAGAAATTTAAAGCCTTAAAAGATGGCTCAGTAGCTCGCTATGTTTATTATGGCTGTACTAGATCTAAGGATCCTTCTTGTAAGATGCTCTATATTAGAGAGGAACAACTAATTCAACAATTGCGAGATTTAGTTGATAAATTATCGCTTGATGATCTTGGTGTGCGTGGTCAGTTTGAACAAGAAGCTGAAAGAATGCATCGTTTTAATTGTGATGTTATGGGCAAGCCAGCTATTTATACTAATATTGAAGAAAAAGATATTGATGTAAAAAAATATATAAAATATCTTTTGGTCGACGGGTTAATTGATGAGAAACGTCACGTACTACTGAGTCTAAAAAGTAAACTTATCCTTAAGGATAAGCGAGTATTTCTTGACGTTGTTCAAGATGAAGAAGAAAGTCTTGAGACTGAAAATTCTAATCTTCTTTTAGTAGAGTAATTTTTTTATCATTCAGCACCAATCGGCTTCTTAGGTGTCCCAATAATTCTCGTTTCTCTAGTGGAGTACCTTCGCGCAAAACATATTTAGCATATTCTCTTGTATTCACATCATCTTCATTGATGGAGTATTTTGGCGTGCCCTTGGTTGCTAGTCGTTGTAATCTATTGAATCTTTTTATTTCTTCTTCAAGTTTTATTCGCATACCCAATTCATTAATGCTTACCTTGTCAATTATCTTAAACAATTCCTCAATTAGTTCTTCTTCTCTAATGTATTTATTTTTACAGTTACGATCTCTCGCTTTGGAACAAGAGTAGTAGACGTATTTAGCCGTTGTTCCAGCTTTTAGTTCTTTATATTTTTCCTGTGCAGAAATACCTGATCCACACATACCGCAGACAAATAGTTTAGTAAAGGCAAACTCTCGATTTTCTCTGACTATCTGATCTCGCTTTAATTGCATTTTGGTTTTCTCAAACAACTCTTGAGTAATTATTGGTTCATGTTTACCGGTATACCAGTTACCACTTTTTTTCGGATGTTCAAAAACTCCGTAATAAAAGGGGTTATCTAAGATACGAAAGATTCCACTTTGTGTTAAAAATCTATTGCCCCTGGTATAGAAATTTAATTCATGTCTCAGCCAGTTATATATTTTTCTACCAGAGTAATGCTCAAAAGCCACTTTCTCAAACATCTTTTTAATAATAGGGGCTCTTAAAGGATCAATTATTATTTGACCCTTCTTATCCATATCTTTTTGATTGAGATATCCAAGTGGTGCCATGTTAGGCCATAGTCCCATCTCTACTCTTGTTCTTAATCCTCGTTTTACATTTATCCCTCGATTGTCATTTTCCAGCTTAGCTTGAGATCCTAAAATCATGAGCAAGAATTTTTCATTGGGATTGTTGCCAAACTTTTGCCCGAAGGTTCGTATCTCGTGTAGTTTTCCAGAATCCATCAGGTCGACAATTCTACCAAGATCTCCCGCGTTTCTACTAATACGATCCGGTGCCCAAGTCAGTATGGCATTAAATTTTTCTTGCTTTAATTCTTCTATAATTTCGTTAAAGATTGGTCGTTGCCCAGTTTCTTTAGCTGAGTGTGATTCTCGTTTCATGGTTACGACTTCTAAGTTCTCTCGTTCCGCCAGTTGAAGCATTTCCTTAATCTGGCTATCTATAGATAGAACCTGACGTTCCTCAGATTCCGTTGATTTCCTTGCGTAAAGGCAGTATGTGACCTTTATTGGGGCTATTACTTTGCCTACTGCCCCCATAGGCATTTGTGTTGTATTCATATACCTAATGAATGACGCTGATCCATAGAGGAGTCTAGAGTGTCCCGAGTAGGTAAGCTGTTGATAACTAAAAGGTCAAAAAGCACTTTACTTTTGTCTAAAATTGATGTAAAGTAATGTTAAGTTAGTATTATGCTAAAAAATAAAGATAAAAAATCTACAATCCTCCCAGATATTTTAACACTCCAACAAGCGTGTGATATTTTGAATTGCCATCCAAACACACTTCGAAATTGGGATAGAAAAGGTTTGCTCAAAGCTATAAGATTTGGTACTCGGAAAGATCGACGCTATAGGAAGATAGATATTTTTAAACTATTGAAGAATAATAGCCATGATTAAAAAAATTACTGAATTACAAAGCAAAGGATCCATATCTCTTTTTATCAAAGCGGTCGGTAGTTATTTTATGGAATTTTTAGAAACCGATTTTCATAAAAGGAAGCTACCAAGAAGAAGCATTAAGTTACATAATGACAAGGGTTTACTATCGGGCATTAATTTAAGTAGGTATCCAAGTTTTTATAAGACGTCTTATAAACTCATCAATAACTGTTTTAATGGTGACATTTTGAGTTCAATTCAAAAAGGAGTATATAAAGCTGACATACCAAAGGCATTACTTGATTTAATAAAGAAGCAAATAAATATAGTGTCTGACGGTGACGTTTCTAAAATAATAAAAGAACTCATTGAGTCAATCCAACAAGCTACTCTAAAATACAAAGATGATTACATGGAGGCATTTAATTCTGTTATGATTGATGCTGATTCAATCTTTAAAAAAATAATCATATTGAATTTAGTGAAAAGTATTGAAAAATCACTAGAAAATAATAAATTAGCTGATGAAAATGCTATATTCCAAATTGAAGAAGAACTTACGGGAATTTTTAAAAATAAAATTGAGGATACAGTTTCAGAGAGTTTGAAACAATTATTGAGCGATAATAAGTCTAACATAAAAAAACTTTTTAAAGACGCACTTGATGTTGAGGATGTTCGTATTAGCCTTACTAAATTTTTTGATATGTTTAAGGTGTCTGATTTGTTCAATGATGTTCATGATTTATATCAAAATTTTAAAATTGAAGACAAACAGGAATTTTATTTTTATTTTTATGATATTAGCTACCAAAAAAATAAATATCCTATTTTTTATATTCCTTTTTCTATCGAAAGAAAGGGGGATGTGTTTTTAGTTTCCTTTGATGCTCAGATATATATTAATAAGAAAGCACTTGCATATATAGTCCAAGAATATAATTTAGAGAGTGGCAAAAAGGGATCTCTTCAGACAATAGATGATAGAATTATTTATCTTGCTGACCATGAAAAAGATCTAACTTTTGTTTTGCAAGAGACATTGACCGACATAACAAACCTTTTTGGTTTAACTGAAAAAATACAAATAAATAATCCAGATATACAAACTAGTAAAAATCTTTATATATCAGTTAGCACGAATATATATATAGCTCTTTTTGATAAATCAGATGAGGCATTACTTAATGATTACGAAGATATACTTAATGCCCCAGAAGGCAGCCCTCTATTAGAAGGATTTCAGGTTCTTATAGAAGATTTTATTGATAAAAATCCAACCTCTATTCAAATGTCTGTTTTCGATGAATGGGGTGAAAGAACTATTAGTGAAAAATTAGTTAGTAAGAGCCCTATTCCTCTTAATAGCGAACAGAGACAAATTATTTTAGCTATTAACAATGATAATTGTAAATATGTTCTCGTAGAAGGACCACCAGGCACAGGAAAAAGCCATACTATAACAGCTATTGTTTTTGATACTATTCTTCAAGATAAGTCAGTTTTGGTGCTTTCTGACAAAAAAGAAGCACTGGATGTTGTTGAAAAAAATATAGTAAATACTCTTAATAAAGTAAGGGTTGATGAAAAATTTCAGAATCCTATTTTAAGATTAGGCAAAACTGGTAATACATATGGTCAGCTGCTTACTCAGTCTTCTATTAACGGTATAACAGAACAATTTTTAGCTGTAAGAAGTAAATATCCAAAATTAAATGAGCAAATTGATGCAACTATCCATGAATTAAAAAATGACCTAGACTCTCAAATAGAGGTATATAAGACAATATCTCTTGAGGATGTAAATGAATTAGTATCTTTGAAAAATCATTTTGAAAAAGAAGGTTTTTGTATTGATGTTAACGAGGCTATTGATAATCCTAATTCAGTGAAAGAACTTGAAAAGATTCGATCAGTTCTTATGAATCTTAAATCAAAAACAAATGATAATTTTTCGTTCAATTTTAATTTTAAGAAAAATTTAGACTCAGATAGCTCGGAAAATTTGGAAGCAATCGTTACAGAACTTGAGGATATTAGTAGACTTATTATTGAAAATTCATATTTTTCTGATTATAAGAATTTTGAGCCTTTCTATTCTATTATTATAAATAATAGAATAGAAATAAAAAGGTTAATTGAATGCTTGAATGATGCTTCGGAAATTATCGATATTTTTTTGAACAATGAGAATTATTTAGAAATTATCGGATTTAAGAAATCCGAATTTGACGTTATTGACGAAACAAAGAAACTATCAGTGTATACTCTATCTTTAAATAATATATTTTTAAAAGTAAAACATTTCAGTGGTAATAACTTATATCTTTTAAAATCTTTCGATCAAATATCTGAGCTAGATTTAATATATTTAGAGGAATATATTAATGATGCTAAAAAATTAAAAAATGTTCTATTCGGTTATTTAGGGAAAGACAAACAGATTGATCAATTAAAAGATAATTTTAAAAAAAGATTTCCATTTTCTAAATTTGAAAATCCTCATAAATCATTAAAGGATCTTGATAGGGTACTCTCTATATGTAAATATATATTAGAATTAAAAGAGAGCTTAAATGATGTATCTTTTGGTCCTGACTATTTAAATATTATTGTGAGCCTTCTAAGTAAGGAGGGGGTTTATTTTTCTGATGAGCAATTAACTAGATTAGATAAGTCGGCTGTAAAATTATCAGAAGTAGAAAAAATTATTGAAAATTTTGATAATAGAAAGTTGAGTCTATCTACTTTTGAGGAACTTAAAAATATTGTTGTAGCATCAGAAATAGATTCAATGTATGAAATCTTTTTAGAATTAATAAATACTGAGAATGATTTAATTAGCTCAAACATTGATATAGAAAGAGCTAAGGAAATAGAAGTTTTTTTTGAAAAGAAGTTTATTAATAAGCTGATTGGTGAATTTAAATGCTGTAAAGAATATGTAGATTTAATTTTGGAAATTAATGAGGATATGGAATACTTACAAGATTTAGCAGACAGGCATGTGGAAAGTTTTATGAGAGCCGGAATTGATAGTGATCTATTCAGCTCTTTATATAACAATAAATTAACACAAATATCCGATCTTGAATTTGATAAGTTACTTCGCTTTATAACTCTTTATAAAAAGTTGACATATAACTTTGGTAATATTAAAGATTTAAATTATGGAGATAGAAGCAAGCAAATAGAAAATATTGTAACAATGCAGATGACATATGCCATGGATCAAAGATTTGTTGATTTTACCAATACTTACAAAGCTGATGCAAAAACCCTTAGATTAATAATCAATCATAAAAAACAATTTCCTAAAGAACAATTTATTAAGCTAAAAAGTGCTTTCCCATGTATTCTCGCAGGAATAAGAGATTATGCTGAATATATACCACTAGAACCAGAAATTTTCGATTTAGTAATAATAGACGAAGCATCACAGGTTAGCATAGCTCAAGCATTTCCCGCTCTTTTAAGAGCGAAAAAAGTTGTTGTTCTTGGAGATAGCCTTCAGTTTAGTAACGTTAAATCCGCACTAGCTAGAGGTGATATTAATAAACAATATTTATCTAATTTAGAGGAAGTATTCACAAGGAATGTTTCTAGTGAAACAGACAAAATTGAGAGGTTAGGAAAATTTAACATTAAAGTTTCGGTTCTTGATTTTATGGGCTTTATCAATAACTACCGTACTAGTTTAAAAAAACATTTTCGTGGTTATCGAGAGTTGATTTCTTATTCCAATAAGTTTTTTTATAAAGGAGATTTGCAGGTTATGAAGGTTAGAGCTGTGCCAGTAAGCTCTGTTATTAAGTTTTCTCAGGTTAAGCATGATGGTTTAGAAGAACTCAGTAAAAATACAAATACTCCGGAGATTAATTTTATAATTTCAGAATTAAAGTTATTAAAAGACCAAGATAAAAAATGTTCAGTTGGTATTATTACTCCTCACACAAATCAACAGAGTCTATTATATGAAAAAATTAGTAATTTGCCTGAGGCTGATTATTTCTTTGACATATTGAAACTTAAGATTATGACTTTTGATACTTGTCAAGGAGAAGAAATGGATATAATCTTTTATTCAATGGTGGCTACAGAGAATGATGATAAATTAAATTATATTTTTATTAACGATCTTAATAGTATTGATAGAGATGATGATGAAGGAAAGATTAAAGCACAGCGTCTTAACGTTGGTTTAAGTCGTGCGAAGGAATGCATGCACTTTGTTCTTAGTAAACCAGTTGATAAATACGTTGGTACGACAAGAGAATTTTTGCAGCATTATACTAATGTTCTTTTAGATGGTCAAAAAGAACTAGATAGCACTACGGTTGATAAAAAGTCTAAAATGGAGCCTCTTGTACTTACTTGGTTTTATCAAACAAAATTCTGGGAAGAAAATAAGAATAATGCCGAAATCATGCCACAATTTGAATTAGGTAAATATCTTAAAGAACTTGATAAGAGCTATAATCATCCAAACTATCGCGTAGATTTTCTTTTGGTTTATCATGATAATGATAATAATGAAAATAAAATTATTATTGAATATGATGGTTTTTTAGAGCATTTTGGAAAATCATTAGAAATGGTCAATGGCTCTAATTACGAAGAGTATTATTCTCCTGAGGATGTCTATAGGCAGAATGTTTTAGAGGGGTATGGGTATAAATTTATAAGAATAAATAAATTTAATTTAGGCGAAGATCCTGTTTCTACACTAGATTTTAGAATACAGAAAATAGTAAAAAAAAAAATTTAAATCATGAGATTGTAACTAGTATTCAGGGAACAATTCGTGATTTACATAATGGTGCAGCCAAAACTTGCCTGCAGTGTGGAATAATAAAAAATATATCTTGTTTTAAAGATAACTCTCTTGTTACTGGTTTAGGTAGATTTTGTTTGGATTGTAAATCAAATACTGTCCCCAGAGAATATATATCTATTAGTAGCGGAAGAAGAGAAAAATTTGATAATGAGCTGTCAAGAAGTGATGTTAATAAACTTCTTAGTTTTTCAGAAAGTCCAGAGAAATATGCTACAGGGACTATTAAGGCAAAAGAGAAAGTAGAATATCTAGAAAGTATTAAGTATAAATTTAGTGAAGGTCAGTTAGCGACTTATATTTCAGCATTTAAAAAATACGAGGGGATGGTTGTGACGAAGAATGAACACGCAACTCAAAAGACAGATTGTAGAGCTATTTTGAATGAAGCATTCAGTAGTCATAAATCCGTAAAAATACGATACAAGGGTTCGTGGAGAATGATTGATCCATATTCTCTTAATAATACTTACATAGTGGGTTTTTGTCACTTAGCTAGAGATATACGAACATTTAGGGTAGACAGAGTCCAGGGAGCAGAATTATCTGATGGTTTTAATTTTGATGGATCTTTGCAATCCGGTGCGGAATCAAAATTAATCAGTGCTCCTAGCTATAAGGGGTACGCAAAACATAGACATAGGTACTAGATGAAGTGTATTGCAAAGTAGTTAATAAAAATGTTTGTAAATTTAAGATTATAAAAGGATAGAGATAGGTGATTATTTTCATAGAGAGAATAATTATTCATACAACAATAAATAAACCATTTGGTTAGAAGTAATTATGAGCTCACAAAAAACTATTATATTTACCCCGTCATTGTTTTATAAGTACTCTATTTGTCAGCACTGGGTGTGGCATGATATTTTTAGTGATCCTTCTAAAAAAGGCGAAGTTTCTGCACTATCAGAAAGGTTATTAGAGCAGGGTGTTTTACATGAGCAAGAGTATGTTAAAAATTTAAAATATATTGAGGTAAAAGAAAAAAGTTTAGAAGCTGCATTTAAGCGAACGATTGAATTAATGAATAGTGGAACGGATTTAATATATCAAGGAGAGATACAATATGAGGTAGATGGTGTCTTATACCGTGGTCGTCCAGATTTACTAGAGAAACGTTCCGATCAAAAATCAAAATTTGGCAATTATTATTATGCGCCGATAGAAATAAAATCATCTAAAAAAATAAAAAAGGAACAATGGATGCAGCTGGTAATTTATGCAAAAATATTGCAAGAATTACAGGGAGTAGACCCTAAAACAGTCGCGATAATTAATAGGGATCATGAAAGAATCGCTTTTGAGATTAAAGAAGAACATAAAGAAAAAACTTTTTCTTGCGTTAGCAGTTTGCTTGAAATAATAAAAGGCAAAAAGCCGCCTTTAAAACTAATTTCAACGTGTAAATTAAGCCCATGGTATAGTCTATGTGTTGAAGATCCTGAAAAAACTAATGACATAGCTTTATTATATAGACTTGATGCAAGGGCTCATACTGCGTTAAGAGATACTGGTATAAATACGGTTGCAGATGCGTCTAATATGTCGGTCGATGATTTACCTAAGATCCCATATGCAAGCGAAAAGAAATTACGACTAGTTAAATTACAAGCTCAATCTCTTATAGATGGTAAGCTAAAGTGGATTAGTAAACCAAGTTTGCCAGAGACTGAACTTAATATTTACTTTGATATTGAGGGTGATCCTTTACTACAGGTTCAGTATCTTTGGGGGTTTTTAGTTGTCGGTGATCCCGAGGGTAAATATTCTAAAATTGGAAAGGTTAGGAAGTGCGATAATGGAAAATACTATATATATTTTTTAGCAGAACATATTGAGGATGAAGAAAGTATGTGGCGAGAATTTCTACAATGGGTGGAAATTCTGCCAAAAGATAATTTAACAATTTTTCATTATCATCACTATGAAGTTGATCAATGTAATGCCCTAAGAGAATTATATGGAGGTAGCGACTCTTTGAATAAGTTTATTGGTAATTTTGTTGATCTTTGTAAGGTGGTAATTGAAAGTGTTATTTTTCCTTTATATTTTTATTCCATTAAAGATATTGCAAAGTCTAAGTTTTTAAATTTTAAATGGAGACATGCTAAAGCCGGGGGTGCGCAATCAATATTTTGGTATGAAGATTGGTTAGAGAAGGGAGATAAAAATGTTCTAAATGATATTATAGATTATAATGAAGACGATGTTATTGCAACAGAATTTCTGCACAAATGGTTGATAAAAAATTCAGAGTGATATAAATATATAAAAGTATAATGAGACGCCTAGTGCGTCTCATCTTAATTTAGTAGTAGGTAAACTGTTGGTAACTAAAAGCCTAAAAAGGTTAATTTTTTTATTTTATTTAAGCCAAATTTTTTGTTATCTATAATAAAAAATGTTATAATTTTAAGGTATTATAAAATGAATTTATTGAATAATCTAACTAATTAGCTATTTCATTGACATATATTTGTTTTTGTGGTATAGTTACCACATAAATTAACGACGCTATGGCAGAAAAAAAAGCTGTTAAAAAGAAGAAATTACCAGCTAAAAAAATAAAGAAAGTTCTAAAGACTAAAAACCCAGTGAATGGAAAGACACTGAAGGATTTTTTTATT
>Ga0224524_1000001_pt1 | contig 195144 bp, 219 predicted proteins | sample CFST75metaG_FD_179895 | JGI IMG/M metagenome (GOLD analysis project Ga0224524, IMG submission 179895) | Peat soil microbial communities from Stordalen Mire, Sweden - C.F.S.T75 | ecosystem: Environmental > Terrestrial > Soil > Wetlands > Peat | place: Sweden: Norrbotten County, Stordalen Mire... | reverse complement strand
TTTTTATAATTTGGAATTATTTTTTTTACTTTATAATTATGATGATACCACAAACCATCAGTTTCAATTTCCAAAGGTCCTATCGGAATAATTAATGGCTTAACACCAGTCAAACTTACAACTTTTTCTATTGCTGGTAATGCTATCTTCTTTGTAAACTCACCTTCTGCATCTTCTGTGGTTAAAAAATTTTCAAAAAGAATTCCGTAACATGTAAAAAGTAAAAAAAGTTTTTGATAATATTTCTCTGGGGTAAGACCATTTCCTTTATACCAAGATGAGCCTTCAAAAAATTCAAACTCATTAAAATCAAGGCTGTGAACTTTGAATAATTTCCTATGAAAATCAATCAATGGCTCTTCCCAGATTGTTTTTATATCTTTAAATTTTTTTCCACCATATTTTAAAAAATCAACGATTGTAATTCTTTCTACCTGAATATCTCCATTCTTATCCTTTTTTCTCTGTATATGCAATTGTCCTAATGAATGCTTAAATTCATTTTCGGGCACAAATTTGTCATCATAATATTCAAAAAAAACTGGTAAAAGATTATTGTCTTTCGCTATTGAAATAAACATCATAGTTTCATAATTAGGGGTAGCAATATGTCTACCCAAAACAGCGCACTTCTTATTTCTTAAAACTTCTGGAATATCCCCTTTTAATAATTTCTCCACCTTTGCCATTAGTTCTGGATCTTTTTGCCTTTCATCCAATAAACGAAGCGCCTCAGAAAGAGGCGTATAAACGGTCTTATTAAAAAGTTTCCTATCAGACATTATTTTATTGTAAACCCCGATTGAATTCATATTAATTTTGTATATTTTCTGTTTCAGGATTAACTACCTCTTCTAAAGAAGGAACCAAACATAACCCACTACTAATATCCTCTTCAGTACATTCAGTTTTTGTACATTGAATAAGCCCAGTAGTACAAGCTACGGTACAATCTTCATTGCCACAATATTTAAAATCCCCTGCTTTGATAGTGTACTGATTATAATAAGAAAAATTATTTGGTGGACATACATCTGGATTATTCTCGCAATCTCTATAGAAACATGCTTCCGTCTTCTGATCACATTTAGTTTCTACATAAAAATCATAGTCTTTTTTAAAATAGAAAAAATAAAAAGAAGTGACGATGGTAATCAAACACCCCGCCAACATAACATACAAAAAGAAATTATGCTTACTTTCCTTTTTCTCAAACACCTCTTCTTTTTCTACCACCTCTTCAGCCATATGGGGTTATTATAACAAAAAATTAATCTTTAATATACATGACTTCTTTAAAATCAAGTTCCCCTGCCTTAAAATCATTAGCAAATTTTTCGGGAAGAATTTTTATATCATCCGATGGGCTTACCCAACGGATTTCAGAAAGTTCAAAGGCATGCGAACGGGTTAGTTTTTCCGTATCTAAATAATCTTTTCCATTTTTTACTTCAAAAAAGAATTCCATCGGCTGAATACCGTTTTCATCAACAAATGTATGGACATAAAGAAGCTGACCTATTTCTGGTTTAACTCCCAACTCTTCTATTATTTCTCTTTCTAAACATTCTTTAACATCTTCCCCGAAATCTAAATGCCCACCAGGCAAAGCATAAAATCCAGCGTCTTTTGCATGTTTAACTACCAACAACTTCCCTTCGTGTAAAATAACACCCCTACATCGTATTGTAAATTTATCGTGTTCTGTACTCATATTTTTATAAGTTAAATTTTTCTTTAATCTTTAGTGCGACAGTCACAGGATCTAAATTTGTGTTATTGATTCTAAGATAATTTTTCTCTTTTATCTCTCCTTCTTCTGAGTTTAATCTATGCTCTGAAACACTTCCCAATAAATCTTTCTCAGACTTTTCAATATTTCTTTTTGTTGGTTTGTGATTTAATCTGTGTTCAGACTTATTTCTTTTAATTCTTTCTTCTACGTCTGCTTCAAGTTCTACATAATAAATTTCTGCGCCTTTATCTTTGAAAATTTTTGTTAATTTTTCTGAATAATCCCAATCTTCTTTTGCGTCAAAATACCATACATAGGTAAAAATCAAACCTTCTAAATCACTCGAGGCTACTGCTTTAAAAATTTCTTCACGAAAGTGATTTACCAACCTCTTCCCTGTTTCAGTGCCATAATTAAAAAATGGAGTCACTAACTCAATCGTCATATGATTATGGAATAATTTTAAATTGGTTATTTTTTCTAACTCATGACCAACAGTCATTTTTCCAACAGCCTGTGGTCCAAACAATAAAATAAGTTTCATATTTTTACTCTTTCTTTAACCTTAGTTGGTAAATTTGCGTATCATACCCCCTGACTTCTTCATTATTTCTTGAAAGTCCCAATGATTCTAATTCTTTAAATAATTCATCTCTCACCCTTTCTGGATTAGTTTCATCTTCAGTAAGTTTTTCAAGTTCAATAAAATTACCCAATTTCTCAACCTGATCCAAGCAAATTTCATATTCACCCAACATCCCCTTTCTTCTGATTTTATTAACTTCAATTTCTGGATGCCAACCAAGAATTTGTAAAATTTTATGCATTTCCTTAGAATCTTTAATTTCTGTCTCATACTCCAAATTATCCATCTCATTTGAACATTGCTGTTTAAGATTTAACTGAATAATATCTTTGGATTGGCGTATGCGTATAATAATATCTCCCTCTTTTGATTGTTCAAATTCTTCCTGTGGACTTTTAGTAGAATAAATAACATCATATTGACTAATAGGCTCAGACAAAACACAACCTTTTTCTTTAAGTTTTTTCTCAAGCTCTTCAAAATTATCAACTTTTAATTTTATTTCTATTTCTCGCATAAATTAGATTTTTATTTAACCAATTTTTTTCTGGCTTTTTGCCAATCTTCTTTTAATAAACCATAAATATTAACATCGTGAATTATCCCTGAGGCTTTAGACACAACACTTCTTCTTTTCATCCCTTCCAACTTATAGCCCATTTTCAATTGAGTCGCATTTGACGCTTTATTGTCTTTATAAACAGGAGAATCTAATCTTCTTAATTTTAATTTTTTAAAAGCAAAATCATTCAAAGCAATCTTGGCCTCAGTTATATAGCCATTTCTCCAATATTTTTTATTAATCCAAGAGCCCGTCTCCCCTGTCTGGTTAAATTTATCTACTGCATGAATCCCAATACCTCCAATAACTTTTTTCTCAGATCTTAATTCAATCATAAAAAGATAATCATCTTTTTCCTTTTCTTTCCATTTTTTTACCTTCCTTTTTATAAAACTCAATGCATCTTTCTTTACATAAGGATAAGGAACTTTCGCCAACATTTCAGCAACATCATAATCGCCAATACCTTCTACGATATCTTTCCAATCACTCATTTTCGGTTTTCGAAGTATTAATCTTTTTGTTTCTAATTGCATCCTTCTATTATACTAAATCCTACATAAATAGAATAATACTTCCCATAATCATAATAATGATAGCCATTATTTTAGGAATCAGAATACCCCAAGAAAGATCTTCTTTTGCAATATGTGGGAAAAATTTAGTGCAAATAATCATAAGGAGCAACACTATAGCTGGCTGAAAAGCACCCACAATATAAACCATCACCACTGGAGCCAATAATAAAGCAAAATTAGTCAAAAGATTCCCGGAAATTGTCATTAACTCCGTTACCATGTTTAATGTAAAAATTTTCTTTCCACCGGTACGGCTCATGTGTAAAAATTGAGCTCTATATTTAGGCATCAAAGCAAACATGACTATACCAGTCACAGCCATACCAAAATATTCCCAAAAGGATGAAATCCAAAAATTATTCCCCACCGTCACATACTTGAAAATAACTCCAGAAATTGCAACCAAAAAACAAGCTCCAAGCATATAAAAAACCGGTTTCCATTTGAATTTTCTTTTTTCTTTGGAAAAATTCATGGAAATAAAAACAAGACCAATCAAAACTACTAAGGTTCCAATAAGTTGATTATTAGTCAAAGTTTCACCTAGAAATATATATCCTAAAATATATCCGAAAATCGGGACAGTCAAAAAATACGGAGCAATAGTAGAAACATCTTCTGTCTCCAGAGTAAATAAATATAAAATAATCCAAATTATAGTCAAAATACCAGTAACAAAAAGTAAAAGTTTATCCAAAAAAGAAATATCAAAGATTCCAGAAACAAAAATTGCAATTAGCCCGGCAATAAAAATAGCGATGAAACTAGAAAACAAAACCAGCCCACCAGAACTACGTTCTTTTTCTTTTTCAGAATATTTAGCAACTAGAAAATTGTCAGCAATATTCACAAATGCCCAAAGAAATGGAGCAGCTAGCGCAAAAAGAAACCAATTCATAACTATTCGTTCTCGTTAGAGAAATTATAAACTTCTTTAAATGGAATAATTCCGTCCACTGCTTTCAACATCGCATCTTCTCTCATCATCAGCATTCCTTTACTACGAGCTGTTTTGTAAATCTCAGAATCAATAGGATTTTTCAAAATAACACTTTGCATTTCTTTATCCACTTTAAACATTTCATAAACCGCAATACGCCCCTTGGTACCCGTAGGACATTCTGGAGAAGGTACAGTGTCGTACATTTGATCTTTGATAACAATCTGTTTTTTAAATTCTGCTGGTAAATCTTTCAACTGATCTTCAATCTGTAATTTAATACTTGGGTCCATTGGTACTTGTTTTCTAGAATCAGGATAAGTCAATTTAGCCAAACGCTGAGCAACAGACAAAATCAAAGTAGGAGCTATCAAATATGGATCTACTCCCATGTCCACCAAACGAGGAACAGCACCTATGGCGCTATTGGTATGTAAGGTTGAAAGAACCAAGTGTCCAGTCAAAGCAGCTTGAATCGCTAGCTGGGCTGTTTCTTTATCACGAATTTCTCCCACCATTATCACATCTGGGTCCTGACGAAGAATCGAACGCAAACCTGATGCAAAAGTATAACCAATTTCTGGCATCATTTGAGATTGGTTTATGTCTGGCATATGATATTCCACTGGATCTTCCAAGGAAACAATGTTGATCTTTTCTTTATCAAGCTCATTCATCATTGAATACAAAGTAGTAGATTTTCCGGAACCAGTCGGACCAGTAATAAGCACAAGTCCATAAGGCTTAGCAAGAGCTTCTCTAATCATTGCTAAATTATCTTTTGATAATCCTAATTGATCAAGTGGTTTTACTCCTCTTTCAGAATCAAGAATACGCATCACAACTTTTTCTCCATAGTAAGCTGGCATTGTAGAAACACGAAAATCTATTTTATGCCCATCGATATTTGCAGTGAAAGATCCGTCTTGTGGTTTACGTTTTTCATCAAGACGTAATTTTGAAAGAATTTTTATACGAGCTACAACTCCGCTATAAATATTTGGAGGTAAGACGATAGTGGTGTGCAATGTGCCGTCTACACGGTATCGAACTTTTACTTTTTCGCCAGTATTTTCTATGTGAATATCAGAAGCGCCTCCTTCTATGGCATTGCGCAAAATAACTGCTACGATTTTTATAACCGGAGCATCTTCTACTATTTTTGCTTCATCTCCAGGCTTTGCATCTTTTAAATCTTTTTCTAAAGCAACAGCTTCATTCAAACTTTTTGTATCAATAACTTCGTCTTGATTTAATTCATTGATAGCTTCATTGACCTGACTAGTTATTCCTTTGTAATTATTTATTATGACCTTATAATCACTTTTTGAAACAAGAAAAATTTTAAAAGGAATACCAATCTTAGCTGAAATAAATTGAATAGCATCCATGGCCTGGATATTTTCAGGATCAAGAACCCCGATCTCTAATATTCCATCAGTAAGACCAATAGGTACAAAACGATAATAATTGGCTGAATCTTCAGGAATATATTTTAAAACATCAAAAGAAACTCCCTTTTGCCCTATTTTTTTTATAGGCATTTTAAAATACTCTCCTTTTATTTTAAGAATTTCATCTTCAGGGATGTTCATTTCTGCAAAAACTTCATCTATATCCCCAGCAAATTTTTCATTGGCTCTATTTTTGATTTCGCCTATTTGCTTTTGTTCTATTATTTTTTTCTTAGCTAATTCTTCTAAAAAACTCATATAATTTATTGAGTCGAAGCAGAACTTCCGGCGGTGAATGCTTCAGACCCTGTAGTCGTTAATACTCCGGAAGAAATAGGAGACGCTGACAAAATATCACTTCCAATCGGAGCAAATGGGTTTGGTCTTCCTTCTGTGCCATCTCCAACAATTTCTATGGATGAATCATGCAGGCCATTAAATACAGTATCTGAAAAAATAGAATCATCTAATTTAATACTTTTAACACTCAAAAGTAATGATAGGAATTCTTGACCTACTGTATCAGTAGGACTAGTAGCAGTTCCTGTTCCTGGTGTTGTCGTACTAGTAGAAGAAACTAAATTACCTTGATCCGGAGCTGGTTTCAAGAAAAATATATAAACAAAAACTAGAACAAGTCCGATTACAACAAAAATTATTATGTTTTTTATTTTTGATGACATTTTAATCTTTTAACCAATAAGTTTTAATTTTAAACGAATATTTGTAAGAATCATTTTTTGGAGAAGATGTAGATGCAGATGTAGACAATCCTGTTCCAGATGAATCAGAGGAAGAAAAATCAACCGACACAATGTCCACTATTCTCAAATTACTTTCTAGATCTTTAACAAAATTTAAAAAGTTAGAATAAGTTCCTTGTGTTGAAAACTCTAAATTCCAAGTGCCGTATCCGCTACTAGCTTCAGCAATGGTACTTTTTATTGTGTTAGTTGTTGAAGTACTAGCATCAGTCTTATTGGTAATCGTGTCATATTTAACATCTTTCAAAACCATACCATAAGGAGCAGCTATTTTTTCTATCTCCAAAATAAGACGAATGTTGTCTACGTTGTCTGGTAAAAGTTTTTGTAATTTAGCTAAATTGTTTGGATCAATCGAATTATATTTCAAGGTCAACTTATCTCTCTCAGCTTCAAGTGTTTTAGAATTGTTCAAAGCTTCATTGTAAGAAGCAACTTGTGTGTTTAAAACAGAAATACTTGTGTAAGTAGGATTTATAATCATAAAAAACCCAGCTATGGCTATTCCTATTAAGATGATTGGTACAGCAAATTTAAACATAATTAATTTGGGGTATTAGTACTCAGAGTAGAGAGCATATCTTTATAATCAATAAAAGTCGGGTCGACCGAAAAATCTAAATCAAAAAGAACATTTCCTTTTTCATCAAGTGAAAGATTTGAGAAAACTGGATCTATAATACTTTTCTCTTTCAAAAATAAATCAGACTGTAAAGCAATGGAGCGATACCCTATCGCTTGACCACTCATCTTGACTGCGATCTTGGCATTATTATCACCACCAAAAGAATAACTGAATTTGGTGTAGCGAATGGTCTTCATTGTTAAAGATTGTAAGGTATTAAAAATCGGAGAAATAGCTACGTGTTTTAAAAGTATTTGATTAGCTGCGACTAAACGCTTGTCTAAAATCTGTAATTTGTTTATTTGAGTAGGTTCAAAACGATTCTTGGCTAAAACCAAATCACTGCTCATCTTTGCAACGTTCTTTTCTACTATTCCTTTATAAAAATAAAGTCCGCCAGAAGCTAACGCAACTGTAATAAAAATAAAAATAGAAAGAATAGTCAAAAGGCCGGTAGGACGAGACACCTTTGCTCTATCTTCTACCATGGGTTTTTTTGGTATAAATGATGTTTGAAAATTTTGTTCCATACCCTATTATATTATCTCACCTATTGCAATTTTCGTAAAGCCAAACCTAGAGCAACTGCGAACTCTGGGCCAACTGTTTCAAAAACTTTCTCTAGAAATGCCGGAGCACTGACTTTCGAAAAAGGATGACCGACTTCTATCTCAGCTCTAAAATTATTTTCAGCCACTTCTTTTAATCCTTTCAGTAAACATCCACCACCAGTAAGTATGACCTTGCTAATCGTACGGCCATATTTCTTCTCATATCCTAATAATACATTATTTGTTTCTGAAAAGATATAGTCTGTGTGGACTTTTATCACCTCTGCTAAATTTTTCTCCGAAGGATTCTCAAAAAGACCAAATTCTTTTTTCATTTCTTCAGCTTTAGCAAAAGGAATACTCAAAGACTTAGAAATAGCATCGGAAATATCAGCTCCTCCACGATTTATTATATGAAAACTTTTGACCATGCCGAATTCAACCAAAGAAAGCTTCGTACGTGATGCTCCGAAATCCATAAGTAAGGTCAAGGACAACTCGTGCTCAAAATTAGTTCTAATAGAAGAAAAAACTTCAATCTCAAAAAAACCTGCTTCAAGCTGACACTCAGAAACAATCGATCGATATTTAGAAATAGCATCATTTTGAATGGCTACTACTAAAACTTCTTTTTTGTCTACTTGCGACATAGAAAAATCTGGATTGTTAGCTTCTTCGAAGGTAGGTTCTTTTTTGGGTAATAAAAAATAATCTAAAGAAACTTCCGTAATAGGAACTGGAATATATTTACGAGCTTCTGTCGGAACAACAGAAGGAATCTCGCTTTCTTTTAATTGTGGAGGAAGATCAATTGTAAAAATCAAACTAGATTGCATCGGAATAGAAAGAGCCGCAGAAGTAGTGGTGACTCCTGATTGTTTTATGACTTCTTTTAATGCCTCAACGATTTTTTCAGTTTGAAGGTTTGTGACACGTCCTATTTCAAGATCTCCATAGGGTCCTAAGGAAATAGCCCCGTAAGTTTCGAGAACAGCTTTTCCTCCTTTCTTCTTAATTTCAACTATCTTAATGGCCGAAGAACCTATGTCTATTCCTACAGCACTATCATTTGAACCACCAGAAAAAAGACCAGAAGCCGAATTTAAAATTTTCTTAAAGGGATTGTCCATTTTGTTTTACCGATAAAATACCTTATAATTATAGCATAAATGAATTTTTTAAACACCATATTAAACGTTATTTTTCCTGTGAATTGTATATCTTGCGGGAAGAATGAAGAAATTTTATGCATAGATTGTTTATCAAAGTCTCCTCCTGCTGAAAGAGAAAGTTTAAAATGGATATTTCCCCTTTTTGACTATCGTCATCCCCCTATTAAAAAAGCTATTTGGTTTCTAAAATACAAAGGTAAAAGAAATGTGGCAACAATTTTCGCTGAAAATATCTATAGTCGAATTATAGAAGAAATGTCAGACTTATCACCTCTAGAAAATTTTCGTCAGCCAATTTTAATCCCCATTCCCCTCTCCCCTAAAAGAAAACGTGAACGAGGTTTTAATCAAACAGAATTAATTTGCAATAAATTAGAAAATCTAGATAAAAATAATTTAATAAAAACTTTTAAATTAGAAAAAAATATTTTAATCAAACCAAAGGATACAAAACATCAAGCCCAAATCGAAGACAGATCGAAAAGATTAAAAAATATTATCGGGTCTTTTGTAGTAAAAAATTCTGAAAAAATAAAAGGTAAAAATATAATTTTAATAGACGATGTGACGACCACGGGAGCCACATTAAATGAAGCTAAAAAGGTTCTAAAACAAGCCGGGGCCAAAAAAATAATAGCTTTTGTGGTGGCTCATTAATAACTTTACTTGCCTATTCTCAAATAGTACAATTAAATAAACCAATACCTTGTCAATTATGAACATCGAAGGCCGTACTCTAGTTGAATTTTTATGTGATATTCAAAATCTAGAAGGCATGCAAAAAGAATTCTTATTGAAACAGGGAGAAAGTAGGCTCTTCTTGCCTATATATTACAAGTTCTACAAAGACTCAGGAGGAATTGTGGTCTTTAATATTTACTTTGTAAAAGATGAAGATTTCCTAAACAACAAAAGGAGTCTTAATAAACAAAGTAAGTACGAAATTGTAATAACAGAAATTCACTGGGCACTCACTGGCGGTGAATTAAAACCCCTTCCTGGGGAGAAAAAATTTATCTCGTGTCAGATTATTGACATTCGAAAAGATTTCTTTAAAGCAAAACTCATCTAGTAGAAATTTAAAAAAGCAGGAAAATGAAAATATCACATAGAAAAAAACGGGTAACAATGCTCAGCAATGTTTCCCGTTTTTTTATGTTATAATCATCTTTATGAAACATTGTAAAGATTGTGAACCGTCTCAAGAAATACACTGGCTGGCATATATGTCAGTCGTTTTAGGAATGATTAGTAATCCATTCTTTGATTTAATGGAATTACTTTTTAAAAGTACAGCAGAAAAAATTTCAAATAAAATATCCATACCATTTTTTAAATTAATGGTCTTCTTAAAGTTAGGTCGGTTTACAAATGAGCCTGATAAAAAAGATACCTGGCGTACAAAATGTTTTTGGGAAGAAGCAAACAAAAGAGAAATAAAAATGAAGGAATTTCATCTTGGACCAATCCGAGATATTTTTATTGCAGAATACAAAGGTAAGATAATTACTTTCGATGGATTACCTCGTCCCGCAGGCGAAGAATCGAAAGCATTACTTTGGATGGACAACAAAGGAATAATGAAAAAAAAATTTATAAAAGAAAGCCTACCTGTAGCAAAAGGTGGGGTGGCTTGGAACCGTCATCAAGCTTTAAAAATTTTCAATAATATAAGCAAACCAGTAATAACCAAACCAAACCTAGGCTCTCGTTCTCGCCATACTTTAATCCACATAGACACTAAGAAAAAATTAATTTATGGATTCAAAAAAGCCAGAAAACTTTCTCCATTAGTAATTGTAGAAGAAGAATTAAATGGTTATCTTTTCCGTGGAACTTTAGTTGGTGAAAAATTAGTCGGAGTAGTAAAACGTGATCAACCAGAAGTCACTGGTGATGGAATCCATACAGTTAAAGAATTAATGGAAAAAGAAAACGAAAGACCGGAACGCAGTGGGCCTATTTTTCATAAAATAATTGTAGACGTAGAAACCGAAATAGAATTAAAAAGAGAAAATATTTCTATGGACGATATTCCTGAAAAAGACCGAGTCGTTACTTTTTCTCAAAAGACTAGCCGAGGCTGCGGAGGCACAACCACTGAAGTGACAGACATAATTCATCCAGAAAATAAAAAAATGTTAGAAAAACTCGGAGCCTTTTTAAAAGACCCACTTGTCGGTGTTGATTTTATAATCGAAGATATCACCAAGCCATGGTATGAAGAACAGCATTGCGGAATAATAGAGTGCAACTCTCTGCCTTTTATTGATTTACACCACTACCCTCTTTTTGGAAAACCAAACAACGTCGCCGGAAAACTCTGGGACTTAGTAATGCCTGATAGTAAGTTCTGAATCTGGATTGTAAGCATCCGGGTCCATTGTTAAATGTGAAAGATATTTTTCTTGAATTACAAAATCTCCTAGAAATTTCAAAAAGTCTTCTTTTTTTTCAACTTCTCCTTTTTCGGTAAAGTGATCTATCGGATGAGCTTCCGGTGTATATTCAAAATGCCCGCGAATTTCTCCTTCTTCAAAAACTCTCAAATGATATTGATCTTGAAAATCTACCAACTTTCTCCAACTTAAAACTTGACCTTCGTCTGTCCAAGCCACGAAATGGTTACCAAAATTCCATTTTTCATGTAAATGTTTTTTTAATTCCTCAAGAGTTTTATTAGGAGCTAACCAACCTATATGATAAGGTTGCCTTTCTTTTTGGTGATAAATGATATGATTTTTAAGAAGAAATTTCTGAAGTGGTGAGAAAAAACCATATATAAAACGCCATATTTTTTGTTTTAACCTATCCCAAATATTCATAAATAAATAATACCATAAAATTTTGAATTTAGAACAAATAAAGCTATAATTTTATTATGATCAAAAAAATCGTTATTATTGGAAATGGCAAGATAGGCAATGCCATTTTACATTTATTAAATAAGTCTTTATATAATTCTAAAAACAAGGATCCTCTTTATTCTATTGATATTTATGACAATGACAGCGCAAAAAATCCTAGCGGAAAAACCCTAGATGAATGTGTGATGGATGCTAATTTCGTATTCCTATGTATCCCCTCTTGGCATACCAAACAAGCAATCTTGGATATAAAATCTTATCTTAAAAAAGATGTTGTCTTGATATCTGTCACCAAAGGGATAGACGTGAAATCTAAACAAACCATAGATCAATTATTGGAAAAAAATCTTAAAAATCCAAAGTATGCTCTCTTGTCTGGGCCAATGTTCGCCGTGGAAATTATGGAAAATGAAATGAGCTTTGCAGTTTTGGCTTCAAAAGATAAAAAAGTTTTCGACCAAATTTCAAAACTTTTCACCAACTCAAAAATAAAACTCGAATATTCAAAAGAAGTTCACGCTGTGGCTATCTCTGCTGTTTTAAAAAATGTTTATGCTTTGATTGTCAGCATGTTGGCGTCTGCAGAAAAAGGGAAAAACACCCGAGGATATCTTTGTTCCAAAGCAACAGAGGAAATGATTGAAATCATGAAATCTTTAAAATTAAATTCAAAAATATCTTTAGGTACTTCGGGTCTTGGAGATTTCTTTGCCACAGTTTCCTGTGGATATTCTCAAAATAGAAAAGTTGGAGAAGAAATATTTACCAAAGGAAAATCTACCATCCCCAGCGAAGGACTCCTTGCCTTCCCCTCTCTGATAAAAATACTTGGTAATAAATATAAAAAACTTCCACTCTTATCTTTGGCAGAAAAAATCTTAATCGAAAACAAAAATACAAAAACAGAGATAAATAAATTCTTCGAATAATCTGCGGAGCCGGGGAGATTCGAACTCCCGAGGGGTTTTGAATCCCCTGCCTCTTTAGCAAAGAGGTACGTTAGACCACTCTGACACGGCTCCTTTTATGTTTAATTACTTTAGCATATTTTCCTAATTTTTCCATTTTATGCTATATTGTTTTTGTTATTCACGGAGGCGTGGATGAGTGGTTTAAATCAACGGTTTACTAAACCGTCGTTCCTTAATCGGAACCGTGAGTTCGAATCTCACCGCCTCCGCGAGTAAGTGCTGGGTTATCCCGCACGAAGAGCCTTATACGACAGATAGGCAAGATAAAAAGCACCAATTGGTGCTTTTTATCTTAATGTTTTGTCTAATTCATCTCAGAGTGTTTTTGCGTGAATTAAAGAACAGCATAGCCACAATTAAATTAATAAAGGTAGTCATCATTGTTGAGATCACTTTTCTTTGTTAGAATTAATTCTTTTTTGATTCAAAAATTTCCTTAAGTGTTCTGCCTGATCCACCTTCAACAAACGCTGAAACACACTTTTCTCCATTTATAAAAACCTGGACAGCTCTATGATTCCCATCAGTTACTGAAAATGTTCCGTCTCCGTTTGCCTTAACTGCAATTGGAATATCAACTTTCTTTCCAATTCTAATTCCATGAAAAGCACCTTCGTCTGGCTCCCATCCATTTTTAGCAAACTGTTCAAGCCCATGTTTTACCGCAGAAGCAATACTTGGCATATTATCAATTTTATCAAAAGGAATTTCCTGTATGGGATTATCTATATAATCTAATGGATGAATATTTTCTAATAAATTAGGTTCTATCCCTGGTTCTCTTTCTAAAATTCTTTCAATAATATTATCCCTGTAGTCTTCAAAAGTTTTAAATTCCAACATATTGTTTATATTTTAGATGCTTCTGAAAGCATTGGCATTGTAGTAAAATCTATTGGCAATTCCACAAAGAAAGTAGAACCCTTTCCTCTTCCTTCTGAAATCCCATATACCTTACCATTATGAGCATCCATAGTTTCTTTAGCAATCAAAAGACCAAAACCAGTAGTGTGAACATTGAATTTAATTGAATCAGCTCCGTGTCCACCTGGTTTATAAAGAACTTTCTTGTCTTCTTCAGTCATTCCAACTCCGTTATCTTTAACCGTCAAAAGAATTGTTTTTGAGTCTTTTTTTGATAAATTAATCCAAACAGAACCATCTTTAACACCATAAGCTACAGCATTTTCAATCAGATTTTTCAAAACATGAGGAACAAGAAGAGAACGGTCTGCGTTTATAGTATAATCTTCATTTTCATCAATTTGAGTTTCAATTTTTATTTTTTTCTCATCAGCTTTATCTTTAGTAGATACCACAACATCAAGAAGAGCTTGCTTAAAATCAAAAGGTTTTGGATCTGGTTTCATTCTATCTCCAGATTTTAAAAGATTATTAACTGAGGTAATTACATCTGCAGTATCTGCATTTAATCTTTTGAAAAAGTTTTTCCCTTGGTCTGTAATCTGTCCAAATGTTCCAGCAAGTGTTTCCGCAAAAATATCTCTGTTTTTCCCAAGAGTATTTTTAACATCGTGAGCTAAAATATGGTTTATATTTTCAAAACGATTAGCTAATTCTTCAAATTTTATATGTTGCAATCTTTCATTCTCCTTTGCTTCAATTTCTTTTTTAACAGCTTTGATTAAAAATTGTCCTAAAATTATAGCAACCAAAAATCCAATCCCATTAAGGACAAAGTTTACAGGTACTTTAATAAAAAAGAATTGTGAACCAATAAGTATCACAAGACCCCAAACTAATGCTTGAGTTGCGAGGAGTTTCATACCAAACATTTTAAATTTAACAACCATATAAGTAATAACTGAAAGGAATATAATTGCTCCTACAAAACCGAATTGATCTACACCATCAGGGTAGCCAAAGATTAAAGGATTCCATGTGAAGAATAGCGAAAAAAGCATAGAGCATAATCCAACAGCCAATAATACGATTTTTGTTTTCGACTCTCTCGTTTCAGTGGCCGAAAAAATATTTTTTATTGCCAGATATGCCATTAGTAAGCACGATAGAATTAAAACAGAATTTTGGTATATAACAATCAAGTTTGTTTCCACGACAGTACAATTATATAAATCAAAATAATTTATATTGTATCCCAATAACACTATGGGAATAAAGATTGCGACCAGGGCCAATATTAGTATTTTTAAAAAATTTGTTGGTGTTTCATTTTTTTTGATAAATTCCGAGAATAAAAAAAATGACAAGAGAGGCAAGAACAAAAAATCAAATTGGTTAAGGAACCATACAAATGTTTGGATGTTAGCATCTACGGCAATCCACAAAACTATATTACTGACAAATAAAAAGAAGAAGGCGATTGTTAAAGAAAATAGTATTGTTGAGGATTTCTTTTTATCACCAAAACGCAATATTATGAAACCTAAAATCAGGGAAATAATAGAAATAGGCACGGTAGAGTAATATAGATATGCGGGTGCTATAGAGTTAGAAAATTGTTGGCTAAATCCTATACAGAACATTTTAATTTATTAAGTTATCTGATAATTAATCACTTTAGCTATTTTTTGTTTTTACTGTACATGCGCTATCTGTTTCGCACCTTTTCATACATTCATCGAAATCTTTGTTCTCGCAATTATTTAAAAAATAACTTTCTTTTAATAAGATAAACCTAGAAGGATTTAGTTCTCCGTCAACTTTTACGCAGGTATTCGAATTCGCGTCGCAGTTTTCTGGAAATTCTACCATAAAATCTTTTAATTCAAGAATCTTAAAGAAGCAAATAAAAAGTACAGTTAGCGAGATAGCAAAAAAGGATGAAATAAACCAATGCTTACTTAAATTTTTTAACACGACAATTATTTTTATCGACATAATTAATTAAAAAATCATTGATGCTTTTATTATAGCATTCCCAGAAGGGATTTTCAGCCCCAGTGGAGTCGTTTGAGTACAAATTTACAATAATTGGGCCAACTCCAAATTTCTCCTTCAAAAAATTAATAGAAGGCATGACAACCTCCCTCGTGAATTTAAGCTCACGAGACTTTGGATTGATTTCAAATTTCTCAAACAAAACTCCGTGGCAAATAAAATTTGCTAAATAATATGGGTAAAAATCTTTTGGCTTATTACCATAAGACTTAAAATACCCACTCATATCAGTTATTTCGCAGGCTGAATACTTGGAAAGTTTAAATAAATTATGGTGAAAATCAATCAATTTTTCCCCAGACACAACCCTGACTTCTGGCAGTTGTTTTCCGTGATATTTCTTATAGTCAACTATATCTGCCGTTTTTAATGTTCCATCATGCCAAAGTAAGCGTAATCTTGCTAGTAGCAATTTATCTTCACTTAAACCTGTAAACAAGTCGTCTGTGTATTCTGCCAGTAATGGCTTGAGACCTAAATATTTTGCGCCAAGGAGGAAGGAATCATATACATTTTTTGGTGACACTACGCTTTTTGGATAAACAGCACGCTGTTTGTCTATAAAGAATCCCGGAATAAATTTATTCGACAAAAATTCTTCCACTTTTCTTTTTAGTATTTTATCACTCGACCTTTTTTTTATTTCTTTTGCAGCTTCATCCAAAGTGTAATAAATATTATCTTTCATGTTTCATGGAGGCTCTGAGACCTAATTAAAATTAAAACCAATAATTTTGATGATTCTGATCAGTTTTATTATAACATATTTTTATGCGTAATGGCTTATATAAATAAATTATAAAACTTAATGTAAAATCAAAATCGTTCCCACAATCATAAAAATAATTGGGATACCTTTCTTGAGAAGGGCTTTTCGTGAAATATCTTCTTGTGACATTTTCGGTAAAAAGAGTGTAATCAGAACACCAAAGGCAAAAACAAAAATTGGTTGGAGTGCTTCAACGCTATACACAAGTGTAACAGGCACAAGAAGCGCGGCAAAATTTTTGAGTGAATTTGCTACAGTAGTGATACTCTCCCCTGCAATATTAATACCAAAAAGTAGTATTCCATCCCGTTTAAGTGAATTCATGAAATCTTTCTTATATACCGGAACAAGAAAAAAAAGAATAATACCAATCACACCCCATGATAAATATTCCCAAAATGATGAAACCCAAAAGTCTTCTAAATTTGCAGTCGCATATTTAAAAAGAATGCTAACGAGTGCAAAAAATAACGATGAACCAAGCATAAAGAAGATAATGCTTGATTTTATTCGACGTATTTTGAATCCCTCATATTCGGTTGCAAGTACAATGCCTGAAATTACAATAATGAATGAACCAGTAATTTGAATATTTGTTGGAATTATATGAAGAATAAAATATTCAAGAATAAGCCCAAAAACCGGAATCATCTGAAAGAGTGGTGCAACAATCGAGGCTTCATCTTTCTCCATCGCATGAAGATATAAAATTGTTGCAGTGACACCTGAAAATCCAACGAGAAACATAACTCCTATATCACTAAGAGGAATTACAAGATTTCTTCCAAGAAATAAAAATATACAAAATGAAACAAAAAGTCCAAAGAGTGCCGAATAAAGAATCAATCCTCCAACTCCTCGCCCTTCTGTTTCATCCTTCTTAAAACGATGTATTAAATATTTATCTAAATGAGTAACAACCGAGTATAAAACTGGTGCACCCAATGCTATGAAAAACCAATTCATAATTAAAACAATAGCAGAAAAAAGTTGTTTTTCAAAGTATTTTTTATCTGATATACTAGAAAAATGATAAAAGCAATTGCATTTGATTATGGCGGGGTTATAGAAATAGAAGAAGGAGATTTAATACAAGAAATTGCAGACTATTTGAAAATTACCAAAGAAGATTGGCATAAGGCTTATTATTCTTTTAACCATTTATGTAATACTGGGAAAAGTAGTTGGCAAGAAGTTCTAGCGCTTACATGTAAGGAATTTGATACATCAGATGCTCAAATAGCTCACATACTTGAAATGATACAAGAAAAAAAGAAAACAAAGAAAATTAATTTAGGACTTGTAGAAATAATAAAAGATTTAAAAAGTAAGAATTATAAGATTGCTTTACTGAGTAACAATTCTGTTAAATTAAGACAAAAACTCACAGATCAAAATATTATTGATTTGTTTGATGAATTAATCATATCCGAAGAAGTCGGTTGTCAAAAACCCAGCCCTGAAATCTTTGAAATTCTTTTTGGTAAACTTGGTGTCAAAAATAATGAAACGATTTTTGTAGATGATGCTGAAAAATCTTTAGAAAAAGCGAAAGAAATTGGTTTTATACCAATTTTATATGTTAATAATGAAAAGTTAAAAGAAGAATTAGCTGAAATATCATAACCATATACTTCATCACACAATGAACTCATGTGCCTCATTAGCCTTCCAGCGCCACAACCGATTTCCAATACTTTTTCTGGTTTATTTTTTAACCACTTAAAATAACGACTAACAAATTTTACTATATCCTTACCACTTTTTTTAAAATCACTTAAATCCTGATTCTTTTTTTCAGTTGAAATGTAATATGAAAAATCCTCCACAGCCCTATCGTTCCAATCATCTCTCATTCTAGTATCTATCTCTCTCATAATATCTATTTGAAAAAATTAAAAAATCTTTTAATTTTAAAGCCCCATCTTTTTTTAAACAAATCCTTGTAAGTTATGGTAAAGTATTCACTTTTTTTTAGAATCTGATCGGGTTCTTTAATTTTCCTGGCAAGAATAAAAAAATCATCACCTCTGTGCTCGTCTTGAAAACCATTTTCTTTGGTAAATTTTTTTATTTTTTCTATAAAATCTTTATGCCTTTCCCCATCAGAGCCATCCGGCCACACATTTTTTGTATCCCATTCCAAAACTCCAAAACCAGTAACTTCCAATAAATCACGCATTTCAATGTATGAATATTCTTTGACGTGCGGTAAGTAAAACATGGGCGTACCATATACTAATATTTTTTCTACAGATAAATAGTTATTAACATTCGGCGTAGTTAAAAATAAAAATCCATTATCAACCAAAATTCTATTTATCTCGCACAACATATTCAATACGCCATCACCACGAAATGCAGATATGTGTGACAAATCATTGGAATCTCTATCTTTAATGTGTTCTAAAACTTCCATACATAAAGCCATATTACAAGAATTACTTTTCATATCAAACGGATATCTAAGATCAAAATTAGTATTAGAAAAAGATATATTTTTATAAAATTTTTGTAAATGTTTTATCGCATCTTCCCCACCAACATCGACAACACTGCCTGAAGAGGTATTGATCTCATGTAAATATTTTTTTATAAATAAAAATGATTCAGAGATCCTATCTATATGCCCTAGGAAATATTCCGACTTTTCATTTTCTAAAAGATATTTTTTTATTTCTTCTATATTTTCCATTTATTTATTATATTATTAAATTCCTCTTTTTTCATGGTTAATAATGATGTATGACTATCTCCCTCGCCATAAAATATCCTAATATTTTCACCATCTGCGACAATACTTGTAACATACAAAACTCTCCAGTCCCTACCCTCCTCTTTTCCTCCATATAATATAGGCTGTGTAAAATGCAATGGTTTAAATGTTTTTTTATCGAAGACAATTACACCCTGCATATAAACCATATCCCCTGTTCTACCATGAATCATCACCAAAAAATTACCATCATATTCTACGGGGAAAGAACTAACCGACAACATACTATTACAATCATCCCACTTGAAACTAAAATCGACATTTATAATTTCTTTAAAGAAATCTTTTTCTAAATCGTATTGATATATAATCCAAGGACTTACAGAATAAAGCATATATATTTTATCTTCAAGAGTAAACCAGCCCCAATTTTTTTCTTCTTTCCTTTTTGATAATTCAAACTTTTGTATTACCTCCAATGATTTTGTATTTAAATCTAAATTATCTAAATCTGAATTTCTAAATGACTTAAATTTTTTTATTAAATCCAAAGACCTAGTATTTAAATTTAATTTAGCCAAGTGCTGTTGAAAATAATTTTGCCCGTCCTCAATAGCAGCAAAACCAACCAAAATATCATTTTTATATCTAAATAATCTAAAGTCCTCAATTCTAGTCAGTTTTTCATATTCCGGATAATTTAAGATAAAAGAATCAATTATTTTAAAATCCTTATTAAATTTAATAAAAAAAGGTAAACATGGAGAAAAGAACTTATTGCCACTGTAAGCCTCTGTGTCAGACTCTAGCCTAAATAATCCTATATATCCGCCATCTACTTTTAAAATCCCTGGGTTGTAAACACCTCCTTCACTTACTTTTCCAAAATCACCCAAAGATACAATTCTTTTATAAGTAAACTTTGATTTAAGATTATTCTTAAAATTAAAATTGGTAACTGGAAAAAGAAAAATCTCTTGCCCAATCTTTACTGTTGAAAAATAGAAAAACAAAAAAGATATTATTAAAAATAATAATATTCCGATCATCTCTACGGAAAATCCTTGCTTAGATATAAAAATTAGAAAATTACCTAAAATATTAAAATATCCGATTGAAACAAAAGCCAAGAAAAAAAACAAGAAATAACAGGAAACAAATATAAAAGGAAATACATCTGTCATTTGGTCCATTTTTGAAAGTTTATTTAACCTAAAAGTTTTGTTTATCCAAAAAGATCTTCCCTTAAAAGGAAATTGAAATAAAATAAAAAACAATCCAAGAAATCCTGAAATCAGTGCAAAAGACAAAAACTTATGCGCAGTAATGTTCGAAACCAAAAGACCCTCAGGGGTAAAAATCCAAAGAAACATCAATACTAACAAATGTATAATAAAAGCAAAATAAACAATGGTTTTTTTCATCTATCAATAAATATTATCTAAAATGATAGATTTAAGCAAATTAAGTCCAAAACTATACATTTAAACAACAAACTCGAGTGCTATATAAAATAATGCTATAATATTCGAATGGAAAAAGATGCATATATAAAAACATTACAAGATGAAAATGAGAAGTTAGTTAAATTATGTTCAGCTAAATCTGACATAGTTTCTGTGGGAGCTCATCAAATCCGTACTTCCCTTTCTGCTCTTAAATGGATTATAAAAATGTTTCTAGATGGTGATTTGGGCAAGTTAACAATAGAACAAGAAAACCTAATGCGGAAAGCCTACGAAGGCAATGAACGTGCAATAAATGTGGTAAGCGAACTTCTATTAATGAATAAAAGTGAAGACATTATAGAAAAAGAACCGATATTCACAAACGTAGATATTACAGAATTAATAGATAGTACTATTTTTGATTTTTTTGGAGAAGCGCAAGCTCAAGGAGTAGAAATAATGTTCTTAACCCCAAATACAAAACTACCAGAAGTAGAAGCTGACAAAGAAAAATTAAGAGTTGTTCTACAAAATCTTTTAGAAAATGCTATAAAATACAGCAACAAACATGGTAAAATTTTTATATCCCTAAAGGAAGATAAAGAAATGGTTGAAGTTTCAGTAAAAGATACAGGGATAGGGATATCAGAGGAAGGCAAGAAAAAGATCTTTGAGAAATTCTATCGTGACCCTGAAGCATTAAAAAAAGAAACTGTTGGTTCTGGAATTGGGCTATTTTCAACTAAGAAAATCGTAGAAGAACACCATGGTAAAATATGGTTTAATAGCAAAAATGGAGAAGGTACAACCTTTCTATTTACCATTCCAATATTTAAATAACAATAGTTGCGCTTGTTTAAAGTAGTAGTATAATTAACCTATGGCAAAAACAATACTTATAGTAGAAGATGATAATTTTTTACAAGGACTTGAAGCTACCAAGCTTAAAAAAGAAGGCTACGACATTTTAACTGCTGTAAACAGCATAGAAGCTTTCAAGGTAATCGAAGGCAAAACAAAAGTAGACTTGATTTTACTCGACCTACTTCTTCCAGAAGTCGATGGTTTTATGATTTTAGAAAAAATAAGACAAAACAAAGAATACTTAACAATTCCAGTAATAGTCTTCTCAAACCTATCTGAGGACAAAGATATAAAACGCGCACAGAAGCTCGGCATAAGTGAATTCATGGTTAAATCAAATTTTACCTTGGATGAGCTCACCAAGAAGGTAAAAGATTTGATTGGGTCTTAAATGGAACTTAAGGATAAACTTGAAATAAAATTTCGTCTTGATGTTAATCAAAAAAAAGCTTTACATAGACTAAAGCTTTTTTCTGTTTATGACCTACTCTCTCATTTTCCAGTACGATATTCTGATATAACAGAAATAAAACAAATAACTGAACTAGTAACAGGAGAAACAGCGACAGTCTATGGAAGAGTGTCAAAACTTAAAACAAAAAAAGGGTACCATTCAAAAATCCCCATGGGCGAAGCAGAGATAGAAGACCTTTCTGGAAAAATAAAAATTACTTGGTTCCACCAAGCATATCTAGCCAAAATGATTCATGATGGTGAGACAGTAAAACTCACTGGAAAAGTCACAGAAAGTAAATATGGAAAATATCTGGCAAATCCAGAATTTGAAAAATCAATCGATATGCCTATCGATGCACATGACACTTTATTTAAAAAAGATGGAAAAGAAAATCTTGGGTTCTCCTACCCTATCTATCATGAAACAAGGGGTATTACTTCTAAATGGTTTTATCATGCAATTGAAAAAATTCTAAAAGATAAAACACTGGATAATCTCGAAGAATATATTCCTGCTGATATTTTAAAAAAATATAATTTACCATCTTTAAAAACTGCTCTAGTTTGGATCCATAAACCAAAAAATAAAAAAGATGCCGAAGCAGCCAAAAAAAGATTCGCATTTGAAGAAGTGTTTTGTATTCAATTAGAACGCCAACACGATAAATTGGAATACAGAAAAAATAAATCTTTCCAAGTCTTGCCTGATAAAAAAGATACCGAGGAATTTATAGAACGTTTTCCTTTTAAACCTACAAATTCTCAAGCAAAATCTATTGAAACAATCCTTTCTGATATGGCTAGAAATTTTCCAATGTCTCGACTACTCGAAGGAGACGTCGGCTCTGGGAAAACTGCCGTAGCTGCGACCGCAGCTTATGTAGCAGTAAAACAAAGACCAAATGGTCAAAGCTTTGGCAATCTACAAGTAGCATATATGGCACCAACCGAAATTCTCGCTTCTCAACATTTTGAATCTTTCATCCAATATTTTAAACATTTACCAATAAACATCGGGCTCATTACTGGCTCTGGGTGCAAGAAATTCCCCTCTAAAGTAAATCCCAATGGTTGGACTGACATTTCTCGTTCTCAACTTTTAAAATGGACTGCAAATGGAGAAATGCCCATTTTAATTGGTACCCATGCTCTAATTCAAAAAACTGTTAAATTTAAAAACTTGTCTTTAGTGGTAATAGATGAGCAACACCGATTCGGCACGGAGCAACGCAGAAAACTCGTCCGCAAAGACGGACTAGCTCCTCATTTACTTTCAATGACCGCCACCCCTATCCCCCGCACTTTAGCACTGACCATTTATGGGGATTTAGATTTATCATTGCTCGACGAAATGCCTTCAGGAAGAAAACAAATAATTACAGAAATAATTACTCCAGAAAAAAGAATTTCTACTTATGAAAAAATCAGAGATGAATTAAAAGATGGAAGACAACTCTATGTGATTTGTCCACGAATAGATGAACCAGACCCCGAAAAAGAAATGGCCGTACAAGCAAAGTCTGCTGTGGCTGAAGCTAAACGCTTGAAAAAAGAAGTTTTCAAAGAATATGAAATAGGTGTACTGCACTCAAAAATGTCCAAACAAAAAAAGGAGCAGGTAATGAAAGATTTTACTGATGGAAAAATAAATATCTTATGCGCAACCTCAGTAATAGAGGTAGGAGTAAATGTTCCTAATGCCACAATCATAATAATAGAAGGGGCTGAAAGATTCGGGCTAGCTCAACTTCATCAGCTTCGTGGACGTGTCATTCGTAGTAATCACCAAGCTTATTGTTATGTCTTCGCTCTAGCTAAAAGTCAAAAAACTATCGACAGATTGAAGGCACTTAAAACTGCTAAAAATGGTTTTGAGTTAGCTGAACTCGACTTGACCCTACGCGGAGCAGGAGAACTCGGTGGCACTAAACAATGGGGCATCACTGACATTGGAATGGAAGCTATAAAGAATCTAAAAATGGTAGAAGCCGCCCGCACTGAAGCGATACGCTTAATAGCAGAAGACCCTAAGCTGAAAAAATATCCCCTTTTAAAACAAAAGGTTCATGAAAAAGCCGGAGAATTCCATTTTGAATAAAAGATTAATTAAGGTAATATATAAATTATATGCTAGAAAGTAATCCAGAACTGAAACGAGGTCTTGAGACTAATCCTTACCTGAGGCGTGATTTAGATGCCCTAGAACAAGAAATGAAAGAAGATGAATTAGGCTCTGATTTAGAAAAAATAAAAGAATTAATTTCAAAATCAAAAATAGAAAATAAAGAAATTTATTTCAAATTAATTGAAAATGTAAGTAAAGCAGCTGCTAGATATTTATTAGCCATGATTGAATCATTTAATGTTGAAGGAAGAAGAACTATAATTTTTAACCTAAATGAAGAAAAATACGGACAATTAATCTACACTAAGGACAAAGAACAAAAAATGGCTCACAATGTGCTTATTGATTCAATTAACATCCTACTTCGAAATTGCATTAAAAATAACATAAATGAAATACAGGAAATCGCTAAAAAATATACAGATTCAAAAGAAAATGTCTCCTTCCGTGGTAAAATAAGAAAACTTGCAATATTTCATATTTATAGTATAATGAAGGAAAAGAAGTAGATAGTAATTTAACAAAAAAGTTATGTTCGATTTACGACAAAATGTAGAAAAAGTGGACCTATTAAGCAAAATAAACAAAGTTTGTCTTGAGGTTTCGGCAATTAAAATTGAGATGTTGGAAAGCTTAGACAGCACAGAAGAAAATGAAAAAATAAAAAAACTATTGCAGGATTTCATTGAAGAAACAAAATCATTTGAAGAATTAGATCACTTCAGAAAAACGAAAGGAGAAGATCAAATACAAGCTTTGATAGACACTGGTTTCTTAATTCTTAGTAAAAAATAGATCCACAAAAACCCCGTCATTCATTAAATGAATATCGGGGTTTTCTTTTGTCCGTCCTCTTGGATTCGAACCAAGGACCCCAGAGGTATAAGCTCTGTGCTCTAACCAACTGAGCTAAGGACGGATGGTCAGACTAAACCTATTTATACTACAAAATAGTATATTATAATTAGCATTTTCGCAACTTTTTATTTATCTACAGAATACAAATAAAGACCTTCCCTACTAGTACCGACCAAACTAAAACTAGCGCAATCAAATTTCTCAGAATAAATATAATCGATACCTAAATCCTTGGCTGTTGTCTTTTTGGACGGGCAGTCTAACTTCATAAAGTTACCATAAGATAAAATCTTATTTGTAATAATTGAAGATTTTGAATCAGTCGGAAAATTGCCAGTAGCTGCGCCTACTACCAACCCCTTCCACGGCAAAGAAACAAACACCTTTTTTGAAATATTTTTAAATAAAACTAAATCATCACTAGTTAGATAATAATTAGCTGGAGACTCTGGCATTGCCACCATTACGCCCTTTGGAGAATTAATTTTAAGAGTCAACTTAGACCAAATACTTTTATTTGTATACGAAAAAGAAAATATCACTAGCATGGCCAACACTACAATTTTTATGACAAAAATATTACTTTCCTTTTTAAAGAATGAATATTTTTTACGCAAACTCAAAAAAATCCAATCAAAACCAAAACCAGAAATAATCACCAGAAAGATAGAAGTAATAACTACAATCCTAGGATAACCAATCACTAAAACATTTTCTGTGAATAAATATCCTATCCAAAAAATTAAACCAACTACCGCAGGAACTAATATATAAAATTTCTTATCTTTAAAGATCTTAATAACTCCTACTATTACTACTGGCAAAATAAAATAAGGAATAATATTCCAAATACCATAAGAAGGAATACCATTTAACAAATTCGATCTTATTAAATAATCAGAAAACAAAGAATGTAAAATAACCCCAATGTTAAAGCTTTTAATAGCAAAACCTATGATTGAAATAATAATTACTGAAAACGCAACAGCTAAGATGCAAACATATTTCAGCGTAGTCGTAAATTTGTTTTTCACCATCCACCAAACAAGAATTGTAGGTATTACAAACACCGCTATTGGCGGATAAAAAATTATCGACAAAAGACAACCACCCACAGCCTCTTTGGGTTTTTCTATACTTAAAAAAAGTAAACTAATCAAAAATAATATCAAGGCTGGTGTATATGGTAATAAATACCAAATACCAGGAATGTTCGCTCCGTTGGTTATGTAGGTTATCAAAATAATAGTTAATAAAGAAACAAAATTACTTACTTTATTTCTTCTCAAGAATAAATAACTAAATAAACAAATTATTAATCCAGCCAAAAAAGACAAGATGGAATACCCGGTCAATGGGTCTAATTTTAATAGAAGAAAAATATCAGAAAGAAAAGAAAAAAATGGAACAAAAGGATTTTTAAATTCACCATTCTGATATAAGGTATTCACAGTCGGAAGAGAATGATTTTCTATTGATCCACTAGTAACAGATACTCCAACCCATTCATCTGAAAAATAAGGATAAGGGTAAAACATTTTTGATACTTTTTGATCATGTTTTGCTAATGTGGTAATACTGCCAGTATACAAATAATGGACAGATAAAAGCTGAAAAATAATCACCAAAAAAACCACAATGGCCAACCAGTTAATATTAATTTTTTTAAAAGGTAATTTATTTTTTAAGAAGACAAAAATACTCAAAATAGCCACAAGAATACTAATAGTAAGAATTGTCTTATAGGTAAATATGTGTAATAATTGGGTCGTAAAAGCAAGGATTAAATGGAAAACAACCGATAAAGTGACCACAGAAAGAAAACCGAACAATCTATCCTTAAAACAAAAAACCAAAATAAAAGGAATTATTATTACCACCAAGCCTAAAAAAGTTAAAAGCATCTAAATATTATATCATGGGACCGAACAAAGAAATAAGCATAATTCTCCCCTGTTTAAATGAAGAAAAGGCAATAGGCTCATGCCTTTTAGAAATAACAAAAATAATCTCTCTAAATTCCTTAGATGCTGAAATTGTTGTCGTAGACAATGATTCCGAAGATAAAACTGCAAATATAGTCCTGGAATACCAAAAGAAAAATCAAAATATAATTCTAGTAAAAGAAAAAAGACGAGGCTATGGATCGGCTTATTTACGTGGTTTTAAAGAAGCTAAAGGAAAATACATTTTTATGGCTGATGCAGACAATAGCTATGATTTTAAAGAAATACCCAATTTCATAAATAAACTAAAAAATGAAAACTTTGATCTGGTTGTAGGTAATAGATTCTCTGGAATGATGAATAAAAAATCAATGCCTTGGCTACACAAATACATTGGTAATCCAGTACTTTCATATTTAGTCAGACTTTTCTTTAAAATAAAAATACACGACATCCACTGCGGAGCCAGAGCTATCTCAAAAGAAGCTTTAGAAAAAATAACTGTCTATACCGCCGGTATGGAGTTCGCCTCTGAACTCATAATAAAAGCGGCTAAAGGTAATTTAAAAATTACTGAAATACCAATAGAATACCGAGAAAGAATTGGTGAATCAAAATTAAATTCCCTATCCGATGGATGGAGGCACCTAAGATTCATTCTGCTCTACTCTCCTAATTTTCTTTTTCTAATTCCAGGTATACTTTTGTTTTTTATTGGTTTAATATTTTTAATAATTTTTTATTTTTCAAATCCACAAATTTGGGGAATCCAATTATACGTCCACCCAATGTTCTTATTTGCTATCATGATAATGATCGGCTACCAAATTATTTTCTTTGCTGGGTTTTCTAGAGTCTATGCCGTAACCCACCTAGGAGACAAAGACAAACTTGTAGAATCTCTATTTAAAAAAATAACTGTAGAAAAAGCTGGAATTTTTGGGATAATTATAGTTTCTTTAGGATTAATAATATATTTATACATAATATCCAAATGGATAAATAGCGGTCTTGGTTCTATTAATCAAATTAAAAATTCAATCGTTGCTCTTACTTTGATTGTTCTTGGAATTCAAACCTTATTTTCTGCTTTTATGATGAGTATCTTAGGAATTAAAGAGAAATAAAATTATGAAAAAAATAGCAGTCTTTCATCAATTTTTTGATAACATCGGCGGAGCTGAAATTCTAGTTTTAACACTAGTCCGAGAATTAAATGCTGACCTATACAGCACAAACATAGACACAGAAATGATAAAAAGAATGGGTTTTGAAGATGTTTTGCCTTGTGTTTTTTCTATAGGCAAAATCCCTAAAAATGCACCATTTAGACACCAAATGGCGCTCTTTAAATTCCGTAAATTAAATCTAGGAAGTAAATACAATTTTTATATAATTGGTGGAGATTGGTCATTGTCTGCTGCGGTAAATAATAAACCGAATCTCTGGTATATTCACTCCCCCTTGAATGAGCTTTGGCAATGGAAAGACTTCGTTCGAGAAAAAATGATGAATTGGTGGAAAAGACCAATATTCGATATCTGGGTATGGGTTAATAGAAAACTTAGTTTGAAATATTCAAAAAGTGTAACCATTTGGGTTTGTAATTCCATAAATACAAAAAATAGAATAAAAAAATATTACCAAAAAGACGCCGAAGTTATAAATCCACCAATAGATACTTCTAAATATAAATTTCTTCCCAATAAAAATTACTGGCTTTCAGTGAATAGACTTTTGGACCATAAAAGAGTCGACCTCCAAATAAAAGCTTTCTCCAAAATGCCTAATGAAAAATTAATCATCGTTGGAAGTTATGAAAAAGGCGCTAGGCAATTTGAAGCTTATAAAAAATATTTAGAAAGCATTAAAACTGATAACGTAGAAATAATAAATTGGGTAAATGATAAAGAACTAATAAAACTATTCTCTGAATCTAAGGGTTTCCTAACTACTGCTAGGGATGAGGATTTTGGAATGACCCCTGTAGAGGCAATGGCTTCTGGAAAACCAGTCATAGCTTGTAATGAAGGAGGCTACAAAGAAACAGTTATCGATGGAAAAACCGGGGTACTAATCGACGACATAAATGAAGAAAAAATTATTTCAGCTGTAGAATTTTTAAATAAAGAACTAAAAGAGAAGGAAGAAATATACAAAAAGGCTTGCCAAGAAAGAGCTCTTATTTTTGACACTAAAATTTTTATTGAAAAAATAAAAAATCTAATAGAGTAAGCCTAACTTTGTTTATTAAAATATAGAGTAGTTATTTCCGTTGGATCACCTTCTTTTATTATTTTGCCTTTTTCAAGCCAAATAACCCTATTACAGTATTTTTTAACCAACTCAAGACTATGGCTAACTAAAATAGTACAAACATCCTGGCTAATTAATTCTTCCATCTTTTTTTCACTTTTCCGCCTAAAATGTTCATCCCCAACTTCAAAAACCTCATCTAAAAAAAGAACCTCAGGAGAAGAATGTGCTGCTACAGAAAACAAAAGTCTTTGAATCATCCCAGAAGAAAATTGATATATCTTAGTATCTAAAAATTCAGCCAATTCTGAAAATTCAACAATCGCATCAAATTTATCCTTTATCTCTTTTTGACCCATTCCTAAAATTGACCCCGTAAAAAAAATATTTTCTCTCATGGTCAACCTTTCTTTTAATCCAATTCCAAGATTTATCAAAGAAACAACTTTTCCATTAATTTCAACTTCTCCAGAATCAGCACCATAAATCCCAGCCATCACGCGAAGCAAAGTACTTTTCCCTGAACCGTTGTCCCCTATTATCCCCACTACCTCACCTGAATTAGCAGAAAAGGAAATATTGCTCAAGACCGTAATCTCTTTTTTGTTTTCTTTTCCCCAAACAAAAGAAAGAAGCCTAGCTAAAAAACCCTGATTCTTTACATAACCAATATTAAACTTCTTGGAAATATTTTTGACGTTAACTCTTCTCATATTAATTCTGCAAATTTTTTACTTAATCTTTTAAAGACCAAAAGACCTATCGTAAACATAAAGATACTCATACCAAACATACCAAAAATCATCCAAGTTGGAGGAATCTTGTGATAAATAGTTAAATCTCTAGCTGCTGTTAAAAAATAATAAAGAGGATTTAGGAGGTTCAAGTAAAAAAGCCTAGTCTGATTTTCGATAGCATAAAATATTGGAGTACAAAACCAAAGTACCATAGAAAGAAAATCCCAGATATTATTTAAATCAACAAAATATACGGTCAAAGACGACAATAAAAGAGAAAATCCATAAATAAAAATCGTAAACGGAATAAGCAACATTAAGTAGTAAAAAATCCCAACGAAACTTCCATGAGACAAAAAAAGTATTGTAAAAAATACTATTATCTCAAAAAAATGAGAAAACAAACTACGTAAAATAATCGAAAAAACCAAAGACTCTCTTGGGGAATTAATAGATTTTATCAAGCCACCGTATTGAATTATAACCATAGTTGATTCTTTGGTTGTCGCGGAGAAAAAATTAAACATTATTATCCCAAGCAAAAGATAGAGTGGGTAATGTAGAATATTACCTCCTAGTCTGTCCCCAAAAATAAGCAGAAGAAGTGAAAACATCAGAATGGGGTTCAAGAGATACCACAAAATACCTAGATAGCTTCCCTCGTTTCGAAGCTTAAATGATGTCTTTGCGAGCTGGAAACTCAACCCTAGCATGCTTTTAGTTTTATTAAAAAATTTCTTAAACATGTATATTAGATTTAATATTCCAACACTACGGAAAATTTATTTTTGTGTTTCTATCTCTTTCTTTTTTGGAATTATTCCATGAGCAATTATGACTTTCTCGTATTCACCTTGCTCCAAGGTCTCAACTTCAATAAGTTTGTCTGCAATAGCCTTAAGAACTTTTTTATTTTCAGTCAAAACTTTTTCAGCTGTTTTTATTCCATCATCTATCATTCTTGAAACTTCAGAATCAATTTTAGCTCCAACTGCTTCAGAATATTCTTTTTCTTCAGGCACGCCAAAATGAGAACTGCCTCCGTCTCCAACTAAAGCCACTGGGCCAATTAAATCAGACATTCCCCAACGAGTAACCATAGCTCGAGCCAAATTTGTAGCCATTTGCAAATCACTAGAAGGACCAGTCGTTATGTCCCCAAATATCATTTTCTCGGCTACATAACCTCCTAAAGACATAGCGATGTCATCAATAAATTCTTTTTTAGACTGTAAGCGTTTTTCTTCAAGTGGTAATTTTAATGTATATCCACCAGCTCTTCCACGAGCCACGATAGAAACTTTATGTACTGGATCAGCGTAAGGTAAAACAGAAGCTACAAGCGCATGTCCTGCTTCATGGTAAGCAGTAATTTCTTTTTCTTTCTTTGAAAGTAAATGACTTTTACGTTCAGGACCCATCATAACTTTTTCAATAGAACGAATAAGATCGAATTGAAAAACCTTTTTACGATTTTCACGAGCAGCTAAAATTGCACCTTCGTTCATTAAAGAATATAAATCAGCACCAGAAAATCCTGGGGTTCTTTCAGCAATTAATTTTAAGTTTACATCTTCAGCCAATGGCTTTTTTGTAGCATGAATTTTAAGAATTTCTTCTCTATCCGCACGATCCGGAAGATCTAAAATAACTCTACGATCAAAACGTCCTGGGCGAAGTAAGGCTGGATCAAGAACGTCTGGCCTATTTGTAGCAGCCATAACTATCACTTTGTCGTTCGGTTCAAATCCATCCATTTCAACTAATATTTGGTTCAATGTTTGTTCACGCTCGTCATTTCCTCCGCCAAAACCACTCCCACGAGTTCTACCGACAGCATCTATCTCATCTACGAAAATAATAGATGGTGCAGCTCTCTTAGCCATTTTAAATAAATCGCGAACACGAGATGCTCCAACTCCGACAAACATTTCTACGAATTCTGATCCTGAAAGATGAAAAAATGGTACACTCGCCTCTCCTGCTACAGCTCGAGCTAATAAAGTTTTTCCTGTTCCTGGAGAACCGGTTAAAATAACTCCTTTAGGAATCCTTGCGCCAATATCCAAAAACTTTTTAGGACTCTTTAAAAAATCAACAATTTCTTTCAGCTCTTCTTTAGCTTCTTTACAACCAGCTACATCTTTAAAAGTTACTTTATTATTTTTATCATTTGGATCCGTAATCCTAGCTTTAGATTGTCCAAAAGAAAATGCCTGCATGCCGGCACCTTTGGCCTGTCGAGATAAATACCAAAAGAAAAATATTATAAATATTACTGGCAAGAGGAATGGTAAAATATTACCTAACCAAAACATCCAACCATTGTCTTCTTTTACTTCAATCTGCGTAGCTGCCAAAGCCTCAGGCTTTACTCCATAATTGAAAAGTGTCTGCGAAAGAGAAGACTCTAATTCTTTCTTGGCTTTTTTTACTTCGTCATTGTTATAAATAATAGTTAAGTTTTCGCCTTCTACTGAAATCTTTTTTACTTCCCCAGCTGAAACATTCTTGGCTAAGTCAGAAATTGAAATCTCTGGAATGGGCTTAGTCGGATTACCAGAAATAATCAAATATAAAGCAGTAATCACCATAAAAATCAAAATAGCCCCCGTAATGCTTCCAGAAAACTTCGAACCCTTTTTATTATTTTTAATCTTTTTATTGTTGCCTTTTGGGCTAAGTGAATTAAAATCCATTGATAAAATATACCACAAAAAGCCTAAAAAGTTAAATAAAAATAGCTGACATAAATAATAAATGTCAGCTATTAAGGCGAGGCCTTTTTCTTGATCTTAGATTTAAGAGAGTTCAGAAATCCTTTTGCTTTTTCTACTATTAAATCTTTTTTAATAGAGATCATGCCAATAAAAATGTCGCTAACTTCGCCACCTACTAGGTTCTTGATAACTTCTTTTTTCTTCTGTTTAGAAAGAAGATAACTGCAATAATACTTTTCAGTTATAAAGTTATAGAAAACTAGAATTCTCGTGGCTTTTCGTTCTTTGGCATTTTTCTTCCAGGCATCAATGGTTTCCTTCGGGATGTCTTTAAAGAGACTTTTCTTTTTCATATTAAAATATTTAGAACTGTATTATTACTTAAATCATGCTCCTTCCCTATTAGTTTGTCAAAGCCTTTTGTGAAAAATAAGGGGAAATAAAAAAGCTACCACATTATGTGTGATAGCTTTAACTACGATTAATAATACTTGGATTAATTAAAATCCTCTATAAATTTCTTCATCTCAGAAGCTGTCGACAATCCCCCTCCTAACATTAACATCATCCCCATCTGCAAAGCAGGATGTCCTCTTGTTTCGTTGTTATTGTTCATGTCCGACAAAAACGATGTCCATGCATCAGTTGGGTTACCACCCTTTTCCAGAATTTTAATAGCTCTTTCTTTAGAGAATTTAAGATGTTTTTCCCTTAATTCAATCTGGTCTTCCATAAAATCTTATTTTTTAGTGAATATTTCGTGAATTTAAATTATCAAAAAAACTATTGTTATTTAATAACATAACATTTTTATACAAAAAGTCAATGGCTACAGTTTTGTTGGAATGTTTTTAGAATATAAATCTATTAATTTATCTTTTTTATCCCTACGCCATTTTTTAATTTGAATTTCACGTGAACGAGCTTCTTTTAATGAATTCTGATTTTCAAGAAAAACTATCTTAAATTCATCACGATTTTTTGTAAAACCTGCTCCTTGTTTAGTATTATGTTCTTTTAATCTTCTTTCGGGATTGTCAGTAATACCAACATACAAATTCTCATATGAATTTTTAATCATATATACAAAATACATAATTTAATTTTAACACAATTCTAATTCAATAAATGCCCGTTCGACTCACTATGTTCGCTCAGGGCACTCGCCTCTAAAAACCAAATCTCTTGGTTAAATTTTTTTCTGTGGCTTGCCACGAGCGAGCTCTCATTGAGAGCGAGTCGAGTGGAGATGGGGAGAATTGAACTCCCGTGCAGAAGGTTATTGTAAGGAAATCTACATACTTAGTGCGCTTTTTTGTTTAAATTAAAAAATTCTTAAGTGCACGAAATATTTTTTAATCGATTCTCTAAGTTTTGGAAAATAGCCGAGACCCTCTATTCCCTATCCCGATAATATTATGCCAGAGTTCATATATCGGAAGTCTATGAATCTGACACCAGTTTGGCTTACGCGAAAGCTGGAGCAAAAGCGAAGTCCTTCATACCGAAGTATGGAGAAGCTACAGCTTTTACTTTAGTAGCTAATTTTGCAATTAACATTTAAACGAAATTTTAACGAGATTACGTTCATTCTCGGTATGCATCAATGACAAAAGGCCAACTGTCTATGCCTTACATCCCCAATGTTTAATTTTTCAAAGTTCTGCGAACTTCTCTCTCGGTGTCGCGTTTTTTAATACTCTCTCTCTTATCAAATTTTTTCTTGCCTTTGGCTAAAGCAATATTTACTTTGATTTTCCTATTTTTATTATACACTGAAATTGGTACTATTGTCAAACTCTTATTTTTCCCGCTATCTGCCAATTCCCCTATTTCTTTCTTAGTCAAAAGAAGTTTACGATTTCTTAAGGGATCATAATCGGCCGATGTATTTTTTACTTGATAGGGCGGAATATTAGCATTGATTAAAAAAGCTTCGCCCCCACGAATAATCACAAAAGCGCCATCGAGCGACATTTGCCCTCCCCTGACTGATTTGACTTCCGAGCCCAAAAGCTCAATACCTGCCTCGTATTTTTCTAAAATTTCGTAATCAAATTTCGCTTTTCTATTTTCTGCATAATTCGCCATAGTTTAATATTAACATATTTTTTATTCTAAAATCCTTTTGTGTTAAAATATACAGATGCCAATAAAACCAGAATTAAATGTATCAGGGTATAGAGGAGTGTGGGGAGATACTTTGACGGACGAAATCGTCACCAAATTTTCTAGAGCTTTTGCTTTATTTACTAAAGAAGAATCAGGAAAACAAAACCCAACAATCTTAGTCGGTCGTGACGGACGAGAGAGTGGTCCTGAAATTGCAAAAATAATAGAACAAGAATTAAAAAATCTTGGGGTGAATGTTATTTACGGAGATGTGATGCCTACACCGACAGTTTTATTTTCTGTACGAAAGCACGAATATGATGGTGGTATTATAATTACAGCCTCTCATAACCCAATAGAATACAATGGCTTAAAATTTGTAAACAAAGAAGCACTTTTCACTATTAACAGCGAAGTTGAAAAAATAAAAAAATATTATGACCATTCCTAATTTCACAAAAGAACATGCTGATAAAATTATCGCTAATGTAAACGTGGAAGCTATTCGCGCTAGAAAATTCAAAGTTGCTGTAGATATGATCAATGCTTCAGCTTGTGTGATGGATCCATATCTTTTCGAACAATTGGGCGTAGAATTAATTCCTATAAATAATATTCCAAATGGAAAATTTGCTCACCGACCAGAACCACTCCGCGAAAATCTTGGTGAAGTGATGAAAATTACCAAAGAACTGAAAGCTGATCTGGGTTTTGTTCACGATCCAGATGCAGACCGCCTAGTAATCATAAATGAAAAAGGAGAAGTAATTTCTGAAGAATATTCTATAGCTTTCGGCATAGAAACAATCCTTTCAAAGAACCCTGGCAAGCCAATCGTAATAAATCTTTCAACTTCACAAATGGGAGCGGACATTGCCAAAAAATATGGTAGTGAATGTTTCCGTTCAATAATAGGAGAAGGTTATGTTGTCGATGAAATATTAAAACGTAATGCAATTGTCGGTGGTGAAGGAAATGGTGGAATCATCTACCCTACTATAAATACCGTACGTGATAGTTTTACTGGCCTTTCTCTCGTCTTAGAACTTTTAGCTGAAAGAAAACAAACCGTCAGTGAAATAGTAGAAACTTTTCCAAAATATTTTATGAAAAAGGACAAATGGCCTATCGGTGGAAATCTAGAAGAAATGTGTTCCAAGCTTAAATCACACTTTAATGATGCAAAAACAGACATCCAGGATGGCTTACGTTTAGATTTACCAGATGGTTCATGGCTACACCTCCGACCATCAAATACTGAGCCAATTATAAAGCTTTTTGGAGAAGCAAAAACCCAAGATCGAATAGATGCTTTATTTATCGAGACAAAGTTGACTTTAGGGCTTTAATAAGCTAAAATCCTTTAAGTTAAGTATTAATTTAACCAATTGCGAGAAAGAATAAACAACCAAATACGAGCAAGCGAACTTCGAGTCTTAGATGATAAAAACCAAAACATTGGAGTTTTAAGCATTAAAGATGCGCTAGAAATGGCCCAAAGTAAAGGTTTAGATCTTATTGAAATAAATCCAAACGGTGTCCCCCCAGTAGCAAAATTAATGGACTTTGGAAAGTATCAATATGAGGCAAGTAAGAAGTTAAAAAAAGCCAAAGCTGGAGCCAAGCCGACCGAAACTAAATCAATCCAAGTTAAAATCGGTACTGGTGATCATGATTTAGAAATGAAAGCGAAGACTGCTTCAAAATGGCTCAAGGAAGGACACAGAATAAAAATAGAACTTTTCCTTTCTGGACGTGCAAAGTATATGGATGAAAAATTTCTTAAAGAACGTTTAGACAGAGTATTACATTTAATTACTGAAGATTATAAAATCTCAGATAGTTATAAAAAAGGTCCAAAAGGTTTATTTTTAACAATAGAAAAAGCAAAATAACTACGGGTTTAACGCCCCAAAATAATATTATGAAAGGAATGAAAACAAATAAGTCATATAGTAAAAGATTAAAACTTACCAAAAATGGCAAGGTGATTTCACGCAAGCCAGGTTTTAACCATTTCAATGCAAAACAATCTCGTAATGCTCAATTAGCAGGTCGCAAAGGTTCGAATTTTGTAATCAAAAACAAACCAAAGAGTCACTTATTACCATTTAGTTAAAATTATTTATGACAAGAGTTAAAAAAGGAGTACATGCATTAAAAAGAAGAAGAAGTGTCTTAAAACAGACCAAAGGTTTTCGTCATGGACGAGGCACTAAGGAACGTCAAGCAAAAGAAGCTCTTCTACACGCCGGAAATTATTCTTTCGCTCACCGCAAAGATAAAAAATCCCACAATCGAAAGCTTTGGAATATCAAGATAAATGCCGGATCAAGAGAAGAAACAGGAATGTCATATTCAAAACTCATCGGGGCATTAAAGAAAAATAAGATAGAGTTAAATAGAAAGATGCTAGCCGACCTAGCAGAAAACAATCCTAAGGTCTTCGCAAAAATTCTAGCTAGCCTAAAATAAAAAGACAAATCACTAACTAAAAAATCCCCTTTCGGGGATTTTTTAGTTTTATTATTTACTTAATTTATATTCATCTACTTTATATTTTTTAATTGTTTCTATAACTTTTTCAATCATTTCTTTAGGATCATTACTGAAAACAATCTTCTCATTTGGGCGATGTCCTTTTTCAAGTATTTCTTTCAATTCCCCACTCATTTCCCATGGTCCTTCAAAAATACCCATAGCTTTGTCATCTTCAAAAGCAATCGTGAACTCATGAATCGTACCAATACGTCCGCAACCAAAAACAACAGCATCAGAAGAACGAGTGAGCAAAAGGTCACGTCCTGGATAACCAAAGCCCGTATAAATAATCAAATCCATATAATCAAGTGGAAGTTTGTATGTTTCTACGTGCTCACGTTCAGTTGCAGCTGGAGAAAAACCAATTGAAATACCTCCGACTTCTTTAGCCCCCATAGCTGCCCATAAAGGAAAACCAGTAGTTGCCCCAGTTACGATAATAGCTCCTTGACGAGCAATTTCTCTTCCTAACTCCTTTGCTTTTTCGAGAGCCCCGACTCCACAATGTCCTGTTTCCGCTGCGCCAGAAACACAAATCTTTAATTGATTATGTCCGTGCTTTGTATAAGGGTTTGATGAAAGTATATCCATAAAATAACTATAACTTAATTTTAATTAACAAAGAAGTGAAACTGAATCTCCCCTGTCTGGGGCGCTAGCGTCAACTCCTAAATTATCTTTTAATTTTTGAACTAGAAACATTGAAGAACTTGGTTCACCCATCACAACAAAAACTTTTTTAACAACATCCTGCATCTCTTCAACAAAACCAAGTAGACCATCTGAATCCTTGTGACCTGAATAACCCGTAATAGTAACAATGTGAGCTCGCACTATTACATCTTCCCCTGAAATATGCACTGTCTTTATTCCTTCTTGAATCAAACGGCCAGGAGTCCCCACAGATTGATAACCTGTAAGTAATAAAGTATTGTTTGGGTCTGGTAAATAATGCACTTCATGATGAACAATTCTACCTCCTGAAGACATTCCTGAACCAGCAATAACAACCTTAGGATTTGGTGTACTAACAATCATCTTTGACTCTTCTGATCTTAAAGTTGAGTGAAGTCCAGGAAAATCAAACATGTGCTTCGTATCTTTCATAGCCTTCTGTGCATCCTCATTAAAGTATCCCTTAAACTGCTTAAAAACTTCGGTCAAACGAATAGCCAATGGGGAATCAAAGAATATCGGCATGATTGGAATACGACTCCCCTCCACCAAGCTATTTATCTCAAACAAAAGCTCCTGAGAACGTTCAAGAGAAAAAGTAGGAATTATTAAAGTGCCTTTTGCTTTAAAATTATCTTCTATGGTTGCTTCCAATAATTTTCTTCTGTCATTTCTAGATTCATGATTTCTATCACCATAAACACTTTCCATTATTAAATAATCAGCATCTGTAATTTTCTCAGTATCTGGTAAAAGCATAGAAGGAGAATTACCCAAATCTCCGGTAAAAACAATCTTCTTTTTATTAAAAATAAACTCAACCATCGCTGAACCCAAGATATGTCCAGCATCACGAAAAGAAACTTCTAAATTCTCAGTAATTTGTATTTTTTGATGATATGGAAAACCCTTCCACAAAGAAAGAGACTTTTTTATATTATCTTCAGAATAAATATCTGCCAGATTAAATTCAAAATTCTTAGATAAAATTCCAGCAGTATCATCAAGCATTGGTTCGGCTAATGCTCTAGTTGGTTCAGTAGAATAAATAATACCATTAAATCCTTCATGGATTAATTTTGGGACTCTACCTAAATGATCGATATGGGCATGAGTTATAAAAAGGATATCTATCTCTTTTGGATCATATGGAAAAGGATCCCAGTTTATATCATCAGCTAACTTCATCCCCTGAGTGAGCCCGCAATCAATCAAAATTTTCTTTCCATCAGCTTCCAAAAGAAAATTAGCTCCTGTCACAGAACCAGTTCCTCCACAAAATGTTATCTTAGCTATGTTTGCCATAAATCAATTATACCTTATCTTCTTTCTGAAACATAGTTCTTTTACTATAAAAATATAAAACTGCAAAAGTTCCACCAGCTAAATCACAAAAGACATCAGACACTGTGTCTAATAAATTAAACGTATCACCCGCAATTATATTATTAAAAACGATTTCAAATATTTCCCAAGAAACACCGATAATCAATACGCACAAGATAATTTGAATAATTAATCTAATATCCAATAAACCAAAAAACTGATCAGTTTTTAAACTCTTTTTTATTAAAAAAATCCAAATAAAAACAAGGCCAAGCCAAAGCCCACCTAAAAAGTGCATAATCATGTCAAAATACCAAATACTGTAATACCAATAAAATTTACCAGCCAGGGTGTTTAATATAAAAATAAAGAAAACCAGTAGTGATAAGGAAACGAAGAACTTTTTCTTATTTATTTTGTCCATTTTTAAAATATATCATGTTTAAAAGAAAAAATCCGTATAAAACGGAGTTCTTCTTAGGACTATCTCTGATATATTACCGTAGCTAAAAGCTAGGTGGGTATCAGACACAGAAGGCCAAAGCCAAGTGCGATCGAGATTCCCGAAAGATATTGTTCTAGGTAATAATCAGAAATAACCCTATCTAAAGTTTAGCAATATAAAAAAAACAGTCAACTAGACGTGACTGTTTTTTTGTTTCAAAAAGAAATTAATTTTATTTTTATTTCTTTTTTGTTTGAGTAAACTTTTCATGAGCGGCTTCATAATCATAAAGTTCATTTTCAGAAAACCAGTGTGCTATTTCAAGCTTAGCCTCCTCAGCATCTCCTGAAGCATGAATCAAATTAGGAATACCAACCTTATTAGCATCACCGTGAGCATAACTCATATGAGCGTAATCTCCACGAACGGTCCCTGGTAGAGCTGATTTTGGTTCCGTTGATCCAACCATCTTACGAACCAAAGAAGCTGCTTCAATCCCTTCTAAAACAATAGCTATAACTGGACCAGAACTCATCATATCTAAGACAATATCAAAAACATCCTTGCCTCGACGAGAAATAACCTTGCCTATGTTTTCGTAGTGATGATAAAACTGATCATAGTCTGGTTTTAACATCTTAACTCCAACCATTTTTAGTCCTACCTTCTCAAATCGAGTGATGATCTCCCCCACCAATCCACGCTGTACTGCATCTGGTTTTAAAATTATAAGTGTCCTTTCTTCATTTGTCATATATATTGTAAAAAATTAAATAATAATATAAGAATCTTAACAGATTTATCTAAAAATTCAAAACTATTGCTTTTCGTATTTTGCCATTATCTCCGCCTCAATTTCTGCACGGTCACGGCCATATTTTAAATAAGAAAGTTCTTTGAGATTTTCTACTAATTCAGGATTACCAGGCTCTGGAGCTAGTGTATACATATTGAATGGTTTTGTTGGTTGACCTTTTACCAACATACTCACATAAGCATTGAAGTTATCTAATTTTATAATATCTGAAGCTTTGAAAGTAGGAACGAATCTTTTTTCCAAAAAGTCTGCATCTTCGGGACTTACTCGAAATACTGCCATGGAACCAACGTTTCCAAAAACAGCATTTTTGATACTCTCTTCTAATTGAGAAATATATTGGTGGGCGATATTCAAAGACAATCTATACTTTCTGGCCTCTGAAAGAATAGAGGCGATAGAGTCAGTAGTAACATTTTGGAACTCGTCTATGTACAAATAAAAATCATTCATCTTTTGTCCAAACATATCTACGCGAGAAAGTGCTGCCATTTGAATTTTTCCAACTAAAACCAAACCAATCAAATTAGCATTTATTTCTCCTAGTCTTCCTTTCGAAAGATTCACCAAAAGAATTTTTTTCTCATCCATTATTTTTCTAAAATTAAATACAGACTTTTGTTGCAAAACAACTGGACGCATAATATCGTTCGAAATAAAATTGTCGAACTTAGAAGTAATATATGGCACAAAGTTTGCCAATGATTGATCCCCTGTCGTCTGCTCTGCATTTACCCAAAATTGTTTAATGATTGGATTTTTACATTTAGCCAACTTCATTTCGCGAAATTCTTTATCAGCTAAAACTCTAGAAATCTCAAGTAAGGTACAACCAGATTCTGGATCTTCCATTATTAAAAAGGCTGAATTTTTAAAATACTGTTCAAACATCGGCCCTCCAGAGGTCTTCATGTCAAATAACTTATTAAAAATACCCATAAGCTCATTTACTACGAAAGTCTTCTGTTCGGGGTATTTAGGGTCAAATTCAAGCATATTAAGACCCATGGGGCGGGCTGTATAGGCTGGATCAAAGTAAATAACATCATCAATTCTCTCTTTTGGAATACTAGAAAGAATGGTCTGAATATCGGTTCCGTGTGGATCAATATAACAACAACCATCACCATTTTTGATATCTTGAGTAATCATATTCAACATAATGTTCGTCTTACCTGTTCCTGTCTGTCCTATAACATACATATGACGAACTCTGTCCTCTCGAGCCAAACGAATTTCTGTTTCCTTACCACGGAAACTATTCATACCAAGCAAAATACCATCACCACCCATTTCCATCGGAGCTGGAGCAATGCCAGCTTTTGCTTCTTTGAGTTGACCTTGTCCAGAAATACCAACAGGAAAATGAAAGACTGAAGAAAGTTCTTTTAGATTCATAGGTAAAACTTCCTCACTTGAAAAAATTCTATATGAAAAATCATGAAAAAGTTTTTTCAAATCACTACCTGCGATTTTTTTGAAAACTATTGAATTACTTGCTGCTTCAGAAAATTGATTAAAAGAAGATTCAATTTCTCTAATAATAGCTTCTGCTCTTTCTCTGGACTCACCAGAAGCCACAATACGAATATTGGCTTTCATAATAGTGCTTTTTATTTTATTTCCGATGTTTTCAACTGCAGACGTATCGACAGCCCTTCTTCCCTTCATGTATTTCTCTTTGTCATCTCCTTCTTTCTTTTTTGTATCAAAAAATAATTCTTTCGTAGCTTTCAAGAAAGCTTTATTGAATTTATAAAAATTATCAGCCGCATGCTTAACTGAATATCCATCTTTTACATCATCCAATATCATATGAAATTCATCCATAAACTTTGTACCAGCTGGGGCAATTAAAAACTGAATAGCCGCGCCCTCCCCCATGGTCTTTAATTTAGAAAAAACATTCAAAATCATATTCATCGGATCGTGTTCAATGTTTTCGTATGTTTTTATCGGCAAAACTCCTCTTTCAGAAAAACTAGCATAAGCTCCGGCTGCCCCACCCTTTTCGTTAAAAATATTATAATCATCTGGAACTTCGTGAATTTTAGCGTCATGATAAAAAGCTAAAACTTGTTTTTCAAATAAAGAAAGATGTCTATTGGGAACTCCAGCATAAATAATCACTTGATCGCTAGCATTACTTAGGGCAACCTCTAAAGTAAAGTAATTTTCCTTTTCATTATTATTTCCTTCTGAAATAGAATTCATACCAGCATAAAACTGCTCCATGGCGCTTATAAAGTCCTTAAAGCTTTTTTGTTTTTCCGCTTCATCTTGCGGAGGAGGAAGAGTTATCTCAAAAAGAGTCATGTTTAGTGATTTATAAAGCGGTGTTCCTTCTTTGAGATCTGGAACTGGCTGACCTGATTTTAGATATTGAATCAAAAGCCTATGAAAATCATCATCCACATGTGGACTATTCATAGCTTCTACTACAGACAAGGCATTTCTAATTCCTTTAGTTATAACAATACCCAAAAGCTCCTCCATAATGATATCGTGCTCTTCGGGTTTTATTTTAAGCACAATCCCTTCTACCTGATCTTTCTTCATTAGATTATCTTTATGAACTAATTCTCCTGCTGGAATTGCTTTATATTCACCGATAACTTCTTTTACAGCATTCTCACCCGCATGTTCAAATTGCCCTTTTTGTTTTAACTCTTGTTCCCTTTTGGCAACATGCGCACGTAAAAAATCCAACTCTTCGTGTGGACTTTTAAATTTTGGCATCTCTTTTAGAAATGATTCGATCATTAATATAATTATATACTAATTTCTTTATTTTTAATAACAATTAAAATCAAAAAAACCTCAAATTTTTATCAACATCTCAAACTTGACATTTTTAAAAAGACATGCTAGGGTGAAGTAAAGGGAAAGTTCGTTGTATGTCGTACTGTTTTCCTGCCTAATGATTTTTAGTTATTTAAGGGCCCAAATCCCCTTTTAGACCTCTAAATAACTAAAAATCTCAACGCCATGAAAACAAAAATGAAAAAAACAGCCAAAATAATATCCAATATTTTATGGGAAATTGGATATGTAATTCTTCTAAGAAGACCCAGTAAAAAAGCTTCTTTTATAAAAAACTGGGGAGTACCAAACTCCAGCTAGAATAAAACAAATAAAAAATCATGCCGACAACAATGCCGGCATTTTTTATACCTTATATTGACATATTGAATAATATACGATATAATATAAATGTGAGCGACTTACCCCTATTTTGCTTTTAAAAGCTAGGTATAATATAATAAAAAGGTCGTTTATTAAATTTAATTTTAAAAAATTATGACCACAGAAGAATTAACTGCCTTAGCAGAAAAAATAAAAACTGGAAAAGCAACACAAGAAGAAACCCTTAAATTCCACGAAGAATTTAACAAGCTCTTAGGAGAAGTAGAAGAATTATTAGAAAAATAAAAAATATATATGAAATTCAACGAAATGTTTAAGAAAAAAAGTGAGTCAAATGTTGAGGTGATAGAACCCACAAAAGAAAAGAACGAAAAGAAAAATAAACTACTCCAAATAACTGAAGAAACGCTTGAAAAAATAAAATATGCGTTTACTTATGAAAAAATAATAAAATCAACACCAGAAAAAAGAAAAGTAGTTGTGGATAAATTTAAAGCAATTCTCTTAGTCGCAACTGCTGCTGGAATAACACTTGCGGTTCAAAATTTTGGGGCGATGGACAAGGTCCCAGATTTTCTAACAGATGCGGTTGATGCAAGTCCTGAATCAATAAAAGAAGGTGTAGGTATCATACTTGCTCTATTGGGTGTAGTTGGAACTGGGATGAGAAATATTTATAATAGCGAAAAAGAAAAACAATTAGGTTAATCTATTAAAAAATCCCCCCGTTCGGGGGATTTTTTGTTTTATTTTTTATTTAAATTTTAGTTAATATTTCAGGCTCGCCATCAGTAATCAAAATCGTATGCTCAAAGTGCGCACTTCTTTTTCCGTCAGCTGTACGAAAGGTCCAACCATCTTTTTCTAAAATAACATTCTTTGTTCCATTATTTACCATTGGCTCTATAGCTATAATCATCCCCTTCTCAAGTTTTGCCCCCGTACCAGCCTTACCAAAGTTTGGGATGTATGGATCTTCGTGGATTGCTTTTCCTACACCATGCCCCGCCAAAACTTCGACTATTCCGTATTTTTTTGCTCGAACAAAACCCTCGATGGCATGACTAATATCCCCTATCCTATTTCCATTCTGAGCTGAATCGATACCTACATGTAAAGCATTTTCCGTAGCTTCCATAAGTTTTTTTGAACCATTACTTACCTCCCCAACTCCAACTGTTATGGCCATATCAGTATAAAGACCTTTATGTCTTAATCCTAAATCAAGTGAAACAATATCCCCTTCTTTTAAAATTTTATTTTCCTTTGGAATACCATGAACAACCTCGTCGTTCACTGAAACGCACAACGATGCTGGGTAAGCTGTTTCTGCACCGTCTGGTTTGTAATTTAAAAAAGCCGGATAATCACCCATATCTTTAATTAATTTTTCTGCATATTTATCGAGCTCCCACGTAGAAATACCAGGCTTTACCATGTCTCTCACTTTATACAAAACAGTAGCGAGTCTTTTCCCTCCCTCTCTAATTATTTCTATTTCTGCTCCGGTTTTTATTATTATCATATATTCTAAGAAATTATTGTTCCAAAAAACTTTTCACCATTCAGATAATTACCTAAATCGCTAATCGGTTTACCATTCATAATCACAACCTCCATTCCCTCTTCTTCTGCCATCTTTGATGCGATTGGATCAAAAGGTGAATTCAAGCCCGGATTCCATTCTGCGGGAATTAATTTTCGATATTCAGCCCAAGATATTTTCTCAATCTTTTTCGCATTAGGATTTATTTTTGGATCTGAGTCATAAACATAATCAATATTGGAAAGATTGATTATTTTCCTTGCTCCAACGTTCTTTGCCACGACTGTAGCGTCCCAATCCGTACTTTGACCTGGTTTATAAGCTGAACCAATAATAATCGACTTTTCAAATGATATTTCATCGTGTAGATCAGAGATAACTCTCTCATTTGCATTATCACCAAAAATGACTCGGAGCAATTCGGCGTTTAATTTAAGTGACGCAATACCTATCCAATCCAAATCTTCATTTGAAGGAGTTCCTATTTCTTTAGCGACTTCTTGATATTTTCGGCAAATCTTTCCACCACCAGTTATGATTACAAATTTTTTACCTTTAATAACTTCCGCCAAGATTAAATCTTTAAAATCTTTCAAGAAACTAATATCAATTTCATTTGGTATGATAAGTGATCCTCCGAGTGAAATTATAATAGTTTCTTCTTTCATTAAAAATTTAAAGCTTTAATTATATCTTTATGAACATCCTCGACTGACTGCTCTCCCTTTATCGTCAAAATCTCATAGCCTTCTTTTTCTGTAAAATAATTCATAGCCGGGATAACATTATTTTTGTATTCATTAAATCTCTTTTTTAGCCCTTCTTCTGTATCATCAGCCCTTCCACGAAGCATATTTCTTTTCATTGCTTCCTCTTCAGAGAGTTCAATATAAATAATCTTTATGTTATCCCTTTTATAAAATTTCATCATTTGTTCAAGGACTTGAGACTGGGGAACTGTTCTAGGATATCCATCCGCTATCAAATGTTTTTCATCACCTAAAGAATAAATAAGGATATTGGAAAAAACTGCATTAGTTAAAAAATCAGGTACAAGATCTCCTTTTAACATAATGTCTTTTATAAGACTAGCTGCTTGATTTCCAGATTCAACCAATTTCCTAAAGCCTTCCCCAGTTCCTCCATAAACGATTTCTTTATTATCCTTAGTTTTGAGGTAATCCATCAAGAGTTTGACCTGAGTTCCCTTTCCAGAGCCAACTTGACCAAAAAATACGAAAGTTTGTGTTTGCATTTACTAAGAATACAAAATTTGAGCTTAAAAATCAATAATGCTATTATTCTAGGTATAATGAAAAAAGAAATTATAACTATCTGCGGAGGACTTGGAAGCGGAAAATCAAGCACTGCCAAAGGGGTAGCTAAAGCTTTAGGATTTAAGCATTTTTCCTCTGGAGATTTTTTTCGCCAAGTTGGGTTAGAACTAGGTTTGTCTGTAACAGAAACTAATATTAGGGCTGAAACCGATCCTAAGATAGACGAAATGACTGACCAAAAATTACGTGATTTAAATAATGGAAATAAAATCGTTATTGATTCGCGAACTGCTTATCATTGGATCCCTGAATCTTTTAAAGTTTATTTAGATTTACCTCCTGAAATTGCCAAGGAAAGAATCTTAAATAGTCTAAAGGAGGACAAATTTAGGAAAGAAAGCGAACAGGACACCACCAGTGAAAAAATCTTAGAAAAAATGACAGAGCGTTTTGAAAGTGAACAAAAAAGATATTGGGATTTGTATAAAATAAATAATTCGGATAAAAATCAATTTGATTTAGTTATCGACACAAATAAAAACAACCTAAAGCAGGTTATTGATATTATTCTAGAAGAATACAAAAAGTGGATTAAACAATAAAAAATCCCCCATTGGGGGATTTTTTATTGTTTGTATTTTAAAATTAATATTCTCGCATTGAGATTTGAGCATCAATTTTTTTGATGAGATCAAGAACCACGGAAACGACGATGAGCAGTGCTGTACCTCCCATAGCAATAGCGGTAATACCAGTAACAGCTCTCATGATTAAAGGCAAAACAGCGATCAATCCTAGAAAGATAGCGCCCATCATGGTAATGCGGTTTAATACTTTTGAAATGTAAGCTGAGGTAGAAGCACCTGGACGAATACCTGGAATGAATGCTCCATTCTTTTGTAAATTTGTAGACAATGCTTCTGGATCGAAAGTAACAGCTGTATAGAAGTAAGTAAATAAGAAAACCAAGATAAAATAAAGTATCGCATACAACCAACTTCCTTGTGAAAAGGAAATCAAAGCATGTGAAATCTTCATAATAACTGCATTCGTAGAACTAGCTAAAAAGTTTCCGATCATTTGAGGGAAAAGCAAAATAGATAAAGCGAAAATGATAGGAATAACTCCAGCTTGGTTTACTCGAAGTGGAAGATAAGTTGATCCGCCTCCATACATTTTCATACCTCGAACTTGTTTTGCATAAGTAACAGGGATAGGTCTTTCTGCCTCTGTAACAACGACAACACCAGCAATAACCAACAATCCCATAGCTAAGAACAAAAGGAAAACTGGGATTTGAGAAACATCAAAAGTAAACAACATCTGAGAAACTTCAGCGGGAATTCTTGAAACGATACCAGCGAAAATGATGATAGATACTCCATTACCAATACCGAATTCAGACATCAATTCTCCAATCCACATTATAAGCATTGCTCCAGCAATCACCATAAGAAGATTGGTAATTCTATCAAACATTGTTAAGTTAACTAAAATTTTCTGACCTTCAAGAATTGCAAGCAAACTAAAACCCTGAATAGCTGCAAGAGGAACAGTAAGCATTCTGGAATATTGAGTAAATTTCTTTCTGCCAGCTTCCCCTTCTTCGTGATACAGCTTCTTCAAAGAAGGAATCATGATGGTCAACAATTGCATTATAATAGAGCCAGTAATATATGGCCCTACTCCAAGCATTATTATAGACAAATGAGAAAGTCCGCCTCCTGAAAATATATTCAAAATACCAAAAAATTGGTTATTGTTTAAAAATCTACTCAACTCTACAGTATCAATACTTGGTATTGGTATGGCTGAAAGTAATCTGAAAACAACCAAAGATCCAAGTACAAATATAATTTTCTTTCTCAGGGACGGATCAGTCCAAATCATTTTCATTTTATTCCAAAAATTTTGCATATATTTTATTTAATTTCTATTTTAGCACCCTTTATTCCTAGTCTTTTGCGAACTTCACTAAGAGTAATTTCTTCATCTGCTTTGAATACTTTATCGAGTTTTTCTTTTGTTACTATGACTTTCTTACGGAATGATTTGAATTGATATCCTCGATTCTTTGGTAACTTCTTGATAATATCTCGAAGTTCTGGGCGACGTTTGTTACCGGCACGAGCTGTCTGACCTTTACCTCCACGGCCAGAAGTCTTCGCATGTTTACCTCCACGGCCAACAATACGATCTTTTTTATTCTTATGTTGTCTTTTTAAATTATGTATCTGCATAAAATTATTTAAAATTATTTCTTAATCTCCTCCTTTCCTTCAATAACAACTGTCTCAACTACTGGCTTTGTATATTTAGAAGAAATTTGAGAAAGTGCTGACATGACAGCCTTAGCATTGTTTAGTTTATTTTTACTTCCAGATAAAATCTTTCCTGTAACATCTTTAATTCCAGCTAATTTCACAATATCTCGAACTGCTGAACCGACAACCAATCCGCGTCCTTTGTTTGGAATGAGCTTCACAGAAGAACTAGAAAACTTTGCGGAAATTTCACATGGTAAAGACATAGTCTTGGTCAATTTTACTTTGATCATGTTCTTTTTTGCATTTCGTAGAGCTTTGTTTATAGCAAGAGATGTATCTCCAGCTTTACCCAAACCCAAACCAATAGAACCCTTTCCATCCCCTGCTACTAATGCGACACTAAAAGAAAATCTACGTCCACCAGCTACAACACGAGTAACTCTGCGGATGTTTATAATCTTCTGATCAAACTCTGGTTTTGGTTTATTGAAAGAAGATGGTCGGCGACTATTATTTTTTTTGTTTGCGTTATCTTTATCCATATATTTATTTATTAAAATTTAAGCCCTGAAGCTCTAGCTTCATCAGCTACTAACTTTACTCTACCTGTATATTTAAAACCATTTCTATCAAAAACAACTTTACTAATCTTTATTTTAGCGCAAGCTTCAGCAATCATTTTACCGACTTGTTTTGCTCTTTCTATCTTTGTACCTTTTACCATTTTGATATCACTAGCTTCTGTTAAAGTCTTTCCTGTAGAATCATCTATGACTTGTGCGTAGATAAATTTATTTGAACGGAAAACTGAAAGTCTTGGGCAAGTTGAAGTACCAAATATTTTTGATCTGATTTTTGCTTTTAATCTTATTCTTTTGTCAGTTTTTTTATTCATAATTTTTTTGTGGTGTTAAGCTCGTAGTTATGTTGTCTTCTTACCTTGCTTACGTCTGATAACTTCGCCTTCATAACGCATACCTTTACCTTTATAAGGTTCTGGCTTTTTCAAAGCACGAACAGCCGCTGCAAAACTTCCTACTAATTCTTTATCGATTCCGGTAATAGTTATATTGTTCTTATCAGCAGTAGCAGTAATGCCTTCTGGTATTGCAACGATAACAGGATGAGAAAAACCTAAAGCAAAAACAAATTCTTTGCCTTTTACTTCAGACTTGAATCCAACTCCTTCCAAAATCAATTTCTTTTGATAAGGTGTTTGAACTCCTTGTATCATATTTTTTATGTGTGAAGCATAAGTTCCCCAAAGAGATTTTGAAAATTTATCGTTTCTCTTTACATTTAAGGTAATCAACTTATCTACGATCTTTATATCAATGTCATCACGGAAAAGCTTCTTAAGCTCCCCTTTTGGTCCTTTAACAATAAAAAAACCTCCGTCTCTTTTGACTTCAACTCCAGCTGGTATTAATATTTCTTGTTTTCCTATTCTTGACATAAAATTATATTATTTATAGTGAACTTGTTGAACTACCAAATCTTAAATAAAGCCTCCCCTCCGACTTGTTCTTTTCGGGCTTCTTTACCTGATAAAATTCCCTTTGGTGTTGAAAGTATAAGAAGACCTAGACCATTTCTAACTGAATGAATATCTTTCATAGCAAAATAAACTCTTCGTGATTGTTTTGAGATTCTTTCAACTTCAGTAATTTTTGGTTTCTTGTCTACATAAATCAAACCAACTTCAAGCGTTGGTTGACCTTTCTTAACTTTCTTTGAGACTTCTCCAACATAGCCTTCCTTTTTAAGACATTCTGCTATAGCATTCTTTAATTTAGAATAAGGCATAACAACAGACTCCTTACCTGCAAGGCTTCCGTTCTTCATCATTATTATCATGTTTGAAATTGAATCCATAAATTTAAGTTAATTACTATTACCAAGATGACTTTCTTACTCCTGGTAACATACCTTCGTTTGCTAATTCTCTGAAACAAATACGACAAAGACCGAAGTCTCTAATAAAACCGTTACCTCTTCCACATCGAAAACATCGATTTTTCTGTCGAGTGGAAAATTTCTGTTTCTTTTTTGATCTTGCTATAACTGATGTTTTTGCCATAAATTAAGGAATGTAGTGACTATAATTTTTGAGCACCCCGCTTTAGCGGGACGCCATACCTATTAATTTGGGATTTCTTTGCAATATCTCATTTTTTTTCTTAAAAGTCTTAGCTCTTAAGGAGAAAAACGGATTAATCAAAGCTCTATTCCCTTAGTGCCATACTAGCAGAAACCCTAAAATTAGTCAAATCTAAAAACAAAAATCCCCTTGCGGGGACCTTTAGATTTAAATTGATTATTTTTTATTCTTTCTTGAATGGAATACCTAGAAGTTCAAAAAATGCGACACCTTCTTTCTTTGTTTTAGCACTTGAGACAAGTGTAATAGAAAGTCCGAAAACATCTTTGATATCTTCATCAGCTGTCTCAGGGAAAATAGTGTGTTCTTTGATTCCTAATGTAAGATTACCGATATCATCAACAACTGTGCGATTGATTCCACGAAAGTCTTTTGTACGAGGCAAAGCAACATTTGCAAGTTTTTCAAGAAAAGCGTACATTCTCTTTCCACGCAAAGTAACGATAACTCCGATAGGATCACCCTGACGAACTTTGAAAGAAGAAATAGATTTCTTTGCTCCTCTTAGGGCTGTCTTTTGTCCAGTAATTTTTGATAGACGATCAGAAATAAAATCATTTCTGTTCTTGTCTTTTCGAAGACCTGTACCAGTACCAACATTTAAAACAATCTTCTTTAATTTTGGAGCAGCCATTACATTCTTGTAATGAAAAGCCGTCTTCATCTTTGAAAACGCTTCTACCTCTTTTTCTTTTACAGTTAAATGTTTCATATTAATTAAATTTCTTGATCACTTTTTCTAGTAACTCGAACCATCTTGCCACCAACCATCTTCTTGCCAATACGAGAACCCTTGTTTGTTTTTGGGTCAACGATCATAACATTTGAAGCATTGATAGGCATTGCTATATTCATAATCTGTCCTTTTTCTCCAGACTTTCTTGCACGCTGGTGTTTCTTCATTGTGTTCAATCCTTCTACTACAACTTTATTATCAGCAACTAAAACACGGACGATCTTTCCTTTCTTACCTTTGTCCTTGCCTGTTATGATTATTACATTGTCTCCTTTTTTTAATTTCATAATTTTATTTGTGGTGTTAAACTCGTAGTTTATATTAATTTAAATAACTTCTGGCGCCAAAGAAATAATCTTTTGAAAACCTTTCTCTGCAAGCTCTCTTGGAATTGGACCGAAGACACGTCCTGCTTTTGGATCTTTCTTACCTTTTTCTAAGATAACTACAGCGTTGTCGTCAAAACGAATATATGAACCATCTTTTCTACGATAAGCGTTTCTCTGACGAACAACCACAGCCTGATGAACATCTTTCTTTTTTACAGCCTTTCTTGGTTGAGCAACTTTCACAGAAATAATAACCAACTCTCCAAGCTGAGCATATCTTTTATGAGCACTGCCTAAAACCTTGAATACTTTTCCAACAGTACCTCCAGCATTGTCTGTTATTTTTACTAATGTTTCTGGTTGAATCATAAAATTACTTTAAAACTTTAAATCTTTTATCTTTTGAAATCGGCCTTGTTTCAATTATTTCTACTTCATCCCCTATTTTATATTTATTCTCTTCATCGTGCGCTTTGTATTTCTTGTTTTGATTATAAAATTTTCCGTACTTAGGGTGCTTAATAAAACGAGAAACAGAAACAACGACAGTTTTATCCATCTTATCTGAAACAACAACTCCTTTTAAGATATTGCCTTTGTCTTCTGTATTTTCTTTTTTAATATTTTTTACCATATATTATTTTTTTTATTATTTTTATTCATTTCTGTCAACACTCTAGCTAATTGCTTTTTTAAAACAGAAACTTCTTTTACGTTTTTTGATTTTGAACCATCAGCCTTAAATCTGTTTGATCTAATACTCTCATGTAAATCAATAAGCTTCTTATTTAGCTCTTCTTTACTCATTCCTTTAAAATTTTCTATTTTTTTTGCCATAAAATTATTGTTTGTGAACTCTTGAAACAACTCTGCATTTTACTGGAAGTTTCGTACCAGCCTTTCTCAATGCTTCTTTTGCAATTGCTTCGTCTACTCCATCGACTTCAAAAATAATACGTCCAGGGAAAACTTCAAAACAATATCCCTGTGGATCTCCTTTACCCTTTCCCATACCTACCTCTGCTGCTTTAGCTGTAAAAGGTCTGTCAGGGAAAATTCTGATCCAATATTTACCAACTTTAGTAAGAGAACGTGACATAGCTTTTCTGGCAGATTCAATCTGATTTGATTTTACTCTTGCTTGAGTTTCAGCTTTTAGACCATAAGAACCGAAAGCAATTTTGGTACCACGAGTTTCAGGCGTCCTTGCTTTAGGATTTATACGGTTTGATTGCCATTTTCTAAATTTTACTTTTTTTGGTAATAACATATATTTAAAAATTAATTTTTAACCTCCTGTTGTTTGGAAAAAATCTTGCCTCGGTAAATCCAAACTTTTATCCCAACATCACCATATGGTAGGTGTGCTCTCTCTCTTTTAAAATCGATATCTGCACGGAAAGTCTGAAGTGGGATAGAACCTCTTTTTAGTTCTTCTGTACGAGCAATTTCTGCTCCACCCAATCTTCCTGAAAGAACAACTCTGGCTCCTTCTACTCCGCGAGTACCCATAACTTTTTCAATGACTTGTTTGATAACACGTCTGTAAGGCATTCTTTTTTCTAAACCTTCAGCAATCATATAAGCAACAATAGCTGCATCAGCTTCTGGATTTGTAATTTCTGCTATTTCAAGCTTAAAATCTTCTGGCTTAGGAAGTTTTAATTTCTCCATCTTCTTGAGAATATCTTCCTTTAGCTTGGTTGCACCCTCACCACTTCTGCCGATAATCAAACCTGGTCGTGAAGTCTTTATTATAAAACGAGTAGCTTTTCTACTTCTTTCAATTTCAATTGTAGAAACGTACATCCCACGTAATTTCTTTTCTAAGAATTCACGAATGAGGACATCCCCTTTTAGATAAGTGACATATTTCTTAGGATCAGCAAACCAACGAGATTTCCAATCTCTAAGTATAATCAATCTATGTGCATATGGGTGAACTATTTTTGACATATTATTTCTTGCTTACTTTTTTAACTTTCTTTTCTTTAATAACTTTTGGCTTTTCAATCTTTTTTGTTTCTTTAACTACTTTTTTCACTTCAGTAACTTTTTCTTCTTTCTTTTCCTTCTTACTTTCTTTTTTATTATTTAAACCTTTTTCTGCAAGGACTAAAGTAATGTGACTAGTTCTTTTATTGATACGATGTCCAGAACCCATGGCTGCTGGCATCATTCTTCTCATTACTATTCCTTTGTCTACTCTTATTTCTTTTATAAATAAATTTTCTTTTTCTTTACCAATTTGTTTTGCATTTGAAATAGCAGACTCTAAAAGCTTCTTGATAGGTTCTCCGGCTCTTTTAGCCAAAAAATCTAGCTCTACTAATGCTTTTGAAACATCCTTCCCTTTGATTAGCCCTGCAACTAAGCGAACTTTTCTTGGAGACTGTCTGTAATTTTTTAAAAATGCTTTCATGTTGTTTGTTTAATATTTAAATTATTTATAGTGAGCTTGGTCGAACTATTTCTTCTTAGTATCAGCAGCAGCAGCTGTAGCTGACTTAGCCTGTGTTATTTCTGCCTCTTTCTTCTTTTGTTCAAGCTCTTTCTGCATCTTACCTCCGTGCTTAATAAACTTCTTTGTTGGAGAAAATTCACCTAGTCTGTGACCAACCATGTCTTCAGTAACTATAACCTCAACATGATTCTTACCATTGTGTACACCAAAAGTAAACCCAACAAATTCAGGTGGTATCTGACAAGCTCTCTTCCAAGTCTTAATCATTGGTGTTTGCAACGGATTCTTGCCTGCTATCTTTTTTAGCAGTTTTTCGTCGATATTTATTCCTTTTTTGATTGATCTTGTCATAAAAAAAGCTCTTAACGAGCTACGCTCCATAATAGCAAAATTCAAAATAAAGTCAAATTTTTAAATGACTATTGAAATTATTGGCTCATTTAAATTCTAGTTGCAGGATTTTGAATATGTTGTGTAATATTAGTGTAAAAAACAGAAATTAAAAACACAATACCAAGACCTTTGGCAAAAAAATAATTAAACCAACGATGACGGCAATAAATGCAGAAATAAGAACAGCTCCGGCTGCGACGTCTTTGGTATCTCTAGCATAAGGATGATAATTTGGAGATGTTAGATCGATATCAATTTCGATAGAAGTGTTGATAGTTTCAGTTATAAAAACAAGCCCAATCGCAAAAACTAAAAATAGCCATTCTGTACTAGATATTTTCAAAACAAAACCTAAGGCTAAAGCTAAAATAGTAAAAAATATATAAATCCAAGAATTATGAGTACTTTTCAATAAAATACCTATCCCCCGAAAAGCATGAGTAAAGCTCTTTGCCCGAGCCACCAACGAAAACCTCTTTTTATCAGAAATCTTTTCCATAATAATATTATACTACATGACAACAAAAAATCCCCTTTCGGGGATTTTTATAATTAATATTATTGAGACTTTCGGGACTTGCCTGTCTTTCGGCGAGATACCATGAATACGTTTGAGTATTTCTTTGGGTGACGAGTCTTGCGTCCTCCAGTAACTTTACCCCACATAGTCTTTGGTCTCTTGGTTCCACGGCCTTGTCTTCCTTCTCCTCCTCCGTATGGATGGTCTACTGGGTTCATGGCTGTACCTCTAACTGTAGGACGAATACCTTTCCAACGTGAACGTCCAGCTTTTCCGTAATTTTCTAAGTGGTGTTCTTCATTTGAAACAGTTCCGATACATGCCCAACATTCTTCATTCACTTTGCGAACTTCGGATGAAGGCATTTTTAAGTTTGTATATCCATCAGCATTAGCCACAACTTGAGCGAAAATTCCTGCGGAACGTCCGATCTTTGCTCCTCCTCTTGGCTTTAATTCAACATTGTAAACAAATGTTCCAACTGGAATATTCTTCAATGGTAATCTATTGGCTGTGGTAAGATCTGCCTTTTCTGAAACGATAAATGTATCACCCACCTTTACTGCTTTTGGTAAAACCACATATCTTTTCTCTCCATCTTTATAAACAGCTAAACCAATGAATGCTGAACGATTTGGATCGTATTCAACACTTGCTATCTTAGCTGGAATTTCCTTTTTATCATATTTAAAATCAACATCACGATACAAACGCTTGTGTCCTGCTCCTTTGTGACGAGTAGTGATGCGTCCTTGGCTATTGCGTCCGACAGAACGTCTAAAACCGTGAGTCAAAGATTTCTCGGGTTCAGTTCTAGTGATAACTCCACGATAAGTAACGTGAGTCATTTGTCTTCTTGATTTGGTTGTAGGTTTGTGTGTTTTCATATTATTTATAGTGAATTTACTGAACTAAATAAATTCTATCTTATCTTCTTTTTTCAAATACACAGTAGCCTTTTTGCCACCTGATTTGACTCCAGCTTTTCCACGAGAAAAAGTTTTTTTATCTGGAACTTGTAAAATATTTACTTTCACTGGTTTTACTTTATAAAGTTGAAAGATTGCCTTGGCAACTTCAGTCTTATTAGCGGAATCAGCGACATCAAAAGTGTAAACATTTTGTTCAGCCAAAAAAGATGCTTTCTCAGTAACTCTTATTTTTTTAATTATTTTATTTGTTATCATATATTTTTTGATTATCCGCGTGATTCTAAAAACTTAACAGCTTCTTCTGGTTTTTCTATCAAAAGATACTGGTGATTCAAAACATCAAGAGGATTCAAATTCTTTAGAAAAACTATATCAAGCTGAGGCAAATTTCTGAAACTTTTTTCTATCTTTTCGTTTCTACCGAAAACAGCTGTCAAAACTTTTGGTTTCTTTGAAGATGCCAATGGCTTCAACCCTGATGCCTTTGATAAATTCTTCATAACTTCTACAGCAGATTTTGTATTTATTTTTGAAACTTCAAGTGAGTCAATGAAAACGATTTCTCCATCTTTAAGCTTTTTGGAAAGTACTGAGAAAAGAGCCTGTGCACGCATTTTCTTTGAAATCTTTCTCTTGTAGTTCTTTTCTGCAAGTGGACCATGCGTAACACCTCCACCAACCCAGATAGGACTTCTGGAAGATCCGTGACGAGCACGTCCTGTTCCTTTTTGTTTCCAAGGTTTCTTTCCTCCTCCACGAACTTCTCCACGGCCTTTAGTGTCAGCTGTGCCGGCACGCTTGTTTGAACGCATACCTTCTACAACTTGGTGCACTAAGTCTGATCGCCATTTTGCAGCGAAAACCTTTGCTGGGAGAGTGATTGTTCCTACTTCAGCTCCTTTTTTATCATATATTTTATTTTGTATTTTTGCTTCCATAAATTTAATTATCTACTGACTATTTCTACCAAGCTTCCCTTTCTACCAGGAACTTGTCCCTTTATAAGCATCAAATTGTTTTCTTTGTCTACGAAAACAACCTTCAAGTTTTTATAAGTTATTCTATCTGATCCCATTCTACCTGCCATTCTCATACCTTTTGGTACGTGAGTACGTAGACCTCCACCGATAGAACCTGGCTCTCTTTCAGAGTGCTTCTGACCGTGAGTACGAGGACCTCCCCCGAAACCATGTCTCTTCACAACTCCTTGGAAACCTTTACCTTTTGAAGTTCCTGAAACTAGCAACTTGTCTCCTATGTTAAAAATAGAAGCATCAATCACATCGCCTTCTTTAACTTCCGTCTTATCTGTAGGTTTTAATCTGAATTCTTTCAAGACTTTATAGAATCCACCTTTCATTTGTCCGGTAGTAGGTTTATTGATTCTCTCTTTCTTCTGAGAACCAAAACCAACTTGTACAGAATTGTATCCGTCTTTGGACTTTTCAAAAACTCTAGTTACTGTCACAGGACCAGCTGAAACAACTGTTACTGGAATAACTACTCCATCTTCGGAAAAGTATTCTGTCATATTCTCTTTTGTTCCAAGTATAAATTTCATAAATTTTATTTGTGGCGTTAAGCTCGCAGTTACATCATTTTTACATCAATATCAACTCCGGAAGGAAGTGATAAGTTTGTAAGAGCTTCGATTGTCTTTGCGCCTGGATTAATAATATCAATCAGTCTTTTGTGTACTCTTATTTCAAATTGTTCTCGTGTATTTTTGTAAATAAAAGAAGCACGATTGACTGTATATTTCTTTATCTCAGTAGGCAAAGGCACCGGTCCGACTATCTTCGCATCATAACGCATAGCTGTATCAATAATTTGTTTTACAGAAGCATCCAAGATCTTGCTTTCATAAGCTCGAACTCTAATACGAAGTACAACTTTCCCTTCTTCCCCACCAACATGAGCAACCTTCTTTTCCTTTTTAGGAACTTTCGAAGAAGCGTGTGCCACTGTAGTAGTCTTTGGCTTTTCGTCTTTTACCTTTTTTGTTTTTGTTTTTATATCTGACATTTTATTAATTAAGTTCAGGGTTTTAGTATAACTAATACCCGTCACCTAATGCCTATACCTAATTTAAGCAATAATCTTTGTAACAACTCCGGCACCGACAGTCTTGCCTCCTTCACGAATAGCAAATCTCTGTTGATCTTCTAGGGCAACTGGAGTAACTAATTTAACTGTAAACTTTGCAGTATCTCCAGGCATAACCATTTCTACTCCTTCTGCTAAAGTAACTTCACCAGTAACGTCTGTAGTTCGGATATAGAATTGAGGCTTATAACCCTTGAAGAATGGAGTATGACGTCCACCTTCTTCTTTTTTCAAAATGTAAACTTCACAAGTAAAGTTATCATGTGGAGTAACAGTTCCTATTTTTGCCAAAACTTGTCCACGAGTGATATCTTCTTTTTTCAAACCACGGAGAAGGATACCAGCGTTGTCTCCAGCCATACCTTCTTGTAAGTTCTTGTTGAACATTTCAATACCAGTAACTGTTGTCTTTTGAGTTGGTCTGATTCCAACAATTTCAACTTCTTCTCCAACCTTTACTACTCCTCTTTCGATTTTTCCTGTTACAACTGTTCCACGGCCTTCAATTGAGAAAATATCTTCAACTGGCATAAGGAATGGCTTTGTAACATCTCTTTCTGGAACTGGAATATAAGTATCAAGAGCATCGGTCAATTCAAGAATTTTCTTTGCCCATGGATCATCGATTGAAGTAGCTTCAAGTCCTTTTAGAGCAGAACCTCTAATAACAGGAGCATTTGCGCCATCAAAACCTTGTTTTGTAAGAAGTTCTCGGATTTCTTCTTCAACCATGTCAATCATATCTTTGTCATCAACCATATCGCACTTGTTTAGAAATACGATCATTCTTGGCACACCAACTTGTTTTGCAAGCAAAACGTGTTCGCGTGTTTGTGGCATTGCTCCGTCTGTAGCAGCAACGACAAGAATAGCACCGTCCATTTGAGCGGCACCAGTAATCATGTTTTTAATGTAGTCAGCGTGTCCAGGGGCATCAATGTGAGCGTAGTGACGAGCATCAGTAGCATACTCATTGTGTGAAATGTTAATAGTGATTCCACGAGCCTTTTCTTCTGGGGCATTGTCAATTTGACTGACGTCACGAAGTCTGACAGTCTTTCCTGCCATTTGCAAAACATGCAAAATTGCTGCTGTTAATGTAGTCTTACCGTGGTCAACGTGACCGATAGTTCCTACGTTTACGTGTGGTTTATCTCTTTTAAATTCTTCTACTGCCATATTGTTATAGATTAATAATTAAAACTTAACATACGAGAACCAGTTGCTAAGGCTTAACTACTAATTTAATTAACTTATAATAATAATTTTTATTGCCTATTTTGCCGTTTGGTAAAAAAAGCAATAGAAAAACTGCAGAAAGTGCAGTTGTTATGATAATAGCAAAATATAAATTAATGTCAAACCCATAAAAATAAAGAGCCGACATTTCTATGAAACATTCGGCTCTGGCATTTTCTCATAAAAGAACAAATATTCTTTTATTCCATTTTCTCCTGGAACAACATCCCATCGTCCAGTAAAAACAACTTCGGGATACTTCCTTTTTAAATCTCTTTCCATGTGAGGAACCACATGATAATCAATATCAGGAATTTCTTTTTTCTTATGCATAACCACAGGAAGATGCACGCACCGTTCTTTTTCATTAATAAAACTTTTATCAATAAAATAAAAATCTGGATCCTTGTTTACTACAATTTTTATATTTTCCATATGAAAATAATTAAGTTACTACTAGGTCTATTTTTAAAATAGACTTTTGCCCCAAAAAAGTCAAATCTATTCACCCTTATTCTCCAAAAGAGAAATAATTCTTTCTACAACCTTACCGAATTTTTTTATAACTTCTATTTTTTCATCGTCTTCTTCTTTCATTGTTTTTTTACTATCTTGTTCCCACTCTCTTCGATCAACATGATTTTTAGAAAAAGAATCCGTAAAAATTGGACCTCTTAGATAATTTCTTAAAACGATTAAACAATTTTTACGGGTGACTGATCTACTTTCGTCCATTTTACCTAATTCAAAATCTCTACCACAATCTACGTATTTAATAGAATTCCCATGGTTAGCACAAAAATTCTCCAGCTTTTTAGCTTTTTCTGGTTTAGTTATATTTTCTTTATTTATTAAAACACCTTCAAACATAAGAATACTATAACACAAAACACCCCTTTCGGGGTGTTTTTAATTAGTAATTATTTTCTTGCAGAAATGATTGTTTCAGCAACATTATTTGGAACTATATCGTAACGAATGAATTCCATAGTGAATGATGCTCGTCCTTCTGTCATTGAACGCAAGCTAGTCATGTATCCGAACATTTCAGAAAGCGGAACTATTGCATTCAAAACTTTGTTCATTCCTCTGTCTTCCATACCTTCAATGATTCCACGTTTTGAAGAAAGGTTTCCTGTGACGTCTCCCATAAATTTCTCAGGAGTAACGACTTCAACTTTCATCATCGGTTCAAGAATAACTGGCTTTGCTCGTCTACATGCATCTTGGATAGCCATAGAAGCTGCGATTTTGAAAGCCATTTCGTTGGAGTCCACTTCATGGTAAGAACCGTCCCAAAGCTCTACAGAAACATTTACAAGCTTGAATCCAGCCAATACTCCACGATCCAAACCTTCTTTGAATCCCTTTTCACAAGGAGCGATATATTCTTGTGGAATGACACCTCCCTTGATTGTATTTATAAATTCAAAACCTTCTGAACGCTTAGTATTCTTTGGAAGATCTTCAACTTCTTCTTTAGTAAGAATCTTCATTGGTTTGATCTTGATCTTCACATGACCATAGTTACCACGTCCTCCAGATTGCTTGATGTACTTACCTTCTGCATCAGCCGAAGCAGTAATAGTTTCTCTGTAAGCAACTTGTGGTTTACCAACATTTGCTTCAACAGTGAACTCTCTTTTCATACGATCAACAATAATTTCAAGGTGAAGTTCTCCCATACCTGCGATAATTGTCTCACCTGTTTCTTGATCTGTAGAAACTTTGAAAGTAGGATCTTCTTGAGCCAAACGATTAAGAGCCATACCCATTTTTTCTTGGTCAGCTTTTGTCTTTGGTTCAATACGCAATTGAATAACTGGTTCAGGGAAAATAATTCTGTTTAATTCTACTGGCTTTTCTTCGTCACAAATAGTGTCAGAAGTAATTGTATCTTTAAGTCCTACAGCTGCTGCTATTTCTCCAGCGAAAACTTTTTTCACTTCTTCACGATCGTTTGCATGCATACGTAAAATTCGGCCGATACGTTCTTTGTTTCTTGTTCTTGGATTGTAAACATAAGAACCAGAAGTCAAAGTTCCTGAATATACTCGGAAGAAAATAAGCTGTCCGACGAATGGGTCAGTCGCAACTTTGAAAGCCAAAGCGGCAAATGGTTCTGTGTCTGACGCATTTCTAACTATTGGTTCATCGTTATTATTTGGATCTGTTCCTGGAATTGGAGGAATATCTAAAGGTGAAGGCAGATAATCTACCACTCCGTCTAGAACTAATTGAACTCCTTTATTTTTCAAAGCAGAACCAGCATAAACTGGGAAAATTTCATTAGCAATAACTCCTTTTCTCAAAAGTTTTTTTAAAGTTTCCATATCTGGAACTTTTCCTTCCAAATAATCATTCATAGTCGCATCATCTAATTCAACAATCTTTTCTATGAGTTCACTGCGATATTTTTCTGCATCAGCTTTCATATCTTCTGGGATTTCTTTCTCTACAACTTTATTTCCCATTTCTCCTTCGAAGTAAAAAGCTTTCATGGTCAAAAGATCTACGACACCTTCATGTTTTTCTTCAAGACCGATAGGGATTTGTAAGCGAACAGCTTTCTTAGTAAGACGGTCTAAGATGGTAGCAAATGAATGCTCAAAGGAAGCACCAGTTCTATCCAATTTGTTGATAAAACAAATACGAGGAACTTTAGCCTCGTCAGCATAACGCCAGTTTGTTTCAGATTGAGGTTCTACTCCGGCAACTCCGTCGAAAACGACGACAGCTCCGTCTAAAACTCGAAGAGATCTTTTTACTTCCACTGTGAAGTCGATGTGCCCTGGTGTGTCGATGATATTGAAACGATGCTTTTTGTTTTTATCTTTTGGATCAGCATAAGTAGGTGTCCAGAAACAAGTAACAGCGGCAGAAGTAATCGTGATACCTCTTTCTCTTTCTTGTTCCATCCAGTCAGTGGTGGTTTCTCCTTCATGCACCTCTCCTATTTTATGCGATACTCCTGTATAAAAAAGTACACGCTCTGTTGTGGTAGTCTTACCAGCATCGATGTGGGCGATAATTCCGATATTACGAACTTTCTCTAGTGGATAATCTCTTTCCATATATAATATTTAATAATTTAGTAATAAAAAAGCGCGTTCAGCACTTTTGATAATATATAACATAAGTCCCATTTTTGCAAATTAAAAATCCCCTTGAGGGGATTTTTGAAAGTTTCAATTTTTTGACTACCAAGCGAAGTGGGCGAAAGCTTTGTTGGATTCTGCCATCTTGTGAGTATCTTCTTTCTTCTTGATAGCTGCACCTTCGTTTTTAGAAGCGGCAATTATTTCATCAGCGAGCTTGATATGCATTGGTTGTCCTTTCTTTGCGCGAGCTGCATCACGAATCCAACGCATAGCCAAAGCCAAACGTCTTTCTGGACGAACTTCACGAGGAACCTGATAGTTTGCACCTCCGATTCTCTTTGAACGAACTTCAGTCAAAGGTCCAGCATTTTTCATTGCAAGGTCAAAAACTTCTAAAGGATTTGGATTGCCTGTCTTTTCTTTGATAACATCAAAAGCTTTATACATTACTTTTCGTGCAGTCTCCTTCTTTCCGGACCACATTGTGTAATTAATAAATTTCTCTAACTTTTGAGAGTTATAGATAAAGTCTGGTTCTACTATGTGATTATTTTTTACTTTTCTTCGCATTTTATTTTTATATTAAATATTTATAGTGAGCTGGTCGAACTATTATTTAGCTGCTTTTGGTCTCTTGTTTCCGTATAGGGAACGTCCTTGTCTTCTCTTCTCAACTCCTTGAGTATCAAGAACTCCACGAACAATGTGATACCTTACTCCGATCAAGTCTTTCACACGTCCTCCACGTAGCATGACCACTGAGTGTTCTTGTAGATTGTGTCCTTCTCCTGGGATATAAGCTGTGACTTCCATACCGTTGGTCAAACGAACTCTGGCGATTTTTCGGAGAGCTGAGTTAGGTTTCTTTGGTGTAGTGGTTGTAACTTTTGTGCAAACTCCTCTTTTGAATGGAGCTGGATAAAATACTGGTCTATTTTTCAAGACATTGAATCCGCGAGCCAAAGCAACCGCTTTTGATTTGCGGGCTGTTTTACTTCTGTTTTTCTTAATTAATTGATTGATTGTTGGCATATTTTTAAAATAAGAGCTCTAAGGCTCTAAATAAGATACTATAGTAATTTACTATAAACTCCCAAAAAACGCAAGTTATTTATAAACTTAAAAATGAAGACCCGTAAAGAGATGAAATAATAAGGTGAGTAAAGGATACAAAAAGTCCGAAAGGAAAAATATAAAAACAACTAAAATGATAAGAGAATATTGTTCTAAAAACTGAATTACTGAATGAGCAGATCTTGGTAAAAGACTGAAAAGAATTTTCGAACCATCAAGTGGTGGGATCGGAACTAAGTTAAACAAAGCTAAGGCGATGTTGATGATAACTATATTCATAGTTATTTTATAAAACGGAAGAACTGCAAATGGATCAAAAGCTGGAAAACCAAAACTAGGGGCAAAACGAATTACTAAACCAAAAAGAATAGCAATAAAAAGATTAGCTAAAATACCAGCAGAAGCCACGGCTATTGTCCCCCACTTTCTGTCTCGGAGATTGTTTGGATTATATGGAACAGGCTTAGCCCAACCAAAAGTAAAACCAGCAGTGAAATAAAGTAAGGCTGGTAAAATAATTGAGCCGAATAAATCCAAATGTTTTATTGGATTTAAAGTTAATCTGCCTGCTCGACGAGCAGTGTTATCCCCATAATATTCTGCCATAAAACCATGAGAAACCTCATGGATAACCACAGACATAATGAGTACGGCTATATAAAATATTACATCGATTGCTTGCATATTTGCAAAAGTAATGATAACATAAAAAAACTATGAAATCATGTGCAATATCAAGTAAAGGTTCGATTGTCGGAGGGGGTTATTCCAACAGGACTCGTGCCACCAAATTCAATCCAACCGGAAAAAAGAGAAAATACCCAAATCTTCAAAAGAAGAAAATTTTTGTGCCTGAACTAAACAAGACTGTAAACATTGAAGTTTCCACTAGAGGAATGAGAACAATAAAGAAAAACGGCGCATATAAAACATTAAAAAAAGCTGGACTCGTAAAATAAAACTGCCTTCGGGCGGTTTTTTTGTTATAATCAAGCCATGAAAGCCTATTTAGATATCGTAAAAAATATCATAGAAAATGGAGAAAAATGTGACACTCGCACAGGCGTAAAAGCTTACACTATTGCCGGAGCTATTTTTGAACATGATATGTCTAAAGGCTTTCCCCTTCTGACTACTAAAAAAACACCAATGCGTTTAGTAGCCACAGAATTAGAATTTTTCATAAATGGAATAACCGATAAAAAATGGCTTCAGGATAAAAACAATCACATCTGGGACGAATGGGCTAAGCCACAAAAAGCTCCCTATGGACACGACGAGGCTGCTAAGAAAAAAATGCTAGAAGAAAGAGATTTGGGTCCGATTTATGGTTTTCAATGGAGACACTTCAATGCTCCATATGAAAGTTTTGATTCTGATTACACTGACAAAGGAATTGATCAATTAAAAAAAATTATTGAAACTTTAAAAACAAATCCACGTGATCGTAGGATGATAGTCAGTGCCTGGAATCCTCAACAGTTTGACGAGATGGCCTTGCCTCCTTGTCACTATGCTTTCCAAGTCACAGTCATTGGTGATAAATTAAATTTACTTTGGAATCAAAGATCCGTAGACACAATGCTCGGACTTCCTTTCAATATCGCGAGCTATGCCTTACTTCTACATCTACTAGCCAAAGAAGCCGGACTCAAAGAAGGAAAATTAGTTGGATTTTTATCTGATGTGCATATTTATGAAAATCATCTTGAAGGAGCCAAAGAACAATTATCTCGCGACCCAGATAAATATCCCCTACCAACTATTGAAACAGAAAATTGGAAATCAATTTTAGATTGGAAATCTGAAGATACGAAAATAAATAATTATCAGAGTTATGATCGAATAAAATTCGAAATAGCAGTTTAATTAAAAAATTTATGATACTCTCAATAATCTCAGCCATAGGAAAAAATAACGAAATTGGAAAAAAGAATGACCTTCTTTGGTCTTTGCCAGAAGATATGAAACATTTCCGAAGTGTGACCTCTGGACATCCAATAGTCATGGGGCAAAAAACCTATGAATCTTTAAAACGAGATGAAACAGGTAAACAAGTCGGTAGAACCTTACCAAATCGCCGAAATATTATCCTTACTCAAGAAAAATCTTTTAATGTTCCCAACACTGAAGTAATCCGTTCCATTGAAGAATTAATGGATTTACTTGAAAAAACCACCAATGACAATGAAGAGGTTTTTATTATTGGTGGAGGGTCTATTTATAAAGCAATGCTAGATAAAGCTGACAAGCTCTATATCACCCATGTAGATGCTGAGTTTCCAGACGCAGAAATATTTTTCCCCAAAATAGATTCAGATAAATGGAAAAAAATGAAAAGTAGAAAATACCCAAAGGATAAATTAAATAAACATAACCTAGAATTCACTGAATACGTTAGGTTGTTTTAGTTATTATTTCGTCTATTTGTTTATATAAGTCTTCAAAAGAACCACTGTTGTCTATAGAATATTTAGCGGTCTTCATGACTTCTGGAATTTGTCTATCTGCTTCTGCATCATGGTCTTTCAAAAATTCCTCAAAAGTTTTTTTATCATCTCCAGCATTTTCATTACGAAGCTTCATCCTTTCATACCTTATTTCAGGATCAGCATCTATTTTTACTAAAACAAAATTTGGTAAATCTTTTAAATGTTCAATATCAGTAAATCTGCGAACTCCATCGATCAATACAACATCGGCTTCGAGCTTTGCGGCATCAGCAGCAATAGCTTTAGCCAATAAGTTTTCTCCAAAACTTGCTCGCAAAACAGTAGAAAGATTTTGTAAATTCTCACGGCTGTTTGGAATAGTTAATCTACTTAATACATCACGAAGAATTGAAGAAAATCTGCAGTCTTTAGCATTATATTTTTCTACTAAATATTTTTTTGTCGTTTCTTTTCCACTAGCGAGTGAACCAACCATTCCAATTATTATTTTATTCATATTACTTAGATTTTCTTACATAATTTCTAAAAGACACTTTCGCTAATTTTAACATTCTTTTCGAAGCCCTAGTTCCCGGCGTATCAGCATATTTATCACTCTCATAAATAATCTCTTTTATTCCATTTTGGATGATAGTTTTTGTACATTCATTACATGGAAAAAGGGTGCAATATATTTTGCAATTTTCAGTAGAATTATTAGCATTATAAATTGCATTTTCCTCTCCATGACAAACATAAGCATATTTAGTATCTTCAAAATTCCCCTCTCTTTCCCAGGGTAAATCTTCCGCTTCTATTCCTCTTGGCCAGCCATTATATCCAACTCCGACTACAATATTATGTTTATTAACTACTACTGCTCCAACTGGAGTAGAAGGATCTTTTGATCTTTCTGAAATTAAATGAGCCATTCTCATCCAACATTCATCCCAAGAAATACTTTCGCGAGGTTTGGTTTTTAATAATTTATTCTCTTTTTTAGTTGTTTTTTTCATCCCTTAATTATACCAAAAATAAACAAATAAAAAACACGGGATATCCCGTGTTTTTTAGAGTAAATTTTATTAGTCTTTGACTTCAATGCCCATACTTCGAGCTGATCCAGCAACGATATTTATAGCGCCTTCATCATCTTTTGCATTCAAATCTGAACCTTTTTTCTTAGCTATTTCTAACGCCTGAGCTCTGGTAATCTTACCTGCTTTTGTAACGGCATTCTTGCCTGAACCCTTTTCTACTCCTGCAGCCTTAAGAATAAGACCTGTAACTGGAGGGGTTTTAACAATGAAATCATAACTGCGATCTTCGTAAACATAAACAACTACTGAAACCTTATCCCCTGCCATTTTCTGGGTAGCAGCATTAAACTTAGTGACGAAATCACCGATATTTATGCCGGCCTGTCCTAATGCAGGTCCTAAAGGTGGAGCTGGAGTTGCCTTAGCTGCCTGTATTTGTAATTTAATTTTTTTGGTTATTTTCTTTGCCATATATTTTCTACATTACTACAAAACCTTTATAAACGCAATTTGTTTCTTATATTTTCTTGGCCGCCGCCAAGCGGTCGGCATACAGAAATTTATAGTCGCTTTGCTCCTTAAATTTTCTTAACTTGCAAGAAGTCCAATTCGACTGGGGTCTCACGACCGAACATTGAAACTAATACTTTAATTTTGCCACGTTCCTGATCAACTGAATTAATTTTACCTTCAAGGTCTTTAAATGGTCCATCAACGATGCGAACTGTCTCTCCGATAGCCAAATCAATGTTGTGCTTGGCTGTACCTGTATCCATCTTCTTGAATAAATAATCAACTTCTTCTTTTTTTAATGGAACTGGATTAACTCCTGCGCCAACGAAACCAGTAACTCTAGGAGTGTTACGAACAACATACCACGAGTCATCTGTCACAACCATGTCCACTAATACATATCCTGGATAAATCTTTTCTTCTACTTCAACTCTTTTTCCAGCTTTTATTTTTATTTTCTTTTCAATCGGAACGATTACATTAAAAATCTTGTCATGCATACCAAGAGAATCAATACGTTGCTTCAAATTACGAAGAACCGCATTTTCATATCCGGCATAAGTGTGTATTGCGTACCAATTTCTAATTCCTTGTGTTTCTTGTTTTGACATAAATTTAGAAAGAAATTAATTTCTCTAAGCCTTTTGAAAAGATAAAATCAAACACACCCAAAAAGTAAGCAAGAAGAACAGAAAGAGCGATGACGATTAAAGTATAATTAATGGTCAATTTTCTACCAGGCCAATTAACATGTTTTAATTCCGCCTTTGTTTCTTTAAAATACTCAGAGATTTTTGCCATATATTTTGTATAAATTAAATTTATAAACTCTCTTAAAAAAGCCCCTCTCAGGGCTTTTTTAATATTACTCTTTTTTAGCTAAATAGTCAATTGAGAGTTATTTTATCTGGTAAGTAATGGTTATGTCAGAAGTTATTAAATTTTCACCTTTTGGAAGCACTGCTGGTGCAGCAGCTCCTGCACTGTCTGCGGTCATAGCTTTGGCGTTATACATTGGCATTGGATAATTTCCATTTTCACTAAAAGAAGTTATCTTGCCTAGACGTACACCAAGGTCTTTTGCTAAAATTTTTGCTTTTGCTTTTGCATCATCAATAGCTAATTTTCTAGCATTACCTTTAAGTGCGTCCTCTTTATCTATAGCGAAATTAGGACCATTTAGATTTGAAACTCCAACTTTTCCAAGTCCTTCAATAATCTTTGCAGCATCATCAGTATTTCTTATCTTTACTGTAATACTTTCACTAGCTGTATATCCAGTAATCACATTTTTACCTGGTTGTGGAGGACATCCATAAGGAGTACAAGCAGTTCCCGCCTTAGTATCAACTACAAATTCATACTTAGGATAAAAAGAAGAATTTGTTGTCTTTATATCCTTTTCTGCAATGTTGTTTAACTTAAATAAATCCAAGGCTTGTTTTTCAACAATAGCTACAGCAGCCTGTGCTTCTTTTACGGTCTTTGCATCTTTCTCAATGGTAAAATCAACGTTAGCAATATCTGGTACAGCAGAAACTTCTCCATGGCCAGCAAAAACTATTACATCTTGATTATCAACACTATTCTTTTCGCCATCTCGACATTCCATTAAAAACTTTCCTGCGCAAAGCACCAATAAAACCAAAACTGCCATTTTGATAATATGATGCATTTTTTTCTTGTTTTCCGGCATTGTTGTTTCCATAAATTAATTATTTAGTTGCTGTTCCATGCGTAATACCTAGAACTTCGACATCAAATGTTAAAGTTGCGTTTGGTGGAATTACTCCGCCAGCACCTGTTGCTCCATAAGCATCTTCTGGTGCAATTACTAATGTTTTCTTTTCTCCGACTTTCATTCCTACAAGACCTTTGTCCCATCCAGGAATAACTTGTCCTGCACCTAAAGTAAATTCAAAAGGTTGAACGTGATTAAATTTTGGATCAACGTTTGAATCAAAAACTGTTCCATCTGCTAATTTACCTGTGTAGTTCACAGATATTACGTCTCCTGCTACTGCTGCATTATTTACTGGCATTTTACTTTTATTACTCATCTTAATAGTAAGAAATACTAAAACAGCGACAACTGCTAGTACTATTAAAACCCAAACGATCATATTTTTTTTCATTTTAAAATACATTTTAATTAATCCCGATACCGCATCGGGGCTTATAATAGAATCAATTATACACCCGAAAAAAGTTAAATCAAATTGACCTCTGGAGTTAGTTTTAAGCCAAATTTTTGTTCCACTGATGCTATTATTTGATTGGCCAAATCAAGAACTTCTTTACCTGTGGCTCCACCATAATTTATTAAAACTAAAGCCTGATTTTCATGTACTCCAACGTTTCCGATTCTTTTACCCTTCCATCCGCATTGTTCGATTAACCAACCAGCAGGAATTTTTATCATTCCGTTTTCTTCAAACGAAGGAATATCTCTAAATTTTAATTTAAGTTCTTCCAATTTTTTAATATCAATATAAACATTCTTGAAAAAACTTCCAGCACTACCCAAAACTTTTGGATCTGGTAATTTACTTTTACGAATCAGCGAAACGACATCACTTATTCCCTTAGGATTATTTACTTCTATGCTATTTTTTTCTAAATACTCTTTTAAAGCCTTATAGGAAAGATTTGTGTTAGGAATTTTACTTAATTTAAAAATGACAGCTGTAATAAAATATTTACTCTTTAATTTACTTTTAAAAATACTATCTCGATAGCCGAACTCGCATTCTTCTTTTGAAAAAACCTTCTTCTCTCCTTTCATAATATCGACAGCTTCAACATTTTCAAGTGCATCTTTAACTTCAGAACCATAAGCTCCAATATTTTGTACTGGTGCAGCCCCAACAGTACCTGGAACCAAAGAAAGATTTTCCAAACCCCAAAATCCTTTTTCTACTGAAAAAAGAACCAAGTCATGCCAAACTTCTCCTCCCATAGACCGAAGCCAAGCAAACTCAGTGTCTTCTTTTGTTATCTCAATACCTTTTAATTTATTTAAAACTACAATGCCATCGAAATCTTTCGTAAACAAAACATTACTGCCTCCACCAAGAAAAAGTTTTTGATTATTTTTAAATTGTTCAGCCTTAATTAAATCTAAAAGATCTTGCTCACTGTTTATCTCACAAAAAAATAAAGCCTTGGCTTTGATTCCAAAAGTGTTTAATTTAGTTAAGTCGTAATTTTCTAAAATTTGAATCATAAAAATTTATTTAAATAAAAAAATAATAGTTCCAAGACTAACAAACGTCAAAAGAATTACAGAAAACCAACCGACTGCATTACCAATTTTTTTATTTTTATATTCTCCCATGACTTCTTCTTTACCAGAAAGTCTAACAATAAAGAAAATCATTACCGGGGAAACCACTCCATTCAAAACTGCCGCATAAATAAGGGCTTTAATCGGATCAAGTCCGATAAAATTCAAAATAATTCCTAAAACCATGGCTACAATAATAATTCCATAAAACGAAGTCGCATTCTTTAATTTTCGATAAAGCCCTGTTTTCCAACCAAAAGTTTCGGACATAGCATAGGATGCTGATCCTGCAAGTACTGGAATAGCCAAAAGACCAATACCAATAACTCCCAAAGCAAAAATAAAGAAAGCAAAATCACCAGCAAAGGGACGCAATGCTAGAGCTGCATCGGCTGCAGTTCCAATATTGTTAATCCCGTTTTGAAAAAGTGCCGCCGCACAAGTGACAATAATAAAAAACATAATTAAATTTGAAAAAAGCATTCCAGACCAATTATCAATTCTCATTCTACGAATATCCTCATCTGTAGTTTGTTCACGACGCATTTCTTCTGTCTTCTCCCCTCTTAAAATATCTTCTTCGACTTCCTGAGAAGATTGCCAAAAAAACAAATACGGTGAAATAGTGGTACCGAAAGCAGCACAAATTAAAATTATTTCATCTCTTGAAAAATTAATAGTCGGCACTACCACATGTCTAAAAACTTCTCCCCAATTAACGTGTACGGCAAAAGCAGAAAAAACATAAGCTAAGAGTACTAAAGATAAATATTTTAAATATTTAGAATATTTTTTATAAGGAACAAAAATTTGCAAAAGTAAGCTAGAAACAGCAAAGAAAAATATCAGAAAAGTAAACCCTATTTTTGGATAAATAAGCTGAAGGGATTTTGCCATTGCCCCTAAATCTGCTCCGATATTAAAAACATTTGCAAATAAAAGTAAAATTACACAAAAATACAAAGCCTTTTTTGAAAAATGCCTTTTTATGTTTGTGGCAAGACCTACTCCTGTAACCATACCGATACGAGCACACATTTCTTGAATTGCTCCCATGAGCGGGAAGGTAAATGGTGAAAGCCAAAGTAGATTAAAACCTCGAGAAGCTCCCATTTGTGAATAAGTGGCAATACCAGAAGGATCATCATCAGCTGCTCCAGTAGTTAAACCAGGACCAAGAATCTTCCAATATTCTTTGGCTTCTTTGACTGGTTTTCTATTTTTTATGTCCTCCTCTATTTCCTTTTCTAATTCAACTCCTTTTTCCAAAATTTCTGCCGGTGCACTAAAGAGCTTTTCCAGAATACTTTTTTTCATATAAAAATTGTAACAATTAAACCACTAAAAATCCAATTAACCCCAAAAAGTAAATAAATGCTATACTGCCTATTATGGAAAAACCAGTTTATCCAATGAGAATTAATAAATATTTAGCATTAAATAAACACTCTACAAGAAGAGGGGCTGATGATCTTATTAATAAAAAACAGGTTTTTATTAATGGTAAGCTAGCCGTACTAGGTGATAAAGTAACAGAAAAAGACCAAGTTGAAGTTCGTTTTCGTGGCAAACAAATACCATATGTTTATTATGCTTATAATAAACCAAAAGGAATCGTCACCCACTCTGCCCAAGAAGACGAAAAAGAAATCAAACATGTAGTAGCTGTAAAAGACATATTCCCTATCGGTAGACTAGATAAAGATTCCCATGGTTTAATTATTCTGACCAATGATGGAAGAATCACCGAAAGACTCCTGGGGCCAGATTATTTTCACGAAAAAGAATATGTTGTAAAAACAAAAAATAAATTACGATCAAGCTTTAAATCAAAAATGGAGGCTGGTGTAAAAATTGGTGATGAAAAAACAAAAAAATGTAAGATAGAAATTATAAATGACCAAATGTTTAAAATAATTTTAACTGAAGGTAAAAAACATCAAATCCGTCGTATGTGCGATGCCCTATTCCAAGAAGTAGAAGATTTGAGACGGGTAAGAATCATGAACATAAAACTAGGTAAACTACCGCCTGGCGCAGAAAGAAAAATAGAAGGAGAAGAACTTCAAACTTTTTTACATAAATTAGAATTAATCTAAATTAAAAATTTATATTCCACAAGAATTATTTATTGCTCCTTTAGTAAAAGGACCAACAATTCCATCTATTTTAAGTAGTGGTGTTGGTTTTAAAACAGTATTCAACGCTGTCTGTAATCTTTTTACTCCCTCTTTAGTAAGTGGTCCATAAATACCGTCTACTGGACCAGCTGCTTGTTTATATGAAGCAGCTAAAATTCTATTAATGTGAGCTTGAAGAATATTAACCTGTTTAATAATTCCTTTATTGTAAGCACTATATACACCATTTTTATCTCCTTGCCTTAGATTATCTGTAATAATTAAAGCAGATGAGCATTTTCCACTGCCTAAAATTTGAGCTGGAGATGAAATAACTGGTGTTATCGTTGCATATTGGCAAAGCGATGGTTTACTGGAAGCAAATGCATCGTAGTTCAGAGCGGCTGTATCTTTACAACCATAAATTATACCCCCAGATCCATAAACCCTCTTAACCTGAATAATTCTAGTCACTTCATTGGCATGATTCCCCGAAGAATCTTGAACATTGTAACGCAATACATATATACCAGGTGTATCTATATCTACAGAACCAGTGACTACAAGATGAGAAGTAATATCTCCATCAATGTTATCTGTAGCTATAGCGCCAGCATCTATGTAAGCCGGACTACTCCCTTTTTGAATTGAGATGGATGATGAACCATTTAATGTAATAACGGGTAAAATATTATCTGCCACTTGATTAAACACATACGTCTTCCTATCTAAAAAATAATTACCTGAACCAGAATCAGTATCTCGAGCTTCAATAGTAAAAGTACTTGTGTTGGCAGTGGTTGGTGTGCCAGAAATAATACCAGTCAAAGGATCAAAGGAAAAACCATCAGGAAGTGAACCACTATATAAACTTAAACTCGATGTTTTTTGCGTCGAGATAGTTTGAATTTGTTGAAGATATGGGGAGTTAATTACTCCATCAGGAAGCGAAGAGGTTGTAATTTTAACTAAAGAATAAATCATAACTCGATTATTAAAATAATCAGAAATATAAAGACGGTTATTTAATGGATCATATTCAAGACCATGAACATAATTCAAACCACTCTGTGTTCCAGTGGCTACATTAGAATTAAAATCTACCTGACCCAAAACACCCATCGCTGGTTCTCCACTATACATAGTCAAAGGATCCACGTTGTAAACAGTAACTCTATTGTATGTTTCATCAGCAATAAACATTCTTTCATTGGCTGAGTCATAAGCAAAACCATCAACACCACTTACTCCAGATTGAGTTAAATTAGCTGTGGTCGTATTAAAATCCGGTTCACCTAAAACATATGTTGCACTTATACCCGTTAGATCTGTCCCAATTGGTACATTAAACACCAAAACTCGATGATTCCCGTAATCGCCTACAAACAATCTATAATGAGTAGCATCGTAATATACACTCATTGGACTTTTTACCCCATTATCTGATGATCCAATTGTATTGGTCATAAAATCAGCTTGCCCTATTACATAAGTGGCAAGCATACCATCGTGAATTGTAGAAGGTGAAACATCATCAAAAACCATAATTCTATTATTAAGAAAATCCGTAACAAAAAGACGACTATTTATTGAATCATAAGCAGTTTCAGAAACATTCGAAAATCCACTCTGGGTGGTTGCAACTACACTAGAAGTAAAATCTGCTTGACCTAAAACATTCATCGCTGGTTCTCCACTATACATAGTTAAAGGATCCACATTGTAAACAAGTACACGAATTCCTCCACCAGCAGGAGGGTTAGATCTATCAGCAATAAAGAAACGATTATTTACTGGATCATAAGAACCTCTTCTTGGATTAGAAAGCCCCTCTCGAGTAGTCTGAGAGACGTTAGAAGTAAAATTAGGTTGGCCTAGAACATAACTCGGCGTAATGCTTGAAATATTATTATTCAAATCCAAAGGAAAAACTAAGATTCTTTCATTAAGAGAATCAACAACAAAAAGCCGATGATTAATCGGATCCAAATTTACCCCATTCGGAGCATCTAAACCTAAAGCATTCACATCATCTGTGAGAATACTATTATTTGCCCCGCCTACTGTATAAAGAGGACTACCACCATTATCGTACTGACCCAATTCAAGACTAGCATTTTCTCCGTTAATTATGGTTGTAGTGAGAGTATTAAAAATCAAAACACGATTATTACCAGAATCAGAAACAAATAAATTATTACTAGCATTATCCCAAATTAAACCCACCGGGTTTGATAAACCATTTTGAGTGGTATTCGCTGTATTTACATCATATGTATCTTGACCTAAAACATTAAGGGCATTTTCTCCGTTAATTATGGTTGTAGTGAGAGTATTAAAAATCAAAACACGATTATTACCAGAATCAGAAACAAATAAACGTTTATTTAATGAATCATAAGATATTCCTTGTGGATTGTTCATCCCATTTTGAGCTGAAGAAATTGCGTTTGTGGTGTAAATTGTCTGACCTAAAATATGTATTGCTGGGCTGGTAATATGCCCACCCGAAGAGCCAGTAATTATTATTCTATTATTTCCAGAATCAGCAATAAAGAAACGACCATCGACACTATCGTATAAAATATCAGTAGGATTATTTAATCCGCTTTGAGTTGTATTTGGAGCCAAATGAGCACTCCCATATCCCGTCTGTCCATATAAATAAGTAGCAGCCTGACCGGTTAATGTTACCGTCGGATTATTATAACCCAAAACACGGTTATTAGCAGAATCTGCTACCCATAAAATAGTATCATTATTACTCATAGCCAAACCTAAAGGTACATGTAAATATGCTGGACCATTTCCCCAACCGCTTGTAGTGAAGTTAGGTTCACCTTTAACAACCGTCGCACTTATGCCTGTTAAATTTGTACCAGTCGGTACAGAAAAACCTAATATTCGGCCATGTCCTGAATCTGAAACCCATAGATAATTATCAGTAGCATCATAAGCAACAGCTGATGGAGTTTTTAAACCGGTAGCAGAAACCTGAGTTGCTATCTTTTTATAAAAATCAGTCTGACCAATTACATAAGTGGCATTAGTGGTTGTTAAATTATTATTTGAATCTAAAAGATAGATAAGGACTCTATTATTATTGGTATCAGCAATAAAGAGACGGTGATTAACGCTATCAAGCGCAATTTTAGACAATCCATCGAAACCAATGTCGCTGGCAGAATCACTATTGTTAATACCAATTTTTGTATACGAAGGATTGCCAGAAATATCATACTCACCTAAAACCCCACTAGCATTAAACGCACTTGCTTGAGCAGGAATAATTGAATATAAAAAAAATCCGCTAAAGATTATTACAACAAAAAAAACTAAGGGTAGTAAATAACTTTTAATTTTAAGGTTCAAACGAAAATATTGTATAAATAAAATCATTATTAAATTTTAACATAACATATGAAAAATGCATATAAATAAAAAAAATCCCGAATATTTTACAATATCCGGGATTATCATTTATTATTACTTATTTTTTTATTACCTTGGAGTTAAAAACATATCCAAGATCAGTTACAACCTGCAGTGAATATATTCCAACTGAGTATGTACTCATATCAATGAGCTTCTCTTTGCCTGAATAAATCAACTGACCGGTTATATTAAATAGTTTAACTTCTGAAAGAACATTTTCTCCAATACTAATATACAAAGTATTAGATACAGGATTTGGATAGACATAAAATAAATCTATATCATCACATTTTACAGGAACAGGAGCAGTCGTTGTTTTCGTACCATCATAATCAGTTTGATCTAAGCGATAATAAACTGTCGAATTGCTTAAATTTTTATCTGTATAATGATAATCTATCGGCTGATTGTTATTTCCTGCGCCTTGAACTGTCGCAATAATTATCCACTGAACATCATCCATCGTTTTTTCTATCGTGAAATAATCATTACTCGTTTCTGATGCCGTTGACCAACTAAGATCAACATTATCTCCATCACATTTTGCTTTAAAGGGTGATGAAAATTCTACAGGCAACGGTGAAGTGTTGGAGACTAACACCCATGGAGCATCAAAAGATTTTGTGCTCACACCACTGACATAGTGGTTGGTTGTGTTATCTGTCCCCGTGGGTGGTAAAACCCACTCTATGCCATCCCAATATTGTGCCTGTAAATTAGATTCACTAGCGATAGTATTGGGTGCCTGTAATTCTAGTGGTGCTGTGTAATAGAATGTCATAGTTCCTGTCGGTGGAGTAGCATACCCTGAATACCTTGCCCACCAAAATCGGTCGACACAGTTGTATGAATTATCTAAACCAGTCGAGGCACTATTTAAGTTTGTTACACTATTCGGATAACCTGTCATTCCGATAGCTGTATTAAGAGTGCTTGTTCTCCATGTTGAGAACAATAATCTACCGTCATTAGTTCCAACCGTTCCTATGTGAAAAGTGAACGGAATGTAGGACAAATCAGTGCTTAACCATGGGATAATATAATCATTAACCCCACCGTTTTTAACAATCCAATCAACATAATTAGATTCATTATTATCGGTGTTTATGATACCTCCTGCTGTCCTAGTAATTCCATCAGATGCCTGACGATCTACCGTTAGGTATACTCCTCCCTTCATTGTCATATAGGCTCCTTTAATTTGTAAGCCTTGTCCAAACGAAATGGAAATAACTGGTAGAAAAATTGCTAAGAAAAATATCAGTCTTCTCATTTTTTTATTATTTCTACAGTTTTTCCTTTTTTTTCTTTAGTTAACTCTTTTTTAGTTTCAGATTTTTCTATTATTGGACCCACTTCGAATCTCAACTCAGAATAATTTGATCCATCCATGTCTGCAACGTTACATACTATATTCCACTGAAATTTAACGTTAGACTTTCCTCCATTAAGTTCCACCACATCAAAACCATTTTTTGTTTTGTTGGTAATGTACACACCATTACAATCACCCTCTAGTTGAACAAAAACACGCAAAGGATGTTTATCATTTATGGCAATATTTTTAACTAAAATAGGATCTATGTCTACGTGGACTTTTCCATTATTTAACTGAGCTTGCCCATAATCTGAAAAATAATACTCCGGTGTTTCAACTGCATGAAGTGTTGCTGATTGTCCATTTAAATCTGGAACTGAAGTAGATACAGTCGCACCACCTGTTCCCCAGATTTTGTACTCTACATTGGTTGCACTAAAAGCACCAACAAGGGTTTGCCTTTGAACACCTCCAGCTGTGTATGCAACTGCACACAGGGCCGCACGTTGTCCAGAAGTATTATTCGCTCTTAAGTAAGCTCCATAAGTAGTACCCGTAAAAGCACCACCAGAACCAGCAGCCAAAAAATTAGTACCGATATTATTTCCAGAGGCCATTATACCTGTACCTATGGTACTTGTATTTTCACCCCACAATGCGGCTGAACCACTTTGTGCAGTGAACGCTTCAATTGCGTCACCAAAATTTCCAGCACCAGTTGCAGTAGTGTTTTTAGCATACACAGCAGTGCCATCAGTAGTAGAATTTTCTGAATAAAGAGTACCCAAATAAGCTGATGTCTGACTTGTAAAATAGCCAGCATAACCATTGGTTAATCCATTACCAGCAACTGCAAGACCACCAGTAAAATTAGTAATTCCAAAAACACCAATCGATCCCAATCCGTACACCCCAGAACCAGCATTAGATGCAGATTGCCCCCAAACACCATTATTTGCAACGGTCGTTCCAGAAGCATACCCATATACGCCACTTCCATTAGCTGTCGTAGAATTAGTTGTTCCATAGACACCATACACCTGACCATTACCTGAGATTGTGCCATTAATTGCTGCGTCACCTAGAGTAGTAGAAGAATTATTTACATACAAACGATAAGATGCAGATGGGTTGGTAAATATTCCAACATAACCTGCTGCATTTATCTGCATTCTTTCTGCATTGCTTGTGACAAATCTTATAGGCACAGCATCAGTAGTTCCAAGTAAGTTTGTTGTCCCATCAGACAACCCTGTGTTTCTAGTTGTGAGCCAGGCAGTATTGTTTAAAGCAGTACTTACATTTTGCCAACCCGGGACAGCGCCAGTAGCAACAAATAATTGGCCACTAGTACCGACAGGTAACCAAGCATCGGTTGCTCCTGCTGTAGAATAGAGGAGCTGGCCATTTGTGCCAGCACTTCCATTTGCATAGATAGCGCCTGTGAGATTAACATTACCAGCAACATTCAGACGATACGACGCACTGGGAGCTGTATTGATCCCAATATATCCGCTAGCATCAATAGCCACCCTCGTTGCATTGCTTGTAGCAAACGAAATACCCGCGACTTCCATCTGATTGAAGTTAATATTTTTGCTCACATCGATAGAGATGTTAAAACCACTTGTACTTGTCGGTGAATTACCACCCGTAGTATTAACATTACTAAGTTGGAAGAGTTGCCCAGCTGCTGTGCTATGCACGTGAAATAATGACTGCGGATTTAAACTTATCTGACTTACACCAATTGTTTGAGCTTTGATCATACTACTCATGAGTAGCAAAATGATCATAATGATTTTTGTTTTCATAAGACTGTTTTGTTTTTTAGTTTGTTTATATTTATATTTTTTAAATAAATTTTTAAAATAAAAAAAATAAATTAATTAACTGAAAAAATTCTTATGAAATAAATCAAAAGAATCAGAGACAGCCTTTAGACACTTTAGAAATAAAATATCCAAAGCACTATCTCCGATTTAAAGACATAAATTGTCAAAAAACTTTTTTATTACTATGAGTATAACACGAAAAGAACACCCTTGTCAAAAACAAAAAATATGTAGCAATTGTAAATGACCAATAGAAAGGGAAGAACTTCAAACTTTTTTATATAAACTAGAACTGGCCTAATCTACTTTTTTATTAAAAGATTTTTTGTAGCCTCAATGTCATCTTTTATGCTATTTACAACTGGTTCAAGATGAGTGCAAAGTTTTTGTGACAAAGTAAACATAGCATCAAGCTCCGATCTTTTATTTATAAGTCTTGGCATGTAAATATAAAGTTTATTTTGATAAAACTCAAAACCAAAAGATTTTGAAGTTTCAATTAATTCCTGCATAAAATCTGGATCAAAAATTTGATAGGCTTCTATCTCAAAATCTTTTTCAACATAAAGAGAAAAATATTTATTAAAATCTCCTTCTAGAGTGACATGCTTCCCTCCAGAAAAATCAACCGGATTGCCACCAAAAAAGAATTGTTCTTTGTGAAGTAATATATGTGGCATATTTCCATTAAAAGTATTCTCAAAAACAGTATAAAAATAAGTGTGAGCCGATTTTCCATAACCAATAGTGCAACGATATAAAAATATTCTAACCACGCGATCACCATCTTTCCCTTTTATCATATCTGAAATATTATTATCATGGCCCATAGAAAAAAGAGATCCATCAACAGAACTACTAGGATCCCCTTTTGATAGATATTCGTATCCTAAACTTTTTGCAAATTGCTCCATTAAATAACCTCGAATTTTTGCAGAAACAAAACTATACAAAATCAGCAAAAAAACTAAAGCAAATCCAAACGGATAAAAAGCCGAAATATAAAAACAAACAACAAAACTAATTACAACAATCACCAAAGCAGTGATGTAGTAGCCCGGATGTGAAAAGAAATAATGCCATGTCGCTTGCTGTACATTAGTAACTAACTCTTCTTTTTTCCCAATTTTATTTTCCATAAATTCTATTAAGGATTTTACTTAAAATCTTAAAATAAAAGTTTTAATTCCAATAAATAGCTTCTTGGTTAATTTTATTTATTTGATCCTCTAAAAAGAATACCAGTTGGGCGCCAATAAAAGTTATAATTAATAAAGCGTAAATAAATTTTATGGATCTTCTCATATTTATGAGTATACCACGCACATCTTTGTTAATAAAAACTTAATTTTCTATTAAGCCAAGCTTTTCTAACCTAGCTGTTATTGCTCCTCTTTTCCTCTCAAATTCTTTGGCTATATCTTTTATAGGAATATTCTTCTGAAAAAATTCACATAGTTTTTCATCTTCTTCCTTGGTCCATGGCATATATGCTTTGGGGAATTTTTTTCTAATTTCTTCTAATTTGCCTATTGCTTTACTTTCTTTCTTATTTCCAACTTTTACTTTTTTTGATTTAGCGAAATCATGCCGCGCACCGTTCTTTAAAACGCGGCCCCCAGAAACAACGACAAAATTCTCATGCATTCTTTTAAGTTTTTCAATTTCCCTCTCGGTCATGATTCACAATCTTCTCTTTTCCAATCCAATTAAGTGATGGCATATATTTTTATTTTTGAATCTCAATATGATCCTCTTTATTCCCGCCGACCCGGATATAATCCTCGCACCCATCAACATAAATAGCCTTACATTTACAGTAAGTCAGTTGTTTGTGCGTATTCCAAAAGATCTCATCACCGCATTTGGTGCATTTGATATAAGTTTCTTTTTTGTTTTCTTTAGTATCGATTGTCATTGTAATTTTAATATTTCTGAGACTTTATTCCTTGGTCCTGAATGGTCGCTTGTTTACCTCTTTTAGAATTCTAAGTGTCGCATGCACTGAAAGATTTTCACTCGGTAAAAGAATTAAACGGTTCTCCAATTGATTCAACAGTGGACTTAAAAATTCATCAGCCCATGATGGCGATAATGTTAAAACACCGGAAAAGTCTATTTCTAATTCTTCGTCTTTTGGTAATTCACGCAATGTTGGAGTAAATGCTTTAAAAGCCTCACTACCTAATTCTCGTGATATTAATGTTTTTCCAAATTTTTCTAATTGTAATTTCATATATTTTTTAAAATTCTATTTTTGCTAAACATCCTCGCACGATACGCTGACCACGCGTAACGCGAAACACTTTGTTTGATCCATTCATACGTACTTCAGCGTCGCCACTTTGATAAAATAAATCTATCGGCTGATCCGTAACAACTTCGCGCACAAGTTTCAATCCGTTGCCACGTTTTTCCGGAGCTCGACCAGAAATGAATTCAGTGAAGGCAACTTGCACAGCAGCAACATGACTCGGAAGTTCTGGGCGAATCTGACGTAAAGTTTCTAAAATACCTAAACCACGATCAGCAAGTACGATAATTCTTTTTTCTAAATCATAACCAAAAAATATTCCTGCGGTGTCCGGCCACTTACCTAAGTTGTGAGCAAATGAATTATCACCAATCTCTCCTGTAATTAAAGTAATCAAAGAAAATAATTGTTCGAACCCGGGTTTTTCTATTAATGCATTCTGCATTTTTGTAAGCCTTGCATTAAAAATAGAACTCGTAGGACAATAAAATGTTCCCGGAAACTCTGTGCCATTTTCAATCCAATCAAATGCAAATTTAATTAAATCACTAGCAAAAATTTCTAAATCTTTTTCACGATAGTATCGATGCACACCCCCTTCTTTTTTAATCGCAATTAATTTACCACTTTCATCCCAACGACGAAGTGTATTTTGAGAAACACCTAGATATTCGGCTGCTTGGCCGATTGTAAGCAATTTTTCATCCATATAAACCAATATTATCATATCATTCAAATCTACACAACCACCCATCAAATCTACCCAAAAATACACCAATCTACACATCTATGATGTAAAACTCCCTAAAATTGGACTAGATTCACTTTTTATACTGGAACATACCTTAAAGGTCTGTTCCAGTTCATTTTTTAGTGAATGACACTTATTTATTTCCATCCATTCACTAAAGTTTGAGTTATCCCCGGGTGCGTTGCATCGGGGGCCTTGCGCAGTATGTTCGTCGCGCGCTACTCTTTAAGTAGTGGTCTTTCACAATCTAATTGCTCAAGAGTCTGACTAGATAAACTAGAGGGCTTGTGATGCAAAGGTTCACCAAATTATCGGGTGAATTTTTGTGTTGCAAGTCCTCTTTTTTGTTTTTAGCCAGCTCTTCGAAAAATTAATATGAAAATTACAAGAAATATAAATCAAGAATATCGAACATCAGACCTCGCATGCGCGTCGGCTCTTTCGCTGTTTGTGTCTGTTCTTGATTTAGATAAATCTGATCCACGTCGTGCACAATTTATCTTCAAGCGAACAGAGGAACTCGATGAACTCATCGAGCAATTTCGCATGCAAGAACTCTCGGTCGAACCACGTGCATACTTTGATCAGATTAAAGCATTGAAAACTCGTCTATACGAAACCTACTAACATGGAAGAAACACTCGACAAAAAGACTATATCCAAAACTGCCTCTCTTGATCCAAAGGAAGTAGATTTTTTTGTAGAACGTTTCGCACAAATTCTTTTAATGCAACTTAAATATGAAAATGAATATGAAGAAAAAACTGGTAGGTTATCTAAAACTTTATAGATGGATAGCTCTCGAATTTAAGAAAGATCTTACTGACCAAGAATATCGCCTCTTGGATATTTATGCTTGCCTTGCCCGTTGGGATCCGCGCGACAAGGAACGATTCGGATTGATTGAAATATCAGCTGGAGATATCCAACGTGAATATTTATCAAACTGGTCCAAGGGAAAATTCAGCGAAATAAAAACGTCTCTAGTCAAAAAAGGATTCTTAATTAAATATCCAAAGCATGTAATCGGTGTGAATAACTTCGGAATTTACCAATCCACCGTTCGACAAGCTGAACAGATGTTTCGATGTATGGAACAGGGAAATCAACCCACTGAACAGCAAATTCAACTGAATGAACAGACTGACCGTGCAAACATACAAAGCGAAATCAAAAATCTGGCTGATAAATATAAGGTTATTGGATTGTAGTGTTCGATACACCGAACACTTGGGCAGGGGTAAGAAAGAAAAGAAAGGAAATAAAGAAAAAGAAAGAATCTCAAGTTCGAATAGACTGTGGAAAACCAAAATATGCAAAATAAACCAGAACCTCAAAATAAAAAACCTTTGCAATATAAAGCTCATTCCAAAATAACCACGAATAAGCCGGTATCGAAAAACGAATCAAATCATTGCTATATCCTGTGTTCTTGCCATAGTGTTCACTGCATTACCATTATCAGCTAACTATTAAAAAATTACTATGAATAAAGCATTAATCTACTGTCGAGTGTCAACAGATGAGCAAGCTGGAGATGAACGACATTCACTCAAAACACAACTTCGACTTTGTGAGAGAGGTATCGAAGATACTAAAACATATAAACTCGCAGATGATGGTGTTTATAAGGATCCCGGCAAAAGTGCGACCAATATGAATCGCCCCGGACTTCAAGATATGCTCATTCGTATTCAAGAGGACAAAAGTATCGGTGCAGTATTTGTCCAAGATACAGACCGACTCGCCCGCAACGCTAGCGACCACCTCACTATTAAAGCCCTCTTAAGAAAACATGGCGTCGAACTGATTTCCGTATCACAGCCGGGACTTGAGAATACACCCGAGGGTAATTTTATGGATTTGATAATTGCTGGGGTGAACCAACTCCAATCACAAATCACTTCTCGAAAGACACTCAAAAGCATGGAACAAAAATATAAAGATGGGTGGTGGCCAACAAGGGCGCCAATGGGTTACATCAACTCTGGTTCACCTAATGATGAAAAGAAAAGAATAATCACAACTGATCAGATGCGCGCTCCGCTAATTGCTGAACTTTTTAAAATGTATGCGACTGGAGATTATTCTTTAATTGAATTGCGAGATTTATTTTACAAAAAAGGATTAGTAACCTCTGTTGGAAAACGTGTCGCCATGAGTAAAATGTTTGAAATGGTAAAATGTCATTTTTATTATGGTTCAATGCGTTGGCGTGGGATGACAGACATTGGTAATCATGAGGCGATCATTACAAAAGAATTATTCGATAAATGCCAAAGAGTTATTAAAGAAAATAATCATTATGCGTGTCGAAGACACAAATATAATTTCTTGCTTCGAGGTTTTGTATTTTGTAATAAATGTGGACAACGCTATACCGCTGAATATCACCCACTAAAAAATAAAGCCTATTATCACTGCAACCGATCCAATGACCAAAAGAAATGCACTGACAAGTATGTTGAAGTCAATGAATTAGAAAACCAAATTGCAGATAAATTTGATAGCCTACAATTTTCTGATGAGTTTATAGATAAAGTTGTAGAAAAAATGAAAAACATCTATGAAAGCAAAAAATCAGATGTTGGCAATCAAAAGAAACAATTTATGAATTCAAAAATGAGTTTTGAACACAAACTTGAAATCGCCGAGGAAAAACTCATCAATGGAGTTATTGATGATGCAGAATTTACAAAAATGAAATTAAGATATCGAGAACAGATCGAAGGCATCGAGGATGAAATGCATAAACTTGATCAAACTAAAAACTTAAAAATAGATGTTATTCAAGATGTGCTGGCACTTATGAGAAATATCGGCAAGACCTACAGGAAAGCACCAACTGATTTAAAACGACTATACCTTGGACTTTTCTGGGACCAATTCAAATCTGAAGATAAAGTAATTGTAGAGGCAACAAAATCCCCAATCGTATTAGGGCTTGAGCAAACAGGTTCATTGATTTGGAAAGAAGAAAATATTACAACAAATATCTCAGTTATAATAAGTCCTGAAAGGGGTGCCTATCGAGATTCGAACTCGAACTGAGGGTTCCACAAACCCTAGTGCTAACCATTACACTATAGGCACCATATATACAAAACCCTACTTGTAGTCAGGGCTTTCTTCAGTTATACCAAATTTATGGTTACTTAGTCTAGCTAACGCATAAAGTAAACTTGAAAGACGATTTAAGTAAGCTTTGGTGTTATCGCTCACTTTTACCTTCCCTTCTTCAGAAACTTCTATAACTCTCCTCTCTGCTCTACGAGAAATGGTGCGAGCTACATCAAAATAAGTAGCTATTTTGGTTCCACCAGAAATAAAAAATGATTTTATTGGAGGTAATTCTTTTTCAATATAATCAATGATGATTTCAATTTGCTCTATTTTATCTTCTGTTATAGATTTACCAGATCCGGCCAATTCTGCTTGAATTGTAAAAAGGTTATTTTGAACTGCATGAATTTCTTTTGTAGCGGATGTGCCGTCTGGGAGAATAAAACATTCTTTTTCTGATTCTACTTTACAAAGACCTAAAAAAGAATTGATCTCATCCAAAGTTCCTAATGCTTCAGCAATAGCTGAACTTTTTGAAATCCTCTGATCGCAACCAAATGTTTTTGTTTTTCCATCATCTCCTTTTTTTGTATATAACATAATATTTTTTAAATTAAATTATAATGGTGCGCGGGGGGAGATTTGAACTCCCACGCCCTTGCGAGCACTGCCACCTCAAGGCAGCTTGGCTACCGTTACAACACCCGCGCGTATAAGAACTTTAACAAAAAAATCCACTTTTGTGAAATGGATTTTTTTGTTTAAATTTAAATTTTATTCTTCAACCTTTACTTCTGCGACTTCTTCTACTTCTGGTTCATCTTCTATCTTTGTTGTAACTGAACGCATCTTTCTGCGTACATCCTTAACTGCTTTGGTTCTAATATAATAAAGTTTTGATCTGCGAGCACGAGATTTTTTAACTATTTCAATCTTATCTACCATTGGTGAAAAAAGAGGGAAAATTCTCTCTACCCCCACACCTGAGGCAACCTTTCTAACAGTAAAAGTAGCGCCAACCTCCTTTCCATGTTTTCGAGCCAAAACTATACCTTCAAAAGCCTGAAGACGAAACTTGTTTCCATCCCCTTTTTTACTAGCTTTTTCTTCTAAGATTTTAGACCAAACACGAACAGTATCTCCCGCATTGAAATCTAGCTTCTCGCGAGCCTTAATATCCACTGGACTAAGTTTTGTTTTATCAACTGCCATAATGGAAATACTTTAGCATAAAACGTTTTTTATGGCAAACATTCATTGCAGATAAAAAAGATCCGAAATTGACAAAAGACTTTAAAAGCCTAAAGTAAAGAAAAAGGAGTTTTATGTTCTTAGAAAGCTTAAAAGCCATGACTAGTATTCATTGGCTAATCTTCACGACGACATTGCTCTCATATTTCTTTATAGTTATGGGAGTAATAAAAAACAAAGGAAAAGGGCAAAGTTTTTTCTCTTGGTTCCTTTGGTTAATTTTAGATATAGTTTTATTCATCCCAACTTTGGGCAAAGACGGCAAATCAATCTTTATGTTGATGGCATCGATGCTCGGATCAATCTTCATTTCTTTTTTATTACTAAAAATTAAAAAAGTTAAATGGAAAGAAAATGAATGGATAAGTTTATCTTTAATTCTTTTAACCCTAGTGATTTGGGCTGTGTCTTCCGACAAGAATGTAGTTATTATTTTCGGAATTATTTCTCAAATTATTGCAGGATGGCCACTCACCAAAGAATCTTGGCTCGACCCAAGACCAAAATGGACGCTTGTTGGCTATTTACTTTTTGTACTAGGCTGTATTTTTTTATTAACATTAGAAAATAATGTTTTTACAAAATTCAAACTAGAAGATCATCTGTTTCCAATAGCATTGGGATTGCAGACTATCGTAGACATTATCCCCCTAGTTAGGAAATCATTAGAAAAACGACCTTAATTAAAATTAAAGGTCGTTTTTATTTTATATAAATTTTTTAAACTCCTCCGGCAAAGGTGACTCTATCTTAATAACTTCTTCTTTTAGATTTTTAAATTCTATTGATTTGGCATGCAAAGCCAATCTACCAAGTTCTTTCAAACAAAAACCTTTAGCATCATAAAGTGAATCACAAACAACTGGATGATTCACAAATTTCATATGTACGCGGATCTGATGAGTCCTACCTGTTTTAGGACGAACTTCTAAAAAAGTAAATTTAGTCGGAGCTTCAAATCTTTTTAAAACCCGATACTCTGTAATGGCTTCACGAAGTTCACCCCTTGCACCACGGCCAGCCAATTTACGGCGAAAATCACTCGGGCTCCTACCGATAGATTTATCTATTACACCTCTTTCATCTTTAAACCATCCTGAAACAATAGCATTGTAAACTTTTTTTATTTCCCTACTCTTAAATTGATTTTTTAAAAACTCAAAAGCTTTTTGATTTTTAGCTAAAAGCAAAACACCGGAAGTTTCTCTATCTAATCTATGAACAATCCCTGGTTTTTTAATTTCTTTTCCCTCTGAAAAAATAGATTCGCCAACATTTTTAGCCTTGGGGTAATTTTTTACAAACCAATCGCTAATAGTCTTTTCCTTACTCCTACCGTCTGCGTGCACAGAAATACCGCTAGGTTTATCTATCGCTAAAATATCTTTATCTTCATAGAGAATTTTTATTTTCATTTTGTGTTCTTGGTAGGGTAATCTTTCCCTACGGGAACAGTATACCTTTTCGATGCGTTCGAAACAAATTTCTCACGCATAACGAAAAGCTTTTCGCTTCCTACACAGAAGCAAATAAATTTGCTTCTTCAATTGCACAAATAAAAACAATAGCTCAAGCTATTTTTTTTATTTGTGCCCTTGGTAGGAATCGAACCTACATCAAAGCCTTAGAAGAGCTTCGTTCTATCCATTGAACTACAAGGGCATATATTGTCGTAGTACAGGACGTGTGCGCGGTGCAGGACTCGAACCTGCGACCTTCCCGGTGTAAACGGGTTGCTCTACCAACTGAGCTAACCGCGCATAATCTTATTATATTATAAACAACAAAACTTTGGTGTACCTCACGCGTCGCTACAACTGAGCTAATGCGCATAAAAACAAAAGCGGTAAATTCAAAATAGCATTTTTAAAGCGAAGGGTCAACAACGGGTGACAGTGAATTTAAAATATTAGTAGACCTTTTCTCTCTGTCTACAAAATACTGTAAATCTCTATTTATCCTTTCTTTTGTGACCATTTCAATAGAATTATCTTTTTTATTTGAGGTGGAATCTGAACTACTTTCATCTACCTTTTTAAAAAGAAAAAAACCAAAAACAAAAGAAGAAACAACCAAAACAAAAGCGACAGCAAGTATTATATTCCAAAAAAGACCCACATTAATTGTAAAATTTTCTTTTTTGTATATTTTTTTCTTTTTAAGAATTTCCTTTAATTTCATATATTTAAAATTATTTTATAAAGCTCAAAAGTTTTATTTTAAAAGAAGCATTCCAAATCTTGGAATCCCCAGATTTTTGTATATCTACAGAATTAAATTCCAGTTCATATGGTGAATTTTCTAAAAGCATCAAAAGTTTATAGACAGACTCAAATGTACCTGAGGCTTTCATCTCGACAATAAGATTTGCTTCATCTTTTGAAACATCCACTAAAGTTACTTCTGCTTTAGCTCCGACTGCCGTACCGAGTCCTTCTATTGTATTTAAAAATAGGACAACATCTGCGCTATCAGCAAAATGTGTTTCCAGAGATATTTTCTGTTCCTCAATATCTTTAATAGATTTATTCAATGACTTTATGTCATCACGTTTAGAAGCTTCTGTTTGCCATTCTGTTAAAACTTTATCAGAATTCTTGTTTATAGAATCAATTTTTTGATAAACAAAAAAGAAAACGAAACAACAAAAAGCAAAAAATATTATTGAGAAAATAAGTGCTTTTTTGTGATAATTAATTTGCATATTATTTTGGTATTAAATCTAAGTAAAATTCTATATTAGATCCTTTTATAAAATTAGAAATCGGCAAGTTAACCTCCGAAAATAAAGGGTCTTGTTCTAGGGTATTACGAAATAAGAGCAACCTTTCGCGACTAGGAGCTACACCATTTATCTTTACACTCATCTTCTTTACAGGATCATTCTCATAACTAATATGGTTAATTTTAATATCTGGCATTTTTTTTGAAACAATTTCACTTATTACTTTTTCTGAAATAGAAAATTTACTTGTTTCAGCTTTTTCTACTAAGCTCAATTTATTTCTTAAATCTTGGATTTGAGATAAGGTTTCTTCATCAATCTGGGGTACTGGTTCTTTTTTTTGGATTTCTAGTTTTTGATCAACAGAATTTTTCTTAACTATAGAAAAAAAATATGAGGGCAAAAAAACTATAGAAGCTACAACCATTGAAAGTCCAAGAATAATAAAAAGGACAGTAAAAAACCTAAAATAAAAATCTTTTATCATTCTCTTTCTCTCTTCAATTGGAATTAAATTAATCATAATTAAAATGTCCTAAAGCTAAACCCAATGCCGTAGCATAAGAAAGTGACTGTCTGAAACTTAAATCCCGAATATTTTTTTCTTTAGAAAAATTCACCCAAACATCAGCCATCTCGATCGGATTCTTCATACTAACTGAAAAATATTCAGGCAAGCCTATTAAGTTTGAACTTCCTCCACAAAAAATAATCTTCTTTATTAAAGGTCGGTCTTTCCCATCTTCGTCTTTGTGAGTATTCCAATACAAAAAAAGTTTTCCAATCTCATCCCTTAAAATAGACACAGTGTTTAAAAGGATTGGAAAAACTTCTTTATTTTGAATGTTTCTCTGAAGACCATACATCGTCTTGATCTTCTCTGCTTCTGCAAAAGTTATTCCAAGACTTTTTTGTATCATACTAGTAAGAGTGATGCCTCCCACGTCTACTGTCGAAGCGAATTCGACAACACCACCAGATATAATAGAAATACCAGTATTCTTTTCACCAAAATCAACCACCATATATGTATCCAAATCACCCTTCTCTATCACAACCCTAGCTAAAGCCTGGGCTTCTAGCTCAAAGGCCAAAACTGAAATTCCAGATTTTTTAAAAACAGAAATGTAATTTTCTATTATATCTTTCTGAATTACTGCCACTTGTACTTCTATGCTTTGTACATCTTCATTTAAAATCTCATAATCAAAAATGGCATTTTCTGCCTGGAGTGGAACATGCTCTTCTAGAGAAAACTCAACTGTTTGCCGAATATTTTCTATATCTGCTTTTTCTAATTTAAGTTTATATATATAAATCAATTCTTCTGGCAAAGACACCCTGGCAGAATTTATTTTTTCTTCTCTTCTTAAAGAAACCAAAATATCTTCCATCTTTTTCATATCTTTAATTTTACCGGACTCAACAATCCCAGGTTCTATATCGCGTTCACCATACTTTTCAAGCTTCATCCCCTTTTTTGTAGGAATAATTTTAGTAAATTTTAAAGACTGATCAGAAATATTTAAACCAAAAGAAGCTGCCAAGAGAAACTTTGGTATTGGAAAAAATCTATTGTGTAAATTCTTAAACATTAATTATATTATACTCCAGATAAACCTTTATCGCTATTGTTTTAAAGGTTCAAGGTCATCTTTTTTTGATTTTCGTAAAAATTGAAACAAAATTGGAATTATTGAAATAAAAATTATTAAACCAACTATAGGTAAAATAAATTTATCTACATTCTTAATAGAATTACCTAAAAAATATCCACCAAAAGACATAAAACTAGTCCAAAGCATTCCTCCTAAAATATTCCAAAATAAAAAATTCTTATATCTCATCTCCCCAACTCCAGCCATAATAGGAGCAAAAGTTCGCACGACAGGAACAAAGCGGGCCAAAGTCACAGTCTTATCGCCATGTCTTTTATAAAACATATTTGTTTTTTCTATATTTTTCTTATTCCAAAAAAAAGAATCAGGTTTAGAGAAAATTTTAGGACCCATCTTTTTTCCAAAAAAATAACCGAATGAATCACCCAGCACAGCACAAATAAAAGAACCAAAAAATAAGAGAAAAATATTAAAATGACCTGAAGATGCCAATACACCAGCAGTAAAAAGTAATGAATCTCCTGGAAGGAAAAAACCAAAAAAGAGCCCCGATTCAGCAAAAATAAATAAAAAGATACCAACCAATCCGATCGCTTCTATTAGGGGTATTATTTGGATAAAGTGCATCATATAATATCTGTGACGTTAAGCTCGTAGTTACCTTACTTTACTTCCAGCGTTAACTAAAACTTCAGGAACAAGAAAAACAGGTTTACCATCTACCCCATCGACAGCCATGAGCATGCCATTACTTTCATACCCCTTAATTTTTCTTGGTTCTAAATTAACAATATATAAAACTTGTTTGTTTAATAAAACACTGACATCAGGATAAAATTCATGAATCCCTGAAATAATTTGTCTCATTTTTTTTGTCCCATCTTCATTTGTTTCGTTAAAATCAACCTGACAACGCAACAGTTTGTCTGTCTCTGGAACAGGCTCTACTTCTTTAATAGTACCGATTCTCATTTCCATCTTCTTAAAATCTTCGTATTTAATATAAGAAATATTTTTTTGTTCTTCTTTTTTTTCTTCAGTTTCCATTTTTTTATTATAACATTGATAATTTATTCCTCTTGTCCAAGTATCTTTGTAAAATTAAAGCTGCTGCGCTGTCGTCTATCTTTTTACTAATCTCTTTCTTGTTTTTTCTAGCATTATTTTTTTCTTTACCTTCCCTGCCTCTAGCCTCTACTGAAGTTAAAAATTCTTTTTGTTTCAAAACTGGTATTTCGAATCTATTTTTTAATTCTTCTATAAAAACTTCAATTTCTTTAACTAAAGCATTCGGCTTCCCTTTAAGATCCATAGATTCACCTACTACAATTTCACCAATATTTTCGGTCTTCAAAATATCTCCTATTTTCTTATATAAATTAAGGTCATTTGCAAGAATTCCATTAGGAAAAGCCAAGGTCCCATTTTCGTCTGAGATCGCCAAACCAACCCTTTTTTCACCATAATCTACCCCTAAAAACCTCATATAAAAATACTAGCATGAAAAGGTACTTTCTGGTATAATTAAAATATTATGATGAATCAATACATTGGTGAGAGATCACTACCATTATTACTTTTATTAATCGTTTGGACACTTTTCTGGAAAGGTTACGCTGTTTGGACAGCAGTAAAAAATAATCACAAAGGCTGGTTCGTAGCTGTGCTTATTTTAAATACTTGCGGAATCTTGGAAATCATCTACCTTTTCTGTGTCGCTAAAAAGAAAATGTCTGATGTAAAAAGAGTATTTTTGAATATAGTAATGCCAAGAAAGGGCTCCAAAAAAGTAGAAGCTCCTAAGGAAGAAACAAAAGAAGAAGTTAAATAAATCTATAAAAAAACACCCCGTGGGGTGTTTTTTTATTATGCGGAGGCGGTGAGATTCGAACTCACGGACCCCGTAAAGAGTCTCCTGTTTTCAAGACAGGTGCCTTCAACCACTCAGCCACGCCTCCATGTCTCCGCCCCTAAACATTACTTTATTTTACATATTTTTTCAAGTTTATTTTTAGTAATTAAAATATGGTAAAATTAAAGAGCATATTAATATTTAATAATAAATAGACAAAAAATATGAAAAACAAAAAAATTTTATATATTATAATCGTCATTTTGATTATAGGAGGTGGATTATTTTTATTTTCTAAAAATAGAAATGTGAAACAAGACGGCATTAACCAGCCAGTTGTTGGCGAAAAAAATACTGATTGGGAAAAGAAAATTCCTAACTTTGCTGTATTAAAGACCAAAGAACCAAAAATAAATAACCAATTCACAGCAACTAAAACAATCAAGGCAACTGAAGGAGGAGAAGTCAGCCTGACTAATGCAAAAGGAGAAATAATAAAACTTTCAATTCCAGCTGGTGGTTTAACTAAAGACACAAATATAACAATCTCAGCCTTAGCTGAAATTCCAATTGAAAATTACACTTCTAGACTCGGCAACGGGGTCTTAATTGAACCAGAAGGATTAAAGTTCGCTAAAAATGCAACTTTAACTTTTGATTTTAAACCAACCAAAGAAGGCGGACTAGCCACCGGCCAACCATTAAAAGCTCCGAATACTTTACCAAAGGGAGCTGGAGTCGTGCACGTAGATAGTATTTTAAATCACGTCAATCACGCTAATGCAACCAGATCAACTTATGGTTCAAAATTAATTGCTAGCATCAGTAGTTTAAGTTCTTTCATCCCTGATGATCTTTCTGGCGCAAATGGCAAAGCGGTGGCCGAAAGCGAATTACCGACTGAAGCAGCTGACCAGGGTGTCTGCTCTCAACAATTTTTAAATAGTGCAACAAAAATAATAGAAGAAGCCCAGGCTGCTGGTGATGATGATACAGCCAATGGAGTCTATGGCGTTCTGCAAGATTGCGGAAAAAAGGCAGTAGATTATATGAAAAATAAATGCGCCGAAGATCCGACCCAAGTCAGAAGAAAAGATATTGTTAATATCATTCAAATGGTCCAGGAAGTAGGGCCAGCTGAAGAAAACGCAGAAGCAAATGAATTAATGACAGAGTGCAAACGTGAATACACTATGGCGGGCAGACAGTCCGAAATGGTTGATCAAGGCACATCAGTTTATTCAGTTGGAGCTAAACTATGTGGCTTCCTAGATGAAAAATGGGAAGGGACAGAAACGGCTGACTATACTTTACTGGTCGCACATGATACTTATACTGGCGCTATAACTTTCACCTTGCCCCAAGGTGGGGGAGATTTTTACATGACCACCGCTGGTCAAGGAGTTGCGGGGTCAGCTTTAACTGGCGGTGGTATTACCGTTCCTTATTCCGGCCAAGGAAATTTATCTTTTTACGACGGGCTAAAGTTAATAATCGTTAATTACCAGCTTTTTGGTAATTTTAATATTAATGCTCCGATTACTGTGGAAAAAACTAACTGTGAAATCACTAATAAAGAATTAAATAGCGCCACTGGTTGGTAAAAAAACAAATCGCATCTTTTATATTAAATACTATGATCCATGATACAATATCTTTATGGACAAACCACCCCAAGACAATCAAGAGAATTTGGAATTAAATGCCTTCCGGGCTGAAATAGCTAAAGCTAAAGAAAATAAATTAAGGTCTCCTGAAGAAAGCGGCTCCGAAACCCATTCCCATTTGGAAAATTGTGACCCAACTGAGCTTGGAGAAGAAGAAATGATTCTTTATAAAAAATGGAGGTCAAAGAACCTAACTCAATATGATCTCGATGAATTTATAAAGAAAAATCCAACATCTAAAAATAAAAACCGAGGGGTATTTTATGAATATATTGCAAATATGCTTGCAGGAGAAAATCTTACTAGAGATTTAAAAAAATGGATTGAAAACAAAAGAGCAAAAGGTAAAGGTAAGGGTAGCCCATCAGGTAATGCCTAAAAATTGCATTGTATATTTTATCTTGTGATATAATTAAATTATGGAACCAAATAAAAAATTAGAGTGGACTGCTCCAGAATACGAAGAAAAAGAACAAAGTAACGATTGGTTTTGGGCACTAGGTGTGATTGTAGTTGCCGGATCAATCACTTCAATTATTTTTGCCAACTATTTCTTCGCTGCCCTCTTGATTATTGGTGGAGGATTATTAGGGTTCTTCGCAATCAAAAAACCAGAAACAGTTCCTTATGAATTAAATGATAAAGGATTGAAAATAAAAACTCGTCTTTACCCTTATGAAAAAATTAAATCATTCTTCGTCCAGACAGAAAACAAGCCACTTCTTTTCATCAAGTCAGAAAGATTTTATATGCCTGTGATTTCCATGCCGATAGAATACATGCAAGCTGACAATATTCGAGATATTTTCCTCCAAAAAGAAGTCACTGAAGAAAAAATGGCAGAACATCCTTACGAAAAGATCATGGAGCATCTTGGTTTCTAAACTTTGACCCCGTCGCTCGCGAGTGACGGGGTGGATTTTTATAAACAAAACTGTTAATCTTCAAATATCCTCTCGTCGTTCAATGGATAGGACGTAACTTTGCGGAAGTTATGATGCAGGTTCGATTCCTGCCGAGAGGACAATAAAAAAGCCCTGTTTATTCCTAAACAAGACTTAATTTAAATCTTTCATTATCTATTTATGTTAATAACATATCGATAGATAGTTCTTTTCTTCCCCCTACCGTAAGAAACTCGTGTTTATCTTTAACAAAAAAATGAGGTCCCCGGGCTGCCCAATAATAAAAAGAAATTCCTTTTTTTGTACAATAATCTAACGCTTTTGTTTCTTGAGCTTTCTTTTTTAAAATACAACCACCGCAAATGCAACCACCACCATAATCAACATAAGCAATCACTTCCACTTCAGGGTAATTAATTAAGAATTTTTCATAAAAGCTTGAGAACAAGATTCCTCTCTCAAGAACATCCCCTTCGGTAATTTGAAATCTAATAATACAAGAATATTTTTTAGGAAACTTACTGATAATTTTTTTTATTTCAGCTTCTCCTTTTGTTGTTTGTTCCTGAGTAGAGCCAAAAGCAAGGTGGCAATAACTTCTTAATTTATCGAAATCTTCTTTTGTTTCAGGATAAAAAGAAATTCCTTTTTCCTTTAAAGAATCAGACACACCACGCCAATGTTCCTCATCATTAGTGACAATAAAAACATGTTTTTTCATATCTATTAAGTTTTAAAAGATTTAACAATTTCGTTTTCTTAAATTAAAGCTACCACAACTCCCTTTACAAATCAATCATTTCGTAGTAAATTACAGGCAAGTTAAGTTTTTTAAAAAAGGGTTTTATTGGCTTTCAAAGGAGATAAAATTTGTCTCTTGTGAAAACCTCTAAAACCATAAGCCATGCATAGTCTACATAAAACAATCATTAAAAACAATTGGGTTGAGGCCCGTAAACATTTTGGAAACTTCTCTGTTTTTGTTAAAGATAATAGAAAAATATTTTTTGACAAAGACACTCAAACCATCTATTTTAATAAAGATGTTTTAATAAAGGGATTAATAAATCGTTACAATAACGACATATTGTACGATGCACATTCAACTGAAGCTAAAATAAGTCGGTCAGAAGCCAGAAAACAATTACAGAAAATTGGCAAAAGATCACTAAAACTCATTGCTAAAAATTTGGAAACTTTATTCCCAAACAATGAAAAAGTGGACTACGACTTATTTATGGCATGGATACGTCTGATCAACGGCATTATCAAAGATCATAATTTACCACAACCTCCGTATGGACCAAATATTAAGTACGGAAATCAAAGCGTTGAAAAATGGATTCTTTATTGTAATAGAAAAAAATTAAATTAAAAGGCATAAACTTTATGCGACCTCTGAACTTTCAGAGGTTTTTTTATTCCTTCCCAAAATAAAAATCTAGAAATATTTAAACATCACCTATCTTTACAAGTCAAACATTTTATGGTAGATTAACGGCAAGACAAGTTTTTTGAAATAAGGGTTTTGGTTGATTTTTGTTTAGTTTATTGAGTCTCTTTATGGAGGTTTGATAAACTAAATAACTATTTACTAAATACTTAAACATATGAAAAAGAGAACTTTCTTTAACTGGCAAGCAATTATTTTGGTTACTTTGATTTCCATCTTTCTGACAACTTCTAAAAATTGGGAAACAACTCTTCCAGGAAATATGATGGCAGTAAGAGCAATCTGTGTCGTATTTTATATTATTGGATTACTTCTTTCTTTTTTGGGTTCGGCAATAACAAAAGGCTCGGATACATTTTTTTTAAGACTACTGTCCTGTTTCTTGTTAATTACTTCCGTTATCTTAGTAGTAGTTATGATGGGAAAGGTATCGAATGAATCAATTCTTCAATGGAAACCTGCAGTTATTATATTTTTATTAGTGTATATTGCTTTAAAAAAAATCTTCCTGGAAATTAAGTTGAAATTCATGAATGAAGAATAAAACAATTTTAAAAAAATAAAACTATGAACTTTAATGGTGTAAAAACTAATCTCATGAAAGGCGACAAGGCCATCATGAATAGAAAACTAAAAACTCTACACTTCACAAGAGAAGGACAAACTATGGAATTTGATATTCCAAAATTCGGCGAAGAAGACGTCATTAATACTGTTAAATCAAAAAAAATTTATGTTTTCGACGCCATAACAGGAATTGAAAGAGAATTAGGAATAATACTTTCAGTAATGAATTTGTCTGCCAGAAGAGGACTAGGCGGAACTAACCCTGATGAAGAAGTTTGGCAAATCTTCTAATATTCAACAAAAAGCTGTTCAAAATGAATAGCTTTTTTTATTTACCAATTTAAAATCTAAATCTGTATTTTAGAGAAAAAGTAACTTCCGAGACCAAGAAAAACAAAGGTGATTATCGAAAGTATTAAGATATCAAAACTCAAACTAAAATTATTTATGTTAGAAAGCAAATGCCTTAAAGAATCTATGCTATAAGAAAGCGGATCAAATCTAGCGATAATTCCCAAAACTCCAGCCCCATTTAATGGAAAGATAGCGCCGGACAAAAAGAATAATGGCATAACCAAAAAGTTAATAATCAATTGGAAACCCTGCATATCGTCGAGATTGGAAGCAATCATTGTACCCATGGCCGTGAAAAGAAGCGCTGTCAAAAACATAACTAAAATAGCTACCGGCACCAACACCAAACTAAATGGTCGAAATCCTAAGAAGAAAGATAAAAATAAAACTATTATTCCCTGCATGGTCGCCACCGTGGCTCCCCCAAAAGTACGCCCAATCATAATATTAAAACGAGACACTGGAGCAACTAGTGTTTCTTTCAAGAATCCAAATTGTCTATCCCAAATTATTTCCATACCAGAAAATATTGAAGTAAAAATAATACTCATCCCGATAATTCCTGGAACTAAAAATTGTAAATAGTTGCCTTCCCCTGCTTTGGCAAAAACTGGGCCAAAACCAAAACCTAAAGACAAAAGGAAAAGAAGCGGTTGTGCTAAAGAACCAAACATTCTAGATTTAGAGCGAAAATATCTTTTTAATTGTCTAAGCCATAAAATATAAATAGTTTTCATTTTGATTTTACGAAATCACGTCGCGCAATCGTCCATTAAAACGCGACGTTATCTTCTAGCCCACATTCGGCGACGCATACGCATATGATCCATGGTATTAGCCTCGTCTTTACGAATGTCCTTACCTATTAATTTTAAAAATGCTTCTTCTAATGAATCCGTGTTCGTATTTTTTTTAAGTTCTTCCGAAGTGCCAGACATAATAATCTTTCCATGATCAATAATAGCAATACGCCCAGCAATCTTTTCTGCTTCTTCCATGTAATGAGTGGTAAAGAATACAGTAATTCCTTCATTTTTATTCAACTCACGTAAATATTCCCACATATGATTACGAGTCTGTGGATCCAGCCCTAGTGTCGGTTCATCTAAAAAAAGAATCTTTGGATGATGTAATAAACCTCTAGCAATTTCCAAACGACGTTTCATTCCTCCAGAAAATTCTTTGACCAAACTATCTTTTCTATCCCAAAGTTCAACAAATTTCATTAACTCTTCAATCTTTTGTCGACGAATCTTTTTAGCGACGCCATAAAGTACACCATGAAATTCCATATTTTCCCAAGCGGTCAATTCGTCATCTAGGCTCGGATCTTGAAAAACAATCCCAAATGAGTGACGAACACTGTTCGGATCTTTTTGAACATCGTGACCATCAAGGGTAAGATCACCGCTAGTTGAAGAAAGAAGAGTGGTCAACATTTTAATAGTTGTTGATTTACCAGCTCCGTTTGGTCCTAAAAAAGCAAAAATTTCTCCTTTCTCAATTTCGAAAGAAATATCGTTTACAGCTGTAAAATCTCCAAATTTTTTAATTAAATTTTTTACTTCTATAATTGGCATACAATTATTTCCCTTGCGCCCAAGCTTTTAGCTCCTCATATTCGACATCTCCGCAAATCCATTTCTCTGTTTTTGTATTATAAAAAAAAGGCACGCCTCCACATAAATTTTTATCTAACTCTAGTAGACGCTTTTCATTTTCCTTATTGTGCCAAACTTCTAAAGACTCTATTTTGATACCCTCTTCTTTTTCTAAGCGCTCTACAAAATCATGCATATAAATACAGCAAGGGCATTCTGTTCCATAAAATTCTAACAAATGTGACATAAAATCATTATACACCATAAAAAACAAAATCCCCCATTCGGGGGGATTTGATTTTTATTTTACTAATCTTGATAGACGAGATTTCTTATTTGCAGCGTTATTTTTCTTGATTACTCCTCTTTTTGCTGCTTTATCTACAGCCTGAAAAGCTCCGCTTAGTAACTTTTCTGCTGCTTTCTTATCTGTTTTCGCAAGTTTCTCTATCTTTTTTATAACTTCCTTCATTGCGCGCTTACGCTGGTCGTTATAACCTTTCTTACGGGCAGATACTCGTATATTTTTCTTAGCTGATTTAATTATTGGCATAGTTTAAACATATCAAAAATACCCTAAAAATGCAACTTTATTATATTGTTCTTATTTGCTACTATTAAAATATGATCGGAAGTATAAAAGGAAAAATCACCTTCAAAAATGAAAAATTCATCATAGTGGAAACAGGTGGAGTAGGCTACAAGATAAGTATTCCATTAAGTGTCTTATCAAAAAAAATAGATGATGAGGTTTTTCTTTGGGTGCACACTCACGTCCGAGAAGATGCTTTTGACTTATATGGTTTTCTAGACCGCCAAGAATTAGAATTTTTTGAAATGCTTATAAACGTATCTGGTATAGGACCAAAATCAGCCTTAGTTATTTTGGGTATTGCCTCAATAGAAACATTCCGAAAGGCCATAAGTACCGGTGACATTTCGTATCTAACAAAAATATCTGGTATTGGTAAAAAAACAGCTGAAAAAATAATTATTGAGCTTCGAGATAAGATTGGAGAAAACAAATCGGATATTTCATTAAAGGGTGAGCTCGATGCGCTCGAAGCATTAAAATCCCTAGGCTATTCACAAAACGAAGCTCGTGAAGCTTTGAAAAAAGTATCTGCTGACTCTAATACAAATACAAAAATACGTGAAGCACTTAAAATATTGAGCAATAAATAAGGTCTAATTATTTATTGCTTTGTAAAAAAATAATTTTGAATACCTTTAGTGGTCAAACTAGCCATATTTTTATAAGCAGCATGCCGAGTCGTGGTATTACGAAATATCTTCTGATAAATATAACCATATTCTATTAAAACAGAATTTACATTCTTATCTAAAGTTCCAAAAGAACCCATAGCAATCAATTTCTGTTCTGGGATAATTCCTTTCGATTCTTTGTCGTAATTACTTATATTGTATTTTTTTGAAATTTCATTAAAAATATTAGAGGCCAGTAAAGTACTCCCTTTAAAATTAGCCATCTGAGCCTCAGGAACATAAATACTAAAACCCTTATATTTACCGATCGCCCAAATACCAGGACGAGAATAATCATTAAAATGTACATGGATTACCGCATCAATTTTATTTTCATTAGCCCATTTGTTTATCCCGTACAGTTTAATAGACGTATCTTCCGACACTGAGACATGTGGAACATTGGCTTTTTGAATAAAATTCCCGTTTGAAATCTTATCTTTCATTTCTTTTTTAGCATCTTCTTTGAAAGAAATTATATCTTCCTTATTCGAAGAAATATAATCAGAAAAAGTCTTAGTGTAGCCAGCTTTATTCCTCGTAATATAAACTTCAAATCTTTTGTCTTTTTTAAGAAGATTATAAATCTGTGTAGCTAAAACTAAATTCATGTCGGCCTCTTTTATGTTTCCATATTGAGCTCCCCAGACTTCATTGTCATGACCAGGAACCAATAAAATTTTAATAATTTTATTTGGTATTTTAACAGAATTCCCCGCATTAACAGAAAACACAGGCGCGAGCATTAATCCAAAAATAATAAATATAAATAATAATCTTTTCATAAATGTACTATAATAATACCATGCCTGAGCTACCAGAGGTAGAAACAACTGTAAGAGGTTTAAAAAAAGAGATACTAGATCTGAAAATTTTAGACGTTTGGACTGATCTAACAACTAAAGACAAGCGTAAAGATGATACTGTCTCCAATCCTAGATATTTCATTCTCTTCAGAAAAGAAATTAAAAATAAAAAAATATTATCAGTAGAAAGACGAGCAAAAAATATTTTAATAAATCTTTCTGGAAATAAAACAATCCTAATACACTTGAAAATGACTGGAAGTTTATTTTATGGAACATTTGAAAAAAAATATATACATTTCATTTTTTATTTATCAAATAAAAAAAATCTATATTTTTCTGACGTAAGAAAATTCGGCAAAATAACCTTATTAGATACTAATATAGCCCACAACTCAAAACATTTAAAAGATTTTGGCCCAGAACCACTTGAAAAAAGTTTTACCCTAAAAAAATTTAAGGAACGTCTAAATAAAAAACCAAATGGAAAAATAAAAACAACTTTATTAGACCAAACTATAATAGCTGGTATTGGTAATATATATTCCGATGAAATACTTTGGGAGGCTGGAATCCACCCAGAGAGGAAAACCTCCGAGATAAAAGAACTAGAATTTAAAAAAATGTTTAATGCAATGAAAAAAATTCTAAACAAAAGCATTAAGCTCGGTGGAGATTCCATTTCAGATTACCTAAATCTTTACGGGCTTCCGGGTAAATTTCAAACAAAACATGAGGCATATCAAAGAACTGGTAAAAAATGCAGGAAAAAAGGTTGCCGTGGTGTTATAATGAGAAAGATGATAAATGGCAGAAGTTCCCATTTCTGTTCTAAGCATCAAATTTAAAATTATTAATATTAAATAAATACTTATGGCATTTAAACATTTAATGGAGCTTATATTAGTACTCGTAATCCTTTGGTTCATTTGGTTTTTTACTGGCGGCCAATATCACCAAGACTTAAATAAACCATTCATAAAACCAGCAGCACCGATAGACACTGGAGAAAAATACGGTCCACAATAAATTTAAATATTTAAAATTCTAAACAAAGCTACTCCTGTAGCTACAGAAACATTCAATGATTCTTTCTTCCCCTTCATTGGTATTTCGGCAATCACATCGCATTCTTTCAAAATATTTTTAGGAATTCCAGTAACTTCTGTGCCTAAAATAAAAGCATTTTTCTGACTCAATTTTACTTTTTTATAATCAATAGATTTTTCATCCTGCTCAATAGCAACAATCAAATAGCCTTCTTTTTTTAATTTACGAATTAGGGATATCAAACTTTTTTTGGATTCCCACGAAACCAATTCTTCAGCACCAAGAGCAGATTTAGCGACATCTTTTCTCTTCTTACCAAAACGATCAACTGGTGCTGGTGTGTAACCCGTCAAATAAATCTTGTTTATTCCAACAGATTCGGCTGTACGGAAAATAGCACCAACATTTTGAGTAGAACGAATATCTTGAAGAATTAATACATTTTCTTTTTTCATTTTAATATTTTTACTATAACACAATTACTTTAAAAAATTCTTCCCACGTAAATTCTTATGATAAGCAATAGCAAATCTGTGTGCTTCACTGTTAACTAACAAGATTTCTGTTTCATGTTTTTTTGCATATATCTTATCCCCCATAATTGCTTTTGGTTTATGATGTTCATTCTTTAATACTGAAACCACAGGAATTTGAATACCATATTTCGATAAAATTTTTCTAGCTGTGTTTATTTGCGCCTTACCTCCATCCACCACAATTAATTTAGGATATTGCCATTCTGGATGAGCTAACCTCCTTTCTAAAACTTCTGCCAAGGCTCCGGTGTCGTTCGAGCCTGTTTGCGTTTTTATCTTAAATTTTTTATATTCACTTTTATTTATTTCTCCATCTTCCACCACCGTCATCACCCCAACCATATTTCTGCCACTCATATGAGCTACATCATAGGCCTCAATTCTAAACATAGAATTAAAAGAATCCAAAGAATCTCTCTTTATAGGGTCGCTATCTCCGCTTGCTAGCGGAGCGCTCACACTCGGCCCGTCGGCCTGCGAGAGACCCTCTAAAGAGAATTCTTTAGTTCTTTTAATTAGAGCAACGTCATTTATATGTTGTAAAGCAAAAATTTGCCTCTTGATTTCACCTGCTTTTTCAAATTGATGTAATCTGGAATACTCAGACATTTCCTTTTTAAGATTTTTAAGAATTTGCTGTTTTTTACCAGAAAAAAACAAAATAATATTTTTAATATTTTGTTTATACATTTTCTTATCCTTCAAATCTGGAACCAAATTTATTTGTTTATAAAATTCAAGATAATTTTTACTTTTTTCATCTAAAAATGGAAAAATCTTTCGAACTATCCTCAAAGCTTCTTTTAATTGAGAACTATTTGGATAAGGCCCAAAAGTACCTAAAGAAGAATAAAGTAAATTTTTAGTCCTGCGCCCTTCCCCGAGTACGGGTTGGGACCCTCGCGCATAAAAATTTTCTTCATTCTTCTTTAGGTTTCTACCACGGATAATAATAACTTTAGGTAAATCTTCTTTAGTAATACAAACATAATTAAAACTTTTATCAGATTTTTCTTTAGTATTATATCTAGGTTGATATTTTTTAATTAAATTAGCTTCTAAAATAAGCGCTTCCAAAACACTATCAGTTTTTTGTGTTTTGATATTGTTCGCCTGAAAAACCATATCTAAAACAATAGGTCCCCTAGTACCAATCAGGTCATTGCCAAAATAACTTTTAACTCTATCTCGTAAAGAGGTAGCCTTACCAATGTAAATAATTTCTTTTCCTCTCAAGAAAAAATACACTCCTGGAGAATCTGGAATTATAATTTTTTTGAAATCTTTTTTAGTCATAAATTATTTTCGTAAAACTTTCTTCAAATATTTACCAGTATAACTTTTTGTATTATTAGCCACATCTTCTGGAGTTCCTTTGGCTACAATATTTCCACCATTAACTCCCCCTTCAGGACCTATGTCTATAATATAATCTGAACTTTTCACAATGTCCAAGTTGTGCTCAATCAAAACGACTGTATGCCCTTTTGAAACAAGTTTATTTAAAACTTCCAAAAGTTTTACCACGTCATCATAATGTAGTCCGATTGTCGGTTCGTCTAAAAGATAAATAGTTTTTTCTATATGCGGACGAAAAAGTTCGCTAGAAATTTTTACGCGTTGCGCTTCTCCGCCTGATAAAGTCGTCGCACTTTGTCCGAGCTCTACATAACCCAGGCCTACATCCATCAAAGTTTTTAAACGATCAGAAACAGCTGGAATATCTTTAAAAAAAGGCAAGGCTTCTTCTACGGTCATTCGTAAAACATCATAAATATTTTTCTTTTTATACTTTACTGTTAGGGTTTCATTGTCAAAACGCTTACCATTACAGACATCACAAGTAACATAAACCGTCGGCAGGAAATGCATTTCTACGGCTATTTCACCATTTCCTTCACAAGCTTCACAACGTCCACCTTTCACATTAAAAGAAAAACGGTTTGCTTTCCATCCACGTAAACGTGCTTCTTCTGTCGTCGAAAATAAATCTCGAATATGAGTAAAAGCCCCAGTATATGTAGCGATATTTGATCTTGGTGTTCTGCCTATCGGATCTTGGTCGATTAAAACTGAGCGAGAAAGATATTCTGTGCCAGTAAAAGAAGTACAATTAAAAATCTTGGCTGTACGATATTTTCTTTCATAACGAGCTTGGAGATTTTTGTGTAAAATTTCGTACATAAAAGAACTTTTCCCAGAGCCAGAAACACCGGTAATGGAGGTCATGACTCCCAAAGGAACCTCTACATTTAAATTTTTTATATTAAAAACTTTTCCACCAGTAATTCGAAGTGCTCCTTTCCCTTCTCTGCGTTTTTTAGGAACTTCAATTTTTTCTTCTCCTCGTAAATATGCCAAGGTTCTAGAATTACTTATATTCTTTTTCGCAGTTAATAATTCATCCAAATCCCCAGAAACAACAACCTTCCCACCATGCACTCCAGCCTTCGGGCCAATATCTACAATATAATCTGAAGAATAAATGGTATCTTCGTCATGCTCAACTACTAAAATAGTATTTCCTAAATCGCGTAGGTTTAATAAAGTTTTGATTAATCTTTCATTATCTCTTTGATGCAAACCGATTGTCGGTTCATCGAGCACATAAAGAGCGCCCACGAGACGTGAGCCTAACTGTGAAGCCAATCTGATACGCTGTGCTTCTCCACCAGATAGAGTGCTAGCTTTACGAGAAAGCTGAATATAATCTAAACCGACATCCAACATAAACTGGAGTCTGGCTTCTATTTCGCGAGTAATCGGCAAAGAAATTTCTTTTTCTTTTTCTGACAATTTTAAATTTTTGAAAAATTCAGAAGCATCTCTTATAGAAAGATCTACTAAATTTAAAATATTAATTTCATTTTTTCCTCCCCGCCCAGAAGTTGAAGAATTTGAACGCAAAAAAACATTAAGAGCTTCTGGCCTTAAACGTGCTCCATGACAAACATCACAAGGCTCATCGCCACCGAAATATTTACTACCTAAGCCATTACAAGCTTCACAGGCTCCATACGGAGAATTAAAAGAAAACAAACGCGGCTCAACTTCTGGAAAAGAAAAACCGTCATTCTTGCAAGCAAATTTTGAAGACATAATAAATTCTTCATCTTCAATTCTAATAGTTACCAAACCATGAGATTCCAGTAAAGCTCTTTCTACCGCTTCCGCTAATCGTGCACGGCTAGCTTCTTTGTTGTCAAAAAATTCATGCACTGCAAAACGATCAACTAATACATCTATATTGTGCGCTTTAGTTTTTGAAAGAATTATCTGCTCGCGAAGTTTTTTCATCACGCCGTTTAGAGAAATTTCAGAATATCCTTTTCCTAATAAATCATAAAGTAATTGATAATGCTCTCCTTTTCTCCCACGAACTATTGGAGAAAAAATGTTTATTTCAGTCTCGTCCCACTCTACTCCCATTACTGACCTTCGTTTTTTGGAAAGTTTTACGGAATGCTTTCCGTGATCTTCGCTACTAACAGATGGTTCTTGCCCTTCCAAGACAGAGTGCGAATCACGAGAAGCATTGCGGGAAACTTTCCTCATTTCAAATCCATTTACTTTTTCTAAAATAAAATTAACAATTTCTTCATTCGAAAGTTTTTTAATTTCTTCTCCGCACTTTGGGCAACGCGGATGACCAATACGTGCATAAAGCACACGAAGGTAATCATAAATTTCTGTAATAGTCGCCACTGTGGAACGTGGATTGTTTGAACGAGATTTTTGATCAATAGAAATAGCCGGAGATAATCCTGTAATATCATCAATGTCCGGCTTCGGCATTTGGTTCAAAAATTGTCGGGCATAAGAAGAAAGAGACTCGACATATCTCCTTTGACCTTCAGCGAAGATAGTATCAAAAGCCAAGGATGACTTTCCAGAGCCAGAAACCCCCGTAATAACCACCATTTTATTGCGTGGCATTTCAACATTTATATTCTTTAAATTATGGGTCCTAGCCCCTTTTATTGTTATTTTATCTACTGGTTCTTTTTTCATAATCTGTTTTAAAACTCAATAACACCCCGCTTTCCTCTATGGGGGTGTATATCAATATTTAACTGTCTATATTATAGCACGCCTGTCAAGTTTTGACAAAACTCTTATTTAATTTCTCTCTTTTCTTTGTTTTAAAACTATAATTTCATCTCTTAAAATAGCCGCAGTTTCAAAATCTAATTCCTTTACTGCTTTGTTCATTTCTTTTTCTTTTATTTTTATTATTTTATCGTAAACAAAAAGATTCCGTTCTTCATCCGGAAGCATGATATTTTTTATAGTTTCTGATTCAGTCTTTCCTTTGTTGCTTTTATCTTTCATAAAAGCTTTTTTGAATATTTCCAAATCCAAAGAAAGCTCTGCATTCACTGCTTTGCCGTGTTCGCTTTCCATTTCTTGTGTAATGTCATGAATCTTTTTCATAATCGTCTTTGGAGTTATTCCATGTTTTTTATTGTAGGCAATTTGTATTTCACGGCGACGATTTGTCTCACCAATTGCTCGTTCAAGCGAACCAGTCATAACATCAGCATATAAAATAACCTTGCCTAAAGAATTACGCGCTGCACGGCCGATAGTTTGTATTAAAGCTGTGTCTGAACGAAGAAATCCTTCCTTATCAGCATCTAAAATTCCAATCAATGCGACTTCTGGCAAGTCCAAGCCTTCACGAAGCAAGTTCACTCCAACCAAAATATCAATCTCCCCTTTTCTAAATTGTGTAAGAATTTTTATTCTATCTATTGTCTTAATATCACTATGTAAATATTCAGCTTTTATTTTTTTGCCCGCCTTGCCCGACGCAAGTCGAGGCAGGTCCTTTAAGTAAAAAGAAAGATCTTCCGCCATTTTTTTGGTTAAAGTCGTCGCCATTACTCTAAATCCTTTTTTTATAGTCTTTTCTGATTCTTCTATAAAATCTTTTATCTGACCTGGGTAATTTTCCCCTTCACTAACTGGTCGGACTGAAATCTCCGGATCTACTAATCCCGTCGGGCGAATAATTTGCTCTACAATTTGTCCACTTTCTTCGCGCTCTAGTAGCCCCGGAGTGGCACTAGTATAAATAACTGGACCAATTCGTTCAGTAAATTCATTATATTTCAAAGGTCTATTATCTTGAGCCGAAGGCAAACGAAAACCATAATCAACTAGTGTTTTTTTACGAGAAGCATCACCGGCATACATTCCATGCAGTTGAGGCAAGGTCACATGAGATTCATCTATGATAGTCAGAAAATCTTTTTTAAAATATGAGAGTAGTGTCTCCGGTGGTTCGCCAGCTTTTTTGCCTGACAAATGTCTGGAATAATTTTCTATGCCATTACAATAACCAACTTCTTTTATCATCGCCAAATCATAATTCGTGCGTCTTTTAATTCTTTCAGCTTCCAGCAATTTCCCTTCCTTTTCAAATTTTTTCAATTGCATCTGTAATTCTTTTTTAATATCTATCAGTGCTTTTTTCTTTTTTACATCTTCAGTAATAAAATGTTTAGCCGGAAAAATAAATACACTTTTATCTTTAGATAACATAGTTGAAGAAACTGGATCCACTTTATTTATTTCTGAAATTTTTCCGCCTTCCATTTCTATCTGATACATCAATGTCTCCGACACTGGCATAAATTCAACCCGTGAGCCGATAGAACGAAATTGTCCTGGATTCAAATCTGCATTGGTTCTTTCAAAATGAATCGCAATCAACTTTTTCATCAAAGTTAAACGATCCATCTTCATCCCAATTTCTAATTTCAAATTAACTTTTTCATATTCTTCCGGACTCCCTAACCCATAAATGCAAGACACTGAAGCGACGATTATCACATCTCGCCTGGTCAAAAGAGCCTGTGTTGTAGCATGACGAAGTCTGTCTATCTCTTTATTTATCTGAGCATCCTTTTCTATATATGTATCCGATGCAGGCATATAAGCTTCCGGCTGATAGTAATCATAATAAGAAACAAAATAATGCACCGCGGCATCTGGAAAAAATTCTCTGAATTCTTGAGCCAACTGAGCCGCTAAAGTTTTATTGTGAGCAATCACCAAAGTCGGTTTGTTATATTCTTTAATAACATTAGCAATAGTAAAAGTCTTGCCTGTACCAGTAGCACCAAGTAATGTTTGCTTCTTAATTCCTTTTTCCAAACCCTGCATCAGTTTTGAAATAGCTACTGGTTGATCACCAGCTGGTTTAAATATCTCGTTCAATTTAAAGATATCCTCATCCTTTTTCTGTTGTACGGGTTGATTTTTAGCCATATTTCCTATATTATCACAATATTGGTTAAAAGCGCCCGAACTCAGTTGTAGCGGATTCAACTGACTATTCACAGAAAGTTATTTTTACAACCCAATAAGAAGTATATGCGCCCGTAGCTCAGCTGGTAGAGCAGATCCCTTTTAAGGATAAGGTCCTCGGTTCGATCCCGAGCGGGCGCACAGCGTAATAAAAATCTGCACTTCTGCAGATTTTTTAGCTGTGCGAGCCGAAGGTATGTTTTGTTAGAAAACAAAACAACCGAGGCAGGGTCGTGAAAATTTTGTTTTGACGAAAACAAAATTATTCCTGACCACAATTTTTCAGCAGAAAAATACTTGTGACCACAAGTTAAAATTATTCCTAACCACAACTTGTGACCACAAATTCAAAACTATTTCCCCTTATGTTATAATTTACTTATGAATTTCAATCCAGAAATAAAACCCAATGTTCTAAAAAGTGAACATCTTAAAGATGCTCCTCCTATTATGGGCTGTATTTATGACTGGGAAACTCTTAAAAAAAATCCAGCACAAAAGGCTGAATTTAGTGAACTCTTTGAAAAATTTGAGGAAAAAGGAGAAGATGTTAATTTTAGTTTTAGAAAAGGAGATATTGTTTCAGAAACAATGCTCAATACCGGTCCGAAAACTTATGTTATTTCTCCTATCGACACTAAAGACAAATATTCTGCTGATTTTCTAGATTGCACCGGAGTTGTGGCCGTAGGCATAGATAAAAAAACTGGCAAAAATATTTCTTTCATGAGCCATCAAAACCCAGACTTCTTTCTTAATGACGAAGAAAAACAAATAAAATTTAGAAAAGATCTAATTCAGAAACTTAAAGAATTAAAAGAACAAAGCCTTCCAGATACTATCGATGTAGCTATAGTTGGTGGAAACGAAGACAACACACCTAAAAAAATTCCAGATGAAAATTTTAGACTAGGAATTGATGACGAAACAAAATTTTTAAAAGATAAGTATTCAAATTACAAAGAATCAATAACAATTTTAAATAATTCAATTGCAAAAGTGTTAGAATTCTCACCTGTAGTGTTAACTGGTTTAAATAGTAGTACAAGCACAGAAAGTGGCGCAAATAACGCACTAGATATATACCTTGATAATAAAAATCGTAGACTTTATATGGTTAGAGCTCGACAAGAATCAAAATACAATGAAAGTTTCTTAGCGAAAGATGTAGACGAACATATCAGTAAAAAAATAAAAAGCTAAAAAGCTTCAAGTATAAACTGCTCAAAAGCAGTTTCGTCATCTATCCCTGACTTACGTGCTTCTGGTAAAATAAATGAAATTCTGGTGGCAAAATTCTTTAATTCGGCTTCTGAAAATTTACGAAAATTCTTTTTCAAAATCATATCCTTGGCTTTCCAAAACAAAATACCCTGAAGCTCTTCTAGACTTACACCTAAATCCCTAGCTTGCCTAAAATGAATCCAAAGATTTAATTTATTTCTATCCATTAAATCATCAGCTAATAAAAAATTGTTGTATTTCTCTTTTTTTTCTTTAGATAATTCAAAAATATTTAATTCGGCCCGAACCTTTTTAAAAGCATCTAAAACAGGTTTATTTAATTTCCCTTCCAAAAATACAAAATCATTTTGCGAAGAAAACATTAATTCTAGTTTATCTAAAACAAAATCTAAATATTCTTCTTTTTCAAAAATATTCTCAAAAAAAACAACACATTTATCAAAAAATAAACCAGAACCTGAATAAAAACTCTCAGCCTGAATTTTATCAAAATTATTTTTACTAATAAAAAAAGTCTCTGTTTTTTTAGGCAGAGATTTTATAAACTTCTCATAAACTCCTCTCTTTGTTTTTGCGTCATCACCAGCAAAAAGATATATCATAATTAAAATTTAACAGTTTTTTTGTATTCCAAATAAGGAGCCCCGTACTTTTTTTCTAAAAGTTGTTCTTCTTTTTTTATAAAGAAAAGTCTAGAAACAAAAAAAGCAATCAAGGCAAAAAGTACTACAAAAAAAGAATTGACTAACATCCCAAAAGAAACTATCAAAAGGAAAAGTCCTAAATTGGTCGGATTTCTGGTGTAACGATAAGGTCCATTCATAAAAGATTTTTTAGTAAGATTTTCTGTTTTTAATTTCTCGGAACTTTTCTGTGCCCATAAAATCAAAACTGAAGAGAAAAAAATAATAAAAGCACTAAAATCAACAAAGGTGCTGTTTTGAAAAACTTTCAAAGGCCAAACGGCACTTAGAATAAGACCTAAAATTAAGTTCAACATATAGAGTGAATATGATTCAGCCAAAACACGATGAACTCTATTTCTAATTTTAAATATTTCTTTCTTATCTATTGGATTCATATAATATTATAATTATACCACAAAAACCTACTTAACTTCTCCTAGATTGTCGCCAGAACCACTGTGAACCTCGAGTGGAATATTGCTTTTATGATGTAAAAAAGAACGTTCCAATACACTTTCCATCGAATTTTTTATTGTTTTTTCAGCTTCTTCTAAAACGCTCCCCTCGACTTCATAAACTAATTCATCATGAATTTGAAGAACCAAATGCGCTTTTTCCAGCAACCCAACCTTCTTTAAGTCTTCTTCTGCATACCTTATGGCTAATTTAATAAGATCAGCAGCTGTTCCCTGAATAGGAGCATTAGTAGCGGTGCGCAAAGCCATGCTTTTTAAAAAAGGTATCCTTGACCTTATATTTGGAAAACTTCTTTTTCTATTAAATAGAGTCTCAGTATAAAAATGTTTTTCAGCAAAAACTTTTACTTCTTCTAAGTAATCCCTGACACCAGAAAATTGATTAAAATAATTATCATAAAATTTCTGTGCTTCTTCTCTTGTGCTTTCAAGATTTTTTTTCAAAGCTGAAACTCCCATACCATAAATAATTCCAAAATTAATTATCTTTGCTCTACGACGCATCTCCCGGTCAACTTCTTCAAGTGGTACACCAAATACAAAAGAGGCCACTCCTGAGTGAATATCTTTTTTATCACTAAAAATTTTTATCATCTTTTTATCTCCCGAAAGCATTGCAATCATTCGAAGTTCAATCTGACTATAATCCAGGGCCAATAATTTATATCCTTTTTGTGCAATAAATCCTCCACGAATCCTTCTGCCTAATTCAGTTTTTATTGGTAAGTTTTGCAAGTTCGGATCCTGAGATGAAAATCTTCCAGTAGTTGTTCCATTTTGTAAAAATTTCGCATGCAATCTTCCATCCTCTGCCACCATTTTAGGAATAACATCAATATAGGTAGAAAGTAATTTTTGTAATTCTCTGTACTCCATTATTTGTTTAATAACAGGATTGTCTTCTTCAAGTTCTTCTAAAACTGAAATTTTGGTGGATAAATTTCCACTAGCTCCTCTTTTTTTACCAGATTTTATTCCCATCTTATTAAAAAGAACATCAGCTAGTTGTTTGGGAGAATTTATATTAAATTCAACTCCAGCAATTTTATATATATTTTCTGTAAGCTTATCGAGCTCTTTATGATATTCTTTTGATAAATTTTCAAAATACTTTTTATCTATTAAAATTCCACAGTCCTGCATCTCTTTCACTATTGGGATAATTGGTTTTTCGATTTCATCAAAAACAAAAGTTAATTTTTCTTCTTTTATTTTATTTAAAATAAATTCTCTAGCAGTTTCAAAAGACTTTGTGTGAGCATAAAGTAAAATATCTTCTAGTTTTGGATTAGTCATATCTGAATTTAAAAGCCATAAAGCTATAGCTGTTTCTTGTAAATCTTTTTCGTTTACGGGTAGCGATGCCTGAGAGTCCTGCTTAGAGGAGTATTCGCTACTAACAGATGGTACTTGCCCTTCCAAGACAGAGTGCGAGCGACGGAGAGCATGACTCTCAGGCATCGTCTTCTGCTCAAAAAAATTCTTTAAACGTGCATATAAACTTCTAAATTCAAATAAAGAAAAAGTTTCCTCTACTTTCTTTAGATCTGCATTCTCCCAAAAGGTTTTTTCTGGCAGTTTAAAATCTACCGGTGCATCTAGTCTTATTGTAGCTAAAGTTTTTGAAAACTCCGCTTCCTCTTCATTGTCTTTTATGAGATCAAAGACTCTAGGTGAAATCCCAGCTTTTTTAAAATCTTCCGGTTCTTTTTTAATTTTTTTATAAATTTCTTCGATAGTTCCAAAAGTTACAATTAAATTTGTAGCTGTCTTTTCCCCGATACCTTTTATCCCAATAATATTATCTGATGGATCTCCACGTAATCCTTTATAGTCTGGCAAAAGTTTCGGCTTAAAACCAAAACGAGAAACAACTGCGTCTTCGTCATATAAAATAGTATCGTTGATTCCCTTTTTTAAAGTATAAACTTGAACCTTTTTATCATCAATTAACTGCATCGTATCCATATCTCCAGAAGCGATAATCACATTTATGTCTTTTTCTTTTTTTAATTTCTGAACTATCGTTCCGATGACATCATCGGCTTCAAAACCAGGAGCATCATAAATGGGAATATCAAATGCCTCAAAAATCTGACGCGAACTTTTTAATTGTGAAACAAGCCCTTCGTCTGCTTTTGCTCTGCCAGCTTTATATTCCTTGTATGCTTCGTGACGAAAAGTTTTTTGTGGTAAATCGTAACAAGCCACAATATAGTCTGGTTTTAAATCAGAAATTATTTTCATCAACATACTAGAAAGACCATAAAGAGCTCCGGTAGGCTCCCCTTTTGAAGACATAAATTCTGGCAAAGCATGATAAGCTCGATGAATTATCGCATGGGAATCCAGTAAAACCAGTGTTTTTTGATTTTTTTTATCAGTCATTTATTATCAAATTATAACATTTAAAAGTAAATAAAAAACGCGAACTTAGTTCGCGTTGGAAGATCAATCTCTCCCGGGATATTTGTTTACTTCTCTCATGCAAGAAAGTTCGGTTGGAGAATAAAGTATGTTTCTTTCCTCTATGTTTGACTGGTAACTTTCACCTGTCATATTAGTTTTTGGAGTTGGTTGATTACTTGTTTCTTCAACCATGTGTGAAATAGTTATTGGCTTACCATCAGGGCCACCAACAATAATAGTCTTTTTTTTCTTATTCATAAGAACATGTTTTATAAGTTTATTTAAAGATTACACTTTTTACTTTAAAAAACAAGCCTAAGCCTTTTTTATGTTAAATTTCCTATGCCCTTCTTTAGTGTGAGAAATTGAAATTTTGTGATGCTTTTTAGGCATAGCCTTTATTATATTCTCTGGCCATTCAATAAAAACCAGATGTTCTTTCTTGGAAATGATCTCATCCCACCCTAAATGCAATAATTCCTTCTCATTTTTAAAACGATAAGCATCTAAATGAAATAAATATTTAAAACCTCCATAATTATTTTTTAAAGGAAATTTATATTTTTTCATAATTACGAAAGTTGGGCTGTTTACTTTCCTTTTTATATTTAATATTTTTGCTATTTCTTTGGTAAATGTTGTCTTTCCAGCTCCTAAATCACCATAAAGACCAATAACTGTCGCCATTGATTTGTTTGGTTTTAAGCTTTTTAAGAATTTCACCGCTATTTCATTCGTATTTTTTATATTTCTTGAAATCATATCTTTTTATTATATTAACATAATCTTTAGTTTAAAGTTAAAATAGGCTATAATTTAATTAATATGAGAGATTTCGATGAAGATAAACCAAATAAACAACTCGAAGAATTACACAAACAAGAAGAAGAAGAATTAGTGGAAATATTAGCTGGATCAAAATATAATCTTCCATATATTAACCTTGCCAGTATTGGAATAGACAATGAAGCATTAAGAGCTCTTTCAGAAAAAGATTCTCGCGACATGGTAGTGGGCTGTTTTAAACTTTCTGGTAAAAATATAATGATTGCTGTCCGTTCTCCAGGAGAAGACCTTTTAGCTAAATTAAAAGATATCATGGAAAGACAAAGTCTCGTGCCAATTTTTTATATGGCATCAATGGCTAGTTTAAATAAAATCTGGGATAGGTATAAAGAAATTTCACTAGCAGAAAGCTCTAAGGCTGGTGGTATAGACATCTCCCCTGAGGTTCTAGCCGACACTAAAAAAAGTATCCAAAAAATGCAAGATATTGATGTGTTAATAAAACAAGCACTAGAAGGAAACCAAGTTCATAAAATTTCTCACATTCTTGAAATCATCCTGGCTGGAGCTATCGCTATTAATGCTTCTGACGTCCACATCGAACCAGAAAAAGATATCGGGCGTCTGAGATTACGTCTCGATGGAGTTCTGCATGATATTACTTATTTCAGTTTAGATGTTTATCATTTACTCAACTCTCGCCTAAAACTTCTGTCTGGTATGAAATTGACCTCAAAAGTAGCCCAAGACGGTCGCTTCAGTATAATGGAAGAAAATGAAGAGTTAAGTATTCGTAGTTCTCTAATCCCTGGGGCTTATGGTGAGTCTATAGTTATGCGTATTTTGGATCCTAAATCTATTCAAGTAAATCTTGAAGAAATTGGAATAGAACCATTCCTTTTCTCAATAATTCAAGAAGAAATATCAAAGCCAAATGGATTGATTTTAGTTACAGGACCTACTGGTTCCGGAAAAACTACTACCCTATATGCATTTTTAAGAAAAATTTATTCTTCAGAAATAAAAATAATAACCATTGAAGACCCTATCGAATATCACCTACCTGGCATAACCCAAACTCAAACCAATGCTGAAAAAGGTTATACATTTTTAGAAGGGTTGCGTTCAGCCCTTAGACAAGACCCAGATGTAGTGATGGTGGGAGAAATCCGAGACGGCGAAACTGCAAAAATAGCCGTCGAATCCGCTTTGACTGGTCATATGGTTTTTTCAACCTTGCACACAAACAACGCCGCTGGAGTTATTCCACGTCTGATTGATCTTTATGTTAATCCTAAAATTTTAGTTTCTGCTCTTTCTCTTTCTATTGCTCAAAGACTAGTTCGTAAACTATGTGTATTTTGTAAAAAAGAAACAGCTCCAACAGAAGAACAAGCAAAAGTTATCAAATTAATAATGGATGGAATAAAAGAAGAAGGTAAAAGCCTTTCAAACTATAATATAAATCCTGATGCGCCTCTAAAAATGTATGCTTCTGTCGGTTGTGAAAAATGTAACATGACAGGATACAAAGGTAGAATAGGTATCTTTGAGGCGATCAAAACCGATGAAGAAATAGAGAAAATAATACCAGAAAATCCAAGTGAACGAGAAATCAAAAAAATTGCCGCTCATCAAGGGATACTTTCAATGCGACAAGATGGTATAGTAAAAATTTTAAATGGAATCACTTCTATCGAAGAAGTCCAAAGCGTAGTAGATCTAAATGAGGAGTAAAATAAAAAAAAGCCTTAATCTCCAAACAATCCTTTTAAAACTGAGTCTCAAAAGTAACAAATTTTTGAAGGATGGCACCAGCGAACTAATAAAAGTGCCAGAACGTCCTACGCAAACATGTATAACCAATGGCTGATTGCTTAGAGATTAACGCTTTCTTTAAGAAAGAAATCTATTTACTTATCAATAAAAACACAAAACTCCAACAAAGACAATTATACTATATTTGAAATCCGGCAAATGCTATAATGTTAATATCGTGTTAATAATGTCTTACGGCTATCATAGCATAATATAAAACCAATGTCAAGCGATAAAAACAAAGAAAAACAGGAAAAAACGGATGAGACCTTCTTAGACCAGGCCCTCCGCCCGGGACGTTGGGAAGACTATATCGGCCAAAAACACATAAAAGACAACGTTAAAATCCTATTAAAGGCTGCGGAAGAACGTGGACATATCCCTGAACATATCCTATTTTATGGCCCTCCAGGACTAGGAAAAACCACTCTGGCTCACCTCATTGCCAAAGAAACTGGCCGACAAATGAAAATAACTTCCGGTCCAGCCATAGAAAAAGTTGGGGATTTGGCTTCTATTCTGACCAACCTAGCCCCTGGTGACATCATTTTTATAGACGAAATCCACAGACTTAACAAAAACGTAGAGGAAGTCCTTTACCCAGCCATGGAATCAGGTGTTTTGGATATCATTATAGGAAAAGGCCCCTCAGCTCGAACTATTCAACTAGATTTATCCCCTTTTACTCTCATCGCAGCAACTACTCGTGTAGCTCTAGTATCCTCACCTCTTCGTTCTAGATTTTCTGGTGGTGTTTTCCGTTTGGAATTTTATTCAGATGAAGAAATAGCTGAAATAGTAAAAAGATCTAGTAAACTATTAGAAACAAAACTAGAGGAAGATGCTTTGATGGAAATTGCCAAAAGAAGCCGTTTCACTCCCCGTACTGCCAACTACTTTTTAAAACGTTGTCGTGATTTTGCTCAAGTAAACAAAAAAACTTTAGATAAAAAAACAGTAAAGGACGCTTTAGTTATGCTTTCTATTGATGAGATAGGACTAAATTCATCCGATAGAAAATTTTTAGAAATATTAATTGAAAAATTTAAAGGTGGTCCAGTTGGTTTAAAAACTATAGCTGCCGCAATGTCCGAAGAAGAAGCTACTGTGGAAGAAGTCATAGAACCATATTTAATTCAACTTGGGCTGTTGGAGCGCACAGCACGAGGAAGAGTGGCTACTGAAAAAGCATATATACATTTGGGTTTTGATATTCCAAAAAATTTACAAAGTAAATTAATCTAATCATGTCTGGTCATAATAAGTGGTCACAAATAAAACATAAAAAAGACATTACCGACGCTAAAAAAAGTAAGATTTTTTCTAAGCTCGTAAGATTTATCGCGGTTGAAGCAAAATTATCCGGAGGCAAAGAATCTCCCGGACTTCGTGGAGCTATTGAAAAAGCTAAAAAGGTAAACATGCCGAAAGATATTATTGAAAAGGCAATCAAAAAAGCCTCCGAACCCTCCGCTAAAATGGACGCTATTACTTATGAGGCCTATGGCCCAGGTGGAGTTGGCATAATAATTGAAACACTTACTGATAGCAAAAACCGCACAGCCCCGGAAATGAAACACATTCTTTCTAAGAACGGTTTTGCTTTGGCGGGCATCGGCTCTGTCGCTTGGGCCTTTAAAAAAGAAATTTCTCCAGAAGGACTTATCTGGACACCAAATAGTACTATTTCTCTATCTGATGAAGATTTAGAATTATTAGATAAATTAGTGGATGACCTAGAAGAGAACGATGATGTTCAAGATGTTTTCACTAATGCGGAATAAATTATGAAAATTTTAGGAATTGATCCAGGTTTTGAAAGATTAGGTGTAGCTATTCTAGAAAAAAATAAAGGTGATAAAAAAGAACGTGTCCTTTTTTCTGAATGCTTTAAAACTTCCGCTAAATTAGAATTTTCTGAAAGACTTAAACTAATCGGCGAAGAAGTTCGTAATGTGATAAAAAAATATAAACCAGAAGTTTTATCTATTGAAACTTTATTTTTAACTACCAACCAAAAAACCGTAATGCATGTAGCCGAAGCACGAGGTGTCGTTATCTATGAAGCATCTAATGCAGGCCTTAAAATTTTTGAAGCTTCCCCTCCGCAGATAAAAATAGCTACTACTGGATATGGTAAAGCTGATAAAAATCAAATAATAAAAATGGTAAAAATCTTAGTTGATATAGATAATTCTAAAACCAGCCTCGCCGAGTCTAAGCGGGAATCTGACGACGAATTAGATGCTATTGCCATAGCCCTGACGGCTTTTGCACATCTCCGATAGTTATCCCGCACACTTACTCTTTTATAGTTGCGTTAGTGTTTTTAATAAATCGTCTAAATAATCCAATATTTTATAACAAAACCAGCTTTAATTGATAATTGTATTGTGCAACAAAAACACAATAAAAAAGTAAGTGTGCGGGTTATCCACATTAATAGGTTTTTAACTATTGCTAAACAATTCTGTTTTTGATAAAAATAAAGAAAATTATAAAACAATTTTTATTAATAGGTCGTTTTTAAAAATTTTCAAATAAAAAATATGTACGAGGAGGAAGAATTAGCTGAAGAAAAAAGTTTCAAAGAAGACGCTGGGGAATACAGCGACTTAGATGAACCTTTAGAACCACTTGAAGAAGCCGATCTAGGCTTAGATGAAGAAGAATTATTTTAAACAAACATAAAAAACACCCGCCAGCTGGCGGGTGTTTTTGTTTTATTTAACTAAAATTTTTACAAATCTTTTCTTTCCTATTTTAAGAGTTAAATTTTCAGATATCTTTAAATTAAAATCATCTATATTCTCTTTTTTATCAAGATTATGAACAGCCTTTCCTTCCACAAATCTCCTCCACTCACTCTTTGAAACTAAAACTTTATTTTTAACCAATACATCTCCCAACAGTTCACCTGCATTAACATTTATTTCTTCCATCTCATCTGGAATTTCTTTCTTTTGAAAAGTCTTAGAAAAATTTTCTCTTGCTTCGTCTGCTTTCTTTTCATTGAAAACTACTTTTACTATCTCCCTAGCCGTTTTCTTTTTTGCGCTAAGTGGATCTAGTTTTAAAATTTCTTTTATTTCCTCTTTGGAAATTCTAGTACAATTTATCAAAAGAATTTCAATCATCTCGTCTGGTTGAGCCATAACAGCTCCAAACATTTCAGTAGGACTCACATTGAGAAAAACTCCCGTTCCACGACTCTTGGACATAAGTTCTCCTGTTTTTGGATTTTCCATCAAATTAACTGTGACTACAAATTTTTCTACATTTTTTATTTTTCGTAAAAGAGTACGCCCCATTAATGCATTAAAGGTCTGATCTGTACCACACATTTCTGCATCTACTTCCATGGCGACACTATCATAGCCCTGCATTAAAGGATACATAAATTCGTGTAAAAATATATGTTTACCTTCTTTAATTCTCTTTTGAAACATATCTCTCTCTATCATTTGCTGAACTGTGACCTTGGAAGCCAAGCCGAGGACTTCCTCCATAGTCAATGGCGCAAGCCACTTACTATTAAACTTTATCTTGACTGGATTCTTTTTATCCTTAAAAGAAATTAAGTTCTTTATTTGTTTCTCCCAATCTTTTATATTGTTTAAAACCTCCTTTTTTGTAAGAATTGCTCTTGTCCCTGCTTGGTCTGATGGATCACCGATACGAGCAGTAAAATCACCAAAAAGAAGGATTGCTTCATGCCCTAATTTACGAAAATCCTCTAAGAGTAATATATTCTTAGCATGACTTAAATGAAGTGTATTGGCAGTAGCATCAAAACCAATATATATCTTTATCCTCTTACCAGACATAAGTAATTTCTTAAAATTCTCCTTATTTGGCAATATATTTGAGATAACCCCCCTATCTAAAACCTCATCTATCTTCTTTTCATCTGTTATTGTTTTCATAACTAAATAAAATTATAGCATCTAGGGCTTGATTTTAAAAATGTCTTACTATAGAATCACTTTTCTGATATGCTTGTAAATATGAACAGAAAATATAAAAATAGTAAAACATTTAGAAACCTTATAATGTTCGGGGCAAGTATTTTTATGCTTGTGGTCGGCATAGGAATTATCTGGCTTTTTTCTATAAAAATACCTGATTTTAAATCATTTGAAACAAGAAAAACCATAAACTCTACAAAGATATATGATCGAACTGGGGAAATTTTACTTTATGACATAAACAGAGATGTAAAAAGAACTAGCGTACCTTTTGAACAAATAAGTATAAATATAAAAAACGCCACAGTAGCCATAGAGGATTCTGAATTTTATAACCACGGAGGAATTCGCATAACTTCTATCATTCGTGCTGTATTATCAAACTTACTGCATGTAGGCAAAACACAGGGTGGTTCAACCATAACACAACAATTAGTAAAAAATACTTTACTCAATTCACAAAAAACTATCGGCAGAAAAATAAAAGAATGGATCTTGGCAATTAAAATAGATAACTCTATGCCAAAAGAAAAAATTCTAGAACTTTATTTAAACGAATCTCCTTACGGAGGAAATGTTTATGGAGTAGAAGAAGCTTCAAAGATGTATTTTGGCAAAAAGGCGGCCGATGTAGACTTAGCCGAAGCTGCTTATATTGCAGCATTACCACAATCACCAACAACTCTTTCACCTTACGGAAAAAATAAGGACAAGCTCGATGCCCGTAAAGATTTAGTTTTATCTAGAATGAAAGAACTAAACTTCATAAATCAAGAACAATATGATACTGCAAAAAAGGAAGTGGTAACATTTCTACCTCAACAAACTACTGGAATAAAAGCTCCTCATTTCGTATTTTTTATAAAAGATTATTTAGAACAAAAATATGGAGCCGACGTAGTAGAACAAGGTGGGCTAAAAGTAATTACAACTTTAGATTACAATCTACAACAAAAAGGTGAGCAAATTATAAAGGATGGAGCCATAGATAATGAAAAAAAATTTAAAGCTACAAATGCAGCCTTGGTTGCGATCGATCCAAAAACGGGAGAAATTTTAACAATGATAGGCTCCCGAGATTATTTTGATAAAAACATCGATGGCAACTTCAATGTAACAACTGCTAGCCGTCAGCCTGGATCTTCTTTTAAACCATTTATTTATGCCACAGCGTTCAATAAGGGTTTCACTCCTGATACAGTCTTATTCGACTTACCAACAGAGTTTTCAACGACCTGTAATGCATACGGAAAAGCCTTACCAGGACACAATCAATCAAGCTGCTATAAACCAGACGATTTCGATGGAAAATTCCGTGGACCAATGAGTCTACGTGATGCATTAGGGCAATCAATAAACATTCCTGCTGTAAAACTTTTTTATCTTGTGGGAACAAAGGATGCAATCAACTTAGCAGAAAATATGGGTATTAGTACCTTAACTGATCCAAACCGTTATGGTCTTACTCTTGTCATCGGAGGTGGTGAAGCTACCCCATTAGATATGACTGCAGCCTATAGTGTTTTTGCTAATGAGGGGATAAAAAATTCATACACCGGAATTTTAAAAGTTGAAGACGCTCAAGGAAGCACTCTTGAGGAGTACACACCAAATCCAAAAGAAGTCTTACCTAAAAATACTGCTCTCACTATTTCCGACGTTCTTTCAGACAATAAAGCTAGAACTCCAACCTTTGGAGCAAACTCAGTATTAAATATCCCAAATACTGCTGTAAAAACAGGAACCACCAACAACGACAAAGATGCTTGGACTATTGGTTATTCCCCAGACATAGCTGTAGGTGTTTGGGCCGGGAATAACGACAACACACCAATGAAAAGTGGAGGCTCCGCTATCGCTGGACCAATTTGGAATAAATTTATGCTTGAGGCTTTAAAAACTTTACCTAATGATAAATTTGAAAAACCAGACCTATCAACAGACAAAGAAACAGTAAAGCCAATTTTACGTGGGTTCTGGCAAGGTAATGAAAATTTCTTCATAGATACAATTTCTGGAAAGTTGGCCACTGAAGCTACTCCAAATGAAACAAAAAAAGAAAAAGTTGTAACCAACGTGCATTCAATTTTATATTGGGTAGATAGAAGCAACATTACAGGTGGAGCACCATCAAACCCCGGAGATGATTCTCAATTTGAACACTGGGAAATTCCAGTTCAAAATTGGTGGGCACAAAATTCTTACAGATATCCGATAACAACCTGGGCAGAAAAACCAGTCGCTTTAGATGATGTTCACACAGAAGCTAATAAACCCATAGTTTCAATCATTGAACCAAGTGTTACAGAAACTTATTCAACAAATCAACAAATTCAATTACAAATTAAAAACGAAGGAATTAGACCAATACAAAAAATAGACATCTTTGTAAACGATGTCTATGTTGGGACATCTAGCGCTCCATTCAATTTTTCCTTCACCCCATCTGACATGACTTCTCTTAAAGAAGATAACGAACTAAAAATAATATCTTACGATACTGCCTACAACAGAGGAGAAACTACATCTACTTTTAGAGTAATACAATAATCAAAACTATCTAAAATTACTTGGGGCCTTTTTGCCTAGGGTTTCTTTTAATTTATAAAAAATTTCTTCTTTTTTTAGAAAAATCTCGTTTTTATAGATTGGTTTTATGTTTAAAAAAATAGTTCCGTTTTTTATTTGAATATTTTCACTTTCAATTGAAATATTGGTCACTTCTTTTATCGTTTCTTGAATTAATTGTTTCTGCCCTTCACCATTTTGAAGAATATTACTGAAGTGTGCCAATAAATCTTTAATCTCAATCATTATCTATTCATTGGCATTATCAAATAAGTAAAGGAATTGTCAGAAACACCAGAAACAACGATTGGTTTGATTGATTGATTAAATCTTATAGAGACGCTATCTGTGTTTATCGACTGAAAACAATCAACAAAATACTTATAATTAAAACTAACTTCAACATCCTCACCAGAAACAGCTGCATCCAAGGATGTTTTATTTTCTCCAACCTCATTATTTTGTGAAGAAAGTTCAAATATTTTTTCTTTAGGCTTGATAGTCAGGTTCACTTGATTAAACTTGTCTGAGAAGATATTTGAGAGTTTAAGAGCATTCAATAGGTCTTGTTTAAGAACCACACATTCAGTTTTAAATTCCTTAGGAATTATTTGAGTATAGTCAGGGAAAATTCCATCGATTACTCGAGAAGTTAGATATACATTATCGGATGAAAAAGAAATCTGATTTTTATTGGAACATATTTGTATTTCTCCTCCAAAATCTCCAAAAGCTCTTAAAATATCAGGTATATTTTTAAAAGGTATTAATATTCCAGACATTTCTTCTATTTTTTTAATCTTAATTTTCTTCTCAGCAAGTCTAAAAGAATCGGTGGATACGAAAATCAAATTGTCTTCTTTTAAATAAAAATAAACACTTGAAATCTCTGGCTTAACGTCTGAAACCGAAGAACTATAATAAACCGACTTTATACCATCTGTTAGTTTTTTAGAATCTATCTCAAAAGTATTACCTTCAACCTTAGGAATAGTAGGGAAGTCTTCGTTAGGCTGACATTTTAATTTAATTTGACTCTTTTTGGTTTTAATTAATAAATTTCCGTCCTTCTCTTCAAGAGTTATATTTTCTTTTTGAAAGATATTAGAAAAAATACCAACTAGGACAGATCCTGAAACAGCCACAATGCCCTCTTTTTCAATTTTTGCAGGAATTTCTATTTCAATACCAAGACTTAAATTTGTAGCCCTTAATTTTAATGACTTTCCAGAAGCAATAAATAAAATTGAATTCAAAACAGGTAAAGTTAAATTTTTACCAGTTATCCTCTCTGTTTGATTAATCGCATTCTTTATTTTTTCTATTTCACATTCTAGTTTCATATGTTTATATCTTATATATTTAATTTATTAATACTATTAGTGCTGTTGATAAGTGTATAAGTCGATTTTACTTTGTCTTATATAATTTATTTTAATAATTTTATTTTAACTTTCTACTGAAAACTTTGGTTTATTTGTTGATTAATTTTTTTAAAAATATTTTTTTGAAAAGTTATAATTTTTTATTAACACTTTTTAATAAGTTATCAACAGCTATTTAAACAGGGCTCGGATTTGTTCTAACTCTTGCATCAACTGCGCGTCATTTTTTATATCCCCTTTTATTTTTAAGTAAGAGTGAATTACGGTAGTGTGATCCTTCCCTCCAAGTTTTTGTCCAATCAGTGGATAAGAAACATTAAAATCTTCTCGAAGTAAATACATGACTACTTGTCGTGCTTTTACTATTTCTTTACGTCTAGTTTTTTCATAAATAGCAGTTTCTTCTAAATTGTAATAATCCCCAACCATTTTCACGATGTCTTTTATAGCTACATTTTTCTTTGGTTTTATGTTGTTTTTTAAGAGGTTTTTAACTTCAGGTAAAGATAAAGGTCTATTTTTTAAACGATATTGGCAAACAACAGAATTAAGACTTCCCTCCAACTCCCTGATATTACCTTGAATAGCAGAAGCTATATATTCTAGAATTTCTTGTTCCAATCCTATTCCCATCTCTTGGGTTTTTACTTTTAGAATAGCTAGACGTGATTCATATTCTGGTTCTGAAATATCTACAATCATACCAGCAGAAAAACGAGATTTTAATCTGTCGGCAAGTTCAGGGATATGGTTTGGATGTTTATCGGATGAAAATATGATTTGTTTATTGTTTTCATAGAAGGTATTAAAGGTGTGGAAGAGTTCTTCTTGAATTTTTTCCATTTTGCCGATGAATTGAATATCATCGATGACCAGAAGATCATATTTTCTATATTTTTCTTTAAAAGTATTCGCTTTGTTATTTTGGAGTGAGTTAATAAAATCAGTAGCGAATTTTTCTAAGGTCATATAATGAACCTTTTTATTTGAATATTTTTCTTTAATTGAGTTCCCTACTGCTTGGATAAGGTGTGTTTTACCAAGTCCTGTGCCTCCATAAATAAAAAATGGATTATATTTTGTTCCAGGATTGTCTATAATCGCCTGAGATGCTGCATAAGCAAGTTCGTTAAAAGTTCCTACGATAAATGAATCGAAACGATAACGAGGATTCAAATTATCATCCGGATTTATGTATAAATCTTTTAATGGAAGCTCTTTGTTTATAAAAGAATCGTTTTTGCTTGGTAGTTCTTGTTTTTCTATCTCTATTTTAGTAATTACGTATTCGACAGCGCGCATATTTTCATAAGCATCGGCTATGGTTTTGGTTATAAGCTTGTGATATTTGTTTTTAAGCCAATCTCGGACAAATTCATTTGGTACGCCGACTTGGATGATACCCCCTGTTTCTTTTAGAATACAAGTATTTTTAAACCAGGTGCTAAAATTAGCTTTTGAGACTCCAGTTTCAATTTCAGTCAAACATTTTTTCCAAAGTTGTTTTGTATCCATTAGGCGATATTATACTATTTTATTTGGCTATATAAAAATTCCCGAAACTTATTAACTATGTTTAAAAGCTGTGGATAACTTTTTATTTTAAAAAATCACAAGACATTCCTTAAAAGGGTACAGATTTTTCGAAGCTTAAAAAATCCTGAAGTTTCCTCGCCGTCGCTCGGAAAACCCCCTTTTAAGCAAGTCTTGTGATTTTTTAATAGTTGATTTATTGGTAATAGTGTTATAGAATACTTTACATGTCACAAACATACCAACCAAACAAGAGAAAGAGAGCTAAAACTCACGGTTTCTTAGTTAGAAATAAGACTAAAAACGGGAAAAAGGTACTTGTACGAAGACGCAGAAAAGGACGTGCAAAACTTACAGTATCATCTAAATAATACGCTTAAGCGAAGTTATGCTCCTAAAGAAAAATAGGGTTGATAAGAAACTAATCGATCAGATCTTTAAAGAAGGAAAGTTTTTGAACTCTCCTTCTTTTACTTTTAAATTTATTAAAAAAAGTGATTTACCCCTTAAAATATCATTTATTGCACCTAAAAGCGTGGCCAAGTTGGCAGTAAAGAGAAATTTATTAAGAAGACGCGGATATTCTTCCCTTAAAAAGTATTTTAACCAATTCCCTTCTGGAATTGTGGGTGTTTTTATTTTTAAAAAAGCTGTTGATTCTGTTTTAGAAATTGAAAATGAAATTAAAACAATTCTCAATAAAATTAATTAATTTTTATCAAAAACATCTTTCTTTTCATAATAAAAATAGCTGTGTATTTTTTCCTTCCTGTTCTGAATATACTAAAGAAGCCATTGATAAATATGGGTTTTTTAAAGGATCCTATTTAGGATTTAAAAGGATTCTTCGTTGCCATCCTTGGCAGAAAAAACACATTGATCCTCTTAAATAATTTCAATACTTGTTTTAAATTCAAAGTTTGAGTTTTGGGGTGTTTTACTGTAGAATTGGGGAATGATAAGTAGTATCTGGAATATAATTTTATATAAGCCATTAGTAAATATTTTGGCCTTTTTTGTTGCAGTTATCCCTGGGGGTGATCTTGGTATTGCTGTAATAATTTTAACTCTTTTAGTTAAGGTGGTACTTTACCCTATTTCTCAGCGTTCCATTGAAAATCAAGCAAAAATAAAGCTTTTAGAGCCAGAAATAAGCAAGATTAAAACAAGCGGAGCCAGTAAAGAAGAGCAAGCCAGACAGACGATGGAACTTTACAAGAAACATAAAACTAATCCATTTTCAGGATGTCTTTTGGTTTTGATTCAGATCCCTATAATTTTCGCTTTGTATTATGTTTTCTTTAAAGGAATAAAGTTTGATGGTGGAATATTATATTCATTTGTTCATGTGCCGGCTAATATAAATATGAATTTCTTAGGATTGATTGATATTGGGGGTAAAAGTTTGATTTTAGCAATTCTTGCCGGTGTGTCTCAGTTTTTCCAGGCATATTATATGCCTAAACCAGCGGTAAATCCGAAAAATACAGATAACAAGGGGTCTTTTCAGGAGAGTTTTGCCAAAAGCATGAACATGCAGATGAGATATATCTTCCCTATCTTGGTCACCTTTATCGCTTACCGTATTTCTGGGGCTATTGCATTATATTGGATTACAAGTAATATATTTACTATCTGGCAACAAATTCGTGCCAACAAGAAGAAATTAAGTATTGTGGTCCACGGCCATAAAGTAGAGACTGAGGTGGTAAAATAATAAAATGAATAAACAAGAAATACAAAATTTAATCAAAGAACTTATAGAAAAAACGACAGTTCCTGTCAAGGAGATCACTATTTCTGAGGAAGAATCTAAGGACAGTTCAAAAATGACTATGTTTTCTGTGGAGGTTGCTGAGCCACATTTATTTTTAGGACGTGGCGGTGAGGCTCTTTCAGCTTTGAATCATCTAGTCAGAAGGATAATAGAATTCAAAACGCCCATCGTAGACTCAATGGTTCCCGAAAATAATGGAATTTTAGTTGATATCAATGGTTTTCAAAAGAAGCGCATAGAGAATATTCATGCTATCGCACACATGATGGCCGAGAGAGCTAGATATTTCAAATCAAATATAGAAGTAGACCCAATGTCTGCTTTTGAGCGTAGAATTGTGCACGAATTTCTTTCTGGTGAAACAGACCTTAAAACAGAATCCACTGGCGAAGGTCCAACCCGTAGAGTTGTTATAAAATACATAGGTTCTATATAATAAAAAAACACCCCGCAAGGGGTGTTTTGATTTTAAAGACTTAGTTCCCAGAGATAGGAATCTGTTTTATTTATGAAAAAGAGATAATTTTCAGTTTCATCGATAGCTAATTTTATGCCATCTATACTCTCCCCTTTTTCGTTTTCAGGGTCAGAGAGTAGATTTGTGGATCCTGAATTTACGTCTATTTTCCAGATTTGATCAGAAAAAGAAACTTGACCTTGATACCATACATCTGGATAACCTGTGCCACTGATAGATTTTGGTACAGCACAATAAACAGAGGTGCTTGTTTTATTCCAAACACATTTTTCAGGTAATGTTTGTAATCCGACAGAATTTGATTGTTTTGTATCTACGTTATAAATTTTTAGAGATAGATTGTTACTACTATACAAAACTAATTTTCCACTAGGGCTGGTAAGAGTAGTCAATCCATTTATGCCACCTAGAATTTTATTTAAATCTTTCTTTTGTGGATCGATAGCATACATATATCCTGGGACAGTCGCTGAAGGTTTAGTAGTCAAAGTAATCATTCTACTGTTGGGCCATTCTGACAACCATTCTGTAAATGGAGAGTTGAATATTTGAGCTCTTTTTGTACTTAATGGATCAGCTATAATTCCAGCAGAACTGACATTGTCTCCAATATTAAATAGATAAAACATACTCAAACTATCTGGTGAAGTATTTATGTTTGAGATATTTTCAGGGAAGAAAGAACCCTTTATTTCATTATTTGCAGTATCTGCGCCCAATGTTTCCTTTGGAAGAGTTCCGATAAACGTTTCTATTGTTTTTCCATCCGAACCCAGGTATCTCATTGCTACAGAGTCGCCCTTGTTTGCAAAATAAGCATCATATATTTGAGGTATTGTAGTGGTGCTGAATTGGCGTTCATCGATTAAATCAGCAAATGTTTGGTATACATGGCCATTTGCTTTGTCTACATATCTGACAGCTGGATAAAATATTGTTGTCGGGGCAACGGGTTTTACGGGAGTTGTTGTGGAAACTACAGCTTCAGACCCAGAGATGTCTGTTGGAGGAGGTGGTGGAGGAACATCTAAAAATCTTTCTTTTGTAAATAAACCAAAACCGGCTACCGGCATAGAAGATATTTTACCTAGTCGTTGTTGTATTGGAACACCATTTTCATCTTGTTGAATAAATCCTGAAACATTTGCTGGTGGTGTTGGGGTAGTGTTTTGTCCGACTATCTTTTTACCAAAAGGAAGAAGGTTTGAAATAAAGTTCACGCCCGGGACCTCGTTCCCTGCTTTACTAGCTGGGCTATAAACAATTAAAAATACATAACTTGCTGTGATTAATAATATTATCCCGATTATTATAATTATTATATTTCTTTTTGACATAAAAATTTATCTTAATACCACTGTCCCATGACCAATTTGTGTTCCGTCAGCTTTCATAATCCAACCTACGGTTTTATTAATAATTTTAGGATATTTAGATATATCAACTTCACTTTTTTCATAAATAATTGCTAAAGGTATTGAGTAATCTCCGTATGAAACATAAAGGATATATTTTTTACCAACAACAAAAGAAGTTCCTAAATCTATTGAAAGTTTTTTTGTGGATGCGGCATAAGTAATAGAGATACTTTTATTTGAAGATGTAGGTTGTGTAGCTGATCCTGAAGATGCAGGGGAAGGACATGTATTTGTTACTGGAGGAGTATCAGTGTCTTGTGCAACACATTGGTCATATAAACTTTTCTTTTGTAGTGCGACATTGTCGTAAGCAGTATTTCCAGTAGGTTTACAACTACCACCAGCTGCCCAATAGTAAAAAACTTTTAAGGGATCTTTGCATGTATCCCAGCCATTTTTCACATTATTTATTGCCCAATTAACATCTGCATTGTTTGTATTGTTATATACATCTTTTATTGAGGTTGTGCTGTTATCAGCAGGATGAAAGCAAAGAATAGAATGTTTTCCAGGTTTTTTGCATTCTGTCGTTTCATTTCCAAAAAAAGTTAAACCAAACATTCCAACTGAGTGAGAAAATCTACTATCTAACCCTAAATTAATATCAGTTGGATTTGGAGCTACTCCCATGTTTCCTCCGTCGTCATTTTGTGCCGCAGAACCTGCTGTAAATGTTGCACCACTGTATTTTACCCCAGAGTCAATAAATGGTTTTCTTGATATTGTTGTTATACTAGTTACATTTTCATCATGCCCTATAATCTGACTACTTGCCCCACCCGATTCTATTTGAATGATTGCTTGCAATATACAATGATTATATTTGGTACCAACTAGTGTTTTTATGCAGTTATAATAGTCAGTTCTTTTAAATGTTTTATTGTTTGCAAGATTTGCCATGACTTGAGCATCGTGTGCTGATTTGGGTCCCACTGTTACTGTAACAGCCTTCATGTTTCCCAAACTTAAATCTAATAAATCTGGATTTATTGTGTTTAAAATAGCTACAGCACCAAGGGCTAATATTAAACCAAGGACCGCTTGAGTTATTTTTTTCTTACCCTCTTCTTTCCCGGAAATTAGCTCAGTAGTCATATACTGTATTCCTCCCATTATTATCATAATCATTGCTAAAATAGCACAGATTCCGATAAATATTTTTATCATTACATTTAAATACCCAGCAAAACCTATTCCTGCTTTACAATTTTTTCCATCTGCATCACAGGTGGCTGTTGTTTTTACACAAGTAGTTTTATCAGTGCTGTCAGCCGTGCAAGTTTCCCCTACCCCAGGTAGTGGAGATAATGGGTAGTAATCAGTTTCTGTTTTTGCTTTTTCGGTTTCAGTCGAAGTGGAAGAACTACCCGGAGTAAGCGCCTTACAATCCGCTGGTTCGATGGGTTTTGTTGTTGATTTTGTGCAACTCTGATAGATAGTATTTCCAGCATCTTTCTGAGATGTTTCAAGTAATGTACAGTTTGCTTGTGAATAAGGTCCTTTTGTGTAACACGCATTGAGTGTCCCATCTGTACCAATGCTTTTACTGATGAACCAATATTGTTCGGCTACTGAACTACCAGCCGTTTTTAATTCTTCCAATGTAAGTCCATATTTTGTTAGGTTTTCAGTAGTATTTTTTAATGGTGGTTCTACATTTAACTTTGCACATTTTGTTATAGTCCATGCTTTTGCGTCTTGTATCCCCTCTAGAATTTTTGCTGACCTAGACTCAGTACATTCTTTTTCAGTACTAAAAAATAACATATTATCCCAGCTTGATAGGGTGTAATACCAATGTTCGGCTGCTAGTATTTTTGTGGTAGGTAAAAGAAAACTAAATAAAAATATTATTAGAAAAGAAAAACTTATTAATTTTTTATTAAAAATTGACATTTAAGGTTTTGTCTAAGCTTAGGAATAATGTTTTTATATTATTTATTGAAAAATTAATACTTGAAGACCCTGATTGTCCTGCGGACGGCTTGATTCCTAGTTCGTTTTTTACAGCTGGGGTATTTATAGGACTTCCTTCTAGTGTCCACTTTATCTCTAAATTACTTGAGTTTAAATTTTTAGGTGTAAAGAAATATGGCTCAGCGACAAAAGTTTGTCCATTTGGGTTTATAATAAAACCATTATCTAAAGATTTTTCCCATTTTGTTCCAAAGATAGGATCTTTTTCATAGAAAAGTATTTTAGGTGTACTTGGCTTTATTGTCGTGGTTCCAGATCCGATATTGTTGCCAAATAAATCAGAAACTGAGACTTCTATCAAGTTGGAAGTTTCTAAATAACTATTTTGGAAAACATAAGAATTTTTACCATAACCAGAAGAATTTGGTTTTCCATTCTCATCTAATTTCCAATTGTAAATATAAACTTCAGAATTGGTAGAGCTAGGTATTGCAACAGCTTTTACATTACCCTGTGAAGGCATAAGAGCCTTACCTTTATAAAAAGGTGGAACATAAGTATCTACGGTTTCCCAAAGGACATCCACATCAGCTGGGATGATTGTGATTTGTTTGTTGATTAAAGAACCATCGGAGGTTTGTATTTGGAGGGCTATAGTAGTAGATGTACCACTATCCCCTGTTTTAAAGATGAAATTCTTTTGACCCACAGCTTCTGCTGATAGTTGGCCATCTAACACCCAAGAGATTTTGGCTTTATTTAAATCAGTCGCATAGCTTGAGACGGATGCTGTGACAGATTCATTGGCTTTTGGGTATTGAGGATTTAAAATGAAAGTAATATCTCCACTTTGAGTTTGAGCATTTACAAAAAACGCAAAAAATACATACAATAGAGCAGAAAATAAAATTAAACCTTTTTTCATATCCATATTATTATAGCACCCCGTAGTAGATTTTAGCAAAGTAAATTCTATAAATTTACGTATTTGTGCGTTGCTAAAACTCACTACAGGGTAGCACATTTATTTACCAGCTTTGTCTTCCTCCAGCTCTTGTTTTGCCTTTTTTATTGAAAGTATTTGTGATGGGTCGGATGTTATGATTTGGTCTTCAGTATATGAGGCTATTACTTTAATAGCTACGTGTTTTAACCCTGCGAAGAAGATTCCTTCCCCTACTCCAGATTCCAAAAGTAGGTATTTTTCTTCATCTGTAAGGTTGAATGTTTGTTGTAATATATCTATAGTACTTGGAGATTGTTTTAAGAGAATTTGGATAGAAGAGTTGGTTATGATTGGAACTCCATAAGGAGATTTCATAAAGTCTGCAGCATCTTGGGTAATAGTAGCTAGCCCTAGGAAATATTTTCTACCTCTTTTGGCTATAGAATACAAGAAAGAAGCCGTGTCATCTGATTTCATCATCCACCAAGCTTCATCGACGACCAGTAAGCGTTTTTTGAGATTTTTTCTGACAGCGTTCCAGATGTAGTGGGTGACTATATACATAGCTACTGGTTTTAGTTCGTCTTCCATATCTCGGACAGAGAAAACTACGAATTTTTTATTGATATCTACGTTCGATGGCTTGTTTAAGAAGGTAGACCAAGATCCTCGGGTATATTTCACGAGTCTTTGCACCACCGAGTCACTACCTTCCATTCCAGATAGAACCATTTCAAAGTCTGAAAGAAGTGGAGGTTCTATATTTGAAAAATCTGACTCAGGAGTAATGTCTTTCATCGCATAGGTTTCTGAAATAGCACGGTCAACTAAAGAATCTTCTTCAGGAGTTAATCCTCCTAACATCAATCGGAAAAGTCCTACAAGGTTTATTATATTTGAACGAAGAACATCTTCCGACGTTTCATCTTCTCTTGGTATTGGTAGATCAAAAGGATTAATATGGTGATCTGAAGAAAGAGAAATATTGAAATATCTCCCACCGACTGCTTCTGCTAGATATTCATATTCCCTTTCAGGGTCTATGACCATGACATCTATATCAAACATAAGGCTTCTTAATATTTCTAGTTTAGTACAATATGATTTTCCGGAACCTGATTTTGCAAAAGTTACGGAATTGTAGTTTTCTAATGAAAATCTGTCGAAAATAACCAGACTAGAGTTGTGTCTATTTATTCCATAAAGTATTCCTTTATCAGAAGTTAAGTCGAAAGAAATAAATGGGAATATACTGGATAGTGGTTCGGAATTTAATTTTTGGTGGACACTTATTAGGTCTGTGCCTATTGGCATGACGCTCTTAAAAGCCTCCTCTTGTTGAAAGAGAGCTGGTTTTATATAGATTAATTTTGATTCTAGGATTGATTTGATTTCATTTTCCATTTTAAAAAGCTCCAAGTCATTGTCAGCATAGACTGTGATATAGATACCGACATCAAACATTTTTTCTTGTGCTTGCATAAGGCTGTCTCGGAGGCTTTCTAGGTCTTGGAATGCAGTATCAAGCATTGGATCACGAACCATTCCTTTCGTCTCACGGGTGCTTATCTGACTTTGTACTTCAGCTACCTTTTTTTGGAATTGTCTTAATGCTAGAGAAGTATCAATTGGATGTATAAAGATAGAAACATCAAAAACTTTATCCAAGTTTATTATCGGCGAGAACCAGTTGTCAGTTAGGAATCTAGGATATGAGATTATAAAAAAAGTACGAGCTATTTTATCCCCTAAGTTTAATGATTTGGGTTCTACTCTTAAAGCTGATGGGGCTATTACATCTTGAAGCTCTAGATTGGCTGATTCATATATTTCTTCTGGTAATACAGCCAAAACAGAAGCTTTTGCTTCGCTTCCTGGTGTTTTCTTTTTTCCAAATAATGTATCAAGAATTCCCATAATATTTTAAGAGTTAGGCTCTATTTTAATTTTACCTTCTAATTCTCCTGGATTAAATACTTTATAAAATACCTCTATTATTTCTTCTGATCCAAGTTGTGCGGATTTGATGCCACAACTAGCCAATCCTTGCTGGATGACAGAAACTCTTTGGTCGAGCTGAGATCTTTTTTCTTCGAAATCAACTTTTGCAGCTTCTTTTGCTTCCTTGGCATTTTTGTTTGAAAACAGACCCTTGAAATTAAAAAGGCTAGAGCTTCCACTGACTGTGACTGTGTTTGTATATGGCACAACGACGAAGAAATTTTTGGTCATGATATTTACAGATTCTGTGAAATTTCTTATGAATTCTATATATTCTCTGGTTTGTAATTTTAACAGAGGCTCACTTTGCACTTTTAGTCTATTTTCTAAGAGTAAGAGATATGGACGAATGTCCAATTTTCTGGATTGAACTGATATTTGAACGGGGAAATCTAAAGTATTTAAAAATCCTTGAAATTGTAGAATTGTAGCTTTTTGTTCATCGTCAGATTTTAAAGATAGGTTTGTAGAATTAGCAAGAATTACAGCACGAAGTTCTCCACTTTTTAAAAGGATAATGCCATCTCGAACTTCTTTGATGGGGACAAACTCTTGAGTTGCTTTTGCGTTTAATGCCATAAAATTATTTTTCTTTTTTTGTATCTAAAACGTCTAAACTCCAAGCTAAATCGCGAAGCTTACTTCTGCCTAATTTTGATTCATTTGATTCTGTCTGTTCAGTTGCTACTACGTTTTCTTTTTGTATTGCTGGTTTTATTTTACGTCTTTTCCAAACGTAAAGTTTGTTTTGAGTGGTATATTTAAACCCAGCTTCCACCATGTTTAAGAATGGTTTGCCATTCGGACGATAGAAAGTAAGGGCGGCAGATATTCCAGCTACTATCAACATAGGGATTAATCCCAACAGTAAGCCCATTAGCTTAAATAGTATATAGCACAAACCTGCACCACCGGCTAAATAGATGAACTGTTTAAAAGTAAACGGTCCAAATATTTTATCTTCTATTTCTAAAAATTGCGGAACTTTAAATTGCATGTATATAAATTATAACACAGTCCCGTGTTATTTTACTCTGGAATTTCTCTGTAAGGGTCTACTTTCGGTTTTGCTGCTCCTGTCTCAGGAGTGGACGGTGTTGTTGGGGTAGCTACTATCGGTGTTGCTGTTTTATCTTTATTTAATGAAGGTAGAGTATACTCAGTTTTTGCTTTTGGCATTTGGAAAGTCCCAGAAAGTTTTTGGGCTGTCATTAATGGTTTTGGTGTTTCTGTTTTAGAAACGATTGAATCGGGGTTTTCAATATTTGAAAGCATTTCTTCCCTATTGGAAGCAGGCAGAACGTTTTCAATTGCGTCTGTTTTTACTTCCATTCTTGGTTTTTCTGGGGTGATTTCAATTTTTGCAGATTTTAAGATTTCTGTATTTATTTGTTCTTCCTTTTTGGTTTCTGGAATTTCTCTTTTTTCTCCTGAGTTTTTGATCAACTCTCCTCTTATTTTCATAAAAATAAGATCATTTAGTTCATTTACTAATTCAGTTGCCTCATTTTTAGATATTTTCAATCTATTTTCAATTTCTTTTGGATATTCTTCGGTAGTTATCAAGCCATATAGCATTAATTCAGTTTCTGTTTCAAGGTCTTCCAACTGTTCGAAACTATACCCTCTTTTTTCTCTTAGGGTTAAAATTGTAGCCCTCCAGTCTACAGCATTTATAGCGTCATTCGTTTCCGGTGGGAGATTTGCCTTGGCTTCGTCTATTTTTATTTGTAGTGCATCTTTATTGTCCATATATTTAAAAGTTAAATAGTAAAATTATTTATTGAATCATCTTTTTTTTCAATAGGAAGTGGAGTCGCTTTCAATGAATCAGTTCTTTCTTTTGCAAAATAATTTACAGGAATACTTTTTATGGCTGTTTTTTCAGCAATTTTGTCTGTTTGCTCTATGGGAGTTAGAAGGTTAACATAATCTCCCCCTGAGAGGATAAAATTAATATTCTGTTCCCAAGTTGTTTCTTTAGTTTTTATTTTGTTTTTTACATTTTCAACTATCTTTTTAGTAATTGGTTCAAATATTTTTTCGAAAAGTTCATTTACTATTTTGCTCAAGTTTTCTTCATTAATTAAGACATTGTATTTTATATTTACCCCAAGGTTTGATATGTCTTCTGCACTAACTAAACATAAAGCTATTTCTGCTTGTAGGTCTTCGATAGATACATCGTCTAATAGATATTTTTTACCAATTTCTGTAGAAATATTTTCCCAATCAATAACTCCAACAGCCTCTCGCCATTCTTTTGGTGTTTTAATTATCTCTTCTTTGAAAATTTGTTTTGATTTTTCTGTCATAATTTTTTATTATTTTTTACCTCCTGCACTTGGACTTGGGCTGGATGGTGGTATGCTTTTTAAGCTTGGTGTTGAAGGACCACTATTTACAGCGGAGCCATAATTGATTCTTTCTACCCTTCTCATTCTGGAAGCTGTCGCCTTGTCTCCCTTATAAGACATACCTAAAGTAGACACCATATTAACTGTACGGTTAAACTTTGTGTCAAAATCATCTACATATTGTATTTTTACCTTAGCTTTCTTTTCTCCTAATAATTTTTTCTGTTCATTTACGAGTCTTTGCATCTCAGGTACTTCGTTTTTGTCCATGTATGCCAGAGTTCTTCTTATTGGTTTGTCGTCGGCGTCTAATAGGTTTCCTTTTTCATCTTGTTTTTTACCATTCTTTATGTCTTCTTCAGTTGCTTTGACTAACCCTGCACTGTATCTTGGATCTTCTACCATTATTTCTTTTGTCACATGTCCTGTTACCTTGCCATCCTTATCCTTAGTTTCAACAGATTCATATTTTCCCGTTCCAACCATAGATGTTCCATTTCTTATTGCTAATCTCTTTTCTGTTGCTTCCTGTAGTTTTTTATAAGCATCTTTCATTTCTGGATCTTCCTTGCCTATTCCTGCAGCACCTTTCACTTTAATAGAATCTTGAAGAGTTTTTATTGTTGAATCTAAGGCGTTAAGTTCTGGAGCTAGCTCATTGTTTAATGCATCACGATCATTTTGTGATTGATTGTATTTTGATTCAGCCTCAGCAATAGCTTTTTTATTGCCTTTTGTTGCTCTGTCTTCGAGTTGAGTCTTTCTTGCTTCTCTCTTCTCGTCTCGGCGTTTTTTAACTCCCTCGAATCCACCTTCTTTAGGTTTACCAACCATTTTTGAATTTAAGCCAGCTTTTTGAGCACCAAACTGTCCAAGTTTAGTTCCACGAACATCGAAGCTCGATTTTCCTGCCTTTTCGCCAACGTCTTGAGCTTTTCTACCGATAAATCTACCGAATTTTGTATCGCTAGTAGCAAGTCTGTTTGCCCATTTTGAATTTGCCATAGCACTTCCAGCTTGTCCGACGACGGCTTTTCCTCCAATAGCCACTGCTCCAGCAGCAACACCAAGTGCTGCACCACCAACAAATCCACCGACAGTTTTTGCTCCTGATATTATAGCTGATCCCATTGAACCAGAAAGTTTTACTGCCATATCTTTTGCTTTCATCATGAGCACAAACAAGATTACACACGGAATTAATACGGACATTATTTTTTGCATGATTTCAGCATTAAGAGGATATTTTATTATTTCGGTTAAGAATCCAGCGAACATTACAATGATATACAAGAAGAAAACAAAAATAGGAGCAAGAAAGGCATTTTTTAATAAATCATCCCACCAGTCTTTATATCCAAGTCCTGGAATGCTTATTGGCATTGTGTACGAGGCGAAAGCAATTGGCGCGAATATCATAGAAATCCACAACATCACCACTCTACCAACAAAAAGTATTCCTACTATGAAGAATATATAAGCAGCATATAAAGTAAGTGCTATAAGTATAAGTATAATAAAAATAAACATCCCAGGGCTAGCTAGTTTGTCGTAAGTGTTTTGATCAACGATATTTTGTATGTCGAATTTACTTACCAAACCTACCGAGATCGATTTTTCTCCACCTGCTGCAGGGTCTAATGTTTTACCATTTGCATCTATAGGTGTTATTTGGTTATAGAAAACTTTTGCCAGGATATTTGTAGCATCAATAATAACTTCAGTCGTGAATAAACTGAAATTTATTAGAAGAGCCACTATAATAATAGTTCCGATTAATTTTTTATTGTTTGTAACATTTAGATCAAGAATTGTTTTTATGGCTACATACAGAAGGGCAATTATAAAAAATATATTTGCGATATCTCTTATCGCGCTAAAAGCTTTTGTCACGAAGCCGTTTGTGTAAGAAGAACTATTTGTCGAATAATAAGTCATGAAATCAAGAAATTTACCAGCCAATTCAGCGACTGCTGCGGTAACTCCCCAAATCATATAAAAAAAACTAGCAATACAACCTTGTATCCCAGACCAACTCCAAATACTACAACCTAAATTTAAAGAAGTACTTGTGCTCCCTGCCGTTGAGTCTACCCCTGCATCTAGCGCTGTTTCATCGGCTGTTTTTTCTGGGGTTGTAAAAGTAAGCCATTGCGTGTATTGGTAAGTGCTTGAGTGCCACGTAGAATCATCTAGTTTTAATCTCACGTTGTATGTTGTGCTAGGTTCCAGCGTATCAACTGGTGTTGTCATATAAAGACTATAATCAGTCTCTAGTAGTTTTAAAATAGTTCCTAAATCTTTTAATGTATATGTTTTTAATATATTAGCTGTCTCTTCTTGGTCAGTTTTATTTACATCGACTTTATCGTTTGCGAGTTCTATAAAAACATCTTTTGATGGGTCTAGTCCATCATTTGATAGTGAAGTATATCCTCCATACTGATCGTAATAAGCATTACCACTGGTTGCAATTTCTAACGCTGATAGTTGAGTATATAATTTATTTGATTCTTCGAAGGTTAATGATTTTATTCCAGTATTTATATCTGTTATATCTGTAGAATTTTTTAAAGAATTTAACATCTTTAAAACCTGAGTTTTCCCAGTTGCGGTGAGAGTTGCTGGTCCGTGAGAAGTATCCCCTGTGCTATTTGCAGGACCAACCTTTATATCTAGTTTTAACTTAACTTGAGTTGAAGTAACTGCTTCTTTTGTAAAAACCTGTGAACCTACCATTCTTGGAAAACCTTCTGTGACGCTCATGGCATTTGCCTTATTTGTTTCAACACCCGCAGTTAAATCACCATTTTTATTTTTTAAAATTGGAGATATAGGTGCTAGGAAAAAACTTAGAATGAGGAGAGGTATTATAATTTTGGAAAGTTTTTTGTGCATATACTATACTAATAGATCTCACAGATTTGACAGCTTACTTATATTCTAACAGATATTATATTTTTTTACGATACTTTTCGAGCTGAATTACTTTATTTTGTGGATTTTTTCCTGCTTCCCTGCGCCTAAAGTCTAGCGCTTATTTTTTATTTCTTTTTATTGTAATAATACTCGTAGTAATAATTACTTCGTACAGCTGAACTCATTTTTTGAATGTTCACTATTTTTTTATTGTAGTATTCGTAGATTGTTATTTTTCCTCCTTCGAGTCTTATTTCATAAGCAGCCACATCTGGCTTACTGACACGGATTTCTTTTCCTGCAGAGTTAACATAACCAAAGCTTCTAGCTAGTACGTCTGCTAAATTCCAAGCGAAAGCTTGCAGGTTTGTTCCTTGATCGTATCCATAAGCCGAAGCTGTTTCTTGTTTAGCAATTATTTGTCTAGCTAGGACTGTTTCAATTCCTTCTGCTTGGTGGACAGTAGCATCTACCGGAGGAGTTGCAGTTTGTCCTAGGGTTAGTGGCGCTTGTCCACTAGAAGAACTTGAAGAATTATTGTGTGGATTTATGTTTATTGGGTCACAAGGATTTGAGGAAAAGCTTACCGAATCTAAATAGCCAAGGGTTGGTCTTGGTCCAGCTGTCACAGCCTGTGCTTGAGCGGGGTAAATATTTGGAGTTGCAATAGCTGCTTGTGGTAAGGAATTTGATGGTAAAACCCCATCGAATAGTTGATTGATGTTGTCTATTTGAGCTTGTCCTGTTGTGAGCAGGGAGAATGTTTTTTTAGAAGTTGTTGATAGAGAGGATTGGGGAGTGCTTGATAGAGTAAACGCACAAGGTTGTCCTGTTAAGGTATTAAAACCAGATTTTGAAAGACATCCGATTGGTATAGTAGAAGCTATCGAGCAAGGAATTCCGGTAGTTGTACTGAATCCTGTGGTTCCTGTACACCCATTTGTTGTTGGTGCAGATTGTAATGTCGTTGCATTTATATTATTTGAAATATTACCCTGAGTGCTTATGGATCCTACATAAGGGATTCCTATAGGACCTAAGCCACTTTGCCAGTTTGTAGCTAGAGGACCTTGTCCGCTGGACGTGCTAAGTAGTGAATTATAAACTGGAGCGTTCGCTTCGGGTGTAAGGTTGTAAATATTTGGTGCGGTATTTGGTCCACAAGATATTGTTCCACCTATTGGTCTAGCTTTAAAAGTGAAAGTGTCACCTTTGGTTTCTGGTCCATCTGTTTTAGCTATTGCCCAATAACTATATGTTTTACCTGTTTGTAAACCAGAAATTTGAATAGACACGGGACCATTTCCAGCTGGAAATGTCTTGGTCATTGTCTTCATACTTTTTGATGCAGTTGTTTTTAAATTTGAGGCGACTATGGAACTAGCTGTTGCAGAATTTGTAGTGTTGTTGTTTGAATTCAGTAAATATTGAAACCAAACGGTGATTGGTTTAGTAGAATTATAGAAAGCATTTAATGTAGCCGTATTTGAGGTTATGGCGGTAGCTTTTTCTGTTTTAATTGTTGCACAGCCAATTTCATCACATGGTGGTGTTGTGAAAGAAAAAGCTGTTTGGTTATTTCCGTAAGCCACATTTTTTTTAGTTGAAGCGATAGCACAATAATAGTAAGTTGTGTCTGGAATAAGATTTGAAACGGGAGCAGTTATAATTTGCTCGGCACCTCCATTTCTTTCTACATTAATATCTCCTGTGGCAGCCATATTGCCACCGTAAAGTTCATTACAAAAAACTGGTGGAATAGGCATGGTTGAAAATCTAAAATAAGCTGTAGTCCTATTATTAGGACTGGCAATTACAGATCCTGTTAGTGTGGCTGAGGTACTAGTTAAATTTATTACACCTTTAGTGCTGACAAAAAGAGAAGGGGTGGGCAAGGTGTCGGAAGTATCTTGGGTTTGAGAAGTTGAATTAAAAGAGAGTAGAGATGTGCTTCCAGTAGTAAATGTTTGTATTGTGCTATGAGTATTATGATTGGAGTCACCACCGATTCCGTTGCTTGCTGAAAGTCTAAAACAGTATGTTGTTTGAGGGGTAAGACCTGTTATGTTTTGAGAAATGGGACCGGATTCAAAAGCTCCTTTTACTATTGGAATAGTAGGATAGAAAGAATTTTCTGGACAAGTCGATTGTCCACCGGACATGGTTGCTTCCCCGTATTCAAACCAAATTGATGCGGGTCTTCTGTTTGATGAAAAACTACCTTTGACCATGACACTTTTTGATTGAATATCTCCTGGAGAAACAGTTTCGGCTACAAGAGTTGGAGCTGTAGGAGCTGGAAGAGAAGAAAATTGCACAGTACTTGAACATCTACTCCCGTCACGCTTTACACAGAATCTATACCAATAACTAGTATCAGGATGTGGAATTTGAAAAGCACAAGAATATTCTCCCTCTGGACCACTAAGATTACAGTCAGTTGGGATCATCTTAGAATCATTGTTACCAAAATTTTCATAGTTCCATTCCCACCACATGTCGTGATTACTTCCACCACCACTACTTGCATTCCAATTACCATGAAGAGTAGCTGAATTATCTGTAACATCAGTTGGTTGATAGGCATTTATACTAAAAGCAAAAGCAGAAAAAGGTTTAGCTATAAAAAGTAGTACAGCTATTAGTATGAATATTTTGATTTTTTTTCTCATATTTTTTATTACTTAACTAAACAGGATTAATAAACACCAATTATTCTTTCAAATACTCCACCGCAATAATAATCTGGGCATATGCCATTGGGGTGTGTGTCAGAAGCGGTTTTCCCAACCCAAGATGCCCATGTTTCTATAGGGAATAGATCTGTTACGTCCAGTTTTTCAAGAGTGTAAGAAGGATCTGGGCTGCCATTAGTTGTTCCACCAAAGACAACAGAACTTAAGAATCCTGGTCCTGAATTTCCCTTTTTGAGAAGTTCACCGGTGCTATTTTTATATCCCCCTAATCCCCTAGGATATGGGATGTATCCTTTTTCTATTAATGGGTAATAAGTCATTCTTTGTGTTTCGTCAATTGTCCCCCAGGCACCACCATCAGGGAAGTGTCCACGATCGTTTTCACAACCATAAGGTCCAGTTAGAAGGTCATTGTATACATAGTCTCTTTTATCGATAGTTTCTTTATAAAGATTGTCGACATTAGCAATATCATCTCCACTTACAAAGTAGCTGGAAAGTCTAGAAAATTCACTCATAGTTGCAGAAAGAGGATTATCTAAATCTGGATTAAGTGCTGGTCCACCATTGTCGTCAATTTTTTGTTTCAGGTTTTCCATTCGTGTAATGATTCCTTTTCTAAAAGATATCTCCGCTTTATTATTTTCAATTATTTGTTTATATCCAGGTATTTTCAAGAATTCTTGTTTTGCTTCTGGGGCTACAGCTGGTAAATATTCGGGTCTATATATATTGTTTATGGTTTGTATATATCTATCAAGGATTGTATTCATAATGTCAGTTAGAGAAGACTTATTTTCTAGATTTCCAGTTAATGAATCTTTTTTATGTTCTCCTTTATATCCGACGTGTATTCCAGTCAGTATACCTATTTCACCTGCGTAATAAGAATGAATTTTTTTAGAGTCGTCGCTGTTGTCTATCCAATTAACTATTAACCCAGCCACTACTCCAACTACTGCTCCAATTGCGGTACCGATACCTGGGACAACGGATCCAGCTGATGCTCCTATTGCTAGCCCTACTAGTACACCTATGGCTGGAGCGGATGAACCAACAATACTAAGAACTTCACTTGTAGTTTTATCGCTTACACTATTAACTGTTTCTGCTGGTATTGCCTCAAGTGCGGCAGCTAGATTTTTTCTTGAATCTTCTTCCCATCCTGGATGTGGTCCAGGGATACAATAATCAAGTTTATAGACTTGCGTTACTAAATCATTTAATGATAAGTTATAAGATTCTAATTTACTTACGTAAGTCTTTTCTGTGTCTATTAAAGCTTGGTTAAAATCATTATGGATATCAAAGTTTGGATGTGCTAAAAGCCAATTACTTGGGTTTGCAAAGTCTGTTTCTACTTTTGAGCCTGAGGTTGAATCATTATTTCCTGCTGGAGAAGGATAGTCATTTGTGTCAGTAGACATATTTGCTAAGCCTTTGGTGGTTAATTCATTGCTGAATCTTGCTAGGGCAGCATCCAATATTGCAGCTATTGCGTCGTTTAGTGTTTCTGCACTTAAGAGTGAATTTGAGTTGTCTTCCATGCTTTTTGTTAACGCATGTCCGACTACTGCTCCTGGGGTGACATATTCCCATTTTTTACATCGGGTATAGGTAGTAGAGATAGTGTCTGGTGTGTAATTTTGTTCATCTCCCATAATCATTTCTCCTGGAATTTCGGTGGTTACAGTTTTTGTTCCTTGCTCAAGTGTGACCCCTGCTGTTATTGCTGCCTGGTCTTGTTCCTTTGTTGTACCCCAAGGATCAGTACATTTTTGGTCCCCAAGAAAACCATTAGATTGAGATAGTAGATCTTTTTTTTGCTGAGCTTCAGATTGATCTGTGCCATCAAGTTTTTTTGTTAACTCATTTGATGCTATTAGGTGAAAACCAATGGGATTATTGGCTGGAACCTGTGTTAAAGCTTGCCATGCTCCCCATCCACCTTTTGAAAAATCAGCTTTAAATTGTTGATCAGAAAACTCCCCACTACTAGTAGATTTGATCATTTCATTTAGAGAATAAGTGGCATTATCTGCGAACTTTTTATTATAAGATGTTGCTACATTTTGCATGAAGGCTTTTCCGAATGGGAATTTATCTTTATCTTGTATATCAATACCAAAGTTTAGGATTTGTTCTTTGGCTATGTCTTTAAAGAATTTCCCTGGATCAGTTATAAACATTGGGCCACCACTATTGCCACCTTGTATCCACTGGACTATGCTTAGGGTCATTTTTTGGACGATTATTTTTACTATTGCTTTTCCGATAGCATTTAAACAATTTTGATTTGTGTCTAATGCGCTAGTGCTTGTTTTTATGGTAGTCGTATCTTTTATTAATTTATTAAGTTTAGTATTGGCATTTTGATCGTAAGTTGGAACAGAGGTAGCTTGTTGAGTTGCTTCATTTGTGACTGATTCAGCTGTAGTCCCAGTGTCAGAAGAAGCTGTGTCGTCCATCATTATTCCACTTCCTTCATCATTAAAATTAAGTGTGCTTGAATCACCAGAGGTGGAAGTAGAGGTACCTGCACTTGTCGATCCACCCGTACTACTGCTAAAAATCCCATGGAATAATTTTTTGATTCCCTTTCCAGCCACTGCGGTACAGCCTGGGAGGGCTGAAACCAAAGGAGAGGCTTCTTTCATATAAGCAGAAACTGATTGAGCTTGAGCCTTTGGAATAAAATTAGAAAAAGGCATTATTAAAATACTCAAAATAAGAACTGAAGTAATTATTTTTTTTGTTTTATTTTGAAAATACATTTTATTTTTATTGTGTAATTACACCATTATTATATAATATTGTTTCTAAGTTTCCTACAGAGGATATTAGATCTTCGCTATATTTTTGATATTGAGAAAGACCTGAAAGACCAATAATTGGATCGTCAACTACTTTGACCATATTCCTTACTGCGATTCCTGTGTTGTTGGCGCTATTGGCGATAGCTAAACTATAAGAAGCTAGGCTTTGTGGTACCTGGGTGTTTGTTATTTTCTGAGAATATTCTTGGTAAGCATCTGCTATTTGGTTTAATTGTCCTGTATATTTTAGTTTATTTTCTGGAGTAATCGTAGCATTTGCTAAAGAGCTGGCTATTTCTACCTCATCTCCTATCCCCTCTATTGAATATTTATCAAAAAGATTTTTTATAGTTGAATAATAAGCCTTTTGTTGGTCCACCCCATCTTTTTCTGATATTTTAAGGTCTTTTGTGGTATATCCGTCTATTAGTGTAGGATCTACCATCTTTTGACCGAGGGCTGCTGAAACGTTGTTTATTGTGGTTGAATCTATTTCTCCATTTTGTTTCATTGCTGAAAACGAAGCAAAAAATTCTTGGGCAAACTTATCCGTCTCACTTAGGTTTGTGTTGTCGTATGATTCTGAACTGCCACCATTGGCTATTCGTAGTTCTTCCCTTTTGCCTTTTATATAGTCGGCATCAGATTCACCATTGAAGGTGGTTTTATTATTTGGGTCTGTGCCCCAAAGAGCTTCTTCCCAATCTACAACCCCGTCCCCATCAGAGTCTTTTTGAACTAAATCACCCACCGTCAAGTTTCCTGTCTGTAGTTGGCCTGAATTAGAAGAAATAAAGTGGTTTTTTTTAGAAATTAAGCTAGAAATTAAGAAAAACAATCCTCCTAGTATTAGTATGCCCATTATTGAATATATAAATTTTTTACTTGGTAAGATATTTCTTTTCATTTTGTTATTTTGATGTACCAAAAAGAGTGATTGTGTCTAATGTAACAGTAGATTCTTCTTCGTCTCTGGTGCAAGTGATTGTTGTTTTTCCATTATACTTTCCAAGTATCCACTGGTTGGCTCTAATTTGGTATTTTGTTTTTGAAGTAGTGCCAGATGGTATTAGATAGCTTGTTGGACCTTTTGTTGATTTTATTTCAATAGATGTTCCTGAAACTGAACAACTATACCCTTCGTCTTCTAGTGATTTAATTTGAGAAGCCTTGGTTTCGACTATTTGTCCACCAAAAACTCCATTACTATTGCTTCCTGTTCCTGTTGTCCCGCTGCTGGTTGTACTAGTACCATAATTAGATGTTGGGTCGTCGCCGGCTAGGTACGCTTGAATTTTTGAGATACTAAAAACAAACCCAACTATAAAAAAAATTAGGAAAAAAATTAAAAAAAATATAAATCTTTTTTTCACACCTTTATTATATCACTTAAAGATTAAAATAAAAGCAATATTATTCTGTTTTTGTTAACGAAATCCAATCTTCAAGAGAAAGATCTTCAGCTCTTTTGTTTTTAAAATCTTCATGAAGATTTTTTACAACTTTTTTAAGATTATTTGAGAGTTTTTTTCGTTTGTGGGCAAATCCGGCGTGGACAATTTCCCAGAATTTAGTTTCGTTGATTTTATTTTTAGTGAAAGTTTTTCTAGAAATATTTTTTATTGCAATCACTGCGGAGTCTACTTTGGGTGCTGGAGAAAAATATCGAGCTGGAACTTTCATGATTAATTTTGGTTCGCCGTAAGCTTTGACAGAAATAGAAAGAATACTTTCACCGTCTCTACCGATTATTCTTTTAGCGACTTCGTGTTGGACCATTAGCACCATCAGGCTTGGTTGATTTTCTTCCGTTAAAAATTTTTTCAAAATCGCACCAGTAATGTTATAAGGAATATTTGCGATGATTTTATAATTTCCTTTTGCATTATATTTTAATATGTCCTCATTTAATAATAAAAGTTTTTTTGTTTCTATTTCTTTAATAAACTTTTCTTTTAATAAATCAAATAAATTAGAGTCCTTCTCGACCGCTATTACTGTGCCAGCTTTTTCTAAAAGTTTTTCTGTTAGCGCTCCTTTGCCTGGACCTATTTCTAAAATAATATCAGTCGGAGAAATTTCTCCAGTTTCGATAATTTTATTCAAAGCTAGGTTTGATTTTAAAAAGTTTTGTCCTAATGATTTTTTTGCTTTGTGGATCATATTTTTATTTTATATATAAATTGTTTTAATCCCTGCTTCCTCTCCTTCTTTTTCCAAAATATCTGCAGGAATATCTGAAATAAATTCTGACGGAGCATTGATTTGTCTTGAGCCGAAGATAGTACGGAAGTTTGCAAATGACAAAAATAATTTTTCTTTAGCACGAGTTAGCGCTACATAGAAAAGTCTGCGTTCTTCTTCAGAGTCTTCACCTGATTTTACATTGCCGTCATGTTTACTTGGAAAAAGTCCATCTTCTAATCCTACGATAAAAACATATTTAAATTCTAAACCTTTTGAAGCGTGCACTGTCATTAATTTTATACCCACTTTCTCCTCTTTTTTATCAGTATTATTCATCATTGAATCTTGGTCTGATGCCAAAGACGCATCTTCTAAAAGCTTTTCTACTCCTGCTCCACCCCCAAGATTATCATATTTTAAAGCAAGCGTAGCAAGCTCTTTTATGTTTTCTAATCTTTCTAAATCTTCTTCGGTCCCAGATAAAAGTTCTGTTTCGATGCCTGTTTTTTTGACTGCGAATTTTATAACTTCAGATGCTTTTGAGGTTTGGATTTTTTCTTTTAATTCTTCGAGAATTTGATAAAAATTATTTATTTTTAATTGCATTTTTATTGGTAAATTATTTTGATCTCCGGCAAAAAGTTTTGCAATGGTTGTCTTGCCTATTCCTCTAGTCGGAAAATTTATTATACGTTTTATATCGGAAAGACTTTGTGGATTTAATGCTGCGCGCAAATATGCTAAAGTATCTTTGATTTCTTTTCGTTCAAAGAATTTAACACCCAATACTTGATAAGGAATATTATAACGAAGCATCGCCTCTTCGAGTACACGTGATTGAAAATTCGCGCGATAAAGAACTGCGATTTCGGATAAAGAAGAGGACTTGCTTTGGCGGGGTGTCTCGCAGGCTGACGAGCCGAGAGGCAGCGCTCCGCTAGCAAGCGGAGACAGCGACCCCGAGAAAGCAGAGTCTTCTTCTTTATCTAAAGAAAGGTCTGAAGTTTTGTCCCATATCTCGAGAATTTTTGTAGCGACGAATTCAGCTTCGTCGTTTTCATCTAATGCTTCGTAGAGAGAAATTTTTTCACCAGTTTTATTTTTTGTAAATAAATTTTTATCTGGGCGGTATTTATTTTTTTTAATTATTTCATTGGCAGCTTCCAGAATATTTTGGGTGGAACGATAATTTTCTTCGAGCATGATTATTTTTGTATTTGGATAATCTTTTTCAAAATTTAAAATATTTTTTAAATTTGCTCCACGCCAAGAATAAATATTTTGGTCGGCATCTCCGACTACACAAATATTTTTATTGTTTTCAGAAAGTAATTTTGACATCAAGTATTGAACTTCATTTGTGTCCTGATACTCATCAATGTGAATGTATTCCCATTTTTCTTGATAAATTTTTCTGATGTTTTCGTTTTCTTTTAATAATTTTGTAGCTTTTAAAAGTAAATCATCGAAGTCTAATGAATTTTCTTTTTTCTTTTTTCCTTCATATAGGGCCCAAACTTGCGCGACAATCTTACCTAAATAATCGCTAGCTGTTTCAGAATAATCAGAAAGATGTGTGAACTTTCCTTTCTCTCGACTGATGATATTTTTTATTTTTTTGGGTTCATATTGCTTTGGATCTAATCCAATTTCTTTTATTGATTCTTTCACTAAAGAGATAGAATCACCTTCATCTAAGATGGTGAAATGTTTTGTGACCCCGATAGCTGTTGAGTTTTCTTTTATTATGTGAACTCCTAGTGAGTGAAACGTACTAACAAAAGGAATTTTGTTTTGGCCTTTGGCGTTTTTTTCAATTTCTGCGATTATTTTCTCTCGCATTTCTTTGGCGGCCTTGTTTGTGAAGGTTACAGCTAGAATTTTATCTGGTGATACTCCTTGTTTTATTAAATTAACTATTCGGTGAGTTATGGTTTTGGTCTTCCCTGCTCCGGCTCCAGCCACAATAAGAAGTGGGCCATCCTTGTGAAGTGCGGCCTCTTTTTGGGCACTATTTAGACCCTTTAGGTGTTCATCCATAGGTTTTATATTAACACAAAACTAAAATAGCTCCGCATTTTATTGCGGAGCTATTTTATAGAGATTCTACTTTTTTAAAGTATAAGTATTTTTCTCAAAATTTCTTATTTCTTCTTCGGCTTTTAATACTTCCTCTTCGTTTTTGGCTTTTTCTGCTTTGCTTAGATTTTCTCTAAGCTTTTCCATCTCTTTATCATAAGATGAATCAATCTTCTTCATTTGTTTTATCTTACCTTCAAGAAGCTTTACCAAGCTTGTATCTTTTGCCTTTTTAGCTATTTTAATTCTTTCTTCCAGTTTTGGTAGATGTTTTCTAATTTCTTTAATACCAAGAGGGGCTATTTTTGCATTAACTAATATTTTTTCCATGCCATCTCCTATTTTTCTTAGTTCTTCTTTGTTTATAGTTCTTGGTTTTTCATCGACAACTGTTCGAAGTTCGTCATATTTGGAACGTCCATAATCAGAAGCGAAATCCGTTTTTTCTGTTTCTATTATTCCGACACTTTGTTGTTCTTTTTTATTTATCATTTCTATATCAGAACGCATATCATCGTATTCCAATGGATCGACTTCGAATGAAGTAGGTTCTGATTCACTAGCCATATATCCTGCAGGAGGAATCTCGTTTGTGCTTGTTTTTTTCTCTTCTTTAGAAGCGGCCACATCTTCTGAGATATTTTTTCTTTGGTCTAGGTTTGCTTTTTCTGGATTTGGTCCCTTGAAGACTACCTTTTCAAGTGGTTTTCGAGATAATATTGGTATAAATAGTTGCGGTTCATCTCCTAGTGGAGTATTTAGTGTTTCAGTAACAGTGTCTATGTGAGTAGGAACTGTTTCTTTTATCTTATCAAGCCCTTCACCCACTAATGTACCAAGTGGTTTTACGTGCTCAACACCATCTTTCCCTACTCCAGCTGATTGTACGACTTCTAGGAATTTTCCGTGATAAACAGGGTGTCCGCTGGCATCTGGTTTAAATAATTGTTGATATAGAGGATTTGTATGATCAAATTTTATTTGCCCATCAACGATTGGAACTTTTATGCAGTTATTTTGTGTGCCACTTGTCAAAGATATAATAGCAAATAGACGATCGTGTTTTATTTCATTTGCAGCATCTACAGAAAGTCCATTTTGGAAAGATCCATCTGCTGTCATGTGAGAAACATCTAATACGTAATCACCATTTGTATCTAACCCTGATCCATTTGTTCCTCCCCAATATGTTCTTATTTCATTGAGATCCGCACCATGCCAATTTCCAGCGGCATCTTGAGTCATTGGAGTATCATTTCCATACCAGAGATCACGAGCTATAGGTGTGGTTTCTCCAGGATGATTATTAAGCCAGCCTTGTGCATCGTTTGTCACTTCTTTGGTTGCGTCTACTACATTGTGTGTGGCGCCGGCAATGACCCCATCTTGTCCGAGTCTTTTTAGTGTTTCAGCATCTAGTTCTCCATTGGCACCATAATGTAAAGGAATATGATCCGATATCATTTGATTTCCTCTAACGATATTAAATGTACCATCGTCATTTTTTAATATTTCTACTCCTTGAGGTAATTTAAAGTTATGTCCAGCCAACAGTTCTTCGTGAGCATTTCCCGTTCCTGCGTGAGAAGGATTGCCACTAAGCCAGCCACGAATATGTTCTAGTGGAGTTTGAGTTTGGGCATTTGGGTTTTCTGAACCAAGCATTCCTTCTACTACTCCTTGTGAGCTGTTCTTCTGAGAGATTATTAATAATAACAGCATTGATTCTTTCTTCTACCCTAGTTAGAAGATCTTTTTTTATTTCTTCTATTACTTCCTTTTCTAAATTTTCTGGAAGTTTTTTTTCTCCTATTAAACGATCTACAAAACTTTTTAAATCAAGATTTTTATCCATATTTTTATTTGATTAATATTAATAATATATATCATCATTATACATGATACTTATATTAAAAGCTAAAATAAAAATCCCTTACGATATTTAATATAAAGTAAGGGATTTTCTGTCTTTTTAAAGCTTATTTATTAGCCACAGCTCCAGTGGCAGCAGATTTGGCAGGTAGTTGCGGATTTAAACAGTTCATTTTTAGAACCGGAAATCCTTTAAAGGTGATTACTTTGGCACCGTGTGTGGTTCCATTGTAGTCAGGAATAAAGGCTACTTTGCCATATGCACTCCAGTAATAATTATTAGTGAGGTACATTCCTGCGTTCCAGTCAGCAGTATCAGAAGATTTAACTGCATCGAGGAATTTTTTTGTATTAGTTAAACTGCTATCAATCGAAACATAAGCCATCATTACAAGCTTGGTCCATTCTACGGGATGAAGCATTTGCACCTGAAGTCCACTTGCTAAGGTGTACCATTTTGTAGTCGATGGTTTCCCGTTAATGATAGTGTCGAGGATTTCAGATACTTCTTTAACTGTGAAGTAGTGATCTTTGTCTGTTACCGGTACATTGAATAATCTTCCGCTGGTCATAAATGCAACTGGAACTGAAGGCGCTTTTTTTACTGTGTCTTTTACTGTGGTTTTTGCCACAGGAGAAGTTTCGATAGCAGTTTTTGAGGCTGCCTTAAGTAAAGAATCACCTTTCACTACAACGATAGAAGGTTTGATAGCTTCGGTGCTTTTTTGCACTTCCACCTTTTTTACTTCTATGGTTTTTTGTTTTTCCAGTTCAGCTGCCTTTTGTTTTTGTAATTCTGCAGTTTTTTGTTTTTCCAAGTTTACGGCGGTGATAGAATCACTTTTAGCCTTGGCTTTTTCATTTTCGGCTGTTGTTTTCTGTCCCTGTAATTGCTCATTTTGGTTTTTTAGTTTATTTGCTAAAGAATCAAATTTTGCATTTAAGGTAGTTAGTTTTGCAGTTAGTTTTTCGTTGGCTTTTTTTTGTTTTGTTAGCTCAGCCCGGAGCTCTTTTTTAGTCATTTTTTTTTGTTTTTGACTATTTTTTTGAGCGCTACACGGGTTTGTACCCAATCCTACAAAAAGGAGAGCGCAGATAACAATGATAACTAATTTTTTCATATTATTAAGTTTTAAAGTTTCTGGTTGTATATTAACATTTTAAGTTTGTTTTGTCAATAATGTGTGATTATAAAACAGTAAGTCAAAAAAGTAAAAAACCACCGTATTTAAACGGTGGTTTGGTGCAGAAGAGTTTATTTTTTTAGTATTTTTGTATCTAAAATATTTAAAAATTCTTCTTCTGTAAGACCTTCTGATATTTTTCCGAAAACCATTTCTCCTCTTACATCTTTTACAATACAGCCAGGATTTTTTTTGTTTAGTTCGTCAATGACGGCTTCTAAATTTGGATTTTTAGAACTTATGAAAAAGTTTTCATTTTTTTTATTCCAGCAGACGTAGGTGTCGTAGCCCATCATCGATGCTCCAGTGAAAGCTATGTTATTTTTTATTTGATTTACAAATTCTCTTCCGTCACCTATCTTCATTTTAGGAAAATTATGATAAACGATTTTACCAAGTCTGGTATTGTTCAGTTTTAGCCCTTGTTTTTTGTTATTTCTGTCAGCATTTTCTATCCCCGCGATTGTTTTTTTAGCGTCGATACTTATTTCTTTGAATTTTTCAAGCAACTTTTCACCTCCTATTTCCTTCATTTGTTCTTTTGTTAAAGGAACGGAAGGATCTTTTATTTTTCCAATTTCATAGGCTTTTAATAATTCTGTTGGCATTACCTCAGTTAAAGCGTAGGGAGTTTTTGCCCATTCTTTCTCAAAATAATCTTTATTGTAGATTTTTTCTCCCTTTTCATTTGTTTTATTTAGATAGGTTAAATTATCAAGTTCATTTATGAATTTAATGTAACCCTGTAGCCATTCTGGTTCTGGTTCTTCTAGCAATCCAGCTTTTTTATTAACTTTGTAGGTTATTTCTGTGGCTGATGTTGGTTTGTGCTGGCCATCACCATGGTGGTCTAAGTATAAAGTTTTTGTACCATTATAACCTTCTGCCATAGCCCAACTTCCACCGGCATCTATCATAAGTCTGACACCCGTTCTTTCTGCTTCTTTTTCTACGTCTTTGGTTCCACCACCTTTGTGGACAAAAGAAGTGACTGCGTCTTCTCTATATTTTATATTACTTAAGGATAAAATACGCACAGCTCCGGCGGTATCAGCATCTCTTCTGAGACTCAGTCCCCATTTTTCAGCCTGTTCTTTATTTTCTGGAGAGTGAAGAAGTATTTGGCTTACTTCATTGTTTTTTAATATTTTGGCCATTTGGCTTATGTTCTTTTCTTCTGATTTTTCAAGGATAGAATCGATTAATTGATCGGCAGCTTTTTCGGTACTCACCTCATTTAGTTTATCTTTTATATTTTTTAATTGGGTGCGATAACTGTCTATTGCAAGTTCGTTTTCCTCGTCGCTATTTCCAGTTTTATTAAATTTTTCCTGAAATTCATTTATTGTCTTTTCAAGTAAATTTTTTTGTTCCTCGAGAATGCCTATTTGGGGTTTTTCGTTAAAATTTTGTTTTTCCATAGTATTTTTATTATATGAATAATTGTTTTTTTATCCTAATTTTATCGAATTATCTATATATTATGAGTATTTTTCTATGTTTTGTCAATGCAATTTTTTCCACACTTGGGTTGACTTGACCCATGAATTAGGATACCATTTTATATATACGGTAATAGGAGTAGGAAGATACGGTTGAATTCTGAAAGATAGTAACCATCGTAAGAAACTTTATTTGCAGTCCAATTTGGGTCGTTCTGTGTTCTGGCCTTGTCTTAAAAGGCTAGAAAAAGAATCTTACGGTAATTAGTTAGTGTTATAAAACCTCAATATAAAATATTCAGTTATACCTTGGCCGCCTCTTTTGTTTTAGGGCAGGTCTTTTTGCCTATTAAATATGCTAAAGCTCAAGACACTGCGTTGGAACCAAGTTTCTCTTATTTATCAGCTACTCAAGATAAAAACGATACTACCACAGGACAAGTAGACTCAACTCAAGAAGTGAACATCTCTGGAGTCTCTCTTGATCCGACAATATCCAATTGCGAAGCCGCTGGTAGTTCCGCTTGTGACGATCCTTCTGCCGGTCAAATAGAAGTTCATGTAGTAAAAAGCGGAGAAACTGTTGCCCAGATAGCTGATATGTTTAATGTATCTGCTAATACTATTCTTTGGGCAAACGGCATGAAAAAGGGTGATAAGTTAGTTGAAGGAGATACTTTAATTATTTTGCCTATAGACGGACTTAAACATACTGTCGCAAAGGGTGATACCCTAAAGAAGATCGCTGCAAAATATAAAGCAGATGTTTCTGATATTGTTGCAGTGAATGATGTTACTTTAGATTCAGATTTAGTTGTTGGACAAGAACTTATTATCCCTGATGCTGAATTAAATGATAATGGTGGAGATAAACCAGCTGCTAACTTAGCAGCAGTTACAAAGAGAGACCAGGAATATTATGCTAAAAGTACTATTAAAAATGCTTCCGGATACTTTATAAATCCTCTAGCTAGTGGGCATAAAACACAAGGATTACACGATCACAATAGAGCTATAGATATAGGGGCACCAATAGGTACACCAATTCGTGCTGCAGCTTCTGGTACTGTATTATTTGCGAAGAATGGATGGAATGGAGGATTTGGTAATTTAGTTATTCTTAATCATCTAAACGGTACTCAGACATATTATGCCCACCAATCAAAGCTCGGAGTTAGTGCAGGTGAAAAAGTTTCTCAAGGAGAAATTATAGGTTATGTTGGTTCTACTGGACATTCTACTGGACCACACTTGCACTTTGAGGTTCGTGGAGCAAGAAATCCTGGAGCAGATTGGTCTTGGAAATATTAAATTTGCATAATTAAAAACCCCGCTTCTGGCGGGGTTTTCTGTTGTTGATCTTTAGATACCAGCTAGCTTGATTGCTGTATAAAGAACGATTACACCAAGCACTGTGAATATTGTCGTTAAATATGTAGGGTGATTATGATGACTTTCTGGCAAGAGGTCGGATGCTCCAATATACAAAAAGAACCCACAAAATAAAGCTAAAATAACACCTAGAGTTGATTTAGAGACCGAGAAGAAGAGTGTAGATATTACACCGAGCATTGGAGCTGTAGAGTCTAAAAAAAGCCAACGCATTGCTTGAGATTTTGATCCAGAGTTTTTGAGTATCATATTTACAGTATTGATTCCATCAGAAAAATCATGTACAAGAACGGCTATTGCCACTACCCCACCTATTATCCAGGATACTTGAAAAGCTAATCCTATGGCTACGCCATCAATAAAACTGTGTATGGAAAAACTTCCAGCTCCTAAAATTCCCTTGTGTTCCGATGAATGATCTTTACCACATTCGTGCTCTGCTCCATGAGAATGGAAAAAAAAGAATCTATCTAAAATCATATAACAAACAAAACCTAAAGCAGTGATTGAGGTTATTGTGGAAGTTTCATAGTGCCCTTTTCCTAACTCGAGAGCTTCTGGTAATAAATCAAAAAAAGCCACACTTATAACCGCTCCAGCTGAAAAACCTAATATTAAATGCAGTTTATCTTTAAATTTAATAGCGAAAAGCCCCCCTAAAAAAGTAGAAATAAAAGCTGCAATACCTACGAATATAATCATGTGCGGGATGGGAGAATCGAACTCCCAACCACAGTTTGGAAAACTGTTATTTTACCATTAAACTAATCCCGCTTTTGTTAAGGATTTTACTATAAAAATTTATAAAATACCATAACTGTCGGGCTGCTGGGAATTGAACCCAGTCTACGTGTTCCCAAAACACGTGTACTACCGGTATACTACAGCCCGTTTCTAGATTTAGATTGTAGCATCTTTTGAAATTATTTCAAAAACTTTTTCTACAACCTCGTTTACTTTAAGACCATTCGTATCTATACACAAATCAGCATATTTTTCATATAAAGGTACTCGTTCACAAATTACATTATTAAGTCCTTTTGTTTCTAGCCCTATAATTCCATCTTTGTATAAATTATCTCCTAGTCGTCTTTTAATTTCTTCTTCTGAAACATTTAAATAAATTACAAAAGATTCTTTTTTTATTTTTTCCATGGCAGATTCAGAAAAAATAATACTACCTGGTGGTGCGAAAATTAAATTGTCAAAATCTAATTCTAAAGTATATTTCTCCTCTAGTTCTTTTAGTATTTTCTCTCCTTTCTCTTTTAGAATTTGATGATGGTGTATCCCCTCTTTTTCAAAAATTAGTATATCTAGGTCAACATAAGCACATTTTAGCTTGTCTTTTAAGGCTTTTCCGGTAGCTGATTTACCAGAGCTGGGCATCCCAATAAAAGTCAACCCCTTTTTTAAATTAAAATTTATCATGTATGAGAACACATTATATCTGATAATTTATTAATTACAAAATTAAATCTTCAATCTTTTTAACTCGTGCTTTCTTGTTGTTTAAATCGATATAAACAACTAAAAGATCAACTTGCCACTCCTTGTCATCTAATGTCTTTTTAGACAAAAGATAAGTTTGGATTGTCCTAGACATTCTTTTCATTTTGGAGGGATGCATATTTTCTTCAGGCCTATGTCCTCCAATTGTTTCTCGTGAAACGCTTTTAACTTCAACAAAATGTATTTTATTTTGTTTTTCAGCAACAACATCTAACTCTCCCCATTTTTTAGTGTAATTTCTGTCTAAGATTTTAAAGCCATGTTTCACGAGAAACCTCACAGCTATGTTTTCACCTAGTTCTCCAATTTTTTGTTTTTCAGATGTGAATACTTTAGGCATTTTTATATATATAGTAATTACTAAAATTAGGTTGTTTCACCCCCCGTTAGAAATATTCTAAATTTGTTCAATAAATTAACCTTACTTATAAATATATTAGCACTAATTTCTAACTGGGTTTCATGGGAAACACTGATTAAATTGTTTCACGTGAAACATATTGGCTGATTTTTGTGTCTTTTAATAAAATATCCTTATTTTGTAAGGATATTTTGGTTAAAATGGATTTAAAAGACAGTTTTAAATAGTGTCCTTTATAAACAATATACACATAGTTATCCACAGTTTTGGTCTAATTCATCAATATTTATAAAGACTGTAGATTAATCAAAAAGACTTCTTAAGAGACAAAAAAAGTGTGCACCCGGAGGGATTCGGCTATTACATACCCAGGTATTTTTCTATTTTATTTCATAAAATAAAGAAAAATCTTTCGAATCCCCCACAAAAGCGAAACTATTCGCTTTTTCGTGTGCACCCGGAGGGATTCGAACCCCCAACAACTGCTTCGAAGGCAGGTATGATATCCATTTCACTACGGGTGCATTGTATTTGATTATACTTTATATTCTTTTATTATCAAAATTGCAAAACAAAAAATAAAATACTATAATTGGCAACAAGTGGAAAAGTCACAATAGTATTAGTTGCGGTCATGGTTTAGTGGTAGAACACGTCCTTGCCAAGGATGAGACGGGAGTTCGATTCTCCCTGGCCGCACAAGTATTATATTTTTATGAATTTAGAAAATATAAACCTAACAAAAAAAATACCTAAAGAGGTTTCGTATGTAACACAGACTTTAGAGAAGGCTGGTTTTGAGGCAAACCTAGTCGGTGGATGTGTCCGTGATCTTTTAATGGAAAGGGAACCAAAGGATTGGGATATTACTACAAATGCTAAACCAGAGCAGATTATCAGTCTTTTTGAAAAAACTGTTTACGAGAACACTTTCGGAACTGTAGGTGTTTGTTTGCCGAAAGACGATGTTTCTCATGAAACAGTAGAGCAAAGTGTTTCCCGTGAAACAACTGATCATAACGTTTCTTGTGAAACAATAGTAGAAAACGATTTAAAACCTATAAAATATAACATTATTGAAGTTACTCCTTATAGAATTGAGGCAAAATATAGTGATTTTAGACATCCAGACGAGGTTAAGTTTAGTGAAAGCTTAGAAGACGACCTCCACAGGCGCGATTTTACTGTAAATGCCATGGCTTTTAGGAATAATAGGATAACGGACATCTTTGAAGGTATAAAGGACATCGAAAACAAGGTATTAAGGACAGTTGGGAACCCAGATGATAGGTTTAAAGAGGATGCCCTTAGGATGCTGCGAGCCGTTCGTTTTGCTGTCCAATTGGATTTTTCTATTTCCCATGAAACAGGAGAGAGTATTTTAAAAAATGCAGATTTGTTGAAAAATATTTCTGAAGAGAGAATTCGTGATGAATTTGTAAAAATAATTATGTCAAAAAATCCTGCCACTGGAATTGTTTTATTGGAAAGATTTAATTTACTAAAAAACATTATTCCTGAATTAGAAGAGGGAATAAATTGCGAACAAGGTGGAGAACATATCTACGATGTTTTTGGTCATTTATTGAATGCACTGCAACATGCAGCGGATAAAAATTGGCTTTTAGAAATAAGGCTTTCAGCCCTTTTGCATGATATTGGTAAACCTAAAGCTAGAAGATTATCTTCCCCGGGAAAAAATAAAAAACTTTATACTTTTTACGGTCATGAAGTTGTGAGCGCAAGAATGACTAAAAAGATTTTGGAGAGATTAAAATTTTCTAAAAAAGAAATTGATCTTGTAGAAAAGCTTGTTTATAACCATATGTTTTTTTCTGACACAGAACAGATTACACTTTCTGCTGTAAGAAGAATTATCACAAAAGTCGGGGTAGAAAATGTTTGGGCTCTAATGAATGTCCGTGAGTGCGATAGGGTGGGGATGAAGAAGAAAGAAGCCCCTTATCGTTTGCGAAAATATTTTGCCATGATTGAAGAAGCACTTCATGACCCGATATCTGTTTCACAGTTAAAAATAAATGGAGAGGATTTAATAAAGGACATTAAGATAGAGCCAGGGAGAAGAATGGGTTGGATTTTAAATGCCATCCTTGAAGAAGTCCTTGATGACCCATCAAAAAATAATAAGGGACATTTAATAGAAATAGCTAAGACCTTAAATGTCTTGGGGGATGATGAATTAAGGACACTTGGTGAAAGGGGTAAAGAGAAAAAGGATAAACTTGAAGAAGAGGAGGTTGCGAAACTTCACGAAAAACATGGAGTGCGCAAATAAAAATTACCAGACAAGCTGGTGATTTTTATTTGCATATTTTTAGAAATTAAATTTCATCATCGTAGGAATAAAGATTTTTGTTTTTTGTTCCGTAGAAAATAATTGAAATTCCTTTTGCAAATTTGTTAAAGAATGTTGTACTTGTTTGGGAGAAATTAAATAGTACGGCAAAAGTAAAAAGTAAAAGAGAAATTTTTGTACTTAGAAAACTTACAATTATTGCCAAGAGTGCTGAGAAGACTGGAACTAAAGTTCTGATAGTTCCATGATTTATTTCTCGACGGCTAACCTCTACGTTTTTAATATGTTCTGATTTTAAAACATAATTTCTCATCCAATATAAACATAGACCTATCACAATAGTATTGATACCAAAGATCAGAATAGATAATTCATTTTCGGTGTGTTTACCAAGTAAAGAAGCAGAAAATGGAGTTAATCCAACCAATAGGAAGAATAAAGCGTTTATATTTATTAAGCGGATATCAATATTTTTTGCATAAACAGAAACGAAGAAATGGTGTGCGCGCCAGTAAGTGAAGAGCATAGAGAAACTCAAAACATAACTAAAAATTGAAGGTAATATATTTTCAATACTATGCCAAAGCTGTGCGTTGCTTACATGAGAGGCAAGCTCAGGAACTCTTATCTCGAAAACAAGAATTGTCATTACGATTGCGAAAATACTATCTGATAATTGCTCTAGTCTATTTGATTTCATGTTTTTATTATAGCATAAGTTAATTTTCAGAGAAATGTTATAATGTCCTTATGAATTCAAATATATTTAATAAACCACCAGGAGCTGAATTGATGTCCGTTAAAGAACTTAATAATGAAATTAAGGCGCATGCTTTTTTGGGTGAAGAAATAAAAAACATAAGTGTGGATAGTCTCTCTAATATTTTTAAAGAAACTTATGAAGAATCTTCAAAATTAAAAGAAGAAATAAATAAAAATGAAGGAAAAAATATTGCTAGTTATAATAAATATAAAAAATCATTTAAGGTTGGAGAGGAAGAGAATGTAAGTATGGGAAATATTGTCAGCGCACATCGTTTTGGAGTCGAGGTTGTTTTACCAAAAGAATTAGAACAATCCGGAGATGGGAAAAAAGTTCGTAATCTAGTTCTAGAAAAAAGAATCAATAGTTTTCTTTTTGGAAAATTAAATAAAGAATTGGCAAAAAATTTAGCAGAAAAAACGAAACTGCAAGATGCATTAAAAGCTAAGGCTTATGAACAAATTTATGAACGTTCAGGAATTGAGAGCAAGCAGTTTGGAGTCGTCGCAGAACAAATCATCATCGGAACTCTTGAGGGATTAGTAATAGACAGGCCAGATTTAGGGTTTGAAATAATAGAAGCAAATGCTTATCAGGACGTGCAAAATAAGATTGATTTTATTATTAATACTAAACAAAAAAGACGGGGAGTTGGGATTAATAAAAATGAAGAAGTTAGTTTTGAAGAAAAATCTATCGGTATTCAATTCACAACCAACAAAACAAAAGCAGAACATAAAAATGATCAAATAAATAAAGCGAAAGAAAGAGGAGTGGAAGTAGACGATATTCTTTATGTGGAACTTGATAATAAAATTCTGCAAGAGGCAGTCAGAAAATGGGAAAATTCTGGAAGATCTATTTCTGGACCATGGAAGTTTTTACCAACAGAAATACAAAATACAGCGATGGCAAATCTTTTTAAAAATATTTTAAGTGAAGAACAAATAAAAAGTATTTCTAAAAATTTGAAATAAAAAAATGGCCCCGTCTCTAAAGAGATAAGGGGCCAAATATGATGATATATATAATGCTTAATTGCTTAAATAAATTTTTAGTTGCGTAGCAACTTATTGATAAGGTTTGTTAACCTCACCTGAAAATCAATATTCTTTTTGAAAATAACTTTATGAGTTAATTATACCAGTCTAAAGGACATGGGCAATGTCCTTTATCATTCGGAGTGTTAATAACCTTTTTGTCAAATTTTTGCCCCTAATTTAGGGGTATTTTATAAAATATGATAAGATAAAAGGATGAAAATAGGTATTTTTGATTCGGGCCTAGGGGGCTTGATTGTAGCAAAATCAATAAGAAAACTAATGCCAGAATACGATTATGTGTATTTGGGGGACACAAAAAGAGTGCCTTATGGCCCTCGTTCTCATGATACTGTGTTTGAATTCACCAAACAGGGTGTGGATTATCTATTCAAGAAAGAAAACTGTGGAGTTGTAATAATTGCTTGCAATACCGCTTCTGCCAGATCCTTAAGAAGAATTCAACAAGAATATTTACTTGAATTTAATGCTACTCGTAAGGTTATGGGGATGTCTGAAGTGAATGTTTTGGGTGTTTTGATTCCTACCGCTGAAGAATGTGCTCTATATAATAGAGTAGGAATTATCGGAACCTTGGGAACTGTCGCTTCAAATACATTTCCAGATGAGATAGCTAAGATAAATTCTAAAACAATAGTTTTTCAGAATGCTGCGCCTATGCTCGTGCCACTTGCAGAAGAAGGGGAGAAAATCCTTATAAAACCATTTCTTTTAAAATATTTGAAACCATTTGCATCAAAAAAAATAGAAGCTTTAGCTTTGGGTTGTACACATTATCCTTTTTATAAAAATGAAATTAGAAAAATAATGGGGAAGAAGATCAAAGTGCTTTCTCAAGATGAGATAATACCCAAGAAATTAAAGGCTTATTTGGAAAATCATATAGAAATAAAAAATAAACTTTCAAAGAACAGACAAGCAAAAATTCTAGTTACTGATATAACAAAAAACATAGAAAAATTAACTCAAAAATGGTTTGGAAAAGATACTAAGGTGGAGTTGGTGAAACTTTAAAATAAAATAAAAAAGCCGATTCATTTTGAATCAGCTTTGTCGTGGCGAACTATATTCACCCTTTGTAGCAAAGTATCCATTTCAGGGCATTTGTTACTGTATCTATAATTGTTTCCTTCCATTCGTATCTCTTTGTCTTTATGTTTGTAATAAAATATAAAGAAAGAGGGTTGTATTTATTTGTAGGAATAAAATAGAGAACCTTATTGTCTCGGTGGTAATCACTTTGTGGAATAACTTCAATTTCCACATCTTCAATTTTGTTCATATTAAATGATTCATTAAGAAGATTGTATCCATGATATTTAAGTAAAAATTGAGGTTTATACCCAAAATTACTATATCTATATAGGATTTTCTTTGTGAGTTTTCCAAGAGTAAAAATCTCAGGGCTACTAATCATTGTAACTTCTGCGATTATTTTGGTTTTGGACGAAAACTTATTTTTCCCCCAACCTTTCTCAATTTCAATTTGTACTTTCATTTGGTTAGCCTCCTATATTGGTTTATATTTAATTATCAATTTACATTTATCTGCCATAAGTATAGCATATTGAAACAGGATTGTCAATATATTAAAACACTAATTATCATAAAACTATTATATAATAAGGTTATTTTGATAAGTACTATTATTTGTCAGAATAATTGACATTTTAATATAAAAGAATATACTAATAATATGGCAACTGAGCTTATAAAATCCCTTGAAAAACTAGGGTTAAGTGAAAAAGAATCAGCAATATATATTGCTGGACTTGGGCTGGGTAAATTTTCTGTTATGACTATTTCTGAAAAAACAGGAATAAAAAGACCGACCTGTTATTTAATTTTGGAAGATTTAAAAAAGAAAGGATTAATTACAACCTTTCCAAAAGCAAAGAAAATTTTATATGTTGCTGAGCATCCAAATAATCTTTTGAAAAGCACACAAGATTCTTTTAACTTAGCCAAGCAATTAATGCCAGAATTACAAAATTTGATTGGTTCTACTTCTGAAAAACCTATTTTGAAAGTTTATGTTGGACAAAGTGGCATCCATAATATTTTTGAAGATATTTTAGATGAAGGAAAAGATTTTTATTATATTGCGTCTGTGACAGATCTTGTTGAAGAACTTGGGCAGGAATATCAAGACGAATGGATCAAAAGAAGAGTGGCGAAAGGATTGAAATCAACTAGTATTAGAATAAGAGAAGGGGAAACCGATTATAAACTTTACGGCAATGCTCCAGAAAACCCTAGAATAATCAGATATGCGCCGGAAGGATTTAAGATGCCGTACACTATTTTTATTTATGGTAAAAAAGTTGCTTTTGTATCAAGAAAGAAGCAATTTTTTGGATTTATTGTTGAAAGTAATGATATGACGATGTCTATGAAGGCACTTTTTGATGTTCTGTGGGGAGTTTCTTTGGAAAAGTTGAATTAATATAATTCTATATAAATAGGACAGTGATCTGAACCGTAATAATCGGTGAGCATGCCGGTATTTTTGATTTTAGGTACGATCTTTGAATCAGCGAAGAAATAATCCAAACGCCAGCCGACGTTTCTGTCCCGAGCGCGGGTTTTTATGTCCCAATATGTATAGGCATCAGTTTTGTTTGGATAAAATTTTCTAAAAACGTCAATAAAATTATTTTTTATAACTTTTGTAATCCAAGCGCGTTCTATTGGTAAAAATCCAGTATTTTCTTCATTGGCTTTTGGACGAGCTAGGTCTATGGCTTCATGAGCTGTGTTTACATCTCCACAAAAGATAACATTTTCACCATTTTTGCGAAGTTTTAGAATAAATTTTAAGAAAGCATCATAAAACTCTAATTTGTATTTTAAACGGTGTGGTCCTTGTCCACCATTTGGATAATATCCTGTGATGATTGTGAAATTTTTGAATTTTAAACCGAGTAGTCTACCTTCTTGATCTAATTTAGGAATTCCCATTCCTTCAAAAACTCCCAAAGGACGGTCCTTTGTATAAATTGCCACACCACTGTAACCTTTGCGTAATTTTGAATATGAAAAATAGGAAGTGTAGCCAGGGATGTTGCGGACTTCTTCGGGAAGTTGGCTGGGTTCGCATTTTGTTTCTTGTAAACACAAAATATCAGGCTGGTATTTTTTAAAAAGGGGATTTAGATATCCTTGTTTGGCTGTGGCCCTTAATCCATTTGTGTTCCAGCTGATGATTTTCATCGGATTAATTTTATCACAAAAATACAAATATGTTATTTCTAAAAATACAGGTGAAAATATAAAATTTTTGAATGGTCTGGGCCTCTGGGTCGAGGACCTGAAAAAATTTTGATATTTTTACCTGTATTTTTTTATTTTTTACTATGAAACTTTTTATGAACTTCACGAAGTTGTTTGTCGGTAATGTGGGTGTAGATTTGAGTGGTAGAAATATTTGAATGGCCGAGCATCATTTGAACGCTTCTAATGTCCGCGCCATTTTGCAGTAAGTCTGTGGCGAAGCAATGGCGAATGACGTGAGGTGTCACCCTTTTAGAAATTCCAGCTTTGATGGCGTATTGTTTTACTATGCGTTCTATGGACCTGCGAGCTAACCCTTCTTTTTCTGTTTTAGCTTTTTCATCTCCAACTTTTACAAACAATGCATCATCTATGTCATTTCTTTTTTTTAAATATTCGTTAACTGCCTTTCTGGCATCTTCTGAGATAAAAACAACTCGGATCTTATTTCCTTTTCCGCGGATTGAAAATTCGTCTGATGAAAAATCTATATCTCGGGTTAATGAGCAAAGTTCAGACACGCGAAGTCCTGTCGAAAAAAGTAAATATAAAATTGCTCGATCACGGAGAGATTTGATATCGCTTCCTTCTGTTGCAGAAAGTAGGCGATTTAATTCTTGAGAAGAAATTAGGTCCAAAGATCGCTCAGGCACTTTTGCCAGTTCTATGCATTCAGCTGGTAGGCTCTCGATTCTTTTTTTGGCTAAATATTTTAGGAAAGCTCGAAGAGCGATCAAATAATAGTTTTGGGTTTTTCTTTTAAGGGTCGCTCCGGTGGCGCGATTGTTTCCAGCAGATTGGCGATTTAAAAAAAGGCGGAAGTCTCGCACTAGGGGATTAGTAATTTTTTGAGGGCTTCCTATCTTGGCGAATTCCAAAAAACGATTCAAATACCTTTCATAGTTTTCGATAGTTTTTAGACTTGAACCTTTTTCAATTTCTAAATATTCCAAAAATTGTCTTTTGAGATTTTCTAGCTCTGTCGCCATGATTTTATTTTATCATAAATTGGGAATATGTTGTGCGACACAGCAAATATTGCTATTTTCACAGACTTATGCTATAATATTTTAGGTAAAAGTACCTTGAAATAATGTTTCTGTTTACTCAGTGAATTTTCCTAGCCCCATAAAATGAGGCTGAGATAATTTACTGAGTATTAATTAAAAACTTAATTTTATGCCGATAACACCCGATGAAATCAAAAGGGCAAAAAGCGTTTTCGATAACGCTTTTGAAGAGCTGAGAAAGATCAGCCCAAAGTTCAAAGCCTTCCTTGACCAAGGGGGCGAGATACGCGCCCGACGTCAAATAAAAAAATTAATGAGGGCTGATGAAAATTTCAGCCGGGCGGTTCTCCGTTTCAAAATTAAAACGCCGGAAGATATTGAAGAATGCTTAAAATCCTGCGAAGAAAAATTTTTGGATGATAATGGTTGTAATTCTTGGGAATTATCAAAAGAAATAAGTAGAGAATTATTACGTAGTTTTAATAAACTAAAACCTAATACAGAATATTGGGTAAAAATTTTCGACATACTTTCTTTAGTACAATACAAGCATTGCAAGGCCTTCATAACCAAACAGCCAAATTATATATTTGGTGGAGCACAGGGGTTGTCTTTGATAGGCATAGATAAGCTTTATGAGGCAATGCGTGAGGCGGAAAAAAAACGTCAAGAAGCTTGGGTTGAGGAAGGTAAATCCATAGAAAGTTTTGTGAAATCAAATGGCGGCCATTTTTTGGCTTTCGACAAAGAGAGTGCTCTTATAAATGTAGATGAAGATCAAAACTTTCCGGAACCACTAAAGGTTGAAATACCAAATGAAGAAAAAAAAGAAAAAGTTTTTCTTTTACCACGCGTGGATATTTCAAAGGGCGTTGAACCTACAAAGTATTTATTCCATCCGACAGTGAAAGAGGGAATAAGTAAGGGCTTCTTTCTTGTTTGTTTTTATAACATGAAAGAAGGAGTTGAAGAAGTTGAAGAAATTTAAATTTGCGCAGGATTCGAATAACTGAATCCTGCGTTTTTTTATTACCTGTTTCACACTTGCGTTTTTCCATAGTTTATGCTAGTATATGAAACATGTTAGCAACAAAGAAAAAACAAGCAGTTATTAAAAAGAATCAAATTCATGACAAGGACACAGGTTCTCCTGAAGTTCAGGTTGCCGTTTTGTCTACTCAGATTGATGAATTAGCAAAACATTTAAAGAAGCACAAGAAAGATAATCACTCTCGTAGAGGACTTATCAAGATGGTAGCTGACAGACGAACTCATTTAAAATATTTACAACGCAAAGACAAGTCTCGCTACGACGCACTAGTTAAGAAAATGGATTTAAACTAAATTAAAAAGTCCCCGAGAGGGGATTTTTTGTTTAGTAACTAATACGTTAGGCAAGACCTAATGCATATATAAAAAAGTTGTTTTGGTTTGACAAAAGACGTCTGGGGGGGGTAGACTATGAGTAGATTTAATCGAAATCTAGTTATTAGTTAATTTTTAAATTTTATGAAAGAAGGAAAAGATTTTGAAAGATTTGGAGACAGTTTTTCTAGGGATATAGAGAAAGGTGTTCTTAAGAGAGAAGAAGATAAAGAAAAATACAAAAAAGAGATACAAAAACATGTTGAAGAAAAAACTGAATTTTTTAGATTAAAAAAATCAAAAGAGATAAAAGAGATAATTGATTCATTTGATATTATATCAAAATATGATTTTGAAGGTTCTAGTGATCATCATTATGATAAATTTTCAGATGATCATAAATTTGCATTAAATCTGGTTTATGAAAATGCAGATCGCATGGGTAGTCCTAAAGAACTTTTTTTTGTTTTTAAAAAAAATGGTAAATTATTTAAATATGACATAGCTGAGGATTATTCACGAAGGGCAGAAAAAATATTTAGAAAGGACCTCAAAAAATTTGAAGACTCAATGTTGTATGGTGCCGGGGCTATTGTCCCCATTATTAATTATAATTTTGAAAAACCAAAAGTTGTTAAGGATAAGGTGGTACTTAATATAAGTGTTCGCACAAACAACAATGAGATTGAACTATTTTCTGAAGAAAAGAGTTTAGATATTGAAGAGTTGAACCAAACAGCACGTAATGCTTAATAGGTTGTATTGCGTTAGGTCTTGCGTTAGGTCTTGCCTAACGCAAGGTGTATTTGTTATCATATTAGTATGTCTATTCGTAAAACAAATTTTGCTGAAGGTGAATATTATCATATTTATAATCGTGGAAATAGTAAACAGAAAATTTTTCATGACGAGGAAGATTATTTTAGATTTATTTCTTTGCTATATGTTTCAAATACAAGTGAAAGTTTTAATCTTTATGATTTAGGTAGAAATATAAATTTTGATGTGTATAAATTAGAGAGAAACGATCTTTTGGTTGATAAACAACGGGAGAAAATTTTTGTTTCGGAAGAAAGACCTGTTGCCAGCATTCCACCCGTTCGAAGGATTGAACTCGTTGGTATTCACGTTCCAACCATCGTCATTCAAGTTCACGTTAACCTTGCAAAGAGCGCCTTTTTTGTTTCTAACCCAGAAAAGATTACTCGAGCCATCTTCTTTTAAGAGTTTTTCACCCTTAACGATGTGCCTTTCGCAAATCTGTTTGATATGAGCTAAATCAACTTCTTCATAAATATCACCAGCTTTTGCATCACCAATAATATTTTCTTCTGTGATATTCTTCGTGAATTCATAACTGGCCAATTCTTTTGCTGGTGAATTTTTAACTTCATCGTCAAAATAGTTGAACATATCACCATCAACGTAAGCAAATATCCCGCCTTTGTCTTTGGTTTTGAAAAAATCACGAGTTTTGAAGAATTCGGTAGCTTCCAAAGAAATATCTGAAACTACCTTAAGTAAATGCCCGAATTGTTTTTGCACTTCTCCTAAAAAAGCAAGGAGGTTTTTCTGATTCATGTTCGCAATTTTTTTAAGAGTCCTGCGAAGCAACTCATTTTTATCTGCCTTATGGCAAATGTCTGCGATAAGTTTCCAGCCAGTATCGGTCGAAACTTTTTCGGTGTTGTTGTTTGTTTCCATTTTGCACCAATTTTATGTAAAAGAATTATTCCACTTTCGTGGGAGCCGGTATTTAAAGGCCGGTTTCTTACCTTTTTTTCTATTCCAATTATATCACATTTTAGTAGAAAAAGCAAGCCCTAAAAGCCAAAAACACCAAGGGCTGCCCTTGGTGTTTTGAGTATTATCTATTTACAAGTTACGAACTATCTTGAGCCCAATAAATATTTCTTTGGATTTTCAGAAAGATCAACGAAATCATCTGCGACTTCGCGAAGTTTTGAAGAAGTTGATTTGCCGAAAGACATTACTTCTACTTGAGTCATCGTCTGTAAGTATTGAACAAGTGGAATAAAATCTCCATCACCAGAAACGATAACTATCGTGTCCAGACGTGGTGCTGTTTTAATCGCATCCACTGTTAATCCGACATCCCAGTCTCCTTTCTTTGTACCTGTGTGAAACACTTGTAAATCTTTTGTTTTGGTTTCGATACCGAGCTTTGTAAGAGCTTCAAAAAAATGTTTCTCATCGCCAGCTTCTGTCGTGATGACATAGGCAACTGCGTGAACAAGTTTTCTGCCAGCTACGGCTGCTGTCAAAACAGCTCCAAAGTTAACTCTAGCTTTATATAAATTTCGAGCGGAGTGATACAAATTTTGTGTATCTATAAAAACTCCAACTCTCTGTTCTTTATGTTTAATTACTGTCATGTTTATTAAAAATTAATTAATTACTAATAAAATTATAAAAATGTGTTTCACATTATCATGAAACATTCGATCTCTTAAATTATAGCATTTAAGCTCGAGTAAGAATATCGAATTTTAAAGTGGTCTGGCCGGGATGAGACCCGGAGAACCGTTGATGCGTTAGGTCTTGCCTAACGCAAAGTTAACCATTCAAAAATTTCTTCAACAAAAGAAGCTTTATTAGAAAAATATTTTGGGAATGCTCCTATGTTTAGGATTTTGTTCTGAACTCTTTTTTCTCCAATAAAATCAAAATAACTTGAATAAAGGTATTTATTTAAAAAACCTATTGCATCTTTTTTATTTCTAATCCCCTTCTCTTTCCAATCTCTTTGAATAAGTTTTATTGGATTAAGATGTGTATATGAAAATAAATATTTTAAATATCTATCTGTATTAGCATGTTGTGATTTAAATTTTCCCTCAAACAAACCACCTGTTCTTTCATATTTTTTATTGTAATACATAGAATAAGCTGTACTTAATTTCTGCATAAATTTACTTATTCCACCTTCAATTTTTTCTGTTATTAATATATGAAAATGATTTGGCATCAAACAATAAGCTCCTATAACGGGAGTTTTTATACGATTCGTATTCTTGTAGGGTAGGTAAAGGAACTCATAGGGCTATCTACAGATTTGAAAGTTTTGTCAGAAAAGTTGGGGAAAATAATACTAAAACTTGCTGGGTTCTGAAGTGCGACATTAAAAAATTCTTTGCGAGTATTGACCACGATACTTTAAAAAGTATTTTATCTAAATACATAGATGTCAAAGAGACTCTTTGGCTTTTAGGGCAGGTGATAGATAGTTTTCAAACAAAACATATTTACGCCATGGCTGATATATGTAAGGGGTTGCCATTGGGTAATTTAACTTCTCAGTTGCTGGTAAATATTTATATGAATGAGTTTGATCAGTTTGTGAAACATAAATTGAAGGTAAGATACTACATAAGATACGCTGATGATTTTGTAATTGTTTCACAACGTAAAGAATACTTGGAAGATATTTTAGAAAAAATGCAAGAATTTTTGAGAAACGAACTAAAATTGACTATGCATCCGGATAAAGTTTTTATAAAAACAATTTATTCGAGTGTAGATTTTTTAGGTTGGGTCCATTTCGCCAAGCATAGAGTTTTGAGAACTGCGACGAAAAGAAGAATGTTTCGGAATTTAAGAGAAAATAAAAGTGAAAATGTGAAAGCTTCTTATTTGGGAATGTTAAGTCATGGAAACGGTTATGAATTAAAAAAGAAACTGGGCTTTTAATTTGAATTAAAAGATGCTATTCTCTACTCTAGAACCTGCCATCGGTAGGTAAATTATAAGTTAATCTGGTTCATCTTTAGACAGACAGTAGTGTTCTACGAAACGAGGTTTTGAGTGTTTCACGACCCTTCAATAAATTCAGGGTTGCAAAGAACAATACTTTAGTCTGAAGAGGAGCCATCCCTCGACTACGCTCGGGACAAGAACCCGATTATTTTTGAGGAAATAATAATATGCATAAAAAAGAGTTTAGTATTGAAATTGGTGGCAAAAAAATGACCGCCATGTTTACTGATTTAGCTGATCAAGCTCACGGTTCAGTGATGTTAAAATATGGCGAGACTATCGTCATGGCTACTGCTTGTATGTCTCACGATAGACAAGCAGGTTTGGGATTTTTTAATTTAACAGTTGATTACGTAGAAAAATTTTACGCAGCTGGGAAAATTATGGGTTCACGTTTTATTCGTCGAGAAGGTAGGCCATCCGAAGAAGCAGTCTTGGCTTGCCGAGTTATTGACCGAACACTTCGTCCACTTTTCGAACAATCAATTCGTCATGCTGTACAAATAATCGTCACAGTACTTTCAGTCGATGATAATGATCCGACAATCTTGGCAGTGAACGCAGCTTCACTCGCACTCGCTGTTTCAAATATTCCATGGGCAGGGCCGGTAGGTTGTGTTCGTATTGGAAAATATGATACAGATGTTTTGACTGTGAATCCTTCTCAGACATTACGTCTTGGTGATGACAATTTGTACAAATTTGATTTAACTGTTTGCGGAAAAGCGGGGAACATAAATATGATTGAAGCTTCAGCTCATCAGACTGATGAAAATGAATTAGCAGAAGCTTTGCAGAAAGCTAGTGACGAGATAACTAAGCTTGAAAATTTCCAAAAGGAAATCGTAAAAGAAATAGGCAAGGAAAAGAGAGTTATTGAAAAAGAAACTATTAGTGAAGATTCTGTAAAATTATTCAATGAAAATATTTTGCCAAAAATGGAAGCAGCTATTTTCTCTGGTCCTGGCAAAAAAGAAATCGATGCTTTGCATAATGTTTGGAATAAATTAGTTAAAGAAACTTATCCGGACAGAAGTGACTTTGCTTTGGAAGATAATCTTTTTGATGATACAGAAAATGACATGATTCACAAAAAAGCTATCCATGAAGACAAGCGTCCAGATGGAAGAAAGATGGATGAGCTTCGCGACCTCTATGCTCAAGCTGGAGGTGTTTCAAGTATTTTGCACGGTTCAGGAATTTTTTATCGTGGAGGAACTCACGTTCTTTCTGTACTAACCTTAGGTGGGCCAGAAGACAGAAATTTAGTTGATGGACTACAAATAAAAGTTGAAAAAAGATTTATGCATCATTATAATTTTCCTCCATACTCTGCTGGAGAAGTCGGACGCACAGGAAGTACAAATCGCCGAGAAGTCGGGCATGGAGCACTTGCAGAAAAAGCTATTGCGATGGTGTTGCCGAAGGTGGAGGATTTTCCATACACAATCCGAATTGTTTCTGAATCAATGGCATCCAATGGATCAACTTCTCAAGCATCGATTTGTGGAAGTACTCTCGCATTGATGGATGGTGGAGTTCCAATAAAAGCTCCAGTGGCTGGAATCGCGATGGGACTAATGCATGAGTCAGATAATAAATATAAAATTTTGACAGACATCCAAGGACCGGAAGATCATCATGGTGATATGGATTTCAAAGTTGCTGGAACAAAAAATGGAATCACTGCAATTCAACTTGATGTCAAAGTGGAAGGCGTACCAGTTAAAATTTTGACCGAAGCCATGCATCAATCTAAAAAAGCTAGACTTGCAATCATAGAAAGAATTGAAAAAGAAATTTCCGCACCTCGTGCTGAAATTTCTGTAAATGCTCCAAAGATTTTGATGATCAAAATTAAATCGGATCAGATAGGAATGGTCATTGGTGGTGGAGGAAAAGTTATCAAAGATATTAAAGAAAGGACTGGCGCAGAAATAACTATCGAAGATGATGGAACTGTCTTCTTTACCGGTAAGGGAACATCTGCTACGGATGCTAAAAAAATAGTTGAAGAAATGACTCATGAATTTAAGATCGGAGAAGTGATGAAAGGAGAGGTGGTAAAAATCGCCGACTTCGGAGCTTTCGTCCGACTTAATTCTTGGACAGATGGAATGGTGCACATTTCTGAAATTGCTCCGTTTAGAGTCAATCAAGTTAGCGACCTAATAAAAGAAGGAATGATAGTGCCTGTCAAAGTAATAAAAATTGACGCGGAAAGAGGTAAGCTTTCTCTTTCTATAAAAGAAGCTGACAAAGATTTTTTCAAAAATCCTCTAAATAAGGTTTAGAAAATATAAAAATTAAAAAACCGCCAGTCGGCGGTTTTTTAATTGGATTTTTATTGTTATAATAAAATTGTATGGAAAATCAAAATTTAAATAACGGAGATGTCAAAATACCAAAGAAAGTCGGGGTAGTGGAAACTTATGCGGCGGATATGGTAAAGGTTATGGAAAAGAATGAGGGGGGAATAATAAAAAAAGTTATTCATGAAGAAGAAGAACGTGATGCTATAAAAAAAAATATATCTCCGGAATCAGGTAGAAATAGGTCATTTATGTTTATAGGGATAGGTTTGATACTTTTGTCTATTACCATTTTAACCGTTTTTATTTTTTTAAGTAATAAGATTTTTACTGTGGATGTAGGAGCTCAATTTTCTCCTATTATTTTTACTGATAAAACTGGTTTTGTTGATGTGACTGGTCTAACGAAAGATGAGATATTTGAATCTATTTTAAATGAAGCTGACATAACGGATGTAAAATATGGAGGGATAGAAGGAATATATCTAAGTGAAAATAAAAAAGTCATTGGTCTTAGGAGATTTTTAACCCTTATAAAAAGTAGTTTTCCCATGGATCAGATAGCTTCAGTGACTGATAATTTTCTTTTAGGTGTTTTAAATAATCAAACAGAAACAACCCCAACTTATGCATCTGAAGGATTTGCAGGGTCAGAGGGAATCTCTGGTTCGGAAGCTTTGTTAAAAAAGGTACCAGTTGGCAAAGATTTATTTATTCTTTTAAAAACTAAATCTTTTATCGATGTTTTCCCGACAATGAAAAGCTGGGAGAATAAGATGTTTTATGACTTGCACGGTTTGTTTGGAATAAATATAGATGCAGATAATAAGTATCTTTTAACTAAGGATTTTGAAGATGGGGTAGTGGGTAATAAAAATGCTCATATTCTTCGAGATAATGATGGTAATACTGTTTTTGAATACGTTTTTGCCGATGATACTTCAGTAATAATAACCAATAAAGATGAAGCAGCCCAAGAAGTAATGTTGCGTCTTTCTGTGGGTCAGGTGAAAAAATAATAAACGCCCCAGATCTAGGAAATTCCCATAGGTCTGGGGCGGTGGAATTTGCCTTAAAAGTTTAAAATGTTATGATACTGGCATATGGCTTTAGATAAAAAGAAAATTAAAGAAAAATTAGAAAAGGAAAGAGATATGCTCGTTGGGCAATTAAAAGACATGGGTAAATTAAACCCAGAGACTGGTGAGTGGGAAGCCACTCCAGAAGAAAGAGATTATCAGGAATCAGATCAGAACGATATGGCTGATAGATTTGAAGATTTTGAAGAAAGAAGTTCAATGATCAAGGATTTAGAACCAAGATTGAAAAACATTCTTGATGCATTAAAGAAATTAGCTAGAGATTCTTTTGGAAAATGTCAGGTTTGTAAGAAAAACATTGAAGGTACCCGCATGGAAGCCAACCCCGCTGCTAAAACTTGCAAGAAACATCTAAATGGATAACTCAAAGTGAGCTTCGCTAAGGTTTTTTCAGCGCAAGTAAACTTACTAACAGGCAAAATTGTAACCATTGAGGTTGATTTATCTCGGGGATTGCATGCTTTTAGTGTTGTTGGACTTCCAGATAAGGCGGTAGATGAATCAAAAGATAGAGTCAGTTCTGCTATAAAAAATTCGGGTTTTAAATCTCCAAAAGCTAAAAATCAAAAAATAATTGTTTCACTTTCACCGGCAGACCTTAAAAAAGAGGGGCCGTTTTTTGATTTAGCTATTGCACTTTCATATATGCTAGCTGCTGGAGATGTAAAATTTGATCCTGAGAAGAAAATCTTTCTTGGTGAATTAGGATTGGACGGAACTCTCAGAAAAATAAGGGGAGCTTTGCCTTTGGTACAAGAAGCTAAAAGAATGGGTTTTGAAGAAATATATTTACCAAAAGAAAATGCTATTGAGGCGGCTTTGGTGGAAGGAATAAAAATTTACGGAGCCTCTTCTTTAGGAGAAGTGGTAGAACATTTAGATGAAAACAAAAAAGAATTACAAAAAGAAAATAAAAAGATTATTTCGCAAAGACAAACTGAAATAATTTTTAAAAAGGAAAGAAAGAGTTCTGATTTTTCTGATGTTCGCGGGCAGGAAGGCGCTAAGCGTGGGTTGGAGATTGCTGCTGCAGGTGGGCATAATATAGCGATGTATGGACCACCAGGGACAGGCAAGACGATGTTGGCCAGAGCTTTTTCTGGATTATTACCAGATTTAAGTATGGAAGAAATTTTAGAAATTACAGGAATACATTCTGTGGCTGGAGTAATCAGGGATGAATTAATTTTAGAACCACCTTTTCGTTCTCCACATCATACTTCTTCTTATGTTTCACTTATTGGTGGAGGAACTTATCCAAAACCTGGAGAAGTTACTTTGGCTCACAGGGGAGTTTTGTTTTTAGATGAATTTCCAGAATTTGAAAAAAGAGTTATAGAATCCTTACGTCAACCATTGGAAGATAATATTGTTTCTATTTCTCGCGCAAAAGCATCAGCTATTTTTCCTTCCAATTTTATATTAGTAGCCGCGATGAATCCTTGCCCTTGTGGAAATGCCGGTTCTAAACAAAAGAATTGTATTTGTAAGCCATCGGACTTGGATAGATATAAAAGAAAATTATCAGGACCTATTATGGATCGTATTGATCTTTGGGTTTCTGTTGGAAATGTTGATTATAAAAAATTAGGGGAGGAAGGGCATGGAGAAAAAAGTGAAAAAATAAAAGAAAGGGTTTTAAATGCTAGAAAAATTCAGAAAGAAAGATTTGGAAAGTTGGATAGAAAAATAAGATTGAACAGTGAAATGAATGTGAAAGATTTATTTAGTTTTGTGGAACTATCTGGAGAGGTGAGGGATTTACTAGATAATAGTGCTGAACAATTAGCCCTTTCGGCTCGTGCTTATCATCGAGTAATAAAAATAGCTCGAACTATTGCTGATTTAGAAAACTCAGAAGACGTAAAAGCTGAACATATTTTGGAAGCCATACAATATAGGCCGAAAGTGAGTTCGTAAAAGATCCCCAGTAAAATATAGAATATGTTATTTCTAAAACCGCACATAAAAATCTGCTGATTTTTTGCTATGCTCGGCTCGTCAGCCTGCGCAATGCTTTTATAAACAACATATTCTACATTTTCTGGTTATTAAGGAGTTTTCCACAGTTTTGGTTGACGGTGAACGTTCGTTCACCTATAATATAAATGTCGGTAATTATAAAAATATAACCAATAGATATATGTCACAAAAACAATATTTAAAAAGCATTGAAAAAGAGATACAAAAAATCAATAAGAGGATTGATTTGAAAATACTTCAGGGAGAAAAGTATTCCAAGGAGGCTAGAGATCATAGACTTCTTTTAAAAAAGATTCGTTATCACAAAAGAAAGAGTTTCTTTGATAGATTTTCTATGAAGCTTAGTTCTGCTGTCAGAATGACCATTTTTTAAAATAATATGGTTAATCATTATCAAATTAAATTAGAATCTTTCTATTCGAGCAACAACCGCATGCCGACCTTTTCTGAGATGATGGAACTTTTCAGTTTTAAATCTAAAAACGCTGTTTCAAAGATTGTAAATAAATTAATGGAAGCTGGCTTGATAGAGAAAGATCATTTGGGTAGGATTATCCCTACGAATTCTTTTTTAGAGATTCCGGTTCTTGGATTAGTTAAAGCTGGAATTCCGACTGACGTCGATGAAGAAATGAAAGAAACCTTGTCCTTGGAGAATTTTTTAATTGATAAAAAAGAATTGACCTACATGCTGGAAGTCGATGGTGATTCCATGATTGAGGCTCACATAGAAAAAGGGGATCATGTGCTAGTCGAAAAGACCAATCAAGCTAAGGACCATGACATCGTGATTGCCGAAGTGGATGGAGAATTCACAATGAAATATTTTCGTCGAGATGGAGGTAAGGTATGGCTCGAACCAGCGAATAAAAATTTAAGACCAATTTATCCAACACAAAGTCTGAATGTCATAGCAAAAGTGAAGGCAGTGATCAGGAAGTATTAAATTGTTTTATTATATTTAGGTAAAACAAAAACACCCCGAAGGGTGTTTTTTAGTAATTCTTTTCGCGCGAAAGGAATTTTTATTCTACTGCATCCTTCAAAGCTTTTGAAGCTCTGAATTTTGGAACTTTCTTAGCAGCTACTTTAACTTGTTCTCCAGTTTTTGGATTACGAGCCATTCTTGCTGCACGTCCTTTTACGGAAAAGATTCCGAATCCAGCAATTGAAACTTCATCTCCCTTTTTCATAGTTGCGATGATAGTGTCGAATACTGAGTCTACGATTTCTTCAGCTTGTACTTTTGTACCGCCAAGTTTTCCGTGTACCATTTCTACTAGTCCTTGTTTATTCATAGGTTTTTTTAAAAATTATTTTTATAATATTCTCTCGACCCCGCCTCGCCGTCGCGAAGCTTTTATTGATAAACTACTACATTACTATTATATACTAAGGGTTTTTTAAGGCAACCCCTTTAAGAGATTTTAAAAGTGGGGTATATTATTGATTCGGTAAGTATAGAAAAATCAAAAAACTCCCCAATTGGGGAGTTTTTTGATTCATTTTTACTATATTTTATCTTGCATACTCGATTATGCGTGTTTCCCTTATCATTGTTACCTTAATCTCTCCTGGGTATTTGAGCTCTTGCTCTATCTTAGTAGCAATGTCTCGGGCTAGAAGTTTAGCTTCTACGTCGGATATCTTTTCAGGGGTAACAAATATGCGGATTTCACGTCCAGCTTGCAAAACATAACATTTTTCAACAGCTGGGAAGGTATTTGCTAGAGCTTCTAGCTCTTGTAATCTTTTAATGTAGTTTTCTACTGAGTCTCTACGTGCTCCTGGTCGTCCACCTGAGATAGAGTCGGCTGTTTGGACGATGACTCCTTCTATCGTTTCATAAGGGTGGTCGCCGTGGTGGCTTTTCATTGCAGTAATAATGCGTTCGTCAGCTCCGAATTTCTGCAAAATTCTCATTCCGATTTCAACGTGGGTTCCTTGTACTTCATGATCCAAAGCTTTTCCTATGTCGTGCACCAAAGCACTGGCTTTAGCTATGGCGACATCTGCACCTAATTCTTCTGCTAGCATTCCAGCAATGTGAGACATTTCAATGGAGTGTTGGAGAACATTTTGTCCATAACTGGTTCGGAAATACAATCTTCCGATAATTGCTACGACACGTGGATCAAAGTTGAAGATTCCACATTCATAAACAGCTTGTTCTCCTTTTTCTTTGATTATTTTATTGATTTCTTCTTTGGCTTTTTCTACTAATTCTTCAATTTTTGTAGGCTGAATGCGTCCGTCTAGAATAAGATTTTCCAAAGCGACTCTCGCTACTTGTCTGCGGACTGGGTCAAATGAAGAAATGATAATTGAACCGGGTGTGTCATCCACAATAAGCTCAACTCCAGCAGCTCTTTCAAAAGCACGGATGTTTCTTCCTTCTTTACCGATAATCTTACCTTTTATTTCATTGTTTGGGATGGTAACTGTGGTGGTCATTAAGTCTGAAGCGGTGCTGGAAGCCAATCTTTGAATGGAGGTAGAAAGAATATCCTTTGCCATTCTGTCTAATTTTTCTTCGTTGTTGTTTTCAAGTTTTTGGATTCTGACCAATAAATCTTGTTCTGATTTCTTTTCAATGTCTAACATCAAGCTTTCTTTAGCTTCTTCTTGGGTAAGACCTGCTATTTTTTCAAGTTCCAACATCTTTTCAGCTTCCACTTTGGAAACTTTTTCTTGAATTTTCTTTATCTCTTCTATTTTGAGTTTGATGTTTTCAACTTCTTTATTTATTTCAGCTTGGCGAGCATCGAGAAGTTCGTCTTTTTTAATCAGACGTTTTTCAGTTTCTTTTAGTTCGAGCTCCTTATCTTTTTGCTCTTTTTTTAATTCTTCTAATTTTTCCTCTGATTTTCCTTTAGCTTCATCAATGATTCTCTGTGCTTCTTCCTTCGCACCGACCATCATTTGCTTTATGTCTATTTCTATTGAACGTCTTTTTCCTAAGGCGATGATCAAACGTAGGTAATACCCTATGATCACGCCCAAAAGGAGTACACCTACCCCTATCAGGATTATTATTGTTGTGCTCATAAATAATTTTATTCGATTTTAAAATACAGGTTTATAACCCAATAGAAAGTGCTGATGTAAAACAAAACTTTTGAAAACGTGTATATTTTATAAGCAGATTTGGCGTCATAGTGGATGTATTAGTAAAAACGAACATTTAATAAAACTTTTAAATTTCGATACTTTTATAATACTCTATAATAGATTTTATGTCTAGTATGTTAATAAAAAACAAAAACGCCATCATTTTTTGATGATGGTGTTTCGGGTCTGTTTTTCTATTTAACGCTTTTAGACTTAGTGACGATTTCGTCTATGATTCCGTATTTTTTGGCCTCATCGGCATCCATAAAGAAATCTCTTTCTACGTCCTTTTCTATTTGAGATAGCGATTTTCCAGTATTTTTTGCCAATAATTTATTTAAATTATCTCTAGTTTTTAATATATGTTTTGCTGTAATAGCAATATCTGTAGCTTGTCCTTCTACTCCGCCTAATGGTTGATGAATCATTATTTCGGCATTTGGTAATATAAATCTCTTGCCTTTTTTACCAGCTGACATTACTATCGCTGCTCCTGAAGCTGCAAGTCCTACACAAAAAGTAGAAACATCTGGGCGAACATGGTTCATAGTATCAACGATTGCCATAGTTGAAGTGACTGATCCTCCGGGAGAATTTATGTAAAGGCTGATATCTTTTTTTGAGTCTTCTGATTCCAGGAAAAGAAGTTGAGCGATGATAATATTTGCTGTGTGGTCATCAATCGGTCCAGCTAAGAATATGATTCTCTCTTTTAGTAGACGAGAGTAAATATCATAAGCCCTCTCCCCAAATTGTGATTTTTCTATAACTGTTGGTATTAACATTTCTTTATTATATCACTTTTATTGATTTTCTAGGAATTGAAATACTGCTTCGTTGGTCAAAACATTTTCAGCATGAAGAGTGGCTCTTTCAGGATCAGCGTCTTTGTAGTGCTCAAGGATCATGGCGACTTCTTTGGCAACTTGTTCTTTATCAGCCACTATTTTTTCTGTTTTGGATATTTCATTTAATACAAGACCGAGCTTCGCCTTTTTTTCGGCATCCTTTGTGAATTCTTTTCTTATATCTTCTACTGTTTTATTTAAATGTTTTAGATAATCTTCAAATTTTAAACCCATAGCAGTTATGTCTGATTCCATTCTGTATAAAATTTTATCAAGCTCTGCTTCGACTAATATTTGAGGCAAGTCCATTTTTGAATCTTCTATAACTTTTTCAACAATCTTTAGACGAGTTTTTTCTTTAAGTTGATTATCTTTTTCTAATTTTATATTTTCTTTTAGTTTTGTTTTGAAATCCTCAACATCTTTAAATGGCCCCAATGCTTGAACGAATTCATCATTAAGTTCTGGCAATTCAACTTCTTTTATATCGTGTTCGTGTCCACATTCTTCGCCTTCTTTGTGTTCGTGGTCACATTTTTCTGCACCTTCAGCAATGTGAACTTTTGGTGCACGGGACTTTCTTATATCCATGATAGTATCTTCCATTTCTTTGTCTGTAACAGTCGTGTCTTTTTCCTTTTCAGTAATCCCAGAAATTATTTTTTTAGCAATATCTTTATATTCAGGAAGTTTTATTTCCGGCAAAACAGATGTTTTGATTTTAAATTCTAATGGATTTTTTCTAGCTAGTTTTGTGATGCTGATTTCTGGTCTACTGATCACGTCTATTTTTTCATCTTCTATTATTTTTGGGTAATGTTCACTCAATGCCATTTCAGCCATTTCTTCTAGAATTTTTATTTCTGGGATGGTTGAAAGTAGCACATTTTCTGGCGCCTTACCTTTTCTAAAGCCTTTTAATTCTATGTTTTCTCCTATTTTTTTAAGAGCCTTGCTGAAATATGTCTCAAAAGCATCAGCCTCTAAAACCCCCTCTATTTCTACTTCACTTTTTGGTAATTTTTTTATTTTTACATTTATTTTTGTCATGCGGTTATCTTATACTAAAAGAGAATATTTTTCAAATAAATTAAAAAACCACACCAAAAGGTGTGGTTTTTTTAGTTTTTATCTACTGTATAGAATTTACATCTACTCCAGTATTTGTGTTTACACTATTGATTTCTTTATCGAGTGAATTTACATCGTTTAGGTCTGATCCAGTAGAAGTATTACTTGTTTGCATGGTATTTTCTGTATTTTTTCTTGGCATATTTTTGACTTTTGATTGCCAAATATAAATTCCACCGATTAAAATAATGACAATAATTATAATTGACCCTATAAGCGCACCATGTGATTTTTTTTCTATTTCCATTTTGTTTATTTTATTTAGGTTAATAATTTTTATTGGCTTGCTCCAGTGTTTGTGTTTTCGACTGGGTTAGTTGCATTTTCTTTCTCGGCCTTTTGTGTAGCGAGGGTCTCTTTAAGAGATTGGACTGCATCTTTTAGAGATTGATGAGCATCTTTTATTAATGTTTGAGTTTCTTGCGCCAAAGTTTTTAATTTCGTTTTGTTTTCTGCAGAAAGTTGTGTAATTGATCCAGAAAGCAAAGTACTAGCTTCTGTTATTTTTGCACCAGCTTCGGTTAATTTTGTTTCAGCTGTAGCTACTGATGTTTTTGCATTTGTTGTATCTATCCCCTTGGCTTCTAATTTATTAATTAAAGTATTAACTTTATCTTTTAGTCCGTTTATTCTTTCTACTGCAGAAGTAAACCTCTCTAGAGCTTGTTCTCTCCCAGCGATTCTTAATTCATCAGCCTTTGCTTTTACTGTATCTTTTTCTGTTTTGATTTTTGTTTTTAAGTCTGTCATCTTCTGTTTGGCTTCGTCTCGAAGTTTTTGTATTTCAGCTCGGGCGGCGTCTCTTTCTTGCATGATTTTATTTTTTAAATCTCGGACTTCTTGTCGAGGACCTTGTCGCTGTTCTTTAGTTGTTGTAGTTCCTTCTTGTGCTAAAACAAATGAAGCAGAAAAGAAAAATATAAATGCGCTAATTAATAATAGATTTGATATTTTTTTCATAAAATTATTTTATAAACCCTTCAACTAAGCTCAGGGTAAACTATTTATAATAAATTCAACCTGTTTATTATTATACACCCAAAAACAAAAACAGCACAAAATTAATTTGTGCTGTTTTTTAAGTTGATTTGAAAAATATTTTTTAAATCAAGAATGCGACGATTAGTAAGGCAACAATGTTTAGAATCTTGATCATTGGATTAATAGCTGGTCCGGCAGTATCCTTGTAAGGATCACCGACAGTATCACCAGTGACAGCTGCTTTGTGAGCATCTCCACCTTTTCCACCATGATTTCCAAGTTCAATATATTTTTTAGCATTGTCCCATGCGCCTCCACCGGAAGTCATTGAGATTGCTAAGAACAATCCAGTAACAATAGAACCTACAAGAAGTCCACCCAATGCGACTGGTCCTAGTAAGAATCCTACGATGATTGGAGCAAGAACTGGGATAAGTGCAGGCACGATCATTTGTTTGATTGCACTTTTTGTAACGATATCTACACAAGTTCCGTATTCAGGCTTTCCTTCGCCTGTCATGATACCCTTTATTTCTTTGAATTGTCGGCGAACTTCATCTACAACCTTGCCGGCTGTTTTTCCAACTGCTTCCATACATAGAGCACCGAAGTAATAAGGAAGAAGTCCTCCGATAAATAATCCGATAATAACTTTTGGATTACTTAGATCGAAAGCCATAACGTGTCCAAGCTTGATTGAAATTTCTTGAGTGTAAGCTGAGAATAGAACCAAAGCAGCAAGTCCAGCTGAACCGATTGCGTAACCTTTGGTAACAGCTTTTGTAGTGTTTCCGACAGCGTCTAATGGGTCAGTAATTTCACGAACTGATTCTGGAAGTCCTGACATTTCAGCGATACCTCCAGCATTGTCTGTAATTGGTCCATAAGCATCGATAGCTACGATAATTCCTGTCATTGAAAGCATCGACATTGCAGCGACTGCGATTCCATATAGTCCTCCAAATTTATAAGTAACTAAAATTCCAAGTACGATTGTGATCAAAGGAAGAGCTGTAGCTTTCATTGAAATTGCTAAACCTTGAATGACATTTGTTCCATGTCCTGAGACGGAAGCTTTGGCGATAGATTTTACTGGGCTGTATTTTGTAGAAGTAAAATATTCTGTAATAACAACCAACGCACCAGTTACAAAAAGTCCTGTAAGTGCGCAAATAAATAAATTACCGACTGAATATAATCCATTGCCTGACATTAATAATTTTGTGATTGGGTAAAATGCTGCAGCTGCAAGAACTCCTGAAACAATGAGTCCTTTATACAAAGCTCCCATTATATTTACTTTTCCTTTTTCTGATTTTCCTAATTTAACAAACCAAGTTCCGATAATTGAACAAATGATTGCCATAGCTCCTATTGCTAGTGGATAAAGAATTGCTCCTTTAAATCCAACAAACAAAAGTGAACCTAAAAGCATTGTTGCGACGGAAGTCACAGCATAAGTTTCAAAAAGGTCAGCTGCCATTCCTGCGCAGTCTCCGACATTGTCTCCGACGTTGTCAGCAATAACTGCAGGGTTTCTTGGGTCATCTTCTGGAATTCCAGCTTCAACCTTTCCGACTAAGTCTGCTCCGACGTCAGCTGCTTTTGTAAATATCCCTCCTCCAAGTCTAGCGAAAACAGAAATAAGAGAAGCACCAAAACCTAATCCGATTAAAGCTTTTACATCTCCAGTAACTGCATATAGAACTGTAACTCCTAGAAGTGCTAATCCGACAACTAAAAGACCAGTGACTGTTCCACCTTTAAAAGCTACATCAAGAGCTTTTTGTAAGCCACCCTTTGCTGCTTCTGTCGTTCGTACGTTGGCACGGACTGAAACATTCATTCCGACGTATCCAGCTAAAGCTGAAAGAACTGCACCGATAATAAAACCAATAGCTGAAGGGAATCCAAGTCCAAACCAAAGAACAAAGAATAAAACAATAGCGATCACGCCGATTGTTTTATATTGTCTGTTTAAGTAAGCTTTTGCTCCTTCTGCGATAGCATTGGCGATAGATTGCATTTTTTCATCACCAGCGCTTTTCTTTAAGATTGATTTAGCTAAGAAAAGACCATAGACGATAGCAATTAGAGAACTAATAATTGCAAACCATAAAAATGTACTCATATATTTTTTATATTTAACCCTTCGACAAGCTCAGGGCAAGTTAATAATAATAATTATGCTTTTAATTTTTTAACCTTTTTTGTTTCAGTTGAAGTTTCTTTTTCTTCTTCAACTTCTTCTTTTATTTCAACTTTGTCTCCATCAGTAGAGGCAACTTCTGTTCCATTTCCTTTAATATCTATTCTCCAACCAGTAAGTTTTGCTGCGAGACGTACGTTTTGACCACCTTTTCCTATTGCTAGAGAGAGTTGGTCTTCAGCGACTTCGACTACGGCTTTGTGTTCTTTTTCATTTACTTCTATTGATAGAACTTTTGCTGGTGATAGGGAATTGGAAACAAATTCTTTTGGATCTTCTGACCAAGGAATAATATCTATTTTTTCTCCAGATAATTCTTGAGTGACTGTATTTACGCGAGTTCCTTTTTGACCAACACAAGAACCGACTGGATCGATGTGTTCATCATTTGAAAATACTGCTATTTTTGAACGAGCGCCTGCTTCGCGGGCAATAGATTTTATTTCAACGACACCATTTTGGATTTCTGGAGCTTCCATTGTGAAAAGTTTTTCAATAAATTTTGGATGAGTGCGAGAAAGACGGAGATTGATTCCTCTTGGTGTATCTTCCACAGAATATAAATAAGCTCGTAAACGTTGACCTCTTTGGAAAAATTCGCCTGGAATTTGTTCTTCAGTAGGCAAGATTCCTGTCGCACGATTGAAATCGATGTAAACATTTCCTCTTTCTACTTTTTGGACGATACCAGAAATTATTTCTCCTTCTTTAGTTCCGTATTCACCGATGATTGAAGTTCTTTCCGCTTCACGAATTCTTTGGATGATGACTTGTTTGGCAGTTTGAGCTGCAACACGTCCATAATCATCTTTTGGTTCTAGTGGAAATATTACTTCATCATTTAGTTCAACACCTTTTTTTATTTTTCTAGCATCTTCGAGCATTATGTGGTGCTCAGGATTAAAATGAACTCTTTCATCGTCTGTCTTTACTGAATATTCTTTATTTTCTTCTTCTTCATCTATTCGAGCGATAGTTTCATCGACTACGATTTTAACTTGGAAAAAATCTGCTTTTCCTGTTTCCAAATCAAATTTTGAACGGATGATTTGTCCTTTTTTGCCGTAATCTTTTTTATAAGCGGCGGCCATGGCTTGTTCGATGGCTTCCAAAATTTTTTCTTTTGGAATTTTCCTCTCTTCCTCCAGCTGTTCTAGCGCTGACCTAAATGTTTTTATATCTAACATTTTTTTTATTAAATCACATTACGCAACCGTTAGATTGGCGCATGTTATTTATATTAACTATTAAATTTTTCTAAAAATATAGAATACTATATTTTGTCTTCGACTCGGACGTTATGAATATAAATGTTCATACGCTCCTCGCTCGAAAAAATAAAAGCCCTGTTTTGCAGGACTTGTACTATTTAAGAATATCACAATGGTTATTTAAATGCAATATTGAAAACAAATAACTTGTTATCCACAACAGATTTTTATTTACCCCTTTGTGTTATATAATGTGAGTATGATTCAAAATAAAAAGAAATCACGTCTTTTAATTGCTTTTTTAATATTATTTTTAATAGCATTTTCTATTTACTTTTATCTTTCTCCGAGTACCGCACAGGCTACGAATGCAAATTTCTCAGGTTATGCTTGGTCTCCAAATACTGGCTGGCTGAATTTTAGTGGGGTTAAATATGACATATCGACAGGGGATGTTTCAGGTTATGCTTGGTCTTCAAATACTGGCTGGGTTCAGTTTGGTGGTTTATCTGGTTTTCCGACTGGTTCTGGAACAGTTAGCACTAATGCAAACGTCAACCTAACAACAGGTAAAATGACGGGTTGGGCTAAGGTTTTGTCACTTCCTAACCCAAAAGACACTGAGTCTACTGAATGGGCAGATGGTTGGATAAGTCTTGGGGGGACATTACCAGCATATACTGTTGGTTTTAATACAACCACAGGTGTTGCCAATGCAAACTCTTATGCTTGGGGATCAAATGTTTTAGGTTGGATCAACTTTTCTAACGTAAAAATGGACGTTTCTCCTTCACCTAGTGTTTTATTGAATGCTAATCCTGTAAATATTGTTTCTGGTACATCTTCTGCATTGTCTTGGTCTGGAAATAATTTAACGACTAGCTCTACTGGTTGTGTTGCTTCAGGTGGTACTTCTCTTTGGGTTGGTAATCAACCATCACCTATCGGAACTTTTTCTACAGGAAATTTATCGACCGGAAGTTCTCCTACCACTTACACTTATGGCATTAAATGCCTTGGAGTAGGAACAAATGGTGCAGTTTATTCTACCCCAATAAGTTATGCGAATGTCGTTGTTTATCCGACAGGCACATGTATTGATCCGACTGCTCAAAACTATCTTTCAATAGGAAGTTGTACATACGCTAGTTGTTCAAATCATTTATTAGATCCAGGTGAGAGTGCTATAGATTGTGGAGGGATTTGTCCTCCTTGTAAAAAGCCGCCTCATTTTCAAGAAAATTAAAAATAGTCGTTTATTTTAGAAACAATATTATAAATTAATTAATAAATCATGAATAAAAATAAAATATTACAGTCAATAAAAGTTATAGTTTTGGGTTTAGTCGTCGGGTTTGGAATTAATTTTGCTTTTGCGCAAATTGCTCCTACTTGGACTCCACCAACAGGAACTCCTTCGGTTTCAAATAACGTTTGGTCACCAGTAAATGTAGGTCCTAGTGACCAAGTAAAAAATGGTGGCTTATCAGTCGGCTCATTTTTAGCTAATCTGAACTCACTATTTTATGGAGATGTAACAATAGATTCCTTGAAAGATCCTTTGGCTACAGCAGATAGGCAGGTTTGCGTAGACAGTACTGGGAAAATAAAAGTTTGTGACACTACTCCTCCTGTTGTTACCCCAAGTTGTGGAACTGCTAGTGGTGGATTATTTACTACAGTACCAACGACTAATCTATGCGGGACAGGAAGTACTCTAAATGGTTCTGTAAGTAGTGCTAGTCTTAGTACTCCGACTTGGACTTGGAATTGTAAAGTAGGGACTACTTATTCTCCGACCTGTAGTGCTAATACGAAGATAGTATTACCTAGCCCGCTTCCAATGATGTATAAACTTGCTAATGCTAATGATTATTATTGTGAAATTACAACTAGTTCTAGCTTTACGCAGATGGGGCCAACTCTTATTCAGGGTGGGGTAGGTGGCTTTACCTATAAGTGGTATAAAAATGGTGTCTTAGATCCATACTATTACGATAATTATTATAATATTGATGTAGCTGGTACTTACTCATTAAGACTTGATGTGAAAGATTTAGGCGGGCATACAGCTACAACCACCGAAACAATTACTTTAGGAGGTGGTACTTGTTGTATAGGATCGGTATGTGGTGGTCATAGTGGTGATACTGGATTGAGTGGAAATTAATAATTAATTTATTCGCTATTTAATTCATGGCGGAAAATAAAAAAATGAAAAAAAATGATTGGATAAAATCAATAAAAATAATAATTCTTTGCTTGGTGATAGGGCTTGGAGTTAGTTTTATCTCTGCGTGGACAGCTCCTTCTGGTGCTCCAGCATCAGCAACTAATACGAAAGAACCAGTGACTGCTGAACCAAGTGGTAGTTCAAATCTTCAAGCGAAAACTGGCGGTCTTTCTGTAAATGCCTTTTCTGTAACAACAGGCTCTCAATTCAACGGAGATGTTACAGTAAATTCTCTTTCTGGAGGTACGGACAGAAATGTTTGCGTCGATAAATTTGGTAAAATTAAAATATGTCAATAAATAATTTTATGATAAAAAATCAAAAGAAATTAATAACATATTTATCCATACTAATTTGTGCAGTTGTGATTTGTTTTGGGGTTTATAAATTTATCTCTAATCAAGTAAAAAATGAAACAAATCCAGTAAATTTTTCTGATCAGCAAAAGTTAGATGTTTTACAGAAATTAAAAGATGAATCTACTGTAAAACCTCTCTCTTTGGAAGAAAAACAAGAATTAATGAAGAAGTTGAATGCAGAACCCACAAAAGCTAAGACTTTGACCGAAGAAGAGAAATTAAATATTCTGAACTCATTAAGTAATCCTAAATAGAATGACAAATAAAAACCCCACTGATAAGTGGGGTTTTTATTTTATAAGTTGTGTTATATAATAAACGTATGAATCATGGTAAAAGTAGAGTCTTCGTTTTTATTATTATTTTAATAATAATTGTTTTGGCTGTTGTTTCTATTTATTTTTATTTAAAACCTAAACAAAATATTCCAATTCAACTTTCTCCGTTAACGGAAGAGCAGAAAATTAATATTTTAGATAAATTAGGAGAAGGTGCTGATATATCTCCTGAGGGAATAAAAAAGCAAGAAGAAACCTTGAAGCAATTAAATGGTGGAAAAGCGGAAACTAAACCACTAACTAATGAAGAAAGGCAGAAATTGTTAAATTCCATTCAATAAGCTTTAATCCTATATTTTATAGGGTTATTTCGTTGTTATTGTTGACTTTTTTGTATTTTGATGTATATTATATACAGGGTGATTTTAAACTCGTGTAGTGCGAGAAAAATCAAACTCTTTGAAAAATAAATAAAAAAGTTGGAGGACAACAAATGAAAAATCTTATTAAAATTATGGTTGTTCTCGGTATATCCTTGAGCAGCATAAAATCCAATTCTCAAAACACTTTCCAGAAAACTTATGGAGCTAATGGGAAAGGATTACAGGTTATTAAAACAAATAATGGTAATTATGCCATGGCAGGTTCTTTTAATAATGATGTTTCTTTACTTATATTAGATAAATATGGAAATAAAATTGTTAATAAAACTTATGGTGGTTCTGCATTAGATGATGGAAATGCTATTGCTCAAGCTTCTGATGGCAGTTTCTTTATTTTAGGTAATACTTTTTCTTTTATTACAAATGGAATTGCTGCTGCTTATTTATTGAAAGTAGATGTGACTGGAAATCTTATTTGGTCTAAGTCTTTTCAAGGAGATGGGTCATGTATGAATACGTCTAGCGGATGGTCTATTTTACCTACAGATGATGGTGGTTGTATTTTTTCTGGTGGGGCTGGTGCTTTTTGTACAGGGGAAGCTGGGCTTTTTGTTACTAGAATTAATTCTAGTGGGAATATTATTTGGTCAAATGTTTATGATGGAATGATTGGAATGAGTATGGTAAAGACTTCAGATAAGATGTATGCGTGTTGTTCTTGGAAAAATTGTGGTGCCACAATAGAGGATGTTTTGCTTTTTAAAATAGACAGTAATGGAGTGCAACAGTGGGCGAAAACTTATGGAGGATCTTCTACAGAATATGGATATTCTTTAAAGGAGACATCGGATAATGGGTTTATTGTTGTTGGAAGCACTGAAAGCTTTGGGACAAGTGGACGAAATGTCTATGTTGTGAGAACCAATTCTTTGGGCGACACTCTTTGGACAAGAAGTCTTGAAAGTTCTGGTAAAAGGTCACAAGGCAATTCAGTTGAGCTTGTCTCAGATGGTTTTGTAATTGTTGGGTATAATAGTGATTTTACAAACTCTTTTTATTTTAATTTTTTAACAAAAATTGATATGAATGGGAATGTATTATGGAGTAAAAATATTATATCTACTAATTATGATCAATATTTACATTCGCTCATTGTTTCTGGTGATGATGGTTATATATTGGTTGGTCAATATGGCAACATCGCTTACGTAGCTAAGACAGATTCAGTTGGTAATGTTGGATGTAATGAGTCTGATGCAAATATGAACGCTTATTTTACCAATACTATTGTTCAAAATTTTGTTTTACCGCAATTTTCTGTGGTGCCAATTGTAAACAATTGTCTAACCATAGAAAGTGCTTCTGTTTTGGTAATTGATACAATTTGTTCGTCTATTACTGTGGGTACGCAGGAGTTTAATAAAGATGTAATTTCTGTTTATCCGAACCCTACTCAAAATTATATTATTGTGCAGGGTGTACGCAAAGGTAATTTCCAACTTTTTGATTCTTTTGGAAAGCTAGTTTTTCAAAAAGAGTTGACTGATAAAGAAGAAAAGATTTATTTAAACGATCTACCTAATGGAATTTATCTGTATTCTATTGGTAATTTTACCGGTAAAATTGTTTTAATAAATTAGTTTACATTTTTATCTCTGAAACCCTGTCTATTTTAATAGGCGGGGTTTTTTCTTTTCTTTTCTTTTTTTACGTTATATAATATTTGTATGTTAAAAGACAAAAAGGTTTTTCTCTCCATTTTTATTTTAGTAATTATTGCTTTTTCTGTGTTTTCATTTTTGGATTTTAAAATTCATAAGGTAAATGCTGATCCACTTGTGTCAGGTTCGACAGATAAAGTTTTATACGGAAAGGCTTGGGTTCCGAATTTTGGTTTTTTGAGTTTTAATAATTGCACAGATCCTACTTCATCTAGTACTTGTACCAGTATCTCTTATCAAGTAAAGATTGATTCATCAAAAAATCTTGATGGCTGGGCTTGGCTTAGTTATTATGATCCGACTATAAATAACACAGGAGTTAATGCTGGTAGTTGGGTGCAGTTTGGTACCGGTGGCTTTATGTATCCAGTGGTTACTGGACCTGATGGTGTTTCTGGCGCAAAAGTTACTTTAGATGGTACTGGTGACATAGTAAATATTACTGGTTGGGCAAGAGCAATAAATTCTACAGCAAAAGGGACAGCAGACTGGAATGGCTGGGATGGCCTTATTTCTTTTGATTCTAGTTCATATTATGGAGTAGGTGTGACTGGATCTTCGACTGGTTCTGGTGTGACAAAAACTCAAAGTTTTAAAGATTATGCATGGGGTGGCCCGGTGCTTGGAGCCGTTGATTTCTCTGGAGTAAGTGCTATTTGGAATAATATTGTTTCTCCTAGCTGTACTTTAGTAGTGACTCCTGCTTCACCAATACCTTCGAATACTTCTTTTACAATTTCTTGGTATGGGAATGACCTTGTAGCAAATAAATGTACCACTTCTGGTGGTGCTCGTCCCTGGCCTACTCTTTCTGGAGTTTACAGAGCTACTTCTGGGGCTGTTGGAATGGTTTTAGGAATATCATCTCCAACAACCTATATCATGTCTTGTTTGGGAACGGATGGGCTACAGCATGTTTGCTCAACTAAGGTAAACGTAGCTGCTCCTCTCCCAACTGTGGATTTACAAGCATCTCCAACCTCTGTTGCGAATGGACAAGATTCAAGTATTTCTTGGGTATCTACTGGGACCACTTCGTGTAGTGTTACAAAAAATGGTTCCGCCTTTGCTTCTGGTCTTTCTGGTGGCCCTATTTCTTCGGGTGCTTTATATTCAAGCACTACATTTACAGCAATGTGTCACGTTCCAGGATTTCCAGTTAATCCAGATATTTCAGATTCAAAGACTGTGATGGTGGATGTTTTTCCTGGTTGTCCTACTGGTCCAGAAATACCAGGGTATAGTTGTAATGTGTCTGGTTGTCCAGATTGTAATTTCCCATTATGTACTGGTGATATATACTCTTTACCTCTTCAGCCTGGAGTAAGTTGTGGAATCCCAAATTGTCCAGTTTGTACAAAAAGACCACCTGGATATAAAGAGAATTAAAATATTTTATTATTAAATTATGAAAATAAAAATGAAAAAAGAAAATTTTATACGAGGGGTTAAGGTGATAATGTTGGGGTTATTGCTAGGGGTAGGAATTGGTCTTCTTCAAGCATCCTCTTGGAGCGCGCCTACGACTACTGTGGGTGTATATTCACCAACTAACTCAAAGCCACCAATTAATTTTGGCACTGATTCTCAATCCAAGGCAGTTGATTCTAGCAATGCCGGTAGACATGGAGGTCTTGGTTTAGGAGGCTCTCTTTCAGTTGCAGCTGGAGCTGTTTTTCAAAAATCTGTTAATGTCGGTTCCTCTCTATCTGTAGAGTCATTAGTTGTTTACGGAAATAAAAAAATTACCAATAGTTTGGTTGTTAGTTCTATTGCAAATTCACCCGGTAAAAAAGTTTGCGCTGACAGCGATGGGAAGCTGATAACTTGTCCTGTGGCATCTTGTCATGGAACATATCAGGGTAATGGACCACTTCAGTCAGTTTGTGGTCCAGGAAGTGCTACTGTTGCTAGTTTTGTATCAAGCTATGGTTGTACAAATGCCGGGGCTCTTTGTTCAACTGTTCCAGTTGCTTCTTGTACAGGTAGTACCAGTACTTGTTCAAGTGGTTGTTTTTTACAACAGAGTTATCCAATAATAAATAAACCATGTTCAGATTTTACGACACAAATAACGTGTTCCTCTCGTTCTACTTGTTCTTGGGGGTTTTAATTAACAATTAATAAAAATTATGAAAAAACAAACAATACAATCAGTAAAAATAATAATTTTAGGACTAACAATCGGGCTTGGAGTTTTTATAACTTCAGCAGCCTTTACCCCACCAACAACCTCTCCTGGTACAGTGGGTCCTTCCCTTTTAAATCAAGAACCAGAAAATCAAGTTAAAGATGGTAGCCTGGGGGTTACTTCATTTTTAGTTTCAAATTACGATGCCAACTTTTTTTCAACTTTAACTATAGGTAATCCAGGAAGTGATTCAGGAACATCGGTTAGTCTTTTAGATAATTTTAAAAAAGTAAATTCTATTGCATTAAAATCTAATTTTTTGGGTAATGTTTTTGGTACTCAAAAAGTATTTGCTGCACAGACTGGTGCAGGGACAGGAACATCGGGGCCAATAGGACCAATGGATTTTTGTTTTGGTGTTACTTGTCCTACAGGTTCATCTTGTTTTCTTGGGCAATGTGTAGCAGATTTACCCATTTGTTCCCCCTCTTGTGGAATTGGGGAAACTTGTGTGAGTTCTGGATATGGTAGCGTAGGCTACTGTCTTCCAACTGGAGATTCTAATCCAAATCCCAATCCTCCTGTTGATGGTGATTCTTATATATTAAATGTTTTTAGAAATGAAACGGCTAGTGGTGTTAAAATTTCTTCTTTAAAAAATACGATTAATAAAGAAGTATGCGTTGATGACTTAGGTAAATTGGTTTTATGTCCTGTTGTAAACGGAACTTGTGGTGCGGCAAATATGAGTGCTCAGTCTATAGCACCAAGTGGAGATTCCTATCTTTGCTCAGCAGGTGTTCCCTCTATCGTGTCTGGTGCTGGACCTTGGACTTGGTCTTGTCTTGGAAACAACGGTGGAACTAATACAACAAGTTGTAGTGCTCCTGTTTATGTTTCATGTAATCATGGAACCCAGACATTTACTACTCCTGGGGCAGGAACTTGGACTATGCCCGCTGGTTGTTTGTCTGTTGTATTTGAAGCTCGTGGCGGGGGAGGTGGTGGAAATGGTGGAAATGGTAGTAATGTTCCAAATGGTGGATTAAGAGGTCATGGTGGAGGTGGAGGCGGACGTGGAGGTTATTCGACTACTACAGTAGCCCTAACTTCTGGAACAGTAGTATCTTATAATGTTGGAGCTGGTGGACGTGGAGGAAGTGGGGGTGGAAAAGATACTTATGGTGGACAAGACACAACCCCAGGAGCTGGAGGAAATACAACAGTTGGCACCCTTATAGCAGGAGGAGGATACTCTGCTGATGGAGGCGGAATGAATACAGGGGTAGGAGGAACTGGTGGTACAAATAGTTGTCAGCCACCAAGTACTTGTGGTATGCCGGCTTGTGGTGATGGATATACTGGTTCTGATGGGCCTGGTGGTGATGGAGGAAGGGGAGGAAGTTGTAGTCTTCCTTACGTTCTTGGTGGTACTGGTGGTGTTTCAGGTGATGGAGCTGGAAAAGCTGGAGACTCTGCTCCAGTAGGATCTGGAGCTGGTGGAGGTGGAGAGGA